>Ga0307374_10008981_pt1 | contig 14820 bp, 16 predicted proteins | sample OX3MG_FD_202532 | JGI IMG/M metagenome (GOLD analysis project Ga0307374, IMG submission 202532) | Soil microbial communities from Risofladan, Vaasa, Finland - OX-3 | ecosystem: Environmental > Terrestrial > Soil > Coastal area > Acid sulfate soil | place: Finland: Risofladan, Vaasa | collected... | reverse complement strand
GCGCAATGTCTGCGGCTATTGTCCGGGCGCAATCACCGCGTTCACACCGCGATCTGCCTGGTGACGCCGCGGGAGACCTTTCGGCAACGCCTGGTCGAAACCCGGGTTCGGTTCAAGCGCCTGTCGGCCGAAGACATCGAGGCCTATCTCGCGTCCGGCGAATGGCGCGGCAAGGCCGGCGGTTACGCGGCGCAAGGAATCGCCGGGTCATTCCTGGTCAAGATCGTCGGCTCATATTCCAACGTCGTCGGGCTGCCGCTCTACGAAACGTTGGCGCTGCTTGGCGGCGAAGGCTACCCGATCCATTTCGGCTGGCTCAACGCGCTGTAGATTCGGTTCCAAGTATCCGCCCCCGCGAAGCGGGGGAGGGGGACCGCGCATCGCGCGGTGGAGGGGGCATTCCGGCACAAATTATGAGAGCGCCGAGGAAAACAATCAGTAGGGCACAGCAATTGCGCCGGACGTTGTCCGTGCCGGAGGCGCGGTTGTGGAGTCGTTTGCGTACGCGTGCGCCTGGAAAACGATATTTCGTCGTCAGCATCCGATCGGACCATTTGTGCTCGACTTCTTTTGCCCGAAGGCGCGTCTCGCCGTTGAGATCGATGGTGCAAGTCATGACATGGGTGATCGGCCGAAGCGCGATTTACATCGCGATGCTTGGCTTGCTGCGCATGGCGTCAACGTAGTTCGCATTGCGGCAGGCGAAGTGATGAGTGGGATTGATGAGGTGACAGACGCGATCGTTAGGATGGCGGCGGATCGACCTTAAGGGATTCGCCCCCTCCACCATGCTTCGCATGGTCCCCCTCCCCCGCTTTGCGGGGGAGGATGAAGGGTTGGCACCGCCCGGCGTCGGTCCCATATTTGTTGGATGCCCGATCCCACGCGCGGCGCTCTCTGCCCGATCTGCGACAAGCCGGTTGCCGAGCCGTTTCGTCCGTTCTGCTCGCGCCGCTGCGCCGACGTCGATCTCAACCGCTGGTTCTCCGGCGTCTACGCGGTGCCGGTGACGGAAGACGAGGAGGAGGACGAGCGGCGCGACGAGGACGACGAAGCACCAAATGGATAGGCGGCCATTCTGGACAGCCGGAAGGGCAAACTCTATAACCGCGCGCTTGCGCGAGGTCTCGATCGGCTTCGCGAAAGAGCGTGGGCCCAGGTAGCTCAGTTGGTAGAGCACTGCACTGAAAATGCAGGTGTCGGTGGTTCAATTCCGCCCCTGGGCACCATTGGTTGTATTTTCACGGTTTTTCAACCTTCACCACAGCGCACCATTTCTGGCTGATTTAGCCGCTATCTCATTAGATTAAATCGATTTTCAGTGCTCCGTGGTGCTCCATGGCGGCCCGTGACAGCGCGCTCGTATGAGCATAGATTTGAGTATACAAATTGACCCCGAGATACGATTTGGCCCATGCCGCTCACAACCCTAGCCATCGAAAACGCCAAGCCACGCGAGAAGTCGTACATCCTGACCGATGGCAACGGCTTACATCTTGTCGTCAATCCGAACGGCAGCAAGCTGTGGCGCCTGCGCTATCGTTTCGCCGGCAAGCAGAACATGTTGAGCCTCGGCGCCTACCCGGTGATCGGGCTTGCCGCAGCGCGGAGCAGGCGGGACGACGCGCACAAGCTCATCGCCGATGACGTTGATCCGTCTCAGCAGAAAAGGATCGACCAGATCGCGCGCGGGGTCGCGGCCAAGACCACCTTTGGCGCGGTGGTCGAAGAACATCTTGAAATCTTGAAAGAGGATAGAGCTGCGATATCGACTATCAGCAAGAACCGTTGGCTGCTTCAGGACCTTGCAGCACCACTTACCAAGCGCCCGATCACCGCGATCACGCCCGCGGAAATTTTGCACATCCTACAGCGGGTGGAGAAAACCGGCCGGCGCGAAACGGCGCGGCGATTACGCGGGGCGATCGGCGCCATCTTCCGCCGTGCCATCACAACGCTCCGAGCCACCAACGACCCGACCTATCCCCTGCGCGGGGCATTACGGCCGCCGCTGGTACAGCATCGCGCGGCGATCATCGACGAACGCGAACTCGGCGCCCTGATGGTCTCGATCGATGAATACGACGGCTGGCCGACCGTGCGCGCCTCGCTACAGCTGATCGCGCTCACCATGACGCGGCCGATCGAAATTCGCCTGATGCGGCGATCGGAGATCAACTGGCCGAAAGCGACCTGGAGCATTCCCGCCGAGCGCATGAAGATGCGTCGGCCGCACAACGTACCGCTGTCAAAGCAAGCCCTCGATGTGCTTCGCAGCATCTGGGATTTGTCCGAGGGCAGCGGCCTTGTGCTGCCGTCGGTTCGCGCCGCCAACAAGCCGTTGTCCGAAGGTGCCATGATCGCGGCGCTTCGGCGCATCGGTTACACCAAAGATCAGGTCTCTCCCCATGGCTTCCGCGCGTCGGCGAGCACTCTCCTCAATGAGCGCGGGTTCAATCCTGATGTAATCGAGGCTGCGCTCGCCCATCAGGACGAGGACGAAATTCGGCGCGCCTACAATCGCGCGTCTTATTGGAAAGAGCGCGTCCAGATGTTGCAAGCTTGGGCTGACCTGCTCGACGAATTTAGGGTTCTTTCGGCCACGCGATCGGCGGCTTGAGGATTACCTTCCGTAAATAAGAAAGGCGCCGGAGCGGCCCGTTGGCTTTCGATCCTCAGATGTGCCCGGTCCTTTTGACTTCACTGGCGGACGCGCTGCATCGCGGGCAATCATCCTTAAATGCACCTTCGCCGCACTTGCCGCAAAATCGGTGTCCACACTTCGTGCACTGCCAAAGCGGTGTGCCCGTTTTTGTATTGCCACATCCACTGCATGCCATTTCTGTTCTCCCGTGACCACCATGGCGAGCAGTGGTGAAGTATGTGTACCTTGACGTTTATTGCAACTGAAATAAACTTCAACCGCTGCTAGTGGCTAACCCACATGGAGCACCGGTGTCTCTCCAAAGGAGATATCGATGCAAACCACGGTGAAGCTGCCCCTGTACCTTAGCTGGCGACAGTTGAAGGACGTTGTTGGATGGCCTTACAGCAGGACGCAAACAGGTCGATTGATGTTTGATCCCGATTACGCGCACGACGCTTTCCCGGCTTGCCGGAAGCTCGGCACGCATCGGAACAGCCATCCGATCTGGTACACGCCTGCGGTCCTCGACTTCTTCAAGCGGCACGGCCTGCCGATTCCGGAGAACGTCGTGTTTTCCTGACGGAAGACCAAACAGAGAGCGTCGGGCGGCCGCCCGGCGCTCTCACCTATGAGGGGGTATCCATGCAATTGAAACTGAAGCGTTCGCAACGCTCGGGCGGCATGCTGGGCGGAAAAATATTCTTTCTGCTCGATGCCCGCGCCGATCTGTCTGGTGACGAACAAGCGCTGGTCAAAAAATACAATCTGGGCAAGACCGTCGTCTATGACAGTCAGGCGCGCAAGAAGCACGCCGAGGCGGCGATCGACCACTTTGACACCGCCGGAAACGCTCCGGTCATGGCCAGCACCGGCGGCACGGTCGCCCGTTCGCTGTGGAGCAACGCCCGCGGCATTGCCCGCGTGGCCGCCGCGTCGCTGTCGCTGCGGGTCACCATCGATAGCCTGACCGGCGGCGAACATATCGAGTGCAAAGACCTCGACGAACTTCTCGGCGCCGAAGGCGCGATTATCGAATCCTGCCGCAATGTGAAGGCTTACCTCGACGCCGCCACCACTTTTGATGGCCGGGAGGAGGTCGTTGAGTTCTAAGTTTACCTTCCCGCGCCCGTCACCGTTTCGTCCGTTCCTGCGCCGCTTCACCGACGAGCGTGCGCGCGACCTCGCGGACACGATCGCGTTCTACAACAAAGTGCGCGCCGCGCATCAGAAGACGCGCTGGGCGAAGTCGAACGCTATCGACGAGCTGAGCGACACTATCGCAACTGCCGTGACGGAGTCTGTTGAAGTCACGAAATACCAACCGCTCGGCGAGGCGCTGGATAAATGCCAAAAGGAATTGCTGGTGCTTGAGACCTCGCTTTTCAGTCCACCCGAAACCGACTTTAACCGGCCGCTGTCGCTGAAGGAGCAGATCGATCTCAATAACGACCTGCGGGCGACAGAATTGCTCATCGGCCGCGAGGATGACGTTGTCGAAAAGCTGACCGTTGCCATTGGCAACATGAGCGCTGCCGTGTTGCAGAGCGTACCGGAGCTTGATGACGCGCTGTTCCGGGTGCCGTTGATTTCGCTGATCCAAGACCCATTGGAATTTGTCGGCGGCATGATCAGCATCTTCTGCCGGTCCGAGTATCGAGAAATCGGTCTATTCACGAAGCTAGCCGAGCGGATACTCGATAATGTTTGCGCCTTTTCCGGCATTACCGACCCCGGATCGAAGAAGCCGATGATCTGGCCGACCGATTCCGGGCTCTCGGTCGAAGAGGCTGTCGACACCTATTTATCGGGCACGCCGCTGCACAAACTGCTGCTGATGCCGTGCCCATTCGCCATGCCGGAGGAGCAGAGGTTTTCCGGCCACTGGATCATAGCGCCGCCAGGGCGCGGCAAGACCACGCTTCTGCACACCATGTTCTTGAGCGACGTTGACGAGGATGCATCGATCATCGTCATCGACAGCAAGGGCGACCTGCTTGAGCCGATCAAGCGGCTCGACTGGATTAAGGACCGACTATTGTTGATCGAGCCGACCGCTGATTACGCCCTGGCGCTCAATCCGTTTGATGTCTCGCGATCAAGTGTCATGCACGCCGTGAACATGATCGAATACATCATGGCCGGGCTCCTCGACGCCAAGTTCACCGCACTGCAATCCACCCTGTTCCGTAACGTCGTCCCGGCCATCATCGAGGCGTATCAGCAGCCGACGCTGGATACCTTCAAGACAGTGATGGTGCATGGCCTGCCGACCGATTTGCTGTCGCACCTCAACCCGCACAGCCGGGCGTTCTTCGAAAACCAGGATACCGGCTTCCATTCGAAGACCTATGAGAGCACACGCCGAGAAGTCGTCTGGCGACTCGACTATGTTCTGACCAATCCGGTGATCCGCACCATGTTCTCCGCGGTGCAGACCAAGCTCGACATCGGCAAGGCCATGGACGACGGCAAGATCATCCTCATCAACAATTCAAAAGCGACCCTGACCGACGAAGGCGCTGAGTTCTTCGGGCGCTTTTTCATCGCCCTTATTGTCCGCGCTGCCCAGCAACGCGCCGGCCGGCCGGCGGAGTCGAAAAAGCCGTGCTACGTCTATATCGATGAGTGTCAAACCGTCATCGCCAAGGATACCCGTATCCCGACCCTGCTCGACGAATGCCGATCGCAAAAAATCGGCCTGATATTGAGCCATCAGCGCACCGCCCAGCTCACCGCGCCGGTCTTAGACGCGGCGGCCAACTGCGCCATCCGCATGGCCAACAGCGACGACGAGGCAAAATACCTGGCCGACAAAATCCGCGTGCCGACCGAGACATTGCGGTCTTTGCCGCGTGGCAGTTTCGGCACTTTTATCCGCGACTTCAGCCCGCCGGGGTTCGTGCTTAAGGTCCCCCACTACGACATCGAAAAGCTACCGCAGATGACGGATGCCGAACTCGCCGCCATCCGCGCACGCATGAAGACAGAATTTTCGTCCGATTCGACCGAATCGAACCATGCCCCATCAGCCTCCGCTTCCGCTGCGCCACCAGCCCAAGCGCCGGCGGCCGAGGCTGCCCTTTCCCTGAAAGCGAAAGACACTCAGCAAGCGCCGAGTAACGTCCCCGATCCCGGCGAACCGTCGGATCGCTGGTAAGCGGTAAATAAATTTCATTTTCCGCCGCGCACCATGCCGCTGCATCGCGCTCCACGATGCGTCGACGCGCCCGTTTATTTCGATTTGGACGTTCCCTATTGCATCAGGCGTGAAAGCAAACATTCAGAACCCGCCACGCAATTCGCGCTGGTCGCGTGAGCCGGTGATCGGCCTCGCCGGTGCGCCGCGGACCGTCTATCCGACCGAGCGGGACATCGAGATTTTCCAATTACTGGTGCGCTACCGTTATTTGCCGAGTGACACCATCCATGCCTTCGTGGGCGGTAACGCCAAGGCGCTGTTGCATCGGCTCAATTTGTTGTGCCGCAAACCCAATCTCTATCTGTCGCGACCACACCAGCAGCGGCAGAACGCCGAAGCTAATTACCGGCCGCTGATCTATCAGCTCGACGAACGTGGCTCGCGGATATTGCGCGAGCGCGGCTTGCCGGTCTTGACGAAAAGCTACCACTACAACTTCGCCCATGAGCTGATGGTGGCGCAGATTACCGCGTCCCTCGAATTGGGCACGCGGGAAAATCCAAGCGTCAGGCTTATCTCGTGGCCCGAGATTTTGGCGCATGAGCGCACACCCCATGCCACGCGTGAGGCGGCGAACCCGACCGCCATTCGCGTTGCCTATTCCCTGCGAGGCGAGAGACGCTGCGATGAGATTAATGCCGACGCCCGGCCATTCGGACTGGAGCGAACCATCGCCGGGCAGAAGAGCTACCTGTTCTTCCCCGGCATTGAAGCAGACTGTGGCGGCGAACCGATTGACGCCGGCGATCCAGGCCGCTCCTCGATCGCCAAGAAGTTCGCCGCTTACCTGGCCATTGCCGAGCAAGGCCTGCACCGCGCGCATTTTGGCTTTCCAAACTTTTTCGTGCCGTTCATCACCACCACCGAAGCGCGGCTGCACACCATGCTGGCGCTGCTCGATCGCATGACGGCCGGGCGCGGCTCCAAAGTGCTGCTGTTCAAAACCTTCCCAAGCTTCATTTCACCGGAACGGCCGCCGGCAGCAAGCGGTCACATGCTTACCGCGCCGTGGCAGCGCGCCGGTCATCCCCTCCTGCACCTTGACCGTTGATCGTGCCATGGACCGGCGCCAGACCATCGCGGCACTCAATGACCAGCTCCGCACCACCTTTAGCGGCGGCCGGGTCCAGATGACCAGCAACGTGTATGAGCTCGATGATCGGCTGCGCGGGCGAGCGCTTTCAGTGCTGGCCCGCTATAGCCGCTTCGAGCCCGACAGCGAGCATGATCGCGGTGTGTTTATCTTTGCCGGCTTCGCCTTTGAGTGGCGCATCGAATACCGCAGCCGCGACTACAGCGGCTTGTCTGCCGATCCTGCCGACCCGCAGCAGACAATGCGCGTACTCACGCTTTACGTCTTCGACGATATTTTAGCTCATCGATAGGCCCGCAGCGCGCCTGGCGGCCGGGCTCTATGCGCTCCGCTTACCGAGCCGTCGCAGATCCCGACAGGGACGGGATTGGCGTCTCGGCCTTCGGTGACGATCCCTCGCGCAGTTGGAGAACCCCTCGCAGGGGGCAGTCGATCCCGCGTGCGCTCCTGCGGCTACCCTGTTCCGCCTGTCTCGGGGTGGCGAATGGGCTCGTTCATTTCTGCCCGTTGGCGCTCGCCCATACGCCGCTCTGTTTTAGTGGCGGTGGGGATAACCGGCGAGATGTGGGACGATGCCGGTTATCATTCCCCCTATGACCGACGACTTGTCGCGACTTGTCGCGACAACCGACGACAGCGAGTTCACGCTATCGATCGACGAAGCCTTGGAGCGTTACGCGCGCGCCGGACTTCCCCGCACGCCCCGCAGCGTCCAACGCTATTGCGCCAAGGGCCATCTACAATGCCGTCTCATCGAGACGCAGTTCGGTGAGAAGTATTTGATCGCATCGGCGTCAGTCGATAAGCACATCGCCTACATCGAGGAGGTGCGACAAGTCGCGACAGGTCGCGGCACGTCGCGACCAGTCGCGACAACGGTCGCACCGGAAGTAAGCCAAAACGAGCCGCGACCGGAAGCTGCGACGACCGACGACCTGTCGCGACCTGTCGCGACAAGCTACGTCAAACAACTCGAAAGCGAGAACGAATTCCTACGTGGTCAAATGAGCGTCAAGGACAAGACGATCGAGGCGCTATTGGAGCGCGACAGGGAAACCAACCATCTCATTGCCGGACTGCAAAAAATGCTACCCTTCTTAAGCCGCGGGGATGACCAACATGACGAACGTTAGAGGTCGGCTTTTGGGGTAAAACGGACATCGTAGCAATATAGATTTTCGACAGATCGGTAGCGAATGACCCCGAGCAGACCCCCCATGATCCTTGACGCAGTACGGCTGCGCCCCGTTACGCCGCTGGAATAGCGCCGTCGCGCTCTTTGTCACGAATGTACGCGCGAACACAGGCGGAAAATTCCGCGTGATCTGCGGCTTCTGTCTCGACAAGCGCCTTGGTTAAAATACGGCGGGCTGCGGCGTCTTTGGTGGCTACAATTTCTTCGAGGCGGCGACCGAGGTCGTCAACTCTCTCTTTCCGCTTCTCCATAAGCTCCGGTCGATTAAGTTTCAAAAGGGTCAATGTCAATTTTGCCGGTTCGCTTCCCGGGACGATCGTTATCATCGGCCCCATAAAACGAAAATACGCACGTTCCGGGTCGTCGACGTATGGGTCAACTAAACCTTCCTCGTTGCTCTTCTCTGTATTGCAAATATCGCACGCCGTCGTGAGATTTGCCCACTCGTAAGTCCGCGCCGGCTCTACTGCCTTTGGAATTATGTGCTCGATGTCACCGTAGGTGATGTGACGAAGTTTGCTTTCGCAGTAGGCACACTTTCCGTGAGTCTCTTGTAGAAGCGCCTGCTTGATATCGGGATGGTTGTAACGGGCCTTCCTCGCGTCCGATAGCTTCGTCCCGCCTGCAATGGCCGCCAACAGCTCAGCAGTCCATTTCGCCGCCTGCCGGACCAGAATCTGTGGTGATGCGATTTTCGTCAGACGAATCATCTTTGTTGCAGGCTGCGAGCTAGACCCGCAAGCGCCTCGGAAAATAGTTCCTCTAGGCCCGCGTCGTGCAGTTCCCCTCGTAACTCTTGCAACGTTGTCTCATCAATCGTGCGCGTCTGGTACTTGGTAACGATTTTGTTTAGGTCGGCCTCGACCCATTGCGGAAGTGTCGAGGGCACACCGAGTATGTCTCTTAGTATTTCTGAAGCCGTGCCGGCCCTGTTTGCAAAATCAAGGCGTACGCTTGCGACTCGACTGGCTTCAGTTTTTTCGGTGACAGACTCCAGAGTGTTGTACTTAAGCACGTAGACATTGGAATCTTTCAGGCTGGAAACAATAAACGGGCTATGTGTTGCGGTAATAAATTGGGTGAGCGGGAACGCCTCGACCAATTTCAAGAATAGGGACCGTTGAAGGGAGGGATGAAGGTGATTCTCCGGCTCATCGATCGTTACAACGAACTGCTTACCTTTCACGTCCGGTCTGATTGAACAGCCATAAATGAGCGCGGCGAATTCAATAAGCGCCGCCACGCCGCCAGAAGCTGCGTCGATCAAAAAATCTCCTGATTTGGTCACCATCACCACATCTGGTGGGCGCACCGATAGCTCCATAAATCCAAGGCTCTCCGGCAGTATTTTTCGGAGAATATTCGCGAAGCCAAGATAGGCGTCCATTTGCTTTTGGTTCGCTTGCAAGATGGAATTGCCTTCGCCCATGACGGCCCAAGCGGCAATAGCGCTCTTAATGTGAAAGATCAGGGACTGATCAGAACGCTGTCCCAAATAATGAGTGTTCGATTCCGTCTGGAAATTTGCGTAGGCTTGGTCAGGATCGATGCCCGTAAATGGGATGTGCGGGATTTGTCGGTAGGCCGGGAGCGGACGATGCGATGAAATCGCAATTCCAATGATAGGCTGTTGGTTGACGAAATTGATTTGATAGGACGACCCCACATTGTCTGGGACTACCAGCTGTGCAGAGGCGCCATCAGAATACGTCACTTCGCCGACCTGATTCTTAGGTTTTTGACTCCATCCGGCCAGTGCGAGCGGGCCCAAATGCCATTCGGATGATGTTATGCGCCCGATCCAGTAAGTAAAACCGCCTTCTTTGTTTCTTCGCGGCACCGAAAGATACGGCCGTTCTACTCCGACATGTCGTGCGAGGATGTTTAGCAACGTACTCTTACCGACACCATTAACGCCTGTAAGAACGGTCAGGCGCGGATGGAAATCGATGTCGACGGACGCGAATTGTCGCCATCCGGATAGTTGTAATTTTTTGAACGTGCGGGTCGGTTCGCTCATGGTAGCCACTATTGCCTAGTTCGCCCTTCCTTTGGAATATGATGCCGTAATGCCGGTATCTATCTTATCCACTTGAAATTCAATGGCCTCTGGAGCGCCTGCATGCTCAACCGCATAGTCCGTCACGTCGCTTATTGGCACTTCGCGTCATTTTGCGGCACTGCAGTATGTCGGTCGCTGTGGGGGTGAAGCGGACATGCCACGTAAGCGCGTCAATGGCTGTCGCGACCAGTCGCGGCCTTTCGCGGCGGAGACCGACGACGCTCCGCCGACCCCAACCGTGTCCTATCAACAACCGAAGTCGGGGATAAGAGGGGGATAGCGATTTGTGCAGCGCGTATAATGTTTATGTATGGAATACGCGCACTCGCGCCACATTGGCGACATTCTCAAAGATCGCAACATCGAAATCATCGGCGCCGACCTGGCGACGCGGCACGGTTTCACACAGGTGCCGAATTTTATTCTGACCAACAAAACAATTTCTGTTGGCGCCAAGCTGACCTACGCCATGCTGCTCAAATACGCTTGGGCCGATGACGCCTGCTTTCCGGGACAGGTCAAGCTTGCGGACGACATGGGAGCAACCGATCGCAGTGTCCGAACTTATCTCAAAGAGCTTAAGGCTGCGGAGTTGCTGGAAATCAAGCAACGCGGGCTTGGTAAGACCAACCTGTACCGGTTGCACCTCACCATTAAGTCAAAGAATGGACGTGATGCTCGCCGGTCCTGACAGGAAATATTTTCCGGTCCAGACCGGAAACCAATGCCGGTCCTGATCGGCAACATCTTCCGTTCTCTCTATATAAGAATACCCATCTACTAATACGCATATAAAGAATACGCAGTAGGAAAATGCATTTTTCGAATAAAGAAATGAGAGGTCGATTCTTAATCGATCCAACGTCCGTACAACAGGGATATGTTTGATTTGTACCCTTCACGCGTCAATAGCAACGAAATCTCCGCTCTACGTCTCGCGTTGCGCCCCAGCTTTGTCGGGCTTAACCGCCCGACTTCGTGCCGCCACTCCGCACACAGCGAAGCTGTTGAGACGGAGCTGGCGGCCTGCGCGCCTTATCTGACGATTACGGTGCTCGGCTGACGGCACGAAGTCGGCCGGCTACGCCGTACACTCACGCGCCCTGCGGGTGCCCGCGCCGGAAAGGGAAGCGACTGAAGTTACTTCTTGATCCGGCGCGGCGCGTTCGTTCCGACAAAGCTGGGGCGGAGAACACCTGACCTACGCACCCAATCTCGCCGAATATTGACGAAACCACCTAGCGCGCCGCCTAACGCATCGGTCAAGGCAACCTGCTGCGCAGGCGGTACGAACCGACCTTGACCGCCGCTGCGCGGCACGCATCAGCAGGTGCTGTCGGCTCCGAGGGGAATGCAGCATCGTCCCACCAAAGGGAATGATGCAGGCGGGTCAGCCTATCCACAGCGCGACTAACCTCGAACGCGCTACAATGCGAGCTCCACGCAACTCTTCAACGCGTGGCGACAGCCTCGGGTAGTTCACCGACCACACCCCATCATAGGTCGCTCGGCGAGCCGCGAGTCTGCTCCTCTCCCACGGCGAGCAGAACCGCATTGACGGCAAACGCGCGTTGCGTGCGCAGCGCAAGTTTTCACCGGAGGCTGACGCGGCGCTATGAATTCCGAACAATTAGCCATTGCGACCACACCGGCCGGTGCCGGAGTCGTGTTTACCCGCGATGAGCGCGAACGCCATTTGTATGTGGTCGGCAAAAGCGGCGCGGGGAAATCGACGTTTCTATTCAACCTCGCCATGAGCGACATCATCGCCGGGGAAGGCGTCGCGATCATCGATCCGCACGGCGACCTTGCACTCGATATTCTCGATGCTATGCCACGCTCGCGCATCAACGACGTTTGCTATTTGGACGTTGGCGAAACTGAGCGCCCGGTCGGCTTCAACCCGTTGGCGAGGATTGCACCGCATCGCCGGGCGCTGGCCGCGGCCGGCATTGTCTCCGCATTCAAGCATTTGTGGGCGGACAGCTGGGGGCCGCGGCTTGAGCACTTTCTCTTTCATGGGGTTGCCATGCTTGTTTCGCGCCAACACACCACGCTCATCGATCTGCCACGCATCTATATCGACGAGAGGTTTCGCGACCGGTTGATGCGCGGCGTTGACGATCCCGAGACGCTGCGCTTCTGGCGCGAAGAATATCCGTCCTATCCGAAGGCATTTCGCTCCGAAGCCGTCGCACCCATTTTGAACAAGGCTGGGCAATTCACCGCTTCACCGCAATTGCGACTGATCCTCGGTCAGGTGGCGCCGCGCCTCGATCTGAAGTTCACCATGGATCATCAACGCATCTTAATCGCCAACCTCGCCAAGGGCGCGATAGGGGAGCAGGCATCGAACCTGCTCGGCTCACTGCTGATCTCGCACCTGCAGCTCGTCGCCATGGAACGCGGGTCGCTGCCGCCCGAGCAGCGCATTCCATTCTTCGTCCATGTCGATGAATTCCAGAGCTTCAGCTCCGACACTTTTGCCGCGCTGCTTTCGGAGGCCCGCAAGTTTGCCACCCATTTTGCGTTGGCCAACCAATACACCGACCAATTGCAGCCAGCAGTGCGAGCAGCGGTCATCGGCAATGCCGGAACACTGGTCGCCTTTCGCGTCGGCAGCAGCGATTCCGCCTTGCTCGCCCCGGAATTCCGCCCGATAGATGAAGGTGCCCTCGCCGACCAAGAGCCGTTTACCGCCTGGCTGCGGCGCGGGTATCGGCCGGGATCGCATCTTCGCCGAGCCGAAGCTTTATCCGCCCGTCGGAACGCTCGACCTGATCCGCGAACGGAGCCGCCAACGCTTTGGCCGGCCGCGCCATGTCATCGAACACCGGTAGGGAAGTGTGTGTGGCACTACGACTCTGGATCAGATTGGAAAATGTCCGAGATGTCTTCGCGCTGATGCAGAACCCGAAGAATTTCAATGCGACGCGGCGCTGGCCTATAGAAGATAACGTGCGAGCCAAGCGGAAGCGAACGAGCACCGGAAAGCAATTCGTCGCGTGCCCGTCCTAACTCCGGCTCCTCCAACAGCAGATTGCAAGTGAATGCGATATCTTGCAGGTAATCGTCGGCCGTGGAAGGGGACCACTCGTCTGCCGAGTACTGCCAAATTGCTGACAGGTCGTCTTCGGCTGCACCGGCCCAGATCAACTGTCGATCAGGACTTACCATATTGCGCACGAGCGCGCTTAATAACGTCCGCTATATGCAACACTTTGCCGTCGCCGTGATCGAGGGATTGCGCGGCATGTTCAAGTTTTGACCGGAGCCGGCGAACCTTGTCGACGTGAAGCAACAATTCTTCGCCAATGCGCTCACGCGTCGCCGCCGGCAACCTTTCCATTTCCGCGATCGCTTGCTTAAATTGGCTTGTCATATAATCAAAATGATACTCGACCTACGAAAATCTGCAATGAAGTCTGCGACGCGCATGAATTATTGAGTTGAAATAACAATCTCGTCGCGCTCGTCATTTTGGACTGCGCCTGAGAGATAGACAAATACCGCCGCTGCCACGGCATCCTGCTCTTCCTCCGGCAACGCACGCGCCAGGTCGATCGCTTCTTTCAATTTTCTCGTCATTCCTGAATTTTAACACTCGCCCGCGGCTTGTTACCTTGACAACTCGGCCATTTCGTTTCGCAAAATAGATATTGTGCGAAGCACACGAAATATGGCTCTGTTGAGCCAAGAAATAGCGGTTCCTTATTTTTTGGCTTTGTTGAGCCACATTAACGCAACGTCCGCTTCGGTCCGAAAGCGACCGAATTTCTCCGCGCCAGTGAAATGACGCGATGTGCCAATTGCGGTCTTCGCGTGCCCCTTGCACGCGGATGCGCAAATGGGATAGCCCCACCTGCGGATGCTTCGCAAATCAGGGAAACACTATGATCCAGGGGGCGCAATGAAGCGTCTTATCGAATTCACCACGCTCGCCGCTTTACTATTGGTCCTTGCAAGCTCGTATTTCGCCGTTGCACAGACACCGTCCGCCTCTGGCGGCCCCGTCGATCCAGCGATTATCGAAGATCTCGTTGTGGCGAACCGAATTCTCGCCGATCAGGGCGTGCTTGATGCCCTGGGCCATGTCAGCATTCGTCATCCGACCGATCCAAATCGCTACCTGATGGCGCGAACCCATGGATAACAAATTGGCTCGCGGACATCTTCGAGAGGGATTCCGGCGCGACCTCAAAGGCGTTGACGGGGTTCAAGACGCCCTTGCTCAAGTGCATCGCCCATACATCGAAAGGCTTCATTCTCGGGGGAAGCTTTCAAAATCAGAGGCGAAAGAGGCTCTCGCGCGGGTGAGTGCATTCAAGAGCGATCCGCGTCACACAGTTTTTCAAGAGCTGTTCACGCGAGGCACAATAAAAAGCGTTTCTCCTAATTTCGATGGCGCGGTTGTCGGGGGAAATTTTTCGTCACGCCCGGTAACATTGTTTGGGCATGAGGAAAAGGTGCGAAGTTATTCTCTTTTTTATGATCGGTATCATTGTACTCGACTCGCTATCGAAAGGCCAAAGAGAGCAGCGGTTTGATGGGTAGTTTTGGGGACAGGAGTTGGTCGAGGAAGGCGATTATTTGATCAGGACTTGCGGCGACAAAGATTTTTCGC
>Ga0307374_10008979_pt1 | contig 14822 bp, 12 predicted proteins | sample OX3MG_FD_202532 | JGI IMG/M metagenome (GOLD analysis project Ga0307374, IMG submission 202532) | Soil microbial communities from Risofladan, Vaasa, Finland - OX-3 | ecosystem: Environmental > Terrestrial > Soil > Coastal area > Acid sulfate soil | place: Finland: Risofladan, Vaasa | collected... | reverse complement strand
GGTGATGCCGTTGCGGTCGGTTTCGGCTACGAGCAGGTGATTGTAGCCAGATGCTACGTTGTTGCCCCAAATGAGAGATGGTCCGCCCTTCAAACTAATGGCAGTGTCCTCCGGGCTACCGCCTGGGCCGCTCCAGTAGTTGTGATAAATCTCCTCTTCGCGGCATCCTCGCTGCGGTTCAACGTCTGATTTCGTCGCGTGGTTCTGCACCGGCAGGGCCATGTCGTTGTACGTATTGTACCGGGCTACGTACCAGCCAGAGTTCTCACAGTCATTCGACACACCGCCATTGAATACGTTCGATTCCTCGAAGAAAAACGCACTGCTGCCCCAGTTGGACGGGCTGGCCCACGCACCATCACCGTCGCCAATGGTGTCATTCAGGTCGTTCCCGGTGCGAATTCCGGACGTAACGGATCCATACGTATTGTTGGTGTAAAGATCGAATAGATTGTGGTCGGCGACGCCCTCCATGGGACCGTACAGTTGCACCATCGTTCCGTTGGTTTCCCCATCGGTGATGGCGTCAAAATGGTTGTGGTCGATTCGCAGACTGTGGGACGAACCCCAAAATTCGATGATCCCCGTATATTTCAAGTTCGATGACGACGTTCCGCGTATCGTTATCCCCGTCAGCCGAAAGTACGATGACGTTGCACCTGTGGAGATGTTCAGTAGCGGGGTGCAGCAGCTTCCGGGCGGCGACGAGTCCACGATGATCGTGTTGTCCGTCGCGGAGCAGGCGTAGCCGGAGGTTCCCGCCGTGCCAGTGCAGCTCACCGTGCTCTGGCCCTGAATCGTCAAATTCGTCACTGCGGATGGGACTGTGTAGTTGGCATTCGTCGTCCAGGTTGAGTTTCCCGCCGGGATAGTCACCACCACCGTTGCATTAGCGTTACCAGATGAGGGAAGCGCGGCTAGGACATCGGCCTCGGACGTGCTGGCGGCTGTACAGTTTGAAGTTGTGCATGATTGCGCCGACGTTGTCACGATACCGAGCGCAATCCCTAGAACGATGACGATTGTCGCTGCAATTGTTCGCATAAATCAAACCCCCACGCCGAAGCGAAATTCTGTATTCGGTGATCGCTCGGCCGAAGGCGCGAGCAACCACGTGATGCCCAGTTCCCTTCCCACTGGCATACTGCGCCATACGCTTTCAGAAAGTCTACTGTACCTAGGTACAGTGGGAGGACAGCTGTCCTTCGCGTTAGGTGCCCGGATCTACTTCAGCTTTGAGGACTTACGGCATAGACGCTCGATTGCCCGAAGATATCGCAGTTGACTTATTCGAAACCGGAAAGCCGCCTATCCAGCTGGCGATCAACCAGATAGGAGATGCTTTGGTCGGGTTGAGATTCACAGCTCCGAAGATTTCCCATCTAAGTTTCAGGTTTTCGTTTACGAGGATCGCGCCCACTGGCCGACTTCCGAGTGCCCATTGAGACCGCCGATGAAAGGTACGAAACACTCTGATTTTGTTCCTGTCTGTTACGTATGAGTGCCGGATTATGATAGGCGTGCATGTGAAAACAGCGGTGCCGTCACGTTGCCGTAACTGCCAGCGCTAATGAACCCACCGTGCGTGCTTGCAGCGTCTTCATTTAAGAACTGACTCGCTTGAGTCGCCACTATTAAGCTTTTTGTGCTTTTGCACGAGCGATAGCGCCGACTGGGCGAACCGATCAACGAGGATCTTATGAATGCAGAAGTTAGTGGACTCCAGGAACTGCTAAATCAGGAGTTATCTTCAAAGAAATCGGTTCGTGTGTTGGAGGCAGGCTGCGGTTCGGCAAGCCATCTTGACTTCGGAAACAAAGCGCGACTGGTAGGCATCGACATCTCCGAAATACAGCTTCATCGTAACGCTCTCCTGCATGAGAAGATTCTCGGTGATGTCCAGCACTACAATCTTCCCTCGGAGAGCTTTGACGTTATTGTTTGCTGGGACGTCTTGGAACACTTGCCTTTGCCGGAGCTTGCGGTGCGCCGCTTCTCTCATGCTATCAAGCCCGGCGGGCTCATCATCCTCAAGTTGCCTAACGTTCTTTCAGTAAAGGGACTCGTGACGAAGTTCTTCCCGCACTGGGTCCACGTTCTCGCTTACCGGCATTTTTACGGCGACAAAAACGCCGGCAAAAATGACAACCCGCCGTTCAAGACCTTTCTGCGGTTTCACATTTCAGCTACTTCGCTCCAGAATCAAGGTGCCCAACTGGGCCTGCGGAGCGCCTATGTTTCCACTTTTGACGTCGCGGAAATTGATTGGTTGCGACAGAAAAGGGTAACCCATTCCCTCTATGTAATCGTGAAGGGGATCGTTGAATTCTTAAGCTTTGGGCGAATTGGCGACAGCGAACTCATTCTTGTTCTTAGAAAGTAATTGTCCGCGGATTTGATCAGTGCTGGCGGAATCTGTGGGCGCAGCCGGGAGCGTGGCTTACAAGCTATGAAACCTCTAGTATCGATTCTTATTCCCGCGTACAACTCCGAGCAGTGGATTGCCGAGACTATCCGGTCCGCGGTCGATCAGACTTGGCCCCGCAAGGAGATCGTAATCGTCGACGATGGATCGAAAGACCGGACGGCCGAGGTGGCGCGGCGATTTGCCTCTAAAGATGTGTTGGTCATTTCAAAGGGAAACCAAGGCGCGGCGGCGGCTCGCAACCATGCGTTGCGTCTGAGTCAAGGAGACTTCATCCAGTGGCTGGACGCGGATGACCTCTTGGCACCGGATAAGGTCGAGACACAGATGGCAGCTCTGCGCGAGTCTGCTGGCAAGCGAGTGCTGCTTTCCTCCGCGTGGGCTTTCTTCAACTACCGCCCTCAACGAGCGCAGTTCATTTCCACACCTCTGTGGCAGGACCTTGCTCCTGTCGAATGGTTGTTCAGAAAAATGGCCAAGAATCTGCACATGCAGACCGCAACGTGGCTGACCAGCCGCGAACTAACCGACGCGGCGGGTCCCTGGAACACTCGCCTCCTGAGTGATGACGACGGCGAATATTTTTGTCGCGTGCTTTTAGCCTCCGAAGGCACACGTTTTGTACCCGAATCGAAGGTTTTCTATAGGAACACTCCGTCGAATCGCCTCGGTCAAATAGGCCGGTCAGACAAAAAGAAAGAGGCGATGCTACTCTCGATGAAATTGCACATCGGATATCTTCGGTCGCTTGAGGAAAGCGACCGCACGAAGACAGCTTGTCTGACCTATATGCAAAATTGGCTAGACAATTTCTATCCAGAGCGGCCGGATCTGGTTGCGGAGTTGCAGAGCCTGGCAAGAGAACTGCACGGTCGACTCGACGAGCCCCGGCTCCGTTGGAAGTATGCGTGGATGAAGCCGATTCTCGGGTGGGGGGCTGCGAAGTGGGCGCAGGTTGCTCTCCCCGGGTTCAAGGCTTCCGTGATCCGGGCGTGGGACCGCACGATGTATTGGGCGGAAGGACGCAGATCCCCCATAGGTCAGGGCGCGAACGCAGGCCGATGAATTCGGTGAAAACAATTCTGCGCGGAGCAGCTAAAACAGAGATGGCTCGCGATATTGCTGTCGAAACGCATGCCGTCGGACGCGAAGATCCCGGCGACTCAATTCACCCAGCGACCTTCGGCCGCGATGCAACCGTTTCGGTGGCCCTGCTAACCGCGGGCATCGATAAGCATTATACGTACGGCCTCGCGACTGCGCTCGGATCAAGAGGAGCAGTCATGGATGTGATTGGCAGCGATGAACTGGAGGGACCGGAGCTGCGCGACGCGCCCGGAGTCACTTTCCTCAATTTGCGGGGCGACCAGCAGCCAACTGCCAAGCTGCTAAACAAAACCACCCGAATCTTGAAGTACTACGCGAAGTTGATGCTTTACGCCGCAAAATCAAAGGCAAAGATTTTTCACATCTTGTGGAACAACAGGTTTCAAACTTTTGATCGGACCGTCCTGATGCTGTACTACAAGTTCTTGGGCAAGAAGGTAGTCATTACCGCTCACAATGTTAACACCAACAAGAGGGATGGCAAGGACTCACGCATCAATCGACTTACTCTGCGGATTCAGTACCATCTGAGCGACCATGTTTTCGTTCACACAGAGAAGATGAAGTCGGAGCTCACCGACGACTTTGGCGTGCCGCAGGCCCGTGTCACCGTGATTCCATTTGGAATCAATAACGCAGTTCCTCGCACCAGCCTATCACCGACCGAAGCAAAGCGCCGATTGGGCATTGAGGATACGGAAAAGACGATCCTCTTCTTCGGAAGAATCACGCCGTATAAAGGACTCGATTATCTCGTGGAAGCATTTCAGAGGAGTTTTGCTGCGCGTCCTGACTATCGACTCCTCATCGCCGGCAGACTCATGCCTGGGTGCGAGGAATACGGGAAGGATATTGAAAAGACGATTCAAAAAGATGTGTCAGATGGGCGAATCCTAGTCAAGTCTGGGTTTATTCCTGACGATGAAGTAGAGGTCTATTTCAAAGCCGCGGATATCCTGGTCTTGCCCTACCGGGACATCTATCAAAGTGGAGTGTTATTTCTGGGATACAGCTTTGGCCTTCCGGTTATCGCGGCGGATGTAGGGTGTCTGAAGGAGGACATCGTCGAACAAGAGACCGGATTTGTGTTCAGGCCCGGTGATTCCATCGATCTCGCAAAGGTCATGGAGCGCTACTTCAGCAGCGATTTATTTGCGCAGCTGAGCGCTCGGCGGGAGAAAATCGAACAATTCGCGACAAAGCGTCATTCCTGGGAAATCGCAGGTCAACTGACCATGAACGCATATGCCGAGCTGATTCGCGGAAGCTAGCCAAGAGAAAGAAGAGGTTCGTTTGGGCAATTTGAGCACCAAGCATCTGGAGGCGGACCTAAAGGGGCGATCTGTTCGAGGGGGGGCGTTAATCGCTACGTCTCAGGGCTCGCAGCTGCTGCTCCAGTTTATTTTTACGGTGGTGCTGGCGCGGCTACTGACACCGTCCGACTTCGGACTGGTGGCGATGGTCACTGCAGTCACGGGACTTGGCCAGGCATTTGCCGATCTTGGCCTGTCTGAGGCGACTATCCAGAGCCCAGAAATCAGCCAGAATCAGGTCAGCGCCCTGTTTTGGATCAATTCGGTAATCGGATTGGGGCTCACACTTATCACCATGGCCATGGCGCCGGTTTTGGCCTGGTTCTATCGAGAACCGCAGCTAGTGGCCATTACGTTGGTCCTGTCCCCAACATTCATTATTGGCGGCCTAAGGGTACAGCCCGACGCGATTCTGAAGCGTCAAATGCGCTACAAAGTCCTGGCGCTTCGAGATGTGATCGGCTACACGCTTGGAGTATTTGTCGCTGTGGCAATGGCATTACGAGGAGCGGGCTATTGGTCGATCGTGGCGTTTCCTCTGACAGTAAATTTCAGCGCGATGGTCCTTTCTTGGCTCATGGTCCACTGGCGGCCCAGCTTGCCACGTCGCGGGGCCAACGTTCGCTCGATGGTCACTTTTGGCGGGCACGTCGCGGCGGCCTATTTCGTCGGCAGCCTCACCAGCAATGCCGCGAATATTCTCATCGGTTGGTATTGGGCGGCTGGCCCCTTGGGCCTCTATTCGAAAGCCTACAGTCTTGTGACGAAACCGGTGACCCAGATCATCACTCCTGTCGGTAACATCGCCATAAACACACTGAGCCGAATTCAGCATGATCCGGAGCGCTTTGCCCGATATTATCTGCGAGCTACAAATCTGATGATGTGGATGAGTGCCCCACTTTTCGGATTTCTCTTTGTCGCTGCGAAGCCGGTGATTATTGTGACGCTTGGAAATAAATGGCTCGGTGCCGCGCCGGTTTTCCAGCTCCTCTCCATTTCTGCGCTGGCACAACCGTTGCTTCAATCTGCGAATTGGCTGCTGGTCAGTAGCGGTCGATCCGATCGCCTTCTCAAGCTTTGCGCAATCGCGGCCCCGGTGACCATCGTAAGCGTTGTTGTTGGCTTGCCTTTTGGCATCAAGGGAGTGGCCCTAAGCTCTTCTTTGGTTTTGCTCGGTGCGCTTCCTTTCATGCTCCATTTTGCCTTTCGGGGAATGCGCTTGACGCTTCCACAGCTGGGAAGGGCTATCCTATGCCCAGTTTCCTTGAGCCTCGTAGCTGTTGTTTTTTCCGAGTCCGTTCTGCATTTCACTGCTCCGGGCAATGATCTTTTGGCGCTCCTCGTGGCTACTCTAAGTTTCTCGTCGGCTTCCTTGCTGATGATGTTGGCTCCTCCTGTACGAAGGGAAATCGTCTCCTTCAAAGCAGTGCTGGGCGATTTGAGGCTGTCCCGTCAATCAGTCCGACCGCCAGCGCAAAGAGATGCCGTTGCCTCCTAGTGGCTCGAGAATCCGTCGAATTGGATAAGACGGCTCGCCGAACCCCGGAAATATTCAATCGAAGCGAATGAAAATCTATCAGATCGATCCAACACGGGATCCCCGATGGGAGAACTTTGTTCGACAACATCCGTCGTCCTCCGTGTTCCACTCGGTGCCTTGGCTTCAGGCACTTCAATCTACGTATGGCTACGTGCCCGTGGTTTTCACCACGTCTCCACCGACAGGCGACCTTAAGAATGGCGTGGTTTTCTGCCGCGTCAACAGCTGGCTTACTGGGCGCCGCCTAATATCCCTGCCGTTTTCCGACCACTGTGAGCCTCTTTGCGATACGGCTGAAGAATTGACCTTCATCGTGCAATATCTGCAAACGGCGCTGCAACACCAGAAGTGGAAATATCTCGAACTTCGGCCAATCGATCAAAAGCTCAGCCCAAGCGGCGATAGCTGCCACCTTGGGCACGCAACGGGCTACCTGTTACATGTTTTGGATCTACGCCCGAGCATAGAAGACCTATTTCGGCGCCTCGACAAGGATTCGGTCCAGCGCCGAATTCGCCGCGCCGAGAGGGCCGGTCTCGTTGAGAAGGTCGGAAGGTCCGACAATCTACTTCACGACTTTTATGCTCTTTTCGTAGCCACGCGCAGCCGGCATGGCTTGCCGCCAATTCCATTGGCTTGGTTTCGCAATCTCATTCAGCACCAGCGAGATGGCCTGCAAATACGTGTTGCCTACAAGGACGCGATCCCGATCTCGAGTATTTTGACACTGCAATTCAAAGACGTTGCCTGCTATAAATACGGGTGTTCCGATTCGCGATTCAATAAGTTTGGTGGCACGCCATGGCTCTTGTGGCGAGCTATCGCGGCTGCGAAAGCCGACGGAGCGACGAACTTTGACCTGGGGCGTTCAGAGGAGCAAAACGCCGGCCTCGTCGCATTCAAGAATCACTGGGTCGGCCAGCCCAAACGGTTGGTGTATTGGACGTTTCCCCCAAACCGTTCGCTTGGCTCCGAGAGCGGCTGGAAGCTCAGGGTTGCCAAGCGATTTTTTTCCCGGATGCCGAACCGTTTGTTAACGATCGCGGGAAGGTTAATTTACCGGCACATCGCGTAAGAAGCAGCCAGCACGAATGGAGTCCGAGATATTCTATAACTTGAACTGGCCAGGATACCTCGCCAGTTCGGTTTTATTGAGGATGTTGAATACTGAGCTTGCGGCGCATAGAACAAAAACCGGCGCCTCGAAGTGAGTTGCTCATCAATTGACCAATCTGAACGAATCGCCGGTTAACAAATTACTGAGCTATTATCGAATTCTCCCCGATTCACTGGCCTGCATCACGACGCCTGATCGTTTGACCGGGGAAGCCGGTTTCTTCCGATTTCACGGGCAGGTTTGCTATGGCCGAAACCTGTCCGGCACCACGCCAGACGTATCTAGAGTTGAAGACTTCGATACGTCAAATGGTGTTGTTCCCAGCGGTCCAATCATTCGACTCCCTTTTTGCTTTGCCGAAGTGATCGATAACCTTCGCCTCGAACGTTATCGGCAAAACATGATTCCGGGAAGAGAAGTGTTTGCCAGGACCGAGATTGTTCGCAGACTGTATTACTTTATTAGAAGGGCTCTCCCAATATGGCTCCGGCGCCCGCTGCAAAAGGCTTACTTCTCCGACTGGCAGCACTTGATCTTTCCAAGCTGGCCGGTGGACTTCACGGTGGATGTCCTGCATCAAGAACTTCTCCGGCTGCTAATGACAGCGGGTGGCGTCAAAAGAGTTCCCTTTATCTGGTTTTGGCCTAAAGGGGCCAGCGGCTGTCTGATGATGACGCATGACGTGGAAACATCGGCAGGACGAGACTTCAGCTCCGCGTTGATGGATATGGATGATTCCTTCGGAATCAAGTCGTCGTTTCAGGTTGTGCCCGAGAAGCGCTACCGTGTGCTTGACTCGTATGTATCTGAAGTGCGGAGGCGTGGTTTTGAGCTCAACTTGCATGATTTGAACCACGACGGGAAGTTGTATCGAGAACGGCAGGAATTTGAGCGCCGAGCCGCGAAAATCAACTCCTACATACGTAAGTATGGGGCGCGCGGATTTCGTGCCGGCTCGATGTATCGAAGACAGGACTGGTACGACGTCTTTCAGTTTTCGTACGACATGTCTGTACCAAACGTTGCACGCCTGGAGCCAATGCGCGGCGGCTGCTGTACGGTAATGCCATATTTTGTGGGCAACATCGTCGAACTTCCCCTTACGTTGGCGCAGGACTATTCGCTGTTCCACATCTTAGATGACTATTCGATTGATCTCTGGAAGCAGCAGTTGAGTCTGATAAGAGCGCAATATGGCTTGATGAGCTTTATTGTCCACCCGGACTACGTCGTCGAGCGACGCGCGAGAGATGTCTACAGATCGCTGCTTGGCTATCTGAAGGAAACTGTTGCACGAGAGCGCATATGGGCTGCCCTTCCCGGCGACGTGGACCTTTGGTGGAGGGCAAGAAGCCAGATGAGCTTACTTGCACGAGGTGACGGTTGGGAAATCATGGGGCCGGAAAGTGAAAGAGCGCGGTTGGCATACGCGACGCTCGATGGAAATCGACTGGTATATGAGCTTGCCGAGGTTCCCTCTCGCGAGCCTGCGGTCCAGTAATCTCGAGAGCAGTCTGCCAACCGACCTTAGTCGACCTTTGACGAAGACTGGCAAGTGCTGACTTTTCAGTTGCAGACGAGATGGCGAAGTCCCGGAACAAGTGCATTGTGCGCAGAGCTGTCGGCCGCGCTGCAGGGAGCGTACACTGACCTTCCGTAGGAGGATCGGTGGTGCTTCGATACTATAACTGACTGATTAAATGGAACTTAACATACGCCCAAAGGCACTGCGGAATTTTACTCTCGGGCGCTCGTGCATTATGTGGGAAAGGCTTTTCCGATCTTTCCAACTTTGAACCAGACGCAGCCCGGCACGCCTTTAGCGCGAATCTAATCCTTTCATTTACAGAAGATTACGGACGGAATGAGGCGGAGGTCAATCGTCCCATGATGGGGAGTTTGGCAGGGCGATTGCTTCGTATGCAGTTCACGGCGGTAGCCCATCGCTATCACGGCATGCAGCTGCTGCGGTTGGACGTCTGAGGCGCTCACTGACCGAAGCCGTGTCGACATCGCGCAAGTCCACAAGTGGAGACAGGAGCAGGAATCGTGAGATACGGACCGGTGAGAGATCGGCGAAGGACGTGCCCGGTGGGAAACGAATGCTCACACCTTCGGGTGCGACTTAAATGGACGATGCCACGCAAAAGAACGGAGGCTTCGCTACTTAGAATGTCTGTGCCGCTGTCATCGGTCTAATGTAACCGATCATGGACATCACTGTCGTTCTGTGCACGTACAACCGCTGCCGCAGCTTGGCGAAAGCTCTCGACAGCCTCGCCAACTTGATCGTACGAGAGTCCACGACTTGGGAAGTTCTGGTTGTCGGGGGCGTAAAAAAGTAGAGTAGACTAAGTGGGATAACAATCTGGTACACCTTGGTACCTGTTTTCCCGAGGCGAGGGTTTTGGAGTGCGCTGGGCCTCACTTCCTGGATTGAAATGGCGTGTTTTCAGTGAATTCCAATTTTCTTGGAGCTGTTCGAAGTTCTTCTTTTGGCACCTCGATTGCAGAACCTGCATTATAGGCTAGGCAGGCCAGACGCGGTGACGAGTCGTATCGATTGCCTAGGAAAGCTGCGGACCCTGGACGAACGGTGAGTGACTGAGCACCCATGGACGTGACGGTCGTTGTTTGCACATACAACCGGTGTGAGAGCTTGCTGAAGACTCTTGAAAGTCTCGCTAGCTCGAGAGTTCCGGAGCCCACGACGTGGGAGGTCTTGGTCGTGGACAACAACTCGAGCGACCAAACCGCGGAGACAGTGAAGGGTTTCTGCGAACGGTACCCAAATCGTTTTCGCTATCATTTCGAAGCGCGGCCAGGCAAATCCTATGCTATGAACGCAGGAATCCAGGAGTCTCGGGGCTCGATACTGGCGTTGGTGGACGACGATGCAACCGTCGCACCCTCGTGGTTGGAGAGGATTTTAGCTCCTTTCAGCGATCCGGTTTGGTCGGCCGCGGGAGGGCCTGTGATGTTGCAATGGTCCTGTCCGCGGCCGCGATGGCTGCCATCGGACCGGTTTGCCTTGGCGCCGCTGGCTGGATTTGATCCCGGCCGGGAAGCCGGCGAAATCCAGGAATTGTTTGGCACCAACATGGTTTGCCGGAGGAGCTTGTTTGAAAAGTACGGCGGATTTCGGACGGATTTAGGCCCAAGTGCGAACCCCAAAACACCTCGTGTGAACGACGACTCGGAGTTCATTCGTCGCATATTAAACGGGGGCGAGCGCATATTCTACGAACCCTCTGCCGTCGTATTCCATCCAGTGCCGGCGAATCGGGTTCAAAAGGCGCACTTCCTAGCGTGGTGGTTCGATAAGGGCCGCGCCGACGTGATTATGCTCGGCGTTCCCCCAGACGCCAAATGGCTCTTATGCGGGATTCCGATGCGTTTCTTTCGTCGCCTCATAAATTGGACCGTCCGATGGATGACCGCCATTGGGCCTGCCAAAAGATTCTCGAACCGTCTAAAAGTCCAGTGGCTGGCTGGGATGATTTTTGAGTGCTTTCAGTCGAACAGCGCGGCGCTTCCGAAGGAAAGGATGGCGTAGGCTCTCAACAGAGCTTAGGGCAAATGTTGACCGTTTTATTATCAACTAGGGACCGCGCCGCGATTCTGCAAAAGACGCTGGAGTCCTTCTGTTGCCTTCAACGGCCCTCATCCGGTTGGAAGTTGGTTGTTGTGGACAATGGCAGCACGGACGGGACCTCTGCGGTGCTCGCATCGTTTGCTAATCGTTTGCCATTGCACATGGTGTCCGATCCGGCTGCCGGGAAAAATGCCGCACTGAATGCCGGACTTGCTTTTGTGGAGGGAGATCTGACCGTACTTACGGACGATGATATCTTCCCCCGCGCTGACTGGCTGATCGAATTGCGGAATGCTGCCGATACCCAGCCGGGATACTCCATGTTCGGTGGGTCGATTGTGCCGCGCTGGGAGATTCCCCCTCCTGCGTGGATCGAGTGGGTGGAAAAGGGACCGATGTATGGACTCACCGATTCTTCCATGAAGGAAGGCGAAATACGTCCACTGCTGGTTTTCGGTGGAAACATGGCAGTTCGTTCCGCCTTGTTTCAATCCGGCATACGATTTGATACCTCCGTCGGTCCTCGCAGCTCCAGCTACCGGATGGGAAGCGAAACCGAGCTGACGCTGAGGCTCAACCGGCAGGGGCACAAGGCTTGGTACGTCCCGGGCGCCGTGGTGGAGCACTTCATTCGCGATTATCAGATGCGGGAGCCGTGGGTATTACAGCGGGCGATCAGGTACGGCCGCGGCTGTTTTCGACTATGGCATGCCGAAACATGGGAACCAGTCACGACGTTCGGCATACCGCGGTATTACTTGCGCCAGATGAATCTCGTCCGCCAAATATTGCAGGAAGAGCTAAAAGTACTCACAGCCCGGCTCGGATCGGACCATCGCCAGTTCTTCTCGGCCCGTTGGCAGCGCAACTTTCTCTGGGGCGTCGTCACGGAAGCGCATCTCTGGCACAGACTTCCCGGCTCTGAACAGGACAAACCTTTGCCAGGCAATTCCGAAGTAGGCGCGGCGACTTCAAAGTTGTAGCTCACGGCAACTCCCTTTTCCGACGTCGGATCCCGTCAACGAGACTGGCCAGATCGCTAAGGAAGAAGCCGTTGCTCTTACTCTAAAACCTGTACGGCAGGAATGGGCACGACGAATTTTCCGCCCCAATTTCGAATGTAGCTCCTCTGCGCGACAACCTCGTCGCGAAGATTCCAAGGCAGGATTAGTACGTAATCCGGTTTTGTCTCGCTGAGCTTGTCCGGAGAGTATATGGGAATGCCAACGCCGGGAAGGAAATGCCCCTGTTTCGCCGGGTTGATGTCGACCGTGTAATCTAAGAAATCAGTTGAAACGCCACAATAGTTCAGTAGCGTAACGCCTTTGGCTGGCGCACCGTAGCCGACAATTCTCTTCTGCTTGCGTTTGGTGGAGATCAGGAACTCCAGCAGCTTCCATTTCGTTTCTTGCACCTGCTCGGGAAAGCTTTCATAAAACTGCAGTGTCTCGACTCCTAGCTGCCGTTCGCGAGTGCTGAGTTGCTCGACGCGCGGACCTGCCGGCCGGGAGGTGTCTTCCTGGTGATGAACATAGACGCGCAGCGCGCCCCCGTGCGTGGGCAGCTCTTCGACGTCGAATACCACGAGTCCGTGGCGGTTGAGTGCCTTTTGCACCGAGAGAAAAGAGAAATAGGAGAAGTGCTCGTGGTAAATGGTGTCGAATTCATTCCCCGCCATCAAGCGGACTAGGTATCCGAATTCCATCGTCAGGATCCCCTGCGGAGCGAGGAGCAACTTCAGACCGCCGATAAAGTCGTTGAGATCGGGCACGTGCGGTAGCACGTTGTTGGCGACGAGCAAGCCGGCGCGTTTCCCCGTGTCCACTAGTTCGCGCGCAGTTTGCGTCCCGAAAAACTTCGATATCGTTGGGATTCCCTTGCTGCGAGCTACTTCGGCTACGTTCTCCGCGGGTTCGACACCCAGCACAGGTATTCCCTGCTTCTGAAAGTATTGCAGCAAGTAACCGTCGTTGCTGGCGATTTCGATCACTGCAGTTGAAGCATCGATTCCGAATCGTTTTATGACTGCATTGCTGTACGCCTCGATGTGACGCAGCCATGTTTCTGAATACGACGAAAAATAGGCGTAGTCGCCGAAAATATTCTTTGGCGACTCGAATTCCTGTACCTGCACGAGAAGACACTGTTCGCAAATCCATACTCGCAGTGGGAAGAATGGCTCCATCGAGTTCATCTGTTCCGGCTTGCGGTATGAGTTTGCGAGCGGAGACATCCCCAAATCCACTACGGTGCGCGACAGGACCGCGGAGCATAGGCGGCACCGCGGCCTATTATCGCGCGCCACTGTCGTGAGGACCGATTGGCTTGTGCTTCCTGTGCTTACCATCACCGTCTCCCAAAATTGACTTGCGACCAGCCCACCCAGGGTGTCATTCCAAAAAGTTGGGCTCGGTTGAAGCGTTAGAATCTCGTGCAACAGGTTGCAAAGACTTCACTCCGTGCTTGGCCGACACTAACGTACCGTGGTGAAGCTCTCAAGGCGGTTCGCGGGAGTTGTGTTCAAAGAAGCAAGCGAATGGGCCATGCCGTACCGCACATTTCCCACTGAAATCCTCTGTCGAGACACTCGGGGCAGTTTTCGCCGCTGGCCCGGCGCGCTTCGACGCGCTTCTCATGCGCTGGTTTGAAGAATCTTCAGCTCACGTTTCGTTGCAGCCCTGCTCCTCCTCGTGGCATATTTCTTCGCGCGCCCGCAGGGCCAAGTCGAGACTTTGATCGTGGGATCTCACGGAGCGATTTGTGACGGTGCCTTTCGAGGTCGAGGAAAAAATGGAAGCTCAGACGATGGCAGTGCGTATTGATGCGAACCAGATTGCTGACCGGGCCTATAGCCTTATCGTCGATCTCTATCCGATCTGCCGAAGTATTACCGGAGAGGGTGTCCGTGAGACGCTTCGGATGCTCGGCAAGCACATTGCGCTTGAAGTTCATGAAGTTCCGACCGGGACTCACGTTTTTGACTGGGTGATACCCAGAGAATGGAATATCCGCGACGCTTACATCAAGAATTCAAAGGGAGAGAAGATCGTCGACTTCAAGAACTCGAACCTGCACGTAGTCAATTACAGTGCGCCGTTGCAGGCCAAGTTAACGCTTCAAGAATTGCGAGAGCATCTGTTCAGCGACCCCACTCACCCCGAGTGGATACCGTATCGGACCTCTTACTACGAGGAAACTTGGGGATTCTGCATGGCCCATCGACAACTCGCGGAACTGCCAGAGGACGAATATGAAGTATTCATCGATTCTTCCTTAACGGAGGGCCAGCTCAGTTACGGCGAATACTTCGTCCCAGGAGAGTTAGCGGATGAGGTGCTGATTTCCTGTCATATCTGCCATCCTTCTCTATGTAACGACAATCTCTCGGGCATCGCTCTGGCAACCTTCTTGAGCAAGCATTTGAGCCAAATCCCGTTGCGTTACTCATATCGTTTTTTGTTTGTTCCCGGAGCCATCGGACCTATCACTTGGCTGGCGCAGAACCAAGGATGTGCCGGTCGCATCAAACATGGGCTGGTGTTGGCAAATTTGGGCGATCCGGGGACCTCAACGTACAAGAAAAGTCGGCGCGGGGATGCCATGATCGATCGGGCAGTTCAAGCCGTCCTAAAACACGCGGGAAGCAAATACGAAATCCTGGACTTTTCCCCGTACGGTTATGACGAGCGGCAGTACTGCTCGCCTGGATTTAATCTTCCCGT
>Ga0307374_10008978_pt1 | contig 14822 bp, 12 predicted proteins | sample OX3MG_FD_202532 | JGI IMG/M metagenome (GOLD analysis project Ga0307374, IMG submission 202532) | Soil microbial communities from Risofladan, Vaasa, Finland - OX-3 | ecosystem: Environmental > Terrestrial > Soil > Coastal area > Acid sulfate soil | place: Finland: Risofladan, Vaasa | collected... | reverse complement strand
TTCGAGCCTGGGTCTCCCCATTGGACGAAGCCCCGCTAGCGCTGGCTTTTCGTCAGGGTCGTGGCGCGCGGGCCCAAGGTCGCCGCAACATCCGAGCTGCTCCTGAGTCCAGCGACGTCGGTCTTGGACCACGCATAACACTATGGGACGTCCTCCCGGCATGGCAGCGAACGCTGCCATCGCTAATGCCCATGCCAAGTGCCTCGCGCTGAATACGGGCACGTTGTTGGTCCACGCGCGGTCCGATACAGTCGGCTAGTTTGGTCCCCAAGCCTAACGAGCATCGCGCGGTGGACATCAGCGACACCCGGACGCCAGGAGTACCCGCGGCGGTGCGTATGCGCGAGGACGCGGCTGCGCTTGCGACGGTCGTCGAGGACCTCGGCGCCGAACTTTCGCTCGGGCCCTTGCTGGAGCGAATTCTCGACCGCTCGATCGGTCTCCTCGGCGCGGATGCGGGGTCCATCTGCTTGGTGGACGAGGCCAAAGGTGTGTATCGCAAGGAGGCCGACCTCGGCGTGGCCTGCCAGTCCGGGCAGGTGTTCCCGCTCGCGGAGGGCGTTACTGGTGCGGTGGTCGCACATCGCGGCTCGGTCATCTTCGCGAACTACGCCGAGGTGCGGGGCGGCCACGCGGCCGCCGAGGATCGCGCATCGCTTCGGGGGGTCATCGGGGTCCCCATCTGGTGGCGGACCGCAATCATCGGCACATGCGTCGTATTCAGCCGCAACCGAGACCGGGCGTTCTCGCATGTCGACGCGGAACTGCTCGAGCAGTTCGCTAACCAAGCGGCGATCGCGATCACCTATGCCCGCCTGCATGAGGCAGCCGAGGGCAACGCACGAGCGGAGGCGGCAGCGGAGGAGCGCAACCGGATGGCTCGCGAGGTGCACGACACCGTGGCAACTGGCCTCGTCTCCGTGTTGCTCCAGGTGCGGGCGGCAGAGGCGTCACTCGCCAGTGGTGAGATGGAGGACTTGGAGCGTGCTCTTTCTGAGGTGCGGTCGGCCGCCCACTTCGCCCTCGACGAGACCCGTCGGAGCGTACTGGGACTCGCGCCGTCCCCCCTCGAGGGCAGATCGCTCGAGGAAGCATTGGAGCGGGAGCTTGCGTGGGCGACCCGCACGGGCGCAGCGAATGTCCGCCTTGTCGTTGCCGGCACCCGCACGGCGCTCCCGGCCGAGTTTGCGCACGCGCTCTTCAGGATTGTTCAGGAAGCACTGACGAATGCTCTGCAACATGCCAATGCCCGATCGGTCCGCATCGGCCTCGTCTACGCGCCGCTCGGAGTGACGCTGTTGGTTCAAGACGACGGCGCGGGGTTTGACACGACCGAGGTGGAAGAGGCCGGGGCGATCCACGGCCTTGGTCTACGTGGAATGATGGAGCGGGCCGAGCTGATGGGCGGCACACTGGAGGTCGACTCGACGCGCGGGTGGGGCACGCGCGTACGCGCCCATCTGCCTCATCCTGGCAAGGACCCCTCTGCACCGTCCCGTCGGCGCGTGCGCGTCCTTGTTGTCGACGACCATGAAGCGGTTCGGGTCGGAATTACACGGCTCCTCTCGGATGCGGACTCGTCGATCGAGGTTGTCGGCCAGGCGGGGTCGGGCCGAGAGGCGCTCGAAATGTGGCGGTCCCGTCGGCCGGATGTTGCTCTCATGGACATCCGCATGCCAAACGGCGACGGCGTTGAGGCCATCTCGTGGATTCGCGCCGAAGACTCGAATGCATCGATCGTCGCGCTCACGGCGTTCGACCACGACGAGCGTGTCTCGGGAGCTCTGCGCGCCGGCGCGCGCGGCTTCCTCGGCAAGGATGCGTCCGGGTCCGAGTTGGCACGAGCGGTCCTTGCAGCCGCGCGTGGCGATGCTGTGCCCGGCGGCGGGGCCGTGGCTCAGCTACACGCGCACCTGAACGGCGCAGCTGAACTGTCGGTGCGCGAGCGCGAAGTGTTCGCGCTCCTCGAACGCGGCCTTACGGACCGCCAGATCGCCCAAGCGCTGACAATCTCGGCGAAGACGGTGGAGAAACACGTCGGGGCCATCCTGCGCAAGACCGGTGCGCAGAACCGAACCGAGGCCGCCCGACGCTCGAGGAACTATTCCCCGACGTAGAGATTATCCCCCAGGCACCAACGGGTGATCCTCCCAATGGACCGTAGCCACTGATCGACGTAGCCTCGCCACGGGCAGTCCGACGATCGGGAGGCTGGATCGGTGCCAATCGTGCCACTCAAGGACATCCTCGACAGGGCGTTCGCTGAACGCTACGGCGTGGCGGCCTTCAACGTGGTCAATGATCTCACCCTCGACGCGGTAATCGCTGCGGCGGAAGACGTCCAGTCCCCGCTCATCGTGCAGACGTCGGTCAAGACGGTCAAGTCGATGGGCGCGGACGTTCTCTTCAAGTTGTTTCGCGCGCTCGCGTCGCGTGCCAGCGTGCCTGTCACGCTCCACCTGGATCACTGCCCGGACCGGAGCGTGGTGACGACATGTCTCGAGACGGGATGGAATTCCGTGCTATTCGACGGTTCGGCACTCTCCGTCGAGGAAAATACCCGCCAGACCGTCGAGGTCGTCGCGGAGGCCCGCCGGCACAACGCTCATGTCGAAGGTGAAATCGAGGGTGTTCGTGGCGTTGAAGATGGCATCGGCAGCGACGAGACACCGCAGGTCTACTCAATCGACGAGGCCGTGGCATTCCTTGAGACGACCGGAGTTGACTGTTTCGCCCCGGCGATTGGGACGGCCCACGGCTTGTATGCACGGGCTCCCGTGCTCAACCCTGATCGGATCACGCAGCTGGTTGCCCGCAAGGCACTCCCGATGGTGCTGCACGGCGGCACGGGATTGAGTGAAGCGGCGTTTCAGGACCTCATCGCACGCGGCTGCGCCAAGGTCAACATCTCCACCGCCCTCAAGATCACATACCTCGACGCCACGAGGGAATTCCTCGCTGCAAACCCCACCAGCCAGGATCCGCCCTCGCTGTTCCGACATCAGCGGGCGGTGGTCAAAGCGATGGCCGAACTCCACCTGAACATGTTCGGAAGCGCCGGGAAGGCGTGGTGACGTCCCTGATCTTCGACTGCGACGGCGTCCTCTCCGACACGGAGCGCGATGGACACCTTCCCGCCTACAACCAGACGTTCGCTGAGTTTGGACTCCCCGTGCAGTGGTCTGAGGAGGAATACGGGGAGAAGCTGCGGATCGCAGGTGGCAAGGAGCGGATGGCGAGTCTGCTCACCGCAGACTTCGTGCGTCGTGCGGGTCTCCCGGCCGGCCCGGACCGCCAGCGCGAAATGCTCGCCGCTTGGCATGCGCGCAAGACCGCGATCTACACCGAGCGGGTAAAGGCCGGGGCGCTCCCCGCGCGGCCAGGTGTGCGCCGGTTGATCGGCGAAGCTCTGGACGCCCGGTGGACGCTTGCCGTGGCCTCGACGTCCGCCGACGCAGCGGTTCGCGCGGTCCTCGAGCATGTCGCCGGGAAAGAGGACGCCAAGCGCTTCGCGGTCGTCCTGGCCGGCGACATCGTGCCACACAAAAAGCCGGCTCCCGACATCTATCGGCTCGCGATCGCGCGCCTCGGCGTTTTGCCATCTTCCACGCTGGTGATCGAGGACTCAAAGAATGGGCTCGACGCCGCTTCGGGGGCCGGCCTTCGTTGCCTGGTCACCGTCAACGCGTACACGCGCGACGAGGATTTCCGCGAAGCAGTCATGGTCGTGAGCTCACTCGGCGACCCCGATGGAGAACACACGCAAGTGCTCGCTAATCGGTCCCAGGCCGCGCCGGGGGATTGGGTGCGTCTCGTGGATCTCGAGCGGTGTCTCCAGGTCACACCCGTGACCGACGGCGTACGTAAGGAGGCGTGATGGCGCAGCCGGGCTTTGACGGCATTGAACTCGTGGTGCATGCAATGGCCCAGACGTCGGTGGACAACGAAACCTACTTCTCGGACCTGGACGCAGTCGTTGGCGACGGCGATTTTGGCTATTCATTGGCTCGAGGTTTCGAGATCGTGATCGCCACGTGGGACGACATCGACCGAACCGATGCCGCCACGTTCCTGCGCAAGGTGGCAGCCATCATCACGAGCCGCGTTGGCGGGACCTCGGGCCCCCTCTGGGGGACGGCGTTCATGCGAGCAGGCGCCGTAGTGGCCGGATCCGAGCGCATCGGTGCGGATCAGGCAGTCGCAATGCTTCGAGCCGCGATCGGAGGCGTCAAAGAGCGGGGGCAATCCGACGTGGGCGACAAAACCTTGCTGGATGCCCTGGTGCCGGCAGTCGACGAGCTCGAGCGTGCCGTCGACGACGGATCAGACGCCGCAGCAGCCGTTGGCAACGCCGCGGCGACCTCGTGCGCGGCCGCCGAGGGCACGAGTTCGATGCTTGCCAAGCGTGGTCGCGCCGCATACACGGGAGAGCGCAGCATCGGCAGCCCGGACGCCGGTGCAATCGGGGTCGCGGTCATGTTCGAGACGGTCGCCCGCCTGTGGCCCCAATCGCAACGCTAATCGACCAGAACCTGACCACACAAGGAGAGACGTCGCAATGAAGAAGTTCGTGAACGACCCCAAAGGACTTCGTCACGGAGATGCTGCAGGGGATAGCGCTCGCCAATCCCGACACGCTCAAATACGTGCCGGAATACAACCTCATTATGCGAGCAGACGCTCCGAACGAGCAGAAGGTATCGATCATGCAGGGCTCGGGTTCCGGGCATGAGCCGGCGCACGTGATGATCGTCGGCAAGGGCATGCTTGACGCGGCCTGCCCCGGTGACGTCTTTTCAGCTCCTCCTATGGACTACGTGCTCGAAACGACGAAGCTGGTGAACTCGCCGAAGGGCGTCCTCCACATCATCAACAACTACACCGGCGATCGCATGGCCTTCGACATGGGGCGTGAGATGGCCGAGGCGGAGGGAATCGTGATCGCCACGGTCATTGTCGACGACGATGTAGCGGTCAAAGACTCGACTTGGACGGTCGGACGACGCGGTGTCGCCGGCAACTTCTTCGTGATCAAGTCGGTTGGTGCCGCCTCCGAGCAGGGTACCGAGCTTGCGGACTTGGTCGCCCTCGGCGAGCGAGTGAACTCGGTAACCCGGTCGATGGGTATGGCATTGACGTCCTGTACGCCACCGGCCAAGGGGTCGCCTCTGTTTGAGCTCGGCGACAATGAGATGGAGATGGGAGTCGGTATCCACGGAGAGCCGGGCCGTAAGCGTGAGGCTCTGGCGAGTGCAAATGAGATTGTTGATGAACTTGTTGAGGCAGTCGCGTCAGATCTCCCGTTCAAGAAGGGTGACGATGTCGCCCTGATGGTCAACGGTCTCGGCGGAACGCCGATCAGCGAGCTGTACCTGGTCTACGGGCGCGCGCATGCACAGCTCGCGGCACGTGGGATCACCGTCCGTCGAAACTATGTCGGGGAGTACTGCACGTCTCTGGATATGGCTGGCTGCTCGATCACCCTCGTCCGACTCGACGACGAGTTGACGGCCCTGCTGGACGCACCCGCGCAGATCCCCAACCGCATCTTCTAGAACGACGGCCCCCGCCAAACCGAGACTTCCTCACGGGCCCGGTGAATTCGGCGCGGGCGATAGTAGGTCGTCCGGAAGGTCGATGGCGACATTCATCGTCGTCTATATCAGGGTGGCTCGACTGCAATCCGGGCCACAAGGGGCTCGACCCGGTGGCCGAAATGGGCGAGCAGCCCGCGCATATTCGGGCTGACGCGAACTCTGGGGGAGACTCTGGGGGACGGGCATCATTTAGCGAAGACGCCTTCGACGAAGCGCCCGTGCGCCCTCAGAACGTGCCGCCTTGTACGCGGCAGGTCAGGGGACTCGGCGGCGGTCCGTGTCTGCATCCACCGTGGCATGGCCGGGCAACGCCTGGGTGTCTCGAGGGCGACGGGGACCCGGGCCGGGTGCCATCGACGTGCAGCCGTGCGGACGCGCGTGGCCGCACGCCGTAAGGTCCCGGCCACGGTTTGCCGCGGCACCGGACCGGCCGTGCCGCCGACATCCCGCGCACCATTGCCCGCGCGGGTGCAAAGACATTGACGTCAAGAAACGTGCCCGACATGCCGAATAGCGTTACGGAGGTAAAGCGCAGGCGTGCAACCGGGGAACGCAGCGCCTGCGGTGTGACACCTCTTGGCTCGGCACTGTGGGGGGTGTTCGCCAGAGACGTGCCAAACGGGTCGCGCTGGCGCGCAGTTGAATCGCCCTGCGAACGGGGATGCCTCGCTCGCCTCGAGACCGCACCCCACAGACTTCCCAGCCGCCAAAACGCGCGCTAGCGTAAGTGATGGTTCGGCGATTCGGGCGCTAAGAGCTCGCCTACAAGGTGGCGACTCTCTCTACTGGGTGCGCTCGTCGCTGAATCCGCGCCCCTCCGGATCTTCATGGTGCGTCCGGGGGGGCGCCGATCGCTCCGGACGCACCATTCGATGTGCCATGGGCGGCCGACAACGAGCTGTCAGCGGTCAAGTCGACACGCGTCATCGTCGAGCGGTCCTGCGGATCCATACCCGCGTTCCGAGGGGCGCACCAGCGGTGTCTCGCCTCGGCAGCACTCGGACGCGAGACACCGACGCTTTCCGGCAATGTCCGGCGGCGTTCCGCGGCCGCAGGTACGGCACGCGGGAACGTCACGCGTTGCCGACTGACCCGCCTGCCGGACCAACGAGGATGCCGAGCGCGATTCCGGCGGCGTCTCTGGGTCGAGGTTGTCACCCCCTCGCCCGAGGTTGAGTCCACGGCGCAGGAATCCACCGGTGGTGACGCGAAAGCTGCCGATGCTAGGGCGGCGCACTGGCGACCCGCCGCCATGAAAGGGGGGTGCGATGGGCGCGCGCAGCCCGCGCCCATCGCGTCACGCCCGAAAGCGACGGATCCAACGCTCGTGGGTCGAGGCGATGGTCGGCGCATGCAGATCTGCCGGACCGCGCCGGATTCGCGCGGGATTCGTGCGACGACCGGAGGCGCACCTGGTGGGGTCGCCGCCGCGATACCCCTATCGCCGCTCGGCCAGGCGTACCTCGGATGCACAAGATGTATCGGTGTCGCATTGGTGTCGATTACGCGCGACGTCCGCCTGACGGTCGCGGTGGGCGGTACCACCCGACCGCGATGACCGCAGGAGCCGATGGCGGCGGTAGGGGACCCTCATCGGACCGCGATTTGGGGTCATCGTGACCTGGCGGGCGAGGACGGCGCACGGTCGCAACATGCACGCGCGCAGTCGGCAGCGTGCATGTTGCGACCGTGCACTAGTTGAGCGCGGCTACGCCGGCGTCCGCCATGAGCTGGGTGATCACCACGAGGTTGTCCCAGGCCGTCTGTTCGGCCTGGTCCCAGCTCGCGTCGCTGGCGAACGTCGCACGCCCGCGCGAAATCGCCAGGTAGTCCGACGTAGCGCGGGCCAGCTGCTGTTCGGTGGGGACGGTGGTGGTGGCTGTCGCCGTCATCTGTGGTGATCCTTTCTCGCCAGGCGGTGACGCCGCCTGCCGCTGCATCTGCTGTCGTACGTGCGATCCGGCATCTGGTGGAGCACGCTGACGGATCGGTCGGAGGGCACTCGGTCAAGTGTTGCACCGGGGTCCGGATCGCGCCCTCGGGAACCGGCGCAGGGAGTCGCGTCGATCGCCGTGGGCCCCGGGACGCGCGCCGACCGGGGCCCGGATGGGCCCGACGATCCGACGCGTCCTGGCGCCGGCGGCGCGGTAGATTGGCCTGGGCGCTGCTGCGCCCGAGTCGGCCGCCGCCGCACGCAGCGTCCCGTCGTAGTGAGCCTGAGGCGTCCACAGCGTCCGCATCGCCGCCCAATGGAACCTGTCGACCAGTGGAGATCTTCGAGAGTGCGACCGACCGACGACTCGTCGCAGCACCGGCTCGTGCGCGCGCTCGCCCTACGGGCGATCTCCGGTCGGCTCGTGTACGGCGCGGTGGTCATTCTCGCCACCTTGCTCGCCGTCGGCGTGGCGGGGCCCACGGTCATCGACGAAGTCGGCGCGATCCTCTTGGCGACCTTCGCGGTGGTCTTCGCCGAGTTCTACTCGGAGGTCGTGGGGGCGACGATTCGGGAGGGCCGGTCGCTGACGCACGCGGAGCTGGCGGCGACGGCGGCAGAGCTCGGGACGCTGGTGATTGCGGCCGTCCCGCCGCTCGTGGTGACGGGTGGGGCCGCAATCGGCCTGTACAGCCCGGACATCGCGATCTGGGTCTCGGTGTGGCTGCTTGTCGCGCTGCTGTTTGCGTTCGGCTTCGCGGCGGGACGGGTATCCGGGCGCTCACTGGTCGGCAGCGCCGTCGCGGCGGCGCTCCTGCTGCTTGTGGGCTTGGGCATGGTCGTCGTCAAGATTATGGCGATGCACTAGGCGGTGCCCGCCACGACCCGACGGCCGCTGTTACGGCGGGGGAGGGGGAATCCGACCGTAGGCGACGGCAAACCCGACCCGATCGAGCGCCGAGGGGCTCGAGATGAGGTTGTTGCCGCCGTCGACCATGAAGAGCCGATCGAGCGACATTTGCACGCCGTCGACGACAAGACCGGAAAACGTCACGGGCGTGAACACCCCGAGCGTCGCGATGCTGTTGCCGATGGACGGTGCCTCGACGATCCATTCCGCCGACGTCGCAGGACCCGAATAGGTGCGGTTGATGGAGTACGACTGGCCGTCGGTGTTGTCGGCCAGGGCGATCTGCCAGACGGATCCGCTGAGCTTGCGGACGGTGACCGTGACGTTGTCGCCGGCGTTGACGGTCATCGACGTAATCTGCTGCTCCGCGTCGGGAAGCACTTCCCACCACGGCCAAATCCAGACCTGCCCGCCGCTGTATTCCTCGTGGACCCCGGCCTGGATCAAGGACCCATTCGAGACGCCGTCAACACCGACCCATTCGCTGGTGTCGCCGGGGGTCGGCTGGAGGGTCGGAACGGTGAACGTGCCTTGGGTGCCGGTGATGCCCCCGCCTTCGAGCGCATAGCCCGACCAATTCGATGAATAACCGGGCACGATGCCCAGGGTCGTCGGCGCGGGCGTGGCAACGAGAACCCGTGCGACGCCGACGATCTGGCGGTACTGGTTCCTGGCGGTGAACCGCAGGGTCCAGCTGCGACCCGCGCTGGCGGGGGGAACGTGGAAGGTGTATGCCCCGCGACACCGGACCGGCGTCGGGTTCTTTCCGTGCCAGATACTCGGACTGACCGCGAGCGCGCAGGCCGTCGCGTGCGTCGCGGCGTAGTGGACCGTGACGGTGCCGCCGACTGCCGTCACCGTGGTGCGGTCGAGACCGATCGCGGCCGTCTCGCAGACGCGTGCGCGCCGGTGCGTCGTGCGCCCGTGCGACCGCGTCGTGACGGTGACCGTCTTGCAGGTACTGCCCGATGGAGCTGCCGACGCGAACGCGACCGCGCCGATCGACACCATCAGCGTGAGGACCCCGATGACGAGGACCCGCGCGCGCATGCTCAGCACCAGTCGACCCCGGATGGCGTCGTCGTGGCGCGCAGGGTGTGGCCGTCGGCGTGCGGGTGGCGTGGCGCCATCCGGACCTGACGGGCGGTCCGTCGCCGGCGGGTGTCAGTCGTCAAATACACGCGTGCGTCCTGTCAATGCGATGGTTCACCGTGCCTATCGGCAGGTTCGCCGTATTCCGTGATGTTCTTGGTCGCGCGCAGTCGGATCGCCGCAGCTTCGAAGGGCGATCGTCCAGCGCTGTGGGGGAAACGGACCGGGGGACACGATTGGCCATCGTGACGGTATCGACGGCATGCCACCGGCCGGACGGTTCTGCGCGGACGCGGGCCCGGACTCCGCTGGCGTGCTCAGGCCTCGTCGGGCGGCAGCATCACCACGGGCTGACGCCACAGTGAGACCGTTGTAGCGTCCTCGCCGCGCAGCTGCTGGGTCACCACAAAGGTGCGCCGGAGCATCGTGATGACGGCCGTCGCGAGAACCGCGGATACCGGCAGGTTCACCGCGAACGCGGTGATGATCGCGCCCGACTGCTCCGACGTACCCCACGACAAACACATGTCAAGCCACGCGTCCACGACCAACAGCGCCGAGGATGCCGTCAGTCCAACGATGGCAACTGCGCGTCGCCACCACACGAGCCATGCGGTGGCCGCCAACGTGGCAGCGAGCATGACATCGAACCCGACCCACGCGGTCCGCCAGGCGCCTCCCGACTCGGTCACGGGCAGCGCATTGGTCAGGTAGACCACCCACGGAAACAGCAGCAGCGCGCCGCCACCGGTAATCAGCAGCACGATGAATCGCCGACGGTGCAGGTCGGGATCGTTCGCCGGGCGATCGATGAGGCCGTCGAGCATCCGCGCGACCTCGGCGCGTTCCTCGCGCGTCCACCGCGCGATCTCGTGTTGGGTCGGGACCGTGTGATTCACGCCCTGCACGACGACCTCCTCAGCGTTTGCCCCCGCCGCCCAAGGGGCGATCGGTGCAGACAGCCCGACGTCCGAGATCGACCAGGCGGTCCCGTTGACGCGCGATCTGTACGACAAGATTCAAGCAGCCATCGCCGGGCATGTCTGTGGCCGCCGACGGTCGTCGATCCGTCGGCGTCGAGGCGGTTCAGCCCGTCGCGGACCGCCGCGACTTCGGGCGCGCGAGCGCCGGGGCGGACATTGCGGATACCGCTCGGGGCACCGGCGGGCCCGAGATCACCGGTACCGCGCGGTTGCGTGTCTTGCCGAACGCCGACCAGAGGAACATTGCGGCGACGATCAGCCGCAAGACCCATCCGATCATGTGTCGACCGGTCGGCTTGGGGCCGCGTCGGCGTGGGGCGCGACGGGCACATCGTGACGGTAGCCGACGGCCGGGACGCTAGGAGTCCAGGCCGCGGGGGGCTGCGGGCTCTGGGTCCTGGTGGACGAACCGCTTGCCGCGGAGCATCGACGCGCCCGCACCGATCAGGGCCATCACCGTTGCGGCCGCGAAGACCACCGCGAGGCCGTCGTGAAACGAGGCCGCGATCAACTCCGGGAAGAACCGGTCTCCGGTCAAGGTCGCCACGGTCTGGGTCGGCAGGGTCGCAAGCACGCCGGTGGGGGCGAGCAGGTGCGTGATCGGGTTGGTGCCCAGAAACGCGGCGAACAGCGAACTGACCGGTGGCAGGTGTGCGACGTGGTGGGCGACCGATGCCGGGACGCCGTGGGCGGTCAGCCCAGCGGTCAGGCGTGCCGGCAAGGACTGCGCGAGGCCGGCGGTCATCAGCGAGAAGAAGATACCGATCGACAGCGCCGTGCCGGAGTTCTGAAACGTCGAGCGCATCCCGGAGGCCGCCCCGCGCTCGGCGGCGGGCACGCTGTTCATGATCGCCGACGTGTTCGGGGCCGAGAACATGCCTTGGCCGATCCCATTGAGCCCGACGAGCGCGGCGAACACGGTGTAGTTGAAGTCGACCGGCAGGAAGAACATCCCGATGAAGCTCGCGGCGACCAGCAGCATCCCGCTCGTGGCGAACGGTCGCGCGCCGTAGCGGTCGGCAAGATGCCCGCACAGCGGACCGGCGGCCAGGAAGCCCAGCGTCAGCGGGAGCAGGTAGATGCCCGCCCAGAGCGGAGTGTCCGCAAACGTGTACCCGTGCAGTGGCAGCCAGATGCCCTGAAGCCAGATGATCAGCATGAACTGCAGCCCGCCGCGGGCCATCGCCACCATGAGTGCGGCGATGTTGCCCGCCGCGAACGCCCGGATCTCGAATAGCCCGAGTCGGATCATCGGATCGGCCACACGGGTTTCGATGACGCAGAAGGCCACCAGCAGGGCAAGCCCGGCCGCGAGGGTCACCAACACGTCCGGATTCGACCAGCCGGTCGCCTGTCCGTGATACGGCTGGATGCCGTTGGTAATCGCCACGAGCAACAAGGCCATGCCAGCGGTGAAGGTGATGTTGCCGGCCCAGTCGATGCGTGTCCGATGGCGCTCGCCGGTCTCTCGCAGGCTCCGGTAGGACCAGATCGTGCCGACGATGCCGATCGGGACGTTGACCCAGAACACCGCTCGCCAGTCGATGGTCGCGAGCAGTCCGCCGGCCAACAGACCCAGGAACTGTCCCGACAGGCCGGCGATCTGGTTCACCCCGAGCGCCATCCCGCGCTGTTCGAGCGGGAAGGCATCGGTGAGGATCGCGGCCGAGTTCGACATCAGAACCGCACCGCCGAGGGCCTGGATCATTCGGCCGATGATCAGCCACAGTGCGCCGGGGCGTCCGACAAACGGGTCGAGCGACAGCGCCAGCGACGCCAGCGAGAACAGCAGAAAGCCCAGGTTGTAGATCCGTACCCGCCCGTACATGTCGCCGAGCCGACCGAGCGGTACGACAAAGATCGCCGATACCAGTAGGTAGCCGAGGACCATCCACAGTAGGTACGCGATGTTCCCGGCATCAAGCGGGTCCAGCCCGATACCGCGGAAGATGGCCGGCATCGCGATGATCACGATCGACCCGTCGAGGGTCGCCATGAACATCCCCAGGGTCGTGTTTGACAGCGCCACCCACTTGTAGCGGTCGGGTACGGCCGGGCCGGCCGGGAGTGGGGTCGCCGTCACCACGGCGGCGCGGCGGACGGCCGTCGGCGAGCGACCCCGCGCAGGGGCTGGGGGGGCCGTGTCGCGAGGGCGTCGGGAGTCGGTGGCGGGGTCGCGGTGCGGGGCACCACGGGGTGCTGACCGACGGTGTGCGAGGCGATCATCACCGGAAATGATAGGAGGCTAACGGTTCGCGGTGCACACGAACCGTCCGGTTCATGTGTCCGTGGCCACCCGACTTGCGCGTGACGCCGAGCCAGGTGCGACAATCCATCCCAGGCGCGAGCGATGGCCGCGCACCGCGCATGCACGGGGCCGCGGGTGGGGCATTCGCCGCCGGAGGAGACCAGGGTGGGCACACCAGACGAAGGCGACGGTACCGCACACATCCCGCCCGAGACGCCCGCGTCGGCGTCCGGCGAGCAGGTCACGGCCGCGAGCGGCCGACGTGCGCGCATGACCTCGGCGGAGGTCGGCTTCACATCCCCGGATGAGGTGCCGCCCAAACGACGCACGGCGGTGTCGTTGGTCCTCGCCACCCCGGAACGTCGGCGGCGTCGGACCGCCGTGCTGCCCGACGTGCGCCACCAGGCCCGCAAGGAACGTGCCTCCACCGGCAAGGACGCGCGCGGTGACGTGCCCAGATCCGCCCATGCGGAGCTCGACCTCGGCGCCGACCGCCCGGACCCGATCGCGCTCCTGCAGGGTCAGGCCCGTACGCGGGTGCCGGAGCTCCTGCCGATTCGGTATGGCCGCATGCTCGAATCCGAGTTCGCCTTCTTCCGCGGCGCCGCGCTGGTGATGGCCTCGGATCTGAGCCGCACCCCGGTCACCGGCATCCATGCGCAGCTGTGCGGAGACGCACACCTGTCGAACTTCGGGCTGTTTGCGTCGCCCGAGCGCCGCGTCGTCTTCGACATCAACGACTTCGACGAGACGTTGCCCGGTCCGTGGGAGTGGGACCTCAAGCGCCTGGCGGCCAGCTTCGAGATCGCCGGTCGCGAGAACGGCCTGCCGGCCCGTACGCGGCGGCCGATCGTCGAGCGGGTCGTGGCCGCCTACCGCGCGGCGATGGCCGGGTTCGCCACGCACACCAACTTGACGGTCTGGTACGAACAGCTCGACGCCGAGCAGTTCATCGACGATGCGCGCTCGCGCGCGCAGCGGCGTATGAGCGACCACGTCATCGCCCCGGCGGAGCGTTCGATCGCGAAGGCCCGCACCCGTGATTCGATGCATGCGTTCGACACGCTTACGCACTTGGTCCGCGGTGAGCCGCGCATCATCGCCGATCCCCCATTGGTCGTCCCGTTCTCGGATCTCACCGAAATGGAGGACGAGGCCACCTGGGCGCACCGGCAGCTGCAGCTGTATCGGCGCTCGCTCCCGGCCGAGCGGCGGTATCTGCTCGAGCAATATCGCTTCGTGGATCTGGCACGCAAGGTCGTCGGGGTCGGCAGCGTCGGCACCCGCTGCTACATCGTGTTGATGCTCGGCATCGACAATCGCGACCCGCTGTTTCTGCAGATCAAGGAGGCTCAGCCGTCGGTGCTCGAGCGCTTCCTCGGCCAAAGCGAGTACGCCAACCAGGGCGAGCGGGTGGTCACCGGCCAGCGCACGATCCAGGCCTCCAGCGACATCTTCCTCGGCTGGCAGCGTGTCGACGAGGCCGTCGACGGCGTGCCGCACGACTTCTACTGGCGCCAGCTACGCGACTGGAAAGGCTCGGTCGACGTCGATGGAATGCACCCGGCGATGCTGAGCGGGTATGCCGGGATCTGCGGCTGGACGCTCGCGCGGGCGCACGCCCGCTCGGGAGACCGGGTGGCGATCGCGGCCTACATGGGCAAGAAGCCGGTGCTCGATGAGGCCATCGCCGAGTTTGCCGCGGCCTATGCCGATCTCAACGCGCGCGATTACCAAGCGCTCAAGGCCGCCGTCGCCGACGGGCGCGTGATCGCCGATACCGCGTTCACGTGATCCGGCGGCCGCGCGTGCGTCTGCCGCGATCGAGCGGCTGATGTTAGGGTCAGCCCATGGCCGACCAGCAGACACCACCCACCCAGCACGCGCCCGATTGCGAGCGGTGCGGCACGCGTACATACCCGTCGACACGCACGATGCGCACCCACGACATCTCGAGCGGGCGCACGATTCCGCGCGACGAGGTCTTCCCGGTCTGGCGCTGTCCGAGTTGCGGGCGCGAAGCACCCCGCACCTAGATGGCTGATTCCACGGATTCAGG
>Ga0307374_10008977_pt1 | contig 14822 bp, 15 predicted proteins | sample OX3MG_FD_202532 | JGI IMG/M metagenome (GOLD analysis project Ga0307374, IMG submission 202532) | Soil microbial communities from Risofladan, Vaasa, Finland - OX-3 | ecosystem: Environmental > Terrestrial > Soil > Coastal area > Acid sulfate soil | place: Finland: Risofladan, Vaasa | collected... | reverse complement strand
CGAGCCGGCCGCCGGCACGACGCTTCGGTTCGTGCACAACGGCCACCTCGCCGCCAGCGCGCATGCCGGCAAGAACGGGGCGTATTCGATCCGGCTCGCGCCCGGCATCTACACGGTCGTCAGCGCTCCGCAGTCGAACATCGGCACAGGAGTCCGCCCAGGCCGCGTCCGCGTCGTCAGCGGTGCGCCGCGCCGGCTCGACTTCTTCATCGACACCGGAATCCGGTAGGCGGCTTTACGATCAGGTGGTGCCGCCGGCGCCGGACATCGATCTCGTGGCCGCGTCGTTGCGGGCGGACGCCGGCGACCTGCGCATATACGTGGAAGGGCTGGCGCGAAAGCTCGAGCGGTCGTTCCCCGGTCTCTGCAAGGTTCGGCGCTCGGGAGTGCTCGGGAAGGGCCCGATCCGAGCGATCACGATCGCGCTGGGAGACGGCCGCTACGAGCTCGAGCACCATGATGGCTCCGTTGTCACGCGACGTTCGTCTGTTGTGCGCGGAATCTCGTTGAAGCGTGAAGAGCTCGGTCTCGATCAATGGATCGATTCGCTGGCATCTCATATGTTGGAAGAGGCTGAGCGCACTGAGCGAGGGCGACTGGCCCTGGAGAATCTCCTGACCCGAGCCACGAATGAGGAGGAAACCTGATGGCGTACGACCCGAACTCGACCGAGGGCCTGACAGAACATGGCCAGGAACGGATCGCGGAGTTGCGAAGCGATCACCTGTTCACCAGCGACCTCTCCGTGAACGAGTTCCTGCTCGTTCGCGAGGCCGGGTTCGAGCCGCTCGGGTTCGTAGTCGGCTCGTGCATCTACCACATCGGATTCCAGCAATCGCGTTTCAACCAGAGCCAGGAGATGGCAGTGCTGTCACAGGCGATGTACAGCGCCCGGGAGCTGGCGATGACGCGCATGGAGGAAGAAGCGGACCAGCTCGGAGCCGACGGCGTCGTGGGTGTCCGGCTCGAGATCGGCCGCTACGACTGGGGCCCGGATCTGGCGGAGTTCATCGCCATCGGCACGGCAATCAAGCACCGCGAGGGCGTCCTGCACCGCGCACCGAACGGCCGGCCGTTCACGAGCGACCTCTCCGGACAGGACTTCTGGACGCTGCTGAAGAGCGGCCACCGTCCGCTCGGAATGGTGATGGGCTCGTGCGTCTACCACGTCGCGCACCAGTCGATGTGGAAGGCGATGAAGAACGTCGGCCAGAACGTCGAGATGGAGAACTTCACGCAAGCGCTCTACGACGCACGCGAGCTCGCGATGGAACGCATGCAGACCGAGGCGAAACAGCTGCAGGCGGAAGGCATCGTCGGCGTGCAACTCGTGGAGAAAAGCCACGGCTGGGGCAGCCACGTCATCGAGTTCTTCGCCGTCGGCACAGCCGTCGCGCCCGTCGAAGGAGCCCATTCGGCACCAACCCCGGGAGTCGTGCTGGCACTCAACTAATCGATACGGCGCCAGATCCCTGAGCGGCTCCAGAAGTGCATCGCGTAGTTCTCGAAGGCGATTCGGGTAGTTCCCCGATGCCGCCGACGCTCCGTAGGCGGATCCTGAGGATGTCAGTCCACGAAGACGGGGTGAATCCCACGGATTGACGAGAGGCCCCTGTCGGGCCTCAACGAAAGGGGACGAGAGAAATGCGGAAGCTGCCTGTAGTCATCGTGGCGGCGTTTGCGCTGGGTGTGGCCGGGACGGCGGTCGCCGCCGTCACGTGGCCCTCCTCGGCCACCAGTTGGTCGGGCGTCAACGCGCACCTGAACGCGCTGCACAACACTGACCTGACGCAGTTGTCGAAGGTCGTGATAGTCAAGGCACGTCTGACGCAGTCAGGCGGCAACATGGTTGTGGGGAGCGTGCGCTGCCCCGGCGGATCGGGATACAAGACCGGCAGCTATGCGACGGGCGGCGGCGTGATGTTCTCGGACACGAGCCCCGACGGTGACTGGTACATCAACAGGTCCGGGCCGATCACACAGATGGGGGTGAATATGCCACCGAACGGCTGGAAGGCTGCTGTCAGCAACCCCACTTTCAAGGTAGGAGAGCCGGTGCCGACCGACATATACGTGTACGCAATCTGCGCAACCTGAGCGGCCGACGTCGCGTGGACGATCGCCCGCGAATGGATGTCCCATAGCTGGGTTGTCTGGGCCGAGCCGTGTGCGGCAACTCCGACTTCAGGCGAGAACCACGACGACGCAAGAGCAGCGGAGCGCATTGTCGGCTTCTCGCTAGCGTTGACAGAGTGGAAATCAGAGCCGCACAGCCGGAGGAATGGCCGTGCATCTATCGGTTCTACTCGGCAATCGTCGAAGCGGGTGAGTCCTATGCGTTTCCCCCGGGCCAGTCGCTCGAGGAGGCCCATCCCTGGTGGATGGAACAGCCACCCGGAGTCACCGTCGTCGCGGTCGAGGGTGGAGACATCTTGGGCTCCGCGAAGATGGGCCCGAACCGGTCTGGACGCGGCGCGCACGTCGCGACCGCATCTTTCATGGTTGATCCTGCTTATCAGGGCCGAGGCGTCGGAAGAGCGTTGGGCGAGTACATGCTTGCGTGGGCTCGGGCCGCCGGCTACGCCGGCGTGCAGTTCAACGCGGTGGTCGAGACGAACAGGGCCGCCGTCGAGTTGTGGAAAGCGCTCGGGTTCGTTGTCATCGGAACCATCCCCGCGTCCTTCGACCACCCAGAGCACGGACTCGTAGGCCTGCACGTCATGTACCGCCGCCTGTGATCCGACGCTGACCTGAGAGCTCTAGTAGCCGAGCTGGCCCGCGTACACGCGGCGGTAGAGCTTCTTCAGGCTCTCGACCTTGTCGACGTACGCGCGCGTGTCGGCGAACTGGATTCGCTCGTGCGCGGCCTGCCAACGGTCGACGTTCGCCTCCCCCGCGTTGTACGCGGCGAGGGCAAGACGCTCGTTGCCCTTGTACTTCTCGAGCAGATGGCGGAGGTACCACGCGCCGTAGTCGACGTTGATGTCGGGGTTCGTGAGGTCGGAGAGGCGGAACTTCGTGCCGTGCGTGTACTGCGCGATCCCCTCAGCCGTCGCCGGCGTCAGCTGCATCAGCCCGACCGCGCCGGCGCTCGAGCGCGCGGTGGCGTTGAACTTGCTCTCCGTGTCGATCACGGCGGCGAGCAGCGCCGGATCGAGCCGCTGCTGCCGTGCGTACGTGCGAACGATCGTCGCGTAGCGCAGCGGGTGCCAGAGCCGTGCGTACCACGCCGTCGTCCGTACATAGAGGATGGCTCCAGCCACCACGAAGACGGCGGCCACCGCGACGAGTCCGCGTCTCAGGGAGCCGTCAACTCCTCGAGGACGCCGGCGACGAACGCATCGAGCTCATCGAGCGTCCCGTCGTTGACGTACGCGAAGTCGGCGCGCCGGATCTTCTCCTCCTCCGGCACGAGCCGCTCCTCGCGGTCGGCGAAGCCGTCGCGGCGCTCGGCGCGCACCTCCGTGGGCGCGGTGATGACGACGACCTTGTCGAAGCGCGACTCGCCGCCGGTCTCGAACAGGAGCGGTATCTCGGCGACGGCCACGTCGGAAGTCTGCCGAGCGAACCAGTCGGCAGTCGCGGCGCGGACGCGCGGATGGAGCTCGCTCTCGAGCCACGCGAGCTCGTCGCGGTCGGCGAAGACGATCCGGCCGACCGCAGCGCGATCGACCTCGCCGCCGGTGAAGACGCTGTCGCCCCAGCGCTCGCGCAACGCGGCCTGCAGCTCCTCGTCGTCGCGGTAGAGCTCGTGGACGATCTCGTCGGACGAGATGGTCGCAGCGCCGTGCCGCGCGAACGCCTGCAGCGCCTCGCTCTTGCCGGCGGCGATGCCCCCCGTGAGTGCGACCGCGAGCGGCCGCGTCATTACAGCGCCCCTTCCAACGATGGTCTGGGCGTCCCTGGCGGCTGCAAAGCGTCGCGACTCCTCGCTCCGCTCGTCGGCCGGCTCCGCCGGCTACGGCGTCCTCGGTCGCGCGCGTAGCTGAGGCTACGCGCGCTTCCTGCGTCCTTGTCTCGCTCGCTTTTCGCTCGCCAGGAACGCGAGACCATCGCCGGAAGGGGCGCTATTCCTCGGAAGCGGCTTCGGCTTCAGGCTCGGCCGAGGCGTCCGCCTCGTCGTCCGCCGCGAGCTCTTCCTCGGCCTCGTCGGGCTCAGGCTCTTCCTCGGGCTCAGGCTCTTCCTCGGCCTCGTCGGCCTCGGGCATCTCCTCGTCGACCGGAGCCTCGAGCGCCTCCGCCGCAGGCACCTCGCCGTCGGCGATGGGCTCCTCCGCCGGGATGATGTTCGGCGAGATGTCGTTGAGCGGCTCGCCGTCGATCCCCTTGAGCGAGAGCGAGAGCCGCCGCCGGTCGGCGTCGACCTCGACGATCCGCACCTTGACCTTGTCTCCCTGCGAGACGATCTCGCGCGGGTTCTCGACGTGGTGCTGGGCGAGCTCGGAGATGTGGACGAGGCCCTCGACGCCCGGGAGGATCTCGACGAAGGCGCCGAACGTGACGACCTTCGTCACCGTGCCTTCGACGATGTCGCCCTCCTGGTGGCTGTCGAGCACGTCCTGCCACGGATCGCTCTGGGTCTGCTTGAGACCGAGCGAGATCCGCTGGCGCTCGCGGTCGATGTCGAGAACCTGCACGTTGACCTTCTGACCGATCTCCAGGACCTCGGACGGATGGTTGACGTGGCTCCACGAGAGTTCGGAGATGTGGATGAGGCCGTCCATCCCGTCGAGATCGACGAACGCGCCGAAGTCGACGATGTTCGAGATCGTCCCCTCGACCTTGTCGCCCGGGTTGAGCTGGTCGAGGATCCGCTGCCGCTGGTCCTTGCGCTCCTCCTCGAGCACGGCGCGGCGCGAGAGGACGACGTTGTTGCGCTGGCGGTTGAGCTCGATGACCTTGCACTCGAGCTCCTGCCCGGTGAACTCCTCGAGGTCCTGCACGCGGCGGATGTCGACGAGCGACGCGGGCAGGAAGCCGCGCACGCCGAGGTCGAGGATGAGACCGCCCTTGACGACCTCGATCACGCGGCCCGTGACCGGCTGGCCGTTCTCGTGGGCCGTCTCGATCGCCTTCCACGCGATCTCGAAGCGGGCGCGCTTCTTCGAGAGGATGAGCCGGCCTTCGGCGTCCTCCTTCGTGAGGACGAGCGCGGCGATGTCGTCGCCGACCGAGACCTCGTCGGCCGGATTGATCGAGCGCCGGATCGACAGCTCCGAGACCGGGATGACGCCCTCCGACTTGTAGCCGATGTCGACGAGCACCTCGTCCTTGTCCACGCGGACGACCGTCCCGTTGACGACCTGGCCTTCCTCGATGGTGGGGAAGGTCGACTCGTAGTCGGGGACGAGCTCGCCGCTCTCGGGGTCGGTCGTCCAGACGCCTTCCTCGAGCCGCGGATCGTTGATTGTCTCGTTCGTCATAGAAGCGCGCAGCAGTGTAGCGGCGCCCCGCATATCCCTCGCGTGCGTCCGAATGCCGGGGCTAGGCTGCGGCGGATGGACGAGCGCTACCCGATCGGCGTCACGAGCTCTTGCGCGGTGACCGTTCTGCGGCAGGACGGCGCGGGAGGCGGCTACGGCGGCTGGTCCGCCACGGTCGGCCTGCTGAGCGGGGAGGCGACGATTCGGCTGCCCGGCCACTACGCGGGACTTCTCGCCGGCGTGCTGCAGAGCGCCGACCTGCGCTTCGCTCCCGGCGCGCGCCTCGCCCGCGACGAGTACCTCGACGTGACGGGTCTCATCGCCGACGGCCTCGAGACGGTCGCCCTCTCGTCCACCGCCCGCTCGCCGGTGCGCGTGACGGTCGAGGTGCCACGCGACGAGCTCGAGGATCTTGCGGCGCTGTTGGCGCGTGCGCAGGAGCTGATCGAGACGCTGCGGCAGGGGCTCGGGCTCGTGCCGGACTCGCTTCCCGAAGCGTTATGAGCGGCGGGAAATGAAGGCGTTCGACTACGCAGTCGCCGGCGCGCGCGTCGCCGAGCGTGCGCTCGTGCAGCGGCCGCGGCTCCGGCACGAGGAGCGGCTCGTCTTCGTCGTCGGCTGTCCGCGCTCCGGGACGACGTTCATGGGCCGCGCGATCGGCGGACTGCCCGGGTTCGTCGACCTCTCGGAGGTGACGCCGTGGAAGGCGGCGCTGCCGGACGGGCCGTCGTCGACGGCGCTGCGGGCGATCCTCGAGCGCGTGCGGCTGATCGGCCTCGCGCGCGGACTGCGAGGCGTCGAGCAGACGCCGGAGACGTCGCACGTGCTGCGCGAGGCGCTCGAGGCGTACCCGCAGGCGCAGGCGGTGCACGCGCTCCGCGACGGACGCGACGTGGTCTGCTCCCTCCTCGAGCGCGGCTGGCTCAACGCCGCGAAGAACGGAGGCGACGACGCGGGGCTCGCGTACGGCGCACAGCCGCGTTTCTGGGTCGAGCCCGAGCGGCGCGACGAGTTCTCGCAGGTGTCCGACGCGCGCCGTTGCGCGTGGGCATGGCGGCGTTACGTCGAGGCGGTGCGGTCGGCGGACGCCGGCGAGCGACTCCTCGAGATCCGGTACGAGAACTTCTCGAACTGCGCCGATGCGCTCGCCGCGTTCATCGGCGCGAACGCGACGTCGGCGCACCGCGCGCTCGACGACTTCCGCGACACGTCGATCGGCCGCTGGCAGCGCGAGCTCACCCCGGAGCAGCTCGCCGACGTCGAGGCCGAAGCCGGCCCGCTCCTCGCCGAGCTCGGCTACGCCTAGCGCTTCGCCTCGAGCTCGTCGAGCCGTCGGTCGGAGCGCGCGCCGACCGGATCGACCCCGATCGCGAGGCGCCCGAGGACGAGTGATCAGTTCTCCGCCAGCTCGCGCTCGGCTTCCGCCTCCATCCTCTCGAGCCGGACGTAGTAGTCGGGGAACTCCTTCATGTGCGCGAGCGCGATCTTGCCCGTGATGATCGGATCGTCGTGGGTGACGTCGGTCTGCGGGTCATGGCTGCCGTGCTCGAACTCGACGTCCATGCCGGCTCGGAACTGCTCGAGCTCGAACTTCTCCCAATCGACACCAATCTCGTCGCCGACGCGCCGGGCCTCTTCGAGCGTCGTCGTGTGCTCTGCGGACATCCCTACACCTCCTTGATCGGTTGCGGGACCATGCTCGCACTCCTGCGCCGCTCGCGCATCCGCGGAAGCCACCAGTTCCAGCGGCCGAGGATGGCCATCAGTGCCGGCACGAGCAGTGCCCGGACGAGTGTCGCGTCGAGAAGGACGGCGATGACGAGGCCTGTCCCGAGCTGCCGAAGTGCCGGGATGCTCCCGATGGCCAGCCCGCCGAACGACGCCGCCATCACGAGCGCGCTCGCCGTAATCAGACCGCCCGTCCGCTCCAGCCCGACAGTGACCGCCTCGGAGTTGCCGGCCCCGCCATCCCACGCCTCGCGCATCCGCGAAACGAGGAAGACCTCGTAGTCCATCGAGAGCCCGAAGAGCGTCGCGAAGAGGACAACCGGGACCCACGCCTCGATCGGTCGGTCGAAGATCGCCACGAGCAGGCCATAGCTCGCCGCCACGGTGAGCGCGTTGAGGACGATCGCCTTGAGTGGAAGCACCAGCGACCGGAACGCCTTCACGAGGACGACGTACGTCAGCGCGAGCGCGAGCAGGACGAGCCACGGGAAGAACGCCTCGATCCGGCCGAGGAAGTCTACTCCCTGCGGTCCGGCCCCGCCTACGGCGACGCTCGTCTGCGCGGGGAAGCGCGCGGCCGGCACGAGGGTGTCTCGCATCCGCGCGACGAGGCGCTGCGACGCCGCGGCACCGAACTCGTGACGTCCCACGACGAACACGCGCGCAAAGCGGCCGTCAGCCGAGACGTACGGCGCCCTCGAGCCGAGCGCCACGACGTAGACCTCCGGATCGCGAGAGAGCCGGCCGGCGAGCCGCTCGACGGCCGAGTGGACCGCCGGCGTCCGCGCTGCGCCGCTCCTGCCGGCGTCCACGACGATCTCTGTCGGCGTGACGGCACCGGGACCGAAGGCGCGGCGGAGCTCGACGAGACCGCGAGTCGCTTCGGCTCCGCGGGGCAGTCCCGCGAGCGAGCCCGGCGTCAGCGAGAGGGACCGGAGCGGAACGACCGCGGCGACCAGGACGGCCGAGGTCGCGAGCAACACGGGCCAGCGGTGCCGCATCACCCATCGGGCGAGCGCCGCCCACGGGGCGCGAAGACGCGCGAAGCCGGCCGACGCGACCGCTCGCGGCCCGCAGAACGACAGGAGTACGGGCTGCAGCGTCAGTGCGGCCGCAATCGACACGAGCGGGATCAGCAGCCCGGCGAGCCCTAGCGTCCGGATGAACGGCACCGGCATGAAGAGGAGCAGCGCGAGACCGATCGCCACTGCGAGGCCGGAGAAGACGACGGCGCGGCCCGCCGTCGCCATCGTCCCGACGACCGCCTCGTCCCGAGTCTCCGCACGCGCCAACTCCTCGCGATACCGCGTGACGACGAGGAGCGAGTAGTCGACGGCCAGCCCCAGGCCGATCAGCTCGACGACGTTCATCGCGTACGGCGTGATCGCGACGAACCGCGCGCACACGTAGAGCAGAGCGAGAGTTGCCGAGACGGTGCAGGCGGCGAAGACGAAGGGGAGCGCGAGCGCGAGGGACAGCCCGAGCATCAACGCGAGCACGATCACCGCGAGCGGGATAGCGAACGCCTCTCCGCGCCGCAGGTCGGAGGACAGCACCGGGTCGAGGTCGTGCTGGATCGCAGGCGGCCCGGTCACGAGCGCCGCAGGCCCGGCGCCACGGACGAGCGCGGCGCGCAGCCGCTCGGTCAGCGGCTTCGCCTGCTGCAGCCCGAGCGTCGTCGCGACCTCGCCGTAGATCGCCCCTCCTCCCACCTGGAACGTCGCCAGCCGCCCGCCGGGCAAGACATGCGCGGCGCGCTCGAGCCGGCCGCGCAACTCACGCTGGAGCCGCCGGTCGAAGGAGTGCCGAACGCGGAAGACCACGGTGAACGTCCCGTCGGGCCGCTCCCCGAACCCGTGAGCGAGCGCAGCGTCCGCACGCGCGGAGTTGGTTCCCGGGATCTCGTACGAGTTCGCGAGACGCCCGGGAAGCGCGACCGCCGCAGCGACTCCGACCGCTACAGCGGCGAGCCAGACGGCGATGACCTGCCAACGGTGGCGGAGGACGAACAGCGTCCACCGCTCGAGCGATGGACGCTGTTCGGAGAGCACGAATGCCCCTACTTGACGATCTCGATCGCGAGCCGGATGGCCGGCAGCCGATAGCCGAGCGCGAGGCCGGGCACGTCACGCGCGTACGTCAGCATCGGAACCATCCCGTACGGCGTGTTGGGGAACGACGGCTGCTGCGTGTAGAGCAGCGGGTACATGTCGATCAGGTGCGTTCCCGGGCGGCCCGTCGCGACGAAGTTCATCACGACGTCGCCGTTCGAGTTGAAGCCGCAGCCGTACCCGATGTAGCTGTTGTCGTAGTCCACGGCGATCGTGTTGTCGAGCTGCGTCCAGCCAAGGCCCTTGAGATGGATGGTGAAGTCCTGGCCCGCCTTGAGCCTGAGCGCCGAGACCCCACGCCCGACGATGCTCCGCTTGACGAAGTACGGCACCTGCGCCATCACGTTGCCCCCCTGCATGAGCTGGACGACGTGCCAGCCGCCGAGCCCGTCGGGGACGCTGACGTTCGTGTTGAGCGATCCATCCGCGCCTGACGGAACCGTCGCGAGCGGGACGGAGACGAAGCTCCAGCACGTGCTCGTGCAGTTGACCCGGCTGCCGACGACCGTCGACCAGACGAGGTCGACGGGAGTGCTCGGCTCGAGACCGGATGCGGTGACGCCGACGCTGGAGAGAACCGGGCCGGTCGTCGAGCTCAACTGCGCCGAGGCGGTGCTATTGGGATCGACGACGTCCGGAATCATCGTCGTCGGTGCGTCCAACGTCGGCACGACGTGGGACGGCCAGTCGATCTGCGGGGCCGGCGGCACGTGGCGGTCCTTCGTGACTCTGAACGCGAACTTGTGACCGGTCCCCCACGGGATCGGGGACTGCTGGATGTTGAGGTAGTCGAAGCTGATCGCGTCGGTGACGGTGATGATGTGCTTCCCGACCCCGCCCGAGGCGCGGAACTTGACCTTCGCCACGCCCCGCGTCCAGTTGGCGGTCAGGGCGCCGACGTAGTGGTTGTCGTACTGCAGCGAGGCGCCACCCTCGTAGAGCGACGAGCCGAGGCCCGAGTACGTGAGGGTGATCATCGTCCCGACGGGCCCCTTCTTCGGCGTCATCTTCGCCGAGCGCGCGATGAGGAAGCCGCCCTTCGACACCTGAACGCCGTCGACGACCGCATAGATGTCGTGGATGCCGCCGAAGTCCTGCGGGGCTACGAGGTCGAGGGAGAACGCACCGTTCGCGTCCGTCGTCGTGTTGGCGATGACGACGCCGAACTTCGACGCGCTTCGTCCGAGGTAGTCGACGCTGTCGGGACGCGGGTCAACGACCCACGTGACGTTCGCCGTCATCCAGACGATCGAGACGTCCTTGTTCGGTTCGAGTCCGCTTCCCGAGAGGGTGTACGGAAGGCCGGGCAGACCGATGTCGGGCGTCGCATGGAGGATCCCCATGTTCTGCGCCGGCGTGGCAACCGGCGCGATCGGGCCCGGAAGCTGGGCGACGCCGGGGATTGCCGGCGGCGTGAGCACCGTCGGGTCGGCCGAGGCCGTCGCTGGCAGCAGGAGACCTGCTGCCAGCGCGGCGACGGAGAGGATCTTCTTCGTGGTGGTCATGGCTGCGACTCTCTTTCCGGCGCTCTTCGCCTAGGAGCTGGGGATGATCGTGATGGGGTAGTCGAGGGTTCCCGTCTTGCCGGCGACCGTCTTGAAGGTGACGTGGATGTCGATGTCGCCGAGCGGGTAGTCCGCCGGGATGGTCCAGGCGCCGGTCCAGTACCAGACCTTCTGCGCCGGCGGTCCGCTCGGCCCGTGGGAGCCCCAGTTGAGGACCGTGTCGGGCTGCCCCGGAACGGAGAAGTGCGCGTCGGTGACGTTGTCCATCGAGAGGACGGCCCCGTCGCTGAGCTGATATCCGAAGTCACGAACGATGACCTGCTCGCCCACCTTGAAGACGTTCGTCTGCGTGCAAGCCACCGGCCGCGAATGTCCGGCGACCGCGTCGCCATAGAGCACGACATCGAGGTTCGAGGAAGTGACCGATCCCTGCTCCGTCGGGCCGGGCCCGTACGGCTCCTGCGGGGTGGCCGTGATCGTCAGCTGCGACGCGGCGATCGGAAGCTGCGCGAACGTCCCGCGCTGCTTGTTCCACATCCTCGCGAAGACCTGGAACTGGACGACTCCGAGCGGGTAGAGCGCCGGCACCTTCCAGCTGATCGCCCAGCGATAGCGAGGGTCCAGCCCCTTGGGAGCGGCCCTCACGATGAACTGCCGATCGCCGACGAGCGGGATCCGCACGAAGAACGACCGGAGGCTCTTCTTCGCGAGCTTCGCGTTGTGCCTCGTGATCCTCCCGAACTTCTTCGTCAGGAGCTTGTGCGTCTTCGTGTTGACGGCGAACGCCCGGAAGACGACGGTGTCGCCGGGCGCGAACTGGTCGCTGATCGCCCCGGCCTTTGTCACCGTCTGCGCGGCGACGAACACGCCTTTGACCTGGTTCGACGGGAATGGGACGGTGGTGTCTGCGCGCGCAACCGCGACGAACGCGAGCGGCACGAGGACGGCCAGCGCGAGAGTGATCCGCTTCATTGGTTTCGATGCTCCTTCGCTAGTACTTGAGGGTTCCGGTGAGCTTCACGTTGAAGGCGCCCGTCCCACGGTTGTAATGGCCGCTGTACCGCAACGTGCCGTGCGCCTTCCTGGCCTTTCCGGTACCGCCGGTGACCTTGGCGCTGCCGGAGAACGAGATGTTGTTCGGGTCGTCCTGGCCCGCGGCGCAAGCGCGTGAGCCGGTCAGCAACTTGAACTTCAGCTTGCCCTTCGGACCGCTGAGGGTCCCCGGACCGCTGAGCGGCGAACACGGCGGGTTCGAGGTGTTCCCCGCGACGGCGCCGGTCAACGTGCCCTTGCCGATCAGCGTCGCCTTGCCGTTCCCTTTCGGGGTGGCCTTGACGGCGTTGCCGGTGACGACCTCCGTCACGTGGCCCTTGTACGTGGCCGTGAAGTTGGTGCTGCTTCCGACCGCCGTGCCGGTGCAGACGGCTGCGACGGCGATTGCAACCATCAGCCCTACGGGTGCGACAAATCGCTTCATTCGCGACTCCTCTCGTTCCGGCCGCACGGTTCACGACCGGGCTGCCTGGTTTTTCCCCTTTAGGCGTGGATGCTCGCGAAAGGCCGCCCCGGGCACTTCGGGGCAACTGCTGAACTCGCTGCGGTAAACCCCGTGGGCTGCGTGCGTCTTCGGGCCCGCTAGATGCGGCGTACGAACCGGAAGTAGAACGCGACGAACACGAGGACGATCCCGACGTTCACCGCGAGCCGTCCCCAGAAGTGGTGCCGGAAGAAGAGGACGTCCACGGCCACGACGACGGCGGCCATCGCCACCACGGACACGATGTTGATCGCGAGTTTCCCCATCGCTAGCTCTTCGCGTCGGCCCAACTGTCGCCGGCACCGATGTCGACGGCGAGCGGCGGATCGAGCGGATACGCCTTGCACATCTCCTCGCGGACGATCTCCTTCACCGCGGACGTCTCCGCGTCGGGCGCTTCGAGGAGGAGCTCGTCGTGCACCTGGAGGACGATCCGGGCGCTTCTCCCCTCCTCGCGCAGCCGCCGCTCGATCGCGACCATCGCGACCTTGATGATGTCGGCGTTCGAGCCCTGCATCACGAAGTTCACCGCGACGCGCTCGCCGAAGCCGCGCGTCTGGCGGTTCCGCACGCGCAGCTCGGGCACCGGCCGCCGCCGGCCGAGCAGGCTCGTCGCATAGCCGTCCTCCTCGGCCCGCTCGATCGTGCGCTGGATGAAGTCCTGCACGAGCGGGAAGCGCGCGAGGTACGCGTCGATGTACTGCTGCGCCTGCTCGCGCGGGATCTCGAGGTTCTCGGAGAGCCCGAACGCCGAGATGCCGTAGACGATGCCGAAGTTGATCATCTTCGCGATCGAGCGCTCGCCCGAGGTGAGCTTTGCGGGGTCGACGCCGAGCACCTCCGCTGCCGTCGCCGTGTGGATGTCCTCCCCGCGCTCGAACGCCTCGCGCAGCTTCGGCTCGCCGGAGACGTGCGCGAGGATCCGCAGCTCGATCTGCGAGTAGTCGGCGGAGATCAGGCGGGCTCCCGGCTCCGCGACGAACGCGGAGCGGATCTCCTTCCCGAGCTCGGTGCGGATCGGGATCGACTGGAGATTCGGATTCGAGGTCGAGAGGCGACCGGTCGCGGCGACGGTCTGGTTGAACGTCGTGTGCAGGCGGCCGTCCTCCCCGAGCATCGCGGGCAGCGGCTGGAGGTACGTGTTCAAGAGCTTCGACAGCTCGCGCCACTCTTCGACGACCGGCACGATCTCGTGGTCAGACCGGATCGACCGCAGCACCTTCGTGTCGGTCGAGTAGCCGGTCTTGCCCTTGCGGCCGGGCGTCAGGCCGAGCTTCTCGAAGAGGATCTTCGCGAGCTGCGACGGCGAGCCGATCACGAACTCCTCGCCTGCGAGCTCGTAGCAGCGCGCCTCGAGCTCCTCGACGCGGTCGGCGAGGCGTGCGGTGATCTCGCCCATCCGGTACGTGTCGATCTTGACGCCGGTCTTCTCCATCGCGGCGAGGACGCGGATGAGCGGCATCTCGACGTCGCGGTAGAGCGGCTCCTCGCCGCGTTCGCGGACGCGCTCGAGGAGCGGATCGCGTAAGCGGGCGGTGACTGCGGCGTGGCGGACGAGCCGCGCCGTCTCCTCCTCGGCATCCGGCTCGGGGACGGCTTCGACCGCGTACTCGGCGGCGAGGTCGTCGAGCAGGTACTCGCTACGGGCCGGCTCGATGAGATACGCGAGGATCATCGTGTCGTCGACAGCGTCGACGCCGATCGCCTTCGCGTCGTGCGCGACGAAGTCGCCGTCGAGGAAGGCGGGCCGCGGCGCGACGACCACCTCGTCGCCCTGGGTGACCGCGATCCGCCCCTCGTCCGCGGCAATCCCGACGGGTCCGGGACTTAGTGACAAGTTGTCACTTGCGGATTTTTCGCGCCACGCGACGGTCGTTCCCGCCGAGATGCGCTCGCGCGCGGGGACAGCCTCCTCGAGCTCGTCGATCCGCCCGAGGAGCGCGCGGAACTCGAAGCGGCGGAACGTCTCGCGCAGCTCGGCGCGGTCGGGCGGCGCGAGGACGAGCTCCGCCGGGTCGCAGTCGAGGTCGAGGTCGCGCCGCATCGTCGCGATTTGCTTCGACGACCGGGCAAGATCGGCGAACTCGATGAGGTTCTTCCGGCGCGCCGGCGACATCTCGTCGGCGTGCGCGAGCACCTCCTCGAGCGAGCCGTACTGCGCGACGAGCTGGCCGGCGGTCTTGTCCCCGATCCCGGGAACGCCCGGGATGTTGTCGGACGTGTCGCCCTTGAGCCCGATGAAGTCGGGAATCTGCGCGGGCGTGATCCCGTAGCGCGCCTCGACCCGCTCGGGCGTGTAGACGTTGACGTCGCTCACGCCGCGCGGCGTCATCATCAGGCAGACGTTCTCGGACACGAGCTGGAACGCGTCGCGGTCGGTCGAGACGACGCACGTCTTCACGCCCGCGCGGTCGGCCGCGGTCGCGAGCGTCGCGATGACGTCGTCCGCCTCCCAGCCCTCGAACTCGAGGTTGCGGTAGCCGAACGCCTCGACGATCGGGCGGAAGTGCGGGAACTG
>Ga0307374_10008975_pt1 | contig 14826 bp, 14 predicted proteins | sample OX3MG_FD_202532 | JGI IMG/M metagenome (GOLD analysis project Ga0307374, IMG submission 202532) | Soil microbial communities from Risofladan, Vaasa, Finland - OX-3 | ecosystem: Environmental > Terrestrial > Soil > Coastal area > Acid sulfate soil | place: Finland: Risofladan, Vaasa | collected... | reverse complement strand
ACGGCCCTCGATGCCTGGAAAGACATCACCCCTCTGGCCCGGAACGAGTTCATCTGTTGGGTCGAGGATGCCAAGCAGGAGGTGACCCGAGAGCGCCGCATTCGCCGGACCCGAGAGGAGCTGGAGGAGGGCCAGCGTCGGCCGTGCTGCTGGCCCGGGTGCAAGCATCGCGAGCGCGTCGGCGTGTAGCAGCCGCCCTTGCACCCGCTACCAACGATCAGGCCTCGCGCTCGGCCTCCAACCTGGCCATCGCCCGGTAGTACGCCATCTCCATCGACGATGCCCGAGGCCAGCCGCCGTAGTAGGCCAGATGGAGGACGAACTCCTGAAACTCCTCAGGCGAGATGTCTCCGCTGGCCAGTGCGGCGTAGACATGGGTCTGGATCGGCTCGTCGACGGTGGCGGTGGCGACACAGGCCAGGGTGATCCAGCGCCGGTCTCGTCGGGACAGGCCGGGACGACTCCAGAGTTCGCCGAACACGGAATCGACGACGCCGTTCGAGGTGAACGGGCTGACGGGCGGCGGAGCCTCATGCACCATCACCTCCTGATACTTGGCCCGACCGAGCTCCGTGCGTCGTTTGGCCACCTCGGCCACGGCGCTTCGGTTGTGGTCCTCGTCCATCAGTACCTCCTTGGTTGTCTCACTCGATCGGAGTGTGCCCATTCCGGTGCTTCATCGCCGCGATGAGGCCACCATCCACGCAGAGGTCGCAGCCGGTGATGAAGGCCGCCTCCTCCGAGCACAGGAACTTGACCGCAGCGGCGATGTCGACCACGTTCCCCGGCAGAGGAGCATCCGGACTCTGTCGGGCCGACCGGATCGGTGTCATGCGGGCCATTCCCTCCTTGATGGGGTTCTGCGCCAGCTCGAGCCGTCCCATCGGAGTGTCGATCAAACCGGGGGACAGCGAGATCACCCGACCCCCTGTCGCGGCCCAGGCCACCGCGGCCCGCTCACACGACCTGATCACCCCTCGCTTCGCCAGCCGGTACGTTGCCCCCGGGTCGGGCTCCTCGGAGAATTGCGAGCGGAATTGCTCGGGGAAGTCGGCGTCGAGCGGTCGGTCGAGCACCGCGTCCATCGCCGGGTCGAAGGTGCCCATCAGCCCCGAGATGGAGGCGAGGCACACCGCCGCGCTGCCGGGGACCACTCGCTCGGCAAACACACACAGGAGACGCTCGACGCCGGTGAGGTCGGTCCGGAGGATGTCCCGCCACCCTGCCATCGACGGGGACACCCCGGCGGTGTGGACCAGCGAACGCAGCTCCCCCAGGTCGGCCGCACGGGTGGCCAACTCGGTGGCGAGACCGGGAGTGCCGACGTCACCGACGATGGTGGTGACCTTGGCCTCGGCGTCCGATGCCAGCCGGTCGGCCACGTTGCTGAGACCGGCTTCGTCCCGATCGGTGAGGAGCAATTCGTCGACCGTGGATCCGAGAGCACCGGCGCAGGTCGAGCCCATGGCTCCGGCGGCGCCGGTGACGATGGCCACCCGGTTCATGCCGGTGGCTCGCCTCCCTCGGACGTCGAGAGGGGCATGGTCGGGGGCCGAGCCGAGAGCTCGGAGCGCTCCCGGGCCAACACGCTCCGGTCGACGGACGGCCCACGGTCACCGGGCCGGGTGGGTAGTGCGAAGCCGGTGTAGACCACTCTCCGCTCCGACCGGAGTGGATGGGTCGACCGATGCACGGTGCAGGACGAGTGCACGGTCACATCCCCCCGATTGGCACGCAGAGGCACCGTCGGGAGGTCGAGTCCGGCGTCGAACTGGCTGCGATCGATCAGGGCCCGGTGCGACCCGGCGATCACATCCAACCCCCCATGGGCCTCGTCGACCGGGGTCAGGCAGATGCCGATGGTGAGCCCCGAACAGTACAGCGCGTGTCCACCCCGCTCGCAGTCCTTGTGCCAGGGGAGACAGACCAGACCGTCCACCGAGTCCACCCGCTTGACCAGGCCCTCCGCGGTGACCTCACTGAAGTGCTCGCCGAATGGGTCGCCTGGCCCGTGCCCGTCATCGAGGAGCTGACCGATCGACAGGAACGTCAGGCTGTCCAGTAGCCGGCGGAGGCTCTCGGACTTGGTCACGAAGTCCAGGATGCGGCAGGGATAGGCCGCTCCCTGTTTGGTGGTCGCCCACCACGACACCCCGTCGTCGGGTCGGGCGCTCTCGACCGCGGTGGCGAGGTCGGCGTCGATGGCGGCCATCTCGTCCTCGGTGAACACATCCTTCAGGAGGAGGAAGCCGGCCTCGGCCAGAAAGTGGGCCGCCCCCCGGCCGGGCTCATCGAGCTCGAACGCCCGGTCGAGGTCGAGGCGGCCACCGTCCAATGCCTTGAGGGTCACGTCTCCAGGCCGGTAGAGGGAGCGGGCGTCGAGCACCGAGCGGAGGACCGGGTCCCAGGCGCAGAACATGTGGACCGACCGGTCATCACCGGTGACCCGCCCGGCAATGGCGAGGCCGAATGCCGACTTCCGCTCCTGGATCAGATCGTTGAACGCAGCCAGGTCGAGCTGGACGAGCAGCTCCTCCGGTGGCCCGGGGGCGGCCTCGACCCGGCCGTCCCGGACCCGCAACGTCCGGTGCTGCCCGTCGGTCCGGATGGTCACCGGCTCCAGACCGAGAATTTCGGCGTCCAGGGCGGCCGGCTCGCCCCGCTTCTCGAGGGCGGTAGCCCACGCGCCCTCCCAGAATCCGGCCGGCTCGACAGGATCCGCTCCCTGGCGACGGGTACGGACATCGATGCTGTACCGCTCGGTGGCCTCCGCCGTGGTCATCGGATCGATGCCCCGTGCCCGCTTCGAGGATGGCCGACGATGGCGAGCAGCCGATCCGCCGCGGTGAGCAACGCGGCTCGCTCCGCCGCCTCGGCCGGCAGCGGTTCGAGGCTGAACAGCTCGACGTCCTTCGACAGCAGCGGGCCGGCATGGCCGGCGATCGGTTCGAGGGAGCCGAGACCGACGAACACCTCGAGCGAGAAACTACGCGCGCTCCCACTCGTCAGCGCCTGTCCGAGCAGGTGGGGCTCGAGGCCGAGGGCCTCACCCACGGCCATTGCGTCGTGAGCCAGCCCGAACTGGGCCGCATTCAGGAGATTGTTGATCAGCTTGGTACGCAGGCCGCTGCCCAGCGGCCCCATGTGGAGCACGGGATCGCCGTAGGTGTCGAGCACGGGTCGGGCCCGCTCCACAGCCTCCACGGATCCACCGACATACACGGTCAGCGCTCCGGCCGCTGCGGCCGCTCCGCCGCCGCTGACCGGTGCATCGATCACGGAGACTCTGTGTTCTTCGGCGGCTTCGGCAACGTCGACGCAGGTATCGGTGCCGACGGTGGAGTGGATGGCGAGGACGCTTCCTGCGGCCATGCCGGCCAACACGCCCGTGGGGCCGAGGGTCACCTCGCGTACGGCGGCGTCGTCGGTGACACAGATGCCGACGACATCAGACCGCTTACCCAGCTCCGGGAGTTGTCCGGCCACCCCGGCCCGCCCCCGAAACGATGCCAGCGAGGAGGGGGTGCGGGCCCAGAGGGTCGTGGGGATCCCGTCCTCGATGATCCGTTGGGCCATGCCGGCCCCTTGACTCCCGAGGCCGATGAAGCCGGCGGTGGTCACGACGTCACCCCGATGCCACCGGTACGCCGAGCGACGAGGTCACGCCGCCGACCAGGATGCGGCACGCCGCCTCGAGATGAACCGACCCGAGCGTCAGGGACTTATCGGTGACCTGGTGCATCTGTTCGATCACCCCGAGCTGCATGGCACACAGCATGTCGGCACTGGCCCGGACGTCGAGCTCCGCCGGAAACTCGCCCGTGTCGACCCCATGGGCCAGAATCGCCGCCGTCTCGTCCCGCCACACCTGACTGGAGAGCCCACCGCCACTGTCATCGTGAAGGGCGAGTCGGGTGTCACCGGACAGAAAGGCCCGGAAGTCCGGCCGGGTGCTGGCGAACCGGAGCGTCTCACCGATCGTGGCTTCGAGTGCCCCTCGGGCCGTGCCGCTCTCCCCGGCTGCTTCGGCCACCGACTCAGCCCACGCACCCAGTGCCCGATCCCGAACGGCTCGCAGCAGATCGACCTTGCCGTCGAAGTAGCGGTAGAGCAGTGAGCGGGAGACGCCGGCCCCGGCCGCGATCTCCTCGAACGTCGCATGCCGGAATCCGTAGGCGGCGAAGACCCGGGCTGCCGAGCTCAGGATCCGCTCTCGGCTCTCCGTCGGGTCCCCTGGCCTGTTCCCACTGCTCATAAGAACATACTGACGTTTGCCGTCTGAAACGTCAACACTTGACGTGGGCAAGTTGCTGGTCGGTGATTCGGGCGAGGCGGTGCTGAATCCCCACGGTCGGCCTCGCCGCCGTGGATTACGAGACGGTCACGGCGCGTGCATAGACCAGCGTGGTGATCTCATCGGTGGACGTGTCGATGAGCTCGATCTGGATCGGAGCATCGGGTCCCGTACCCAACAGCCGGCTCCGGGTGCGCACCGGGCCGACCTGCGCCTTCCGGAGATACCGGAGGTCGAGCTCGGTGACCACGAAGGAGGACCGGAAGCGTGCCGCCATGAGATCTTCGGCCGCAGCTTCGGCCAGCAGCGCCACCATGGCGCCCTGGAGCGTCCCGGCGGGATTGCGGAGGTCCGCCGTGACCTCGACCTGCACAATGCCCTCCGCCGCATCGATGACCTCGATGCCGGCCTCGTCGCGCATCGGTCGGACGAGCGTGATGGGGTTCCGGAAGATGACGGGGATCTGTCCGAGCGGCACATTCGGCTTGGGCGGATCGGTCGCCCTGCGGGGAACCTTGGTGAAGCCGATCGCACCGCTGGCGATGGGTGCACCCTCGTCGGTCACGAGCTCGACCAGGCTGGTCGCCGACCGCCGGCTCTGGCGCAGGATCGCACTGGTGGCATCGATGCGAACCGGAGCCGGTATCGGGCGCATCCGGACCGTCATGTCCGAGGTGAGCGTCCACATGTCGGGGTCCTGATCCAAAGGAATCCCCGCCGCCACGTCGATGACGAACGCCAGGACACTGGCCCGGACCACGCCGTGGTGCAACGTTTCCGCCTGCGGCTTGAGTTCGAGGATCAGCTGGTCGTCCTCGAAACGTGCCGTCACGCCGAGTCGACTCGGCAACGTGACCCCGGGGCTCGAAATGTCAGTCATGTGGTCTCCAGCATCGGCACGAATCTCCGATGCTAACGGCGACGGGAGGGCACCTCGTTGCTGACATTCTGCGGCGTCAGGTCCGACTGATGGGACGATTCTTAGGCCATTCTTCTCCGGTCCTCACGCCATTCTTCAGTTCGGTCCTTAGGTTCGAGCGAGGAGGCAGGCAGACCGAACCGCAACCACTGCCTGAACCGAAATGATCTGGCTCGTCATGATTCCGCTGATCGCCATCACCGCCGCCTGTGCCTTCGTTCCCTACCTCGGGAGCTGAAACCGCACCACGGCCGGTCACTCGTAGGCGATCGACAACCCCTCGGACACCTGTCGCCGGATGGCACCGAGCGCATCGAGGCTGTCGACGGCCCCGATCAGCGCGGCCACCAGCTGATCCGTTCCGAGGCGCCAGTTCACCGCATCACCCTCATTGCGGAGGACGGTGACCGATTGGATCCCGGGGAGCTGGCGCACCTGCTCGACCCCCTCGACGGAGCGGACCCGATGCGCCGAGGTGGGCGGTTGCACGTTGATCCTGAACCCCACCCGGTCACAGGGTGAAAGGCCTTCGTCGCTGGGGGTCTCGCCAAGGGCCACCCGCATGGCGGCCTGCATGAGCGAGCAGCCACCCGCCGCCAGCAGCACGTCCGGCACGGCGCCACCGGTTCGCCCATTGACCTCGATGATCCGAGGCCCGTCCGGCGTGATCTTCACCTCCGTGTGCAGGGCCCCCACCGTGACGCCCAGTCCGCCGATGGCGGCACCCACCGTGTCGAGGACGGTCTCGACCGCCGCGGGGGACAGCTGGCTCGGGGTGAAATGGCCGGTCTCCCGGAACGGAGGGGCCGGGGGGAATTTGCCGATCAACGCCAGATGGCGGAGCGTCCCACCGCCGATCACGCTCTCGACGGAGACGAAGCTGGCGTAGTCCGCGGCCATGACCTCTTCGGAGTCGTGGAGGTACTCCTCGACCACCATGGCGCCGGCGCCGGCCGACCATGCGCTGGCCAGCGCGTCGGTCACCTCTTCTATGGACCGGGCCAGGAACGTCTCACGGCTCCCGAGACCAGCACTGGGCTTCACCACGACCGGAAACCTCAGGTCCCCGACAATGGAGCCGGCCGCGCTGTCCCCGGGTTCGACCAGGCGGAACCGGGGCCCATCGAGGCCGGCCCGTTCCAGCGCCTGGCGTTGGCTGTACTTGTCGAGCAGGGTGGCGGCCACATCGGGGGAGTGGAACGGGAGGCGCAGCCGGTCTGCCAGTGCCGCAGTGCGTCGGAGGGCGCGATTCCGGAAGGTGGCGATCCCATCCGGGGCCAGGGCCCGAACCTTCTCCCCGGCGTCGTCATCGCTCAGTCCGGTGATGTCCACCACCGGCCCGAGGTGGCGCAGGATCCGTCCGGCCGACGGGTCACCATCGAGGATGGACACCAGCTGGCAGCACCCGTCGGCCGCTTTGACCAGGTCAAATAGACTGACAGGGTCGGCGCTGTGCACGACGGCCACCACCGGAAGCGTTCCCTTGGCGTCCACCGGCTGGAGCGTATCCTGCGCCCGTAGTCTGTGAGTGGGCACGGAGGGCCTCCGTGGGTCGATCCAGCGATGAGCCAGGAGGCGCTCGGTATGTGGACGAACAGTTCCGTGAGGGGCACCGGTGACCGGCCTGTGGGTGCCCCGAACTCGGGAACCGGTCCCGGCCGAGGAAGCCGGTAGTGCCACCCCGGATCGCCGTGCTGCACCATCCTCGCTCGTTCTTTCCGCTGGATCTGTTCGAGCAGGTCGGCGACAGCGCCACCTTGGTCTGGGTGGTGGGCGCTCCGGGGTGCGACGATGCCGGAGACGGCCGTCTGCTCCGGCGCCTCGGAACGGTGGTGGACATCACCGGACTGGATCTCGACCAGGCGGCCTGCGTGCTGGCCGAATCCGACCCGGAGGGCATCGTCGCCTTCGTGGATGACTGCATCGAGACCGCCGCCGGCCTGGCCGCCCGGCTCGGTCTGCGGTACCACACGCCTGAAGTGGCCAGGGTCCTGGTGGACAAGCGGCTCCAGCGCGCGGCCCTCCACCGTGCCGGCGTGCCCGGTCCGGGCTTCTGGGCCGTGACCGCCGGCCAATCGCCGAGCGAGGTTGACCGACTGGTCGAACGAGTCACCTTTCCCCTGGTCCTCAAGCCGGCCGAGGGCAGTGGCAGCCGGGGTATCCGACGGGCCTCCTCCCCCGACGAACTGCGGGCACTGCTCGGGTCTGACGGCACCGGAATCGACTGCATCCTCGAGGAGTACCTGCCCGACGATCCCGATCACGACCCGCGGTTCGCCAGCTACCTGTCGGTCGAGAGTGTGGTCAGCGCCGGGCACATCAGTCATGCCGCCCTCACCGGGCGCTTCCCCCTGGCCGATCCGTTCCGTGAGACCGGCAACTTCATTCCGGCGGTGGTCGATGACGCCCACCACCGGTCGGTACTGGCCATGGCGGAGGGCGCCATCGCCGCCCTGGGCATCGTGGATTCGATCGTGCACACCGAAATCAAGCTCACGCCCGACGGTCCCCGGTTGATCGAGGTCAACGGGCGATTGGGAGGCCGGCCACCGTTTGTCCTCCGCAGCGCGTCGTCAGCCAACCTGTTCGAGGTGGCCTGCCAGATCGCGGCCGGAACGCCCGTCGAGTTCGCCCAGCTGGTTGTCTGTGCCGGCGTGGGTTTCTGGTTGATGTTCCAGCCCCCGATGGCAGCTCGTCAGGTCGTGGCCATCGACGGTCTGGATGAGGTGTCGAGCCTCAGCGAGGTCGATTCCGCGGTCGTCAAACGCGCTCCGGGTGCCGAGGTCGACTGGGAGGAAGGTACCGACTCCACCGTGGTCACCGTGCGTGGGCGGGTGGCAGACCACGACGCGCTGGCCGAGACCATCGAATTGATCAGACGAACGGTGAAGATCCACTACCGCTGACGACCGCCCCCGGCAGTACCATTCGACCGGTGACGCCCGGGCAGCCCGGCGTCCCGTCGGAGCATGCAGGACTCCTTTGGAGAGGATCGACCTCAATTGTCAGTCAAGGCACCGGGCTGGTACCAGATGGCGCGGGTGCTGGCCATCGTGGTCCTGGCTGCGATTCCGGTGGCCATCATCATCGCCAGTCTGCCCTCCTCCCCATCGGCGGTGTCGCCCCCCTCGAGGACCGTTGCCAGGTGCCGACCGGGCAGCTCCGGCGGTCCCAACTGCAGGGATGACTCGCGCTCTCGTCCCCTGGTGGGCATCCTCCAGAACGGGAACTTCCTGGCGGAGCAGATCGGGCCCGGTGGTAGTTGGGTGTCCGAGGCGCCGGCCGTCAGCCAGATCGCCGTGGCGTCGGACCCGGTGCACGGGCCACTGCTGGGCACCATCCAGGGGGGAGTCTTTCTGGCCAAGCAGGGCGGTCTCAGTACCGGTTGGGTCTCCGAGGCGACCGACGTCAGCCAGATCGCCGTGGGCTCCGATCGATTGCATGGGCCGTTGCTCGGCAAGGTGTCGAACGGGGCCTTCTCGGCCAAACAGGGTGGGCTCAACGCCGGCTGGATCGCCGAGATCTCGAACGCCGACCAGATCGCGGTGGCCTCGGACCCGACCCACGGGGCCCTGCTCGGTGTGGTCAAGAACGGGACCTTCATGGTCAAGGAGGGCCGCCTCACCGCCCCCTGGGTGCGGGAGGCCTCCAACGTGAGCCAGATGGCCGTGGCCTCGGACCCGACCCACGGGCCCCTGCTCGGCGCCGTCACGAACGGGACCTTGGTGGTCAAGGAGGGAAGCCTCACCGCCCCATGGGTCCGGGAGGCCTCCAGTGTCAGCCTGATGGCGGTGGCCTCGGACCCGACCCACGGCCCCCTGCTCGGCGCCGTCAGGAACGGGACCTTGCTGGCCAAGGAGGGCGGCCTCACCGCCCGGTGGGTACGGGAGGCCGCCATAGCCTCCACGGCCAGCCAGATCGCGGTGGCCTCGGTCCCCAGTCATGGGCCATTCCTCGGTCTTCTTCGTGATGATGAGACCGTTCTGCTGAAGGGAAGGGGTCTGCCGGCGGGTTGGAGGGTCGCTGCCATCGCCGTCACCCAGCTGGTGGCGGCCGGCTGAGCCCGGCTCGACCGTCAACCAGCGGAAGAGGGGGTCACCTGCTCAGATATCTCCCTCAGCGGGCGCCGTAGAAGGGGGCATTGAAGCTGAACACACCTCCGTCCGAGGCCACCAGCCAGTACCCCCCGGTGGCGGGATCGGTGGCCATTCCCATGACCGGTGCGTTGAGCGGCAGGTTTCCGGTCGAGCCGTAGAACGGCGCGCTGCCGAAGGAGAAGATCCCCCCGTCCGAGGCCACGAACCGATAGCTCTGGAAGTCGGCCGTCGCGGCCATTCCGTTGACCGGCTGATTCAGATGGAGGTTTCCGGTCGAACCGAAGAACGGTGCTCCAAAGGCGAAGATCCCCCCGTCGGTGGCCACCAGCCAGTAGCCCCCGGTGGCGTAGTCGGCGGCGATGCCCACCACCGGCCGGTTGAGGTGCGTTCCGCCCATCGAACCATGGAAGTTGGCATCCCCGAAGGCGAAGATGCCACCGTCCGAGGCCACCAGCCAGTACCCCTGGCCGTCGGCGGTGGCCGAGATGTCCACGACCGGTGCATTCAGATGCTGGTTGCCCATCGAGCCGAAGAAGCCGGCGTCTCCGAAATTGAACGTCCCCCCGTCGCCCGCCACCAGCCAGTAGCCGTTGCCGTCAGGAGTACCCACGATGTGGGTGATCGGCGAGTTGAGATGGCGACCGGACATCGATCCGAAGTTGACGGCATTGCCGTGAGCGGTCACCCCTCCCTGGGCATTGGCCAGCCAGTAGCCGTTGCCATCGGGTAGAGACGCCATACCGACAACCGGCGCGGTGAGGGTGCCCGTGGTCACCGGCGGGGGCGCGGGCGCCGGCACGTTGATGGTCAGCACGCTCGTCCCGCTCGACGCCGAGAACGTACTGTCGCCGCCGTAGCTGGCGGTCACGGCATCCGTTCCGAGCGGCGCGGTGGTCACCGAGCAGGAAGCGGCGCCGGCGGAGACCGGCGCCGAGCACAGCGCCACGGTCCCGCTGGTGAAGGCGATGGTGCCGCCGGGCGAGCCACCCCCCGAGCTCGGGACGACGGTGGCCGAGTAGGTCACCGAGGAGCCGTTGAGGGTGCTGGTCGGAGCAGAGGAGGCCGCGACGGTCGTGGGCCGGAGCGCTCCGTCAAGGGTCACGGCGTTGAATCCAGCCGTACCCACTGCGGTCAGGTCATGCGAGGTGACGGCCAATCCGCCGAGCACGGAACCGCTCAAGGCTGGGATGGTCAGCGCCCCCCCGGAGATGGGGGTCCAGGTGGACCCGTCCGACGAGGTCGACGCGGTGTACGTGGTCCCCGCCGATTGGACGATCCGGAGATAGGTCGGCGCCGTCCCGCCGATCGCCGAGGTCTCAACCGCAGTTGCTCCTTGAGCCGTCCGGTCCTGCACGACGATGCCATTGCCCGGCGTCACATAGACGGCGTAGTAGGCGCTACCCGGATCGGTACTGGCGCGCACCATCACGCCGGCCTTGGCGAAGGGATCGGCGGCAGCGAGCGACGTGACCTGAGCCGACACCGTCCCATTGGTGGCCAGGGGCTGCCAGTCGTAGTGGAAGGCGTCGGCCGTGGTCCAGATATCCGGGCCGCCGCCGAGGACGGACCACTGGCCACCGTTGACCGTCTGTCCTCCACCCGGCGAGACGGCACCGACATCGGTGCAGTTCCACCCGTTCGGACAGGCCAGATCGGTCCCGGGGAACTCACCGGCCGCTACCGAGAGCGTGTCCATCGACACCGCCATGGCGCTGGCCTGGTAGTTGTGGGAGGTGACGGCCACGCCGCCGAGGAGCGAGGCCGACAGGTTGAGGGCCACGGTGGCGCGGGTGACCCGCGTCCACGTGTTCCCGTCGGAGGAGGTCAACAGCCCGAAATAGGTCTGCGGGGCCGAGCCGGTCGTGGTGTACCGGCTCACCTGCAGATAGATCGGGGCCGCCGGGCCACTGAGCCGGTACTCGGTCGTCGGGCCTCCCTGGGTCGACCTCCACTGCATCACCAGGCCGACGCCGGGGGTGATGAACGCGCCGTAGTAGGGCGAGCCGGGATCCGTGGAGTTCCGGAGCATGACCCCGGCCAGGGCATCGGAGTCGGTCGGTTGGACCGAGGCCACCCGTGTCGTGACGGCGCCGTCGCCGTTGAGGGGTTGGGACACGAAGTAGAAGGAGTCGGCCGTGCCGAAGATGTCGAACCCGCCGCCGACGGCACTCAGCGTGCCGTTGCTCAGACTCGCCTGCCCGGGGGGCATCGCCCCTCCGACGTTGGTGCAGGTCCATCCGGCCGGGCATACGGAGGTCGCGCCAGCGGGCCGGGCCAACGCCGCCGTTGCGGTCAACGAGGTCACCCCCATCGCCACGACCACCAGCAGCCGGGTGACCGCCGCCCGCCGCCGCTGGTGATGGCGGGCGGGCTTGTGCGCGTCGCCGTGCACCGTCGGCGGTGCCGGATCAACGACCTCTAGTTGTCCCCTCATGTGGTGACACCCCCCCGTCTCACTCGGCGATCATGCCGAGCCCGCTTGCGAAGAGTACCCGTGGGAACGGGTGGCCTGACAAGTGAACTTTGTGTGTCGTCCTCCTCAAAATTGGGGACGGACCTGGGACGATGTCTGGTGACAGCACCGCCACGGTCGTTTGTCCTCTCTGATCCGGACGGTGTCAATGGATTCAGGCGTCGCGCTTGACCATGAGCACCCAGCCGACCGCCAACGCTGCCGCGGCATAGCCGGCGAGGAGGGCCAGGCCCGCCCACGCGTTGAAGACCGGGATGTCGAAGAAGTGGCCAGGCGTCCTCACGGAAAAGACGACCAGACCGATGTTGGCGGGCAGATACCGGCTGACGGCTTCCTGGATCGACATCGGCAGGGCCTGTGCGATGAGGGGAAGCACCAGAACGAGCCCCACATAGGCGCTGAGCGCCCCCGCCGTATGTCGGAAGATCGTGCCCAACCCGAGCGCGAGCAGTCCGAGCAACGCCAGATACAGACCGCTTCCGACGACGGCCCGAAGCACCCCCGGGTCGCCGAGGGCCGCGGTCTCGGTTGTTCCGGACAGGATGGCTTGGCCGATGAAGAACGAAGCGAAGGCCAGCGCCTCGCTCACCACCAGTGCCACCGCTCCGAACACGACCACCTTGGCGGCCAGGACCAATGGTCGTCGTGGCATCGCCGCCAGCGTGGAGTAGATCGAGCCCGTTCCGTATTCCGCACTCATCACCAGAACGCCGAGCACCCCGATGGCGAACTGACCGAGGAAGAAGCCGATGAGGCTGCGCCGGGTCGGATCCGATAGATGCTCATGCGCGTTGGTGGTGGCGGTACCGAGCACACAGATGCCGATGATGGCCAGGGCTGTTGCCACCAGGCTCCACGGCGTCGAGCGGACGGACCAGAATTTGGTCCACTCCGACCCGACCGAGTGGCGGAATCCCGCCCGACCAGCGGGAACAGGTACCACCACCGGTGCGGGGGATTCCTGCAGGGTGGTCACGACGCCCCCCTGAACTCGACCGAGTCCTCGGTCAGCTCCATGAAGGCGTCTTCGAGCGAGGCCACCGGGGTGAGCTCGTGGAGGGCCACTCCGAGCGACGCCGCCAGGTCCCCGACGGTCGACGCCGCCATGTCGGTCACGGTCATTCCTCCGTCAGGCTCGGCCACGACGGTGCCGCCGCCCCGGCGGACGGCATCGGCCAGGTGATCGGTGGCCGGGGTTCGTACCCGTACCGACTGCTGTGAGCTGCGAGCCACGAATTCGGTCACCGCCATCTCGGCGATGAGGCGACCCTTGCCGATGACCACAAGGTGATCGGCGGTCAGGGCCATCTCCGCCATGAGGTGGCTCGAGACGAACACCGTCCGGCCCTCGGCGGCGAGGCTCTTGCACAGGGTTCGGACCCAGCGGATCCCCTCGGGATCGAGCCCGTTGACCGGCTCGTCGAAGAGGAGCACGCCGGGGTCCCCGAGGAGGGCGGCCGCGATGCCGAGGCGTTGGCCCATCCCGAGGGAGAACTTGCCCACCCGCTTGTTGGCGACCGACTCCAGACCGACCAGCTCCAGAACCTCGTCGACCCGGCGGCGCGGGATGGCATTGCTGCGGGCCAGGGCCCACAGGTGTGAACGGGCCGAACGCCCGGGATGGATCGCTTTGGCCTCGAGCAGCGCACCCACTTCGCGAAGGGGCCACGGCAGGTCGTGGTAGCGCCGACCGAGCACGGTGACCGCTCCTGACGCCGGTGCGTCGAGGCCCATGATCATCCGCATCGTGGTCGATTTTCCCGAGCCGTTGGGCCCGAGGAATCCGGTCACGCGTCCCGACGCCACCTCGAAGGACAGGTTGTCCACGGCCACCACATCGCCGAACCGCTTGGTGAGGCCCCGAGCCGCGATCACGACCCATGAGCATTGCACGGCGATGAAGCCGTGGGGCATCGGGACTCGTGCTTCTACGAACGTCGTCGCAGGCCGAGGGCATCAACCGATGTAGCCCTGCCGCTGGTCAGTGGTATCTGTTCTGATACCAGCTGATACGATAGGGAGATGGATGCCGCGCTCCTCATCCGAACAGCCAGACAGCGGTCGAACCTGAGCCTGCGGGCCCTTGCCGCCCGAGCCGGAACCTCGCACGCCACACTGTCGGCCTACGAGAACGGCCGGGTCGATCCCACGACGCTGGTCCTGTCGCGGATCATCGCGGCCGCGGGACAGTCGCTCGAGACGACCCTCCTCGGGAGTCCCTCCGACATTGATGGACTGTCGCGCGGTGACGAGTTGATCGCCGTTCTCGAACTGGCCGAGCAGTTTCCCGCCCGCCATGCGTCCCGCATCGAGTTCCCGGTTTTTCCATCGGCATGACGTCGATGGTCGACAAGATCCTGGCGATCGGCGAGACCCTGGATGCCCATGGTCTGCCGCATGCCTTCGGTGGCGCGTTGGCCCTGGCCTTCTGCACGGAACGGGCCCGGGGCACCATCGATATCGATGTCAACGTCTTCGTCAGGCCGGAGGAGGCCGGAAGGGTAGTAGGTGCCCTCGCTCCGAACGTCAGCCATACCGAGGCGGACATCCGGGCCCTTGAACGTGATGGCCAGGTCCGATTGTGGTGGGAACGCACGCCGGTCGACATCTTCCTCGATACGACGGAATTCCACGTCCAGGTGGCACAGCGCCGCCAACTGCACGACTTTGGCGGCCGGCAGGTCCCCTTCCTGGGCTGCTCGGATCTTGCCGTGTTCAAGGCGTTCTTCAACCGGACCAAGGACTGGGCGGACCTCGAGGAGATGGTGTCGGTCGATGCTCTCAACTTGGATCAGACCCTCGGCGTGTTGATCCGCTACCTCGGCGAGGATGACGATCGCGTAGAGAGGCTTCGGTCGATGACCGCTCCGAAGGGTTGATCGGGATCGCGCTCGGTCTCCGGGCGGCAAACGGTGTTTCGATCAGCCGGTCCTCTTCTGCAACGTGGTGGTTGGGGACCACAGGAGCCCGGCGTCGACGAAGGGAGCCTTGCATGGCGGTCCATCGGCCACGAGAAGCTCGGGCAGCTCGGCCGGATCCTCGT
>Ga0307374_10008973_pt1 | contig 14829 bp, 13 predicted proteins | sample OX3MG_FD_202532 | JGI IMG/M metagenome (GOLD analysis project Ga0307374, IMG submission 202532) | Soil microbial communities from Risofladan, Vaasa, Finland - OX-3 | ecosystem: Environmental > Terrestrial > Soil > Coastal area > Acid sulfate soil | place: Finland: Risofladan, Vaasa | collected... | reverse complement strand
TCTCGTCGAGACGCCGGAGATGAACTCGCGCGCGATCGAACCCGGGGCCCACCTCCACCGCGGCCGGGCGCGCCGTGAGATTCGCCAGCGCCAACGGCGGAGGATCGCCGCCGCCGAGGGCGATCGCCGCAACCGCGCTGGGCTCCGTCACCCTCACCCGCCGAATGCGCCGGTCTGCTGCCGCGCCGAACTCGGCGAAGACGTGAAACAGCGGATAGACCGAGAGACGATGCCGGGGTACAGCATCGTCTCGACACACGTCACCTGCCACGATCCCCAGGTCGCCCGCCAACGCGTGGTAAGTCAATGCCGAGGCGCCGGAACGAGCGAGCGCAGCGATGCTGCCGAGCGTCCACGCCGCCGCAAACATGGAGGCTTGGCGACGATCGACCAAACCATGTGGATCGGACGCTGGTCCAGCATTGGGCCTCGCCACAGCATTGAAGCCAGGTCTCAGGGTCACCGGCCCGACGATGACGGGTCGCCCGCCCGCCAGCCGCAAGGCATTCGCGACGACAGTCGGCTGGACGGCGAGCGTGGACATCACCGACTCGTCGTCGAACGCGTGCACCTGTGGGTTAATTGCCACGGCGACCTCATCGAGGAGATCGAGCGGCAGCTCCGCGCGGTTCAGCTCGGCGAAGTTCGCCCGGCTCCCGCCGACGACTCGCTCGACCCGTGTGCCGCCGCGCAATGTGGCCCGTCGGAACGCCACGGCAAGGGACCTCGTCGTGACCGAGCTCCGGCGCTCGAACACGAGCATCCGCGCAACGGGCTGCTTCAGCTCATTGATCTGGGACACGAGTAGCTCGAGCTCTGCGGGCTCGTCCGCGACGGCCGTAATCTCGAGCGTCGCAGAGAGCCGGGACGCAGTCCGCGCGGCGGCAATGAGATCCGTCCAGGCGGGACGAGCCAGATCGGTAAGCACGCGCACGTGGTCGATCCGGCAGCGGCGAAGTAGCTCGAGGCTCGAAGCGTCGGGTTCGTCCCCGCCGGTCGTGTGCTGCATGCCAATCGGTGGGAGCAGACCGGTGGACAGGCCACCGACGGTGACCTCGGCAATCGGTGGTCGGCGCGTCCGGCGGCACCGGTGCGACAGGGTGGCGGGGCTCACCGACTCCAGAACCAACGAGACCTTCTGGAACACCTCGTCGCCGCGGCGCAGCACGCGCGGATGCGGAACATGCAAAGGCGTGGAATAGGTCTTGAACGATGCGTCGGTCCAGTTTCGCTGGTCCTCGGTCTCGAACAGGTCGCCGCTGAGGTGGATTGCACAACGACCCGCTTCGCCGAGCGGGTACTCAATATCGGTCAAGTCGCCAAACGGCTGGAGCGCGGAGATCTCCGAGGGAAAGCAACTTCGCCGACGTCCGTCGATACTTGTCAGCTCGACGTCGCACCCCGACAGCGCGAGCGGGTGCAGCAAGCAGAAGCCGATCCGGTTGGCGAGGAAGTCGCGCTCCGCCTCACCGCGCATAGAAAAGGAGATGGTCGAGCGGTCCTCGTCGACCGTATGCCCACTCAGCTCGCCGCTCCATGAGAACGCCACGTCGTCGCGTTCGTGGCGCACTTCGAGCCGTACGGTGAACCCAGATTGAGACTCGTCGATCATGAAGTGCTCGACGAAGCCGGGAACCGTGCCCCAGTCAGCATCACGGACCGCCACGTACAGAGCCGACAGTGCAGGGACCTCGCACCCGAGAAGCCTCACTTCGCCGAGCCCGGCCCCGACGAGGTGGACCTCGGCCCGCCCAGCGACCAGCCAGCGTCGCAGCTCCCCTGACTCGAACGGCCCGCCGCGAAGTATTTCGTCGGTCGAGAGCCTCACCAACCGGCGACCACCGGGTTCCGCATCCGCCCGATAACGTCAACCTCGACCTCCACGACATCGCCGGGCCGCAGGTAATCAGGAGGCGAACGGAAGGTTCCGACGCCCGCCGGCGTACCAGTGGTGATCACGTCGCCCGGTTCGAGCGTGACGTGGTGGGAAGCGAACGCCAATAGGCGTGCCACGGGAAAAAGCATCCCCGAGGTCGACTCGTGCTGGCGAAGCTCGCCGTTGACGTACGAAGCGACCGTGACGTGCTGCGGGTCGGGAAGCTCCGCCGCGGGCACGATCGCCGGCCCCAGCGGACAGAAGCTGTCGAAGCCCTTGCCGAGCGTGATCTGATTGTCGACGAACTGGACATCGCGAGCACTCACGTCGTTCGCGACCGTATAGCCAAACACGCACCGAAGGGCATCCTCCTCTGACAACCCTCGTGCACGGCGGCCGACGACCACCGCGAGCTCGACCTCGTAGTCGACCTGGCTCGTCGGCTCCGGCAGGACGATTTCGTCGTCCGGACCGACGACGGCGGTGGGCAGCTTGGAGAAGAAGAACGGGACACTCGGGAATACGGCAGCCGGATTTTCGTCTTTGTGGCTGACGTAGTTGATCCCGGCACAAAGGATCTTGCCCGGACGCTCGAGCGGCGACAGGAGGCGCGCCCCGACGACGGGCTCGGCCGCCGACAGAGCCTGCACTGCCCCGTCGCGTTCGATGACCTCCCTCATGTCCGTGAGCCCGGTGCGCAACACTCGACCGCCTTCGTCGAGTATTCCAACCGCTGCCCGACCATCGTCGTCGAACCGCACGAACTTCATCGCTCGGACCTTCCACCGCCGGTGATCGCCGAACCCTCGAGAACGAGCGTCTCCCCCGCGCTCAGAGCCTCGGCGCGTCGCCGACCGCTCGAGTCTCGCGCGGCCACTTGCTCCAGGAACTCCTTCACGTCGGGGTGGTCGGGACGCTCGTAATGGCAGGCAACAGCGACCTCGACCCCGAGCATCTCAGCAGCGAGCGCGGCCTCGTCGGGCGACATCTCTCCGGTGACCACGCGCCCGGCGCCCGAGGCGACGAGGGACCAGGGCTGCGTGCAGCCAAGCAATGCCACGGTCGGACGGTGCAGCTCCCCGATGAGGCGAAGGTCGCCGAAGATTGCGGTGTCGCCGAAGTGATAGATCCGACAGCCGGGCTCGGTCTCGACGACGAAGCCCATCGGCGTCCCGGTGACGAGCTGACCCCCAGGCAGCTTCGCCACCGACCAGTGGTGGCACTCCACCGGTGCCACGTGGACGCCACCGACTTCTACCCGGATCCCCCAGACGGTGATCCGCAACTGAGATCTCGCGACACCCTGAGCATGCAGCAGCTCGCCAACGTCCGCTCCACAAACGACGGGCGCGCCGGTCCGCCTAGCGATCGCCGCGGCGTCTCCCATGTGGTCGAACGCCGCGTGCGAAACGAGGATCACGTCGGGCGGCTCCAGATCGTCCGGTCCGCACGGCGCGACTGGGTTGCCGGTCAGAAACGGGTCGAACAATATGCGGCCGGCAGGTCCGGTCGCCTCGAAACAGGCGACGCCGTAGAAGGTTAAGTTGGTAGTCATCGAATCCAGCTCCGCTCTATGCCGTGGACGAGACTCGTCATCGTCCGATTGAGGGACACATCGATACCGGCCCGTTCTCCAGCCCGCACGATCGCCCCATTGATTACCTCCACCTCGGTCTTTCGCCGACCTTCGACGTCTTGCAGCATTGAAGGTTTCCCAGCACCGGCGCCGACGAGCGTTGCGTGGATCCGTTCGAGGCGCTCGTCGCGATCGATGTCGAGCCCGAGCGCCGAGGCGACCGACACCGCCTCGAGGGCGAGCTCGTCAACGAGATTCTGTACCTCGCCGTCGTCGGCCAGCTCACCGGCGCGAAGGCCCGTTATCGCAGCGACCGGAAGCGTCGCCGCATTCAGCACCAGCTTCTTCCAGATCTCGGTGCGGACGCCCGCCGTAGCAGTCACCTCGAAGCCTCCCGATGCGAGGAGCGCGGCTACGACGCGCGCCGACGCAAGGTCCGCGTTCTGCTCGTAGGGCCCGACCACGGTCTGGCCGCGGCCGGTGTGGGCGACCCGTCCTGGTGCGAGCGTCGTGCAGCTGTGATACGTGACGCCGACGACAAGCCTCTCGCCGTCGAGCGCCTTCGCCAGCACGTCCGCGTTCCCCCAGCCGTTCTGAAGCGACACCACTATCGTCTCGGACCCTAGATACGCTGGCATGTCATCGGCGACGCTTTGAGTGTGCTGCGCCTTTACGAAGATGACAGCCAGGTCGATTGCGCCAACCTCGGATGGAGAACAGGTCGCGCGGAGTTGGGTGACGACCGTCTCGCCGTCTTCAACGACCTCGAGTCCTCGTCGAGTGATCTCGCTCGTCACTTCGGCCGAGGCGTCGAGAATGACGACGTCGTTCCCACCACGCGCCAGAGCACTGGCGAAGGTACCGCCCATCGCGCCACCACCGACTACAACAACCTTCACTGCGGCTCCCTCCTCGTCGGCTCGTCGACCATGACGAGCACCTTCTCGGTCTGCTCAGGGTGGTCCCGAAGAAGCTCCATCGCTCTTGGCGCCTCTTCGAAGGAGAATCGGTGCGTGATGAGCTGTGCCACCCGGCCCTGGCTACGTCTCACGAGCTGCACCGAGTCAGGGAACAACCCAGCGTTGTTACGTGAGCCGAGCACATTGAGTTCCTTCCGCGTGAAGTCGAGGACCGAAAGCGCCACGTCACTCATTGATATGCCCACGACGACGACCGTGCCCGAGGGCGCAACGACCTCCGTGGCTTTGCGAATCAGGCCAGGCACGCCCGTCGCGTCGATGACGATGGCGGGGCCATCGCCTCCAGTCCAGCTGGCGACGGTCTCTTCCAGGGGAGCGACCGTGACGTCAAGCACTCGACTGGCCCCTAGCCGTGTCGCGAGCTCGAGGCGGTTCTCCAGGCGGTCGACGACCATGACCTCGGCACCCCGGTCGGCTGCGCTGACGGTGACTGCTTGACCGATCGGCCCAGCTCCGAGCACCAGCACCTGGTCACTCTCGGCCGCTCCCGAGCGGACCACGGCCTGCAGTCCGATCGAGAGCGGCTCGACGAGCGCGGCTAGCTCGGGGGAGAGGTCGCCGACCGGATAGCAGCACGAGATAGGCACGACCATCCTCTCGGCGAGCGCTCCGCCGACGTGTGCTCCCATCACCGCGAGCTGCGCGCAGCAATTCGGATGTCCGCGCCGACATGCGAAGCACGCGCCACAAGGCAGCAAGGGCTCGACGGCCACGGACTCACCGACGCTCAACGGACCCTCGTACCCTGGGCCAAAAGCTACGATGGTGCCGCTGAACTCGTGACCCTGCACCTGCGGAAACGTCGCGTAGGGATGATCACCCCGGAACAGGTGGATGTCCGACCCGCAGAGGCCGACAACATCGACCCGGATCACGGCCTGGCCCCGTCCCGCCACGGGCTCCTGCAAGTCTTGAAGCGCCATCGAACCAGGGCCGGATGTCACCGCGGCTCTCATTTGGCCATCCTTTCGTTATCGTCAGTCGGCACTACGGAGTGCTGATCCACAGACCAGCCGAGCAATCCAAGCTTGGCGTCGACCGTGTCGCATATCGCGGCCGCTAGGTCTCGCTGAAGGCCGAGCAGGTCGTGGCCTGCGACGCGCGAGCGAGCAGAATCGGTGACCGCCGCGAGCCATTGAACCCGTAGCTCGGTGTTCACGTTGACCTTGCTGATGCCTGTCCGGCGTGCCCGCTCGATGTCGCTCGCGTCTATGCCCGACGCCCCATGCAATGCGAGAGGCGTTCCGACGGTGGCGGAGATCTCCGCTAGCAGGTCGAAGTCGAGGTGGGGTGTCCCCCGGTAGGTGCCATGCAAGTTGCCGATCGACACCGCCAAGCAAGCGAGGCCAGTCGCCGCGACGAACGACTTGGCCTGCGCTGGATCGGTCAGCGCGCCGATCCCGCCCACACCGGCGACGTCCTCGTCGCCCGCTAGGCGACCGAGTTCGCCCTCGACCTCGACGCCGGCAGGTCGCGCGATCGAAATCGCCTCGGAGACCAGGGCCACATTCCTTTCGAAAGGAAGGTGGGACCCGTCCACCATCACGGCATTTGCCCCAGCCGCAACCGCCAATCGAACCGAATCGAGACCAGTCACGTGGTCGAGCTGAACACAAACGTCCGGCCCGGGGCCGTCGGCGAGCCTGCGCAATCCCGAGACGAGAGCCTCTCCGCCTCGCTCGGAGAATGCGCGGCCCGAGACGAGCAGGACGACGGGCGCTCGACGCCTCTCGGCCGCGGTGACGACGCCAGTCGCCGTAGCGAGGTCGTAGCAGGTGAAGGCTCCGAGAGCGGCGCCCCGACCGCGGGCGTACTCCAAAAGCTCAGTGAACGCTGCGAGCATCTCGTGCTCCGATCAGCTGACAAACGAGGTCGGCGAGAGTCTCGCGTTCGCCCACGTTTCCGGGGAAGACGACGTAGGGTAGGGTCGCGGAACCCGGAGTCTGCAAGCTCCAGAGGGCAATACCTGGCCGCAGCGGTCCGAGCACCGTCGCACTGCTCGCGTGGAGGCCATTCCGGGCGGTCACTGCGGACGTGACACCGCCCTTGGCCACGACCACCGATGGCTTTTCGGCAAGTCGGGTCAAGGTCCCTGCGAGGTTGCGGGCGATCGCGATCCCTCGAGGAATCACCGGTCCCTGCGGTATAGCCCTCGGCGTCACCAGCGCAGCGACCCGATTCGTGCGCCAAATCTTGGAGAGCTCTACGGCCAGGCGATCCTGCTCGGCCCCCGGAGCGGCGATCAGCGCATGGAGGTCGGCGACGACGGTAGTGCCGGGGTAGCGCTGGTCATACGCCTCCAGCTGTTCAGTACTTAGCGGCACGTACGAGGCGGCCACCACGAGGACGCGACCGTCTACGGCCGGCGCGGGGGGCGCTGTTGTCGCCGTGCACCCCGCCAGAATCGCCGCCAGGGGTGGCGCACAGCGAACAACCACGTCGATACGTTCCTGCCGGGCACGCGTCAGTCCCTCGGCAATCCTTCCGACATCCTCGTCGGTCTCGGCGTCGACCGCGCAGACGGCCGGGCGGCCGAGGTGCGCGAGCAGGCCGAGCGCGGCACTGACCGCCCCTCCGCCTCCTGCCCGCAGGTCACTCAATGTCACCACCACGCCCTCTCGCGCCTTGAAGAGCCCTCCCGAGCGCTGCTCCGCCCACCGCAGCAGGTGTGCATCGCCGTAGCCGAGATCCGGGTCAGCGGCATACTCGGTCTCGTCCAGCGAGACCCGGCGTCCGCCGCGGAGCAGGTAGTGGTGGCCGTCGAGGGTCACCCGTCCGGCGCCAGGCATGGCCGGCGCCAAGAGCAGCACCGGGGTCGACCCGCGCGCCACACCGAGGTATTCCTCACCAACGTGCCCGCGAAGCGTGCTGTCTCCCCGGAGGACCAGCTCGGTCCCGGGCCATTCCGCGTCGACGACCCTCGCGATCCTCCCAACGATGGCCTGTGCGTCGGCGCCTGTCAGCGCACGGCTATTGGTGAGCACATAGACCGAACTGGGTTCATGGGTTCCGAACCATGAGCGGAGAGCGGCGTCGCTGGTGTCTAGCAACACCCGCGCGCCGCTCGCCGACTGGGTGCCGGTCGGGTCATCGTCGAGCACGACGACCGGACCGGGCTCAGAGAGCTGTCTCTCCGCCATCGACGGTCCACGTGGCGCCAGTGACGAAGGACCCTTCGTCGCTAATGAGGAACGAGACCACCGAGGCGATCTCCTCGGGCCTTCCCAGCCGGCCCATCGGGACGCGCGCGAGCGTCGCATTCCGCGCCGAGCTGTCGGCAACGATCCGCTCGACCAGCGGAGTCCGTGTAAACCCGGGGACAACTAGGTTGACGCGGATCCCGGCCGCGGCATAGGCGACCGCCATCGCCCGACCGAGCCCCATCACTCCGGCCTTGCTGGCAGTGTAAGCGTGGTACTCGAACCCAGTCCCGCGCATACCCGTGGGCGAGCCGATGAGGACGAACGATCCCCCGCCTGCTCGCTTGAGAGCCGCCACCGCGTACTTGCACGCCAGATAGGTGCCAGTCAGGTTCGTTGCGATGGTGGTGTGCCAGACATCCTGATCGAGCTGGTCGACAGGCGCGTCCTGGCCGATGAGCTGAATCCCAGCGGCCGCGACGACGGCGTCGAGCCCGTTCCAGTGCTCCTCGGCACGCGCCACTGCAACCGCAATCTCGCTGCCACGGGCGACATCGGCGGCAATCGCGAGCGTGCCAGGCAGCTCGCTCGCCACCGCGGTTACGCCGTTTGCGTCTCGGTCGACAACGGTAATGAGAGCCCCTTCACCCCACAGGCGCTGCGTCACCGCGCGACCGATCCGCGACGCTCCTCCAGTCACGAGGACGCGTCTCCCCGACAGCGCCCGCTCACCGTTCATCTGTCCAACTCGATCGCCTGGTCCTTCGAGGCTGCCTCTGCGAGCGCACGGGCCAGCCTGGCCTGCGCGGCAGTTAGGTGCGCCTGCATGGCTGCCGCGGCAGCTAGCGGATCTCGATCCAAGACGGCTTGGTAGATCGGGACGTGCTCGGCAAAGGACGGCTGACTGTCCCCCGCCGCTTCGATGACCCTGTTGATCCAGACCTGAAGAAGAGATTGGATGTTGCTCAAGACGTCTGAGAAGACCGTATTCTTCGCCGCCCTCGTGACAGCAAGGTGAAAGGCGACATCCGCAGCGACGAAGGCGGATGCGTCGCCGCGCGCAAGCTCCATCGCGTCGAGATGACGCTTGATCACGACGAGGTCTTCGTCGTCGCGGCGCTCGGCAGCCAGCCGCGCTGCAATGGATTCGAGGTGCTGGCGAGCTTCGACCAAGTCGAGCGTGCGCCGCTCGCCGAGGAGCAGTCCCCATTCGATGACCTTTGGCAGCAGCTCGGACTCCACCCGCTTCAGGTACGTGCCGTCTCCCTGGCGAACCTCGAGGATACCGAGCAGGCCGAGCGACTTGAGCGCCTCGCGAACCACCGAGCGACCGACACCGAGCGCTTCGGCGAGCTGTCGCTCCGATGGCATCTTGGCGCCCGGACGTACGTGGCCCGCGAGGACGTAGTCGAGCAGTCTGCGCGCGACCTGAGACGGAAGCGCTTCTCGACCCGAGAGATCAATCCGGGGAAGCTGCGAAGTCACCGACCCGCCTCCTTACTCCGCTCGGTCACCGGGACCTCGATGAGCTCGACGAGCGTGCCGGCGACACGCTGCTCGAGGAAGCAGGCGCGCTTGCGCTTACCACCGAGGAAGGTATCGACCTGCTCGAGCCCGACTGATTCGAGAGTTGTCGACAGGTCGGTCACGGCGAAGCACACGTGGTGGAGGCCTTCACCATGGTCCTCCAGATGGTCGGCGACCGGACCTGGAGCGATCGGTTGGACCAACTGGACGCTCGATCGGAACAGGCTCGCGGGCACAGTTCTCTCGACGGTCGCAAGATAGACAAGTCGAACGCCGATCGAGGGGAGAGTCTCGTCGTGCTCGACTTCGAGCCCGAGGGTCTCCCTGAACCTCGCGGCCTCGACGTCTGCGTCGCGCACGACGATGCCCACATGGTCGAGGAATCGGGCACCCGCTGCTAAGCCGGGTCGGCTGAGCTCGGGGACGACCTCGCCCGTCAGTGGAGCCTCACCGCGCCCTGTGGACATCACAAGCCCTCCCCTGCTCCGACGAGGGCGAGGACGAGGACGATCAAAGCACCCTTCACGATGTCCTGCGTCGCCACGGCGATGTGTACCACGTTAAGCAACGTCGTGAGAAGGAGGAGGAAGAGCGCCCCTCCCCACACCCCCGTCACGTTCGACCGGCCGCCGGCAATCAACGAACCCCCGAGGACCACGACCGCGATTGAGTTCAACAGGTACGGCGCGCCCAGCGAGACCGAGGGCGACACATAGGTCGCGAGCAACACACCCGCAAGCGCGGCGAACATGCCCGAGATCAAGTACGAGACGATGATTAGCCTGGTGACCGCCAGTCCAGCCAGCTGCGCGGCACGCCGGTTCTGGCCGACGGCCTGCAGCGCGCGACCGTACGTCGTGCGATGGAGCACGCCGCCGGCGACGAGAGCCATGCCGAGACAGATAACGGCGAGCCACGACACCCCGGCCACACTGCTCACGGTGAAGGCATGCAGAGCCGGATCAGGAAGCGCGGAGAAGCTCTGCGCCTGGATCGAGGACGCGGAGTAGGCGAGCAGCCCAACGGCAAGCGTCGCGACGATGGGCGGGATGGCGAGCACGAGTATGCAGAGCAAGTTTGCCACTGCGATGACAAGGCCGACACTCGCCCCTACCAAGAGCCCAATCGGTGCCGACCCCCGACCGCCATTCATGACGCTCAGCGCGATGAACGCTGCAAGAGGCATCGAATACTGGACTGACAGGTCAATATTGCCGTTGCCGGCCGTGATCACGAACATCTGACCGATGCCGACGAGGACGAGGAACGGGGCGAGAGTTATCGTCGCCGTCATCGTTCCGACCAACCCGCGGCCGGAGATCGCGGCGATCGCGAGCCATATCCCAACGACTGCCGCAAAGACCCAGATCCACGGTTGCTCCGCGGCGAACGCGCTCACTGCCACCATTGGCCGGCGACCCTTAGGCTCTGGCAGCTGAACCTCGGTGACGGTCATCTCTCGCCGATCCGAAGCAACGCGCGCCCAGCGAGTACTGCAACGAGGATGACGCCTTGGGCACCTGCTTGGTACGCGGAGGAGACGTTGAGGAAGACGAGAAGCTGGCCGACGAGCGAGATCGCGAAGGCCCCCATCACAGTACCGAGCGGTAACGCGCGCCCGCCCGAAAACGATCCTCCGCCGAGGATTACTGAAGCGATGGCGAGGAGCGTGTAGTTGGAGGACGCGTTGGGATCCCCCGACGATGTGATCCCGGTGAGGGAAAGGCCGGCGACAATGCCGAACACCGCCGCCAATCCGTAGCAGACCAACCTGATCCGGAGCATCGACCAGCCGAAGCGCGTTACCGCCAGTCGATTGGACCCCGCTCCGCGCATCAACGTTCCATACACGGTCCGGTGAGTGATGTACTGCCCGATCACGCATAGCACGGCGGCGAACACGACCGCAGATGGGATGATCGACGGCGACCAGTTCATCAACGAGGAGAGCCACGCCGGCGAGGTCCCTCCCGGTATCGGGAAGATCACTAGCGCCCATCCGAGCCAGATGAACGAGGCTCCCAGCGTGACAATGATTGACGGTATCCTCCGGAGTTGGATGAGCGCGCCCGCGGCCATGTACGCGACGATGATCACTGCGAACAGGCCAATCGCAGTCGCGGGGCTCGAGGCCAGGTAGCGGGCCGAGACCACGTTGGCGAGGCCCACGAGGTACCCGGTCCCTAGGTCGATATCACCCAGCACAATCACGAACATCTGCGAGAACGACGCGATAACGAGCGGAACAGCCGGCGACAGGAGAAGATCAAGCCCGCCGACACTCCGAGAGGCGGGAACAATCACGAGCGTGCACACGAGCATGCCAATGAGGGCGAGAACCGGGAGCGCGTCGGAAGTCGCTTGCCGCCAGTCGCCGAAGTCAGGAAGCGTCGGGTGGCGCAGACTGCCGACGGCGGGCGATCCGATCACGAGCGCCCTCCCTGCGCTGCTATCCGCTTGCCAGACGAAGCGCCGAGCGCTGCCACGTCATCACGGTTAGCCGACGCCTCCGAGGCAAAGGAGGCAGCAATCACACGGTCTTCGCGCGCCTCATCCCCGGAGAGCTCCGTCACCATCCGACCGCCCCGAAGAACGTAGACCCGATCGCACTCTTCGAGCTCAGCGTTCTCGGTCGAGAACCAGATGAACGCTCTCCCCTTGGCGGTCTCCTCGTCGATCAGCTGGTAGGTCTCGCGTTTGGTCGCCACATCCACGCCGCGGAATGGATCGTCGAGGAGCACGATGTCCGCTCTGGTCGCGAGCGCTCGTGCAACGAGCACCTTTTGCTGGGTGCCACCGCTCAGCTCGAGGATGCCCGACAGCCCGCGTCCCCTGATCGCGAGCCGCTCGATCCAGCGTTCGGCGAGAGCGACCTCTCGCGCTGGCTTCAGCAACCCGAACGAGCTGATGTCGCCCATCGCGGATGCCGAGGCATTACGAGCCAGGTCCCAAAGCGGGAAGATGCCGGCACTCTGGCGATCTCCGGTGACGAACGCCATCTGGCCCCAACACCGAACGGCACGCGTGCGCCACCGGTGGCGCGCTCGCCACAGTTCGAGCAGCAGCTCGTGTTGGCCCTGCCCGTCGAGTCCGGCGAGGCCGACCACCTCTCCGCGTCGCACCTCGAGCGTGATCCCGTGCAGGCGACGCGTTGATAGGTCGCGGACGTCGAGGAGCGGCTGGCCCTCGGACCTCTGGCGCCTCGTCGAAGGGCCAGCTGTACCTGCAGACGTGCCACCCATCAGCGCCAGGAGTTCATCGTTGCTCGTCTCGTTCGACCGCCGCTCGCCGACGACCCGGCCGTCACGCATGACAATGGTCCGGTCCGTGTTGTTGAGCACCTCCTGCATCCGATGGGATATGAGTATCGTCGAGACCCCCTTCGAGCGGAGGCGGCGGAGAAAGTTGAAGAGCTGCTCAGCGGACTCCTTACTGAGTGCCGATGTCGGCTCGTCAAGCACGAGCAGACTCACCTCGCCAACCTCACCGATCACGGCTTGCGCGATCTCCACCATCTGGCGCTGGGCGAGCGGGAGTTGGCCGATCGCGGCACGCGGCGAGACCCGATTGCCGGGAAAGACATCCTCCAGGCTCTCGGCGATCACCTCACGCGACCGTCGGCGCCATCGCCTTCCACGCAGATCCGAGCGTGACAAGGACGCATTTTCGAAGACACGTAGCGAAGGGCAGAGTGCGAGCTCCTGGAAGACGATCCGGATCCCGAGCGAATGTGCCCGGGGAAGCGAGTACGCGCCACCGAGCAGCTCGGTGCCGAACTCGACCGCTCCTGCGTCAGGACTGGTGATGCCGAGGATCACGCGCATGAGAGTGCTCTTGCCCGCACCGTTGTGGCCCACAATCCCGACGATCTCCCCGCGCCCGATAGCGAGATCGACTCCTGCCAACGCCTTGGTGTTCCCGTAGCGTTTGGTGACAGAAGATAGGCGGAGGAGGGGATGGCCGACGGAGTCGGCCATCCCCTCCCCGCCCCGCTGGGGGGATCGGTGTGTCGCGTCGCCCATGATCGCTCGTCCCGACCGCTCCAACGGATCCCGCAGCTCAGACTGCCGAGTTCGGGACCGGTGGCGTGAACAGCCGGTGATGCGCGATCGAGGTGATCTCAGTGTCGAACTGCGACTGTGTCCAGAGCCAGGCGCACACGGCCTGTGAGGGCGTGACCTTGATCCATGCGGCGAGATTCTTCTGGGTGACCTCGATGTTGGGGAATGTCAGGTTTTTCGAGAAGTGCTTGCCCTGCAGCAGCCCGAGAGCCTCCCAGAAGGCGGCCGCGGCTTGCCCGGGCTCCGTGCGGTACGAGGTGGCCGTGTACCCGGACTTCTGGTGCTGTTGCATCCAGAAGCGCAAGGCGGTACCGCTGTTGTCGTAGACGGCACAGGGTAACGGGCGCTTGGCGTTCTGGAACGCCTGCACCGCGCCAAAGGAGCTGCCGCCGGTGATTACGCCGCTAACGGTGGGAAGGCTCGGAAGGACGCTGGCGATCGCTTGCTCGGTCGTGGCGTTGTCCGCCTCGCCGACCACCGTCGAGACGACCTTGACCTTCGGGAACTTCTTCAGCTCTGCGAGCTGCTGGTGGTAGATGGCTTCGGATGGTGCCGATCCAACGACGCCCTGCGCCACGATGACGTTGCCCGTCCCGTGCATGCAGGTGGCTACGAGCCGGGACTCCTCCTGGCCGTAGAGGTTGAAGTTGTCGGCGAGGTTGTACTCGCACGGCGCCGACGCGAGTGAGTCGAAAACGATGACCTTGATCCCCGCCCGGCAGGCTTCTTGGATCGTCGGATTGAGCGCCGTCGGAGACGCTGCGTCGATGAGGAGCGCGTTGACGTGCTCGAGGATGAGGCTCTTGATCTGAGCGATCTGCGTAGTCGCATCGTTATCTGAGGTGTTCTCCACCTTGTACCCGGAGATCAGCCCCTCTGCCTCAGCCTTTTTTGCCGTCTTTTGGAAAATGCCCACCATCGTCTGACGCCAGGTATTTCCGAGGAACGAGTTGCTGAGCGCGATCACGTACTTCCCGCGGGCGTGGGCCGAATGGGGCGTGGCCGAGGCCGAAGCCCCGGCGCCCAGGCCAGCCGTGCTGAGTAGCACGGCCCCGACCGCGAACGAGGCCATGACCGCGGTGCGGCGAGGTCGATACCATCTGGGTCCGGCGAGCTGTCTCGTCATCAGTTGCCCCTCCTGTGCTGTTGTGCGAGTCGTCTCAGTCCGGCGTCGGCATGTGCCGCGCACCCCCCAGAGTTGCGCTGCCTGGCTCCAGACAACGAGCCGCCCGATGGTGGTCGACTGGTCAACCAGTCGACCACCATCGTACGGACGCGCCACGTATTCGTCAATCCATCCTGCAGGCCCAACTCGGCGTAGCCGAACGGAAGGCTCGAATCGCCCCGCTCGCGCGGCTCTGGGATCACTAACTCAACACCCCGCCCTACCGGGTGATGCACTGCAGGATGTTGGCGCGTCGCTCAGCGCACGGCTCGGGCGAATGTTCCATCTCGAGCTGTGCATCCGGGAGAAGTGGTCCGGGCACTACTCCGGCGGCCGGCATTGGTGGCGATCGATTTGCGCTCGGTGCTGCGAGCGCAAATCGATCAGGCGCGCCCGACGAGGATCACGTCGAGCCGGCGAGGTCCGTGCACTCCCTCGACCCGGTCGAGCTCGATATCGCTCGTCGCCGAGGGCCCGGAGATCCAGGTTTGTGCCCTTCGCGGT
>Ga0307374_10008971_pt1 | contig 14830 bp, 14 predicted proteins | sample OX3MG_FD_202532 | JGI IMG/M metagenome (GOLD analysis project Ga0307374, IMG submission 202532) | Soil microbial communities from Risofladan, Vaasa, Finland - OX-3 | ecosystem: Environmental > Terrestrial > Soil > Coastal area > Acid sulfate soil | place: Finland: Risofladan, Vaasa | collected... | reverse complement strand
TCCAGGTCGACGGTCTGGTTAGCACCGCCGACTTCGGCCTCTCTGTACAAAACCCCTTCGCCACGGCGACCGCCGTGGAATCAATCATCTAGGCGGGGAACTGCCGGTCATATTCGGCCAGCCACTGGGCCGCTTGGGCACCGAGGCGGTACGCGTCGGGGCCATTGTTGAGGATCTGCCGGCCTGCGGCAGTCGATCGAGCGAGGCTCCACGAGGCCTCCATCGCATTCCCCCAACCTCGCGGCGCGCCAGACGGGCGCGTCGTTGCCGTGAACACGAAGTGCACCGCTGACGGCTTGCCGTGATACTCGCCAAGCAGACCGAGTGATGCCGCGGGGCAGTGCGCCACTGACGTGCCGAGAACGATGCGAGGGGCCTGCCGCTGCCGTGATACATCGCAAGATGCAGCCCCCCGGCCAGGGCGAGGCCTGGCATGACCCCACGCCACGTGCGGTATTGCGGGCGCCCGCTCGGGCTCAGGTTGTGCTGGGAACCGTGGCCGGTGGCGATCGACGTCACGATTCCTGGTGAGACATACACCTCCACGCGCGACGCCCAGGTACCGCCCCACGGGCTCTGCTGGGACGCCAGGATGCGCATGGCTGACGAGAAGCGTGCCCCCGGGCTGCTGGGACTGACCCGAGGCAATGATGTGCCGGGACGCGCGTGCGCCGGCGGCTGCTCGCCAAACGCCTCGGTTAGCTCGTCGATGGAGACCTCATGCGCGGAGGCGCCATGGGCCCCGAGAGTGATCCTGCGCTTCAGCAGCGCCACCATTTGGCTGGCGTCCAAGTGTTGCAGGGCGCTGCCGCCGACCTTCGCAACCCGGAAGCGGTTGTTGTTGCCCGGCGCGAACATGCCACCTGGACCGGGATCCTGACAAAGGGCGCCCGGGCTGGGGCTCAACCCCGGCTCCGACCGGGGATGGACCAGGAGGCGGGTGGTCGCGCTCGTGTCGTAGACGATCGTCAATGGCGTTACGGGCGATCCCGCGGCCTGGACGACCGCAACCGCCGCACAGGCACACGCGGCAAGCCCAATGCAGATCACGGTGGTGCGCTTCACCCGGCTCTCCTTTTGCGCCTGTTAGGCAAGCCCCTGTGTCGTGCCGCCGGAACTCGCCGGCGCGTTCGGTTCGCGACCCATAGAGGCAGAGGGCGTCCGTGGGTTGTCGGCGGCCCTCGTGCCTCAGCGCCAGCCTCGGGCCGCATCTCACGGCGACGACCCCCGGGCAACCCACTCACACACGCACCTCCCACCACAGTCCGCCGATCTTCTTGGCCGAGTAGCCCGCGCGCGCGCGCGCCGGGCGCGATCTCCACGGTCCGATGCGCGCGGGGAACACCGACCTTGCCAGGATCTGCACCTGGCGCGACGCAGGCAGCCTCAGGATCGCGCGGGTCACCCGTGTGCGATTGGCGGGCGCGTAGTGCGCGGCGACGAACGCAGCGACGCTCGCGGCGCTGACATGCGTGGTCGCGCTGCGGGCGATGATGCCGGCGACGCTCGCAGGACTCTTCGCGGCTGCGCTCGCCCAGTACGCCGCCGCGTGGCGCCAATTGGCGTATGCGTAATGGGTGACCACAAAGGCCGCGATTTGGCTTTGGGAGACCGGATGACCCGAAGCGGTGCGTGCCGCAGGCACGATCTGCATCGTTCGATACGCGATGTGTGATCCGACTGTCGCCGTGACGGTGACTGTCGCCTGGGCGAGTCCGCGTAGGACGACCCGGCTGGCTGGCCCGTGAGAGATCGACGCGGAGGAGGTCGGCGTTACACTCCATGTTGCGGCGGGCGGCGCAGTCTCCGCGTTGCCGAACGCGTCGACGCCGGTCACAGTGACCGAGTGCGATGCACCAACCGCCAGACGCAGGCTGCCCGGCGAGATCACCAAGCGACTCAGCGGCCCCGGGGTGACGGTGGTGATCGCTGCGATCCGGCCCAGCGCCCCCAGCGCGGTGATTGCCGGATACCCGGCGTGGGTATCCCGATATGAGAATGTCGCGGTGCTCTTGGTCGCGGGAATGGCGATCGCAAGCGTCCGGGACGACGTCGCGCCCACCGGACCGCTCGTCGCAAAGCGCCCCGCGGGCGAACTGGAACTCAAGGTGAGCGTCGCCCCACCCACCGGTGCCGGATGCAGTAGGTGCACCGACAGCCCGGATGCGGAGGCTCCAGCCGCCAGACCGGAGGCTCCCGAGATGTACCCGACGCAGATGGCGTCAGCGTCGAGCGCAGGTGAGTTGGGCCAGTACTGCACCAGCGAGAGACCGCTCGGAGTGAGGCCTGTGGTGTAGTCGCAGTAGCTCAGACCCCCTGCGAGCGTCGCTGCACCCGTGGCGAGCCAGCCCAGCGTGCCAGCGGGAACTTGGGTCGGGGTAAAGAGCGTGTGCAGGTCGCTCCGGTTGGCATAGATGCCGACGCTTTTCACGTGTTGCTGGACGAGATAGCCGATCCAGCCGTTGATCGCCTGGGTATTCGCGGCCGCAGAGGACTGCCAGAGCCCAGGCGCCCCCGACACCCGCTCGACGTCGAGCCACCACGCCAGCCCGGCGGGATTCGTGGAGCCTAAGGCGGTCTTGACCGTGCCGTAGGCGTTGACCGCCGCGTTCCACCCATAGTCGTATGCACACGCACTCGTGGCAGTCGTGCCCGCGACCACAACGCAGGGCTTCGGGGAGGTCTGGGTGGTCTTCGGCCAATGGGTATTGGGGGAGCTCTTTGTGCCCGGGCCGGGATCGTTCGTGTTGACATACAGTTGCGCCGCGCCCCCCGCCCAGCTCAGCTCAGACTTCAAACAGGGGTTGGTGCTGAACGGACGCCCGTCATTGACACCGACGATCCCGATCTGCGGACTACCGGGAAGCGCAACCACGCTCGACAATGACAGCCCGGTGCACTGTGGCCAGGAGACGTCCCATCCGCCGCCCGAGGCCGTGGCCGTCGCCAGTGCTGGCACGCTCGCGCTGATTGCGATTGCGACGGCCACCATGAGTCGTGGCCGTCCGAGCCATCCAAAGCGAGCGATCTTCCGCGGCTCGTGCTGAAGTAATCTTATCGTCACTCATTCGACGCTATCAGCGACGTCAGGCCACTACACACGCTGATGCGTAAGGGATTTGTGATGGCCCCTTGCGCTCCTGGTGGATAGAAGCCGCGTTGCTAAATTCCTCGGCGGTCCGGTCGGGCGACCCGCTTTGTCGAGCGGCTCACGTTATCGAGAAGTCGCAAGCATGATGCGTTCCGCCCCGGCGTCCCGTACAGGTCCGCAAAGAACTCCAGAGTCTCGGCCACCGTCAGGCGCAGATAGAGACCAGGGTTCTCTGGCATGACGGCGATGCGCTGCCGGATCGCCACCCCGTTGGCGGGTTCGAGCAGAATCCCCGCGATGATCGCCGACCCGGACGTCGGGGCGATCAGTGTTGCCAACACCCGCACGGTCGTCGTCTTGCCGGCGCGATTGGGCCCGAGAAAGCCGAAGACCTCGCCCGCGGCGACGCTGAACGAGATGTCATCAACTGCGATCCGCTGGTCAAACGCCTTGGTCAGATGCTCGACGACCAGCACTGGCGCGGCCGACGCGCTTGGGGCGCGCGGTGGTTGTGGCGAGGGTGACGCCGGCGCGCGCGCCAGCCGAGCCGCACGCGGGCGTCGCCACAGCCTGGGACGTGGTTGGCGCGGGCGACGAACCATCCTCGCCGCGTGCTCCGCCGGTCAGGAGCGCGACGATCGCCTAGAGGGCCACGATCAGGACGGTGATCGGAATCCGTAGCGAGGACGCGCGCATGAAGACGAGTACGACGATCACGAGCGCAGCGGCGACGAAAGTGACCAGCCAGCCACGCCAGGTGACCGGCCGCCATCGCCGGCCCGCTCAGGTGCGTTGGTCCGCATTGTCCCCCGCACCGTCCGCCGCGGGTCTTCCATCGCGTAAGGAGCGGCGGCGCCGCGGGCAGGTGCCGGGCCGGCGAGCGGCGAAGGGAACGGCACGTAGCGAGCAGCCAGACACAGGTGCCACAGGAGGGCGCTCGTGGACAAAGGATCCGTCTTCGACCTCGAGCCTGCGGCGGTGCACTGGCTCGCGGAGACATTCGAGGCTGAGAGTCCGCAGCACGCGCTGCTCGACTCGCTGGCGCTGTCCGCCGAGGCAGAGTCCGCACCCCGGGGGATGAGACGGGTCGGGGATCGCGGATCCCTTCGCGACCTCTTGTCCGAAGACAAGGTGGGTGACATCGTCCGCGATGTGGCGTCGGCCTTTCCCGATTTGCCGATCCCCAAGCGACCTGGGCGAGCGCAACTCCGGGCGATCGACGCACTCGTCCGTCAGGGCTGGTGAGCAGGAGCGGATCGCCGCCGGCCCGGCGTTCCTCCTGATGGTCGACTTCTGCCGGTAGGCGGAACGCATGGTGGAAAAGGCGCGACCGCCGTCATCGGGGACTGGGGGGGGTGATGAGGTCGCGAGGTCCCGGCATCGTCGCCTACTTTGCAGACTCTGGGGCCCAGTAGCAGCACTCTATTGCGCCCGTTCCGATGGCTTGCGCCTGAACGTCGCCGCGCGCCTGCGCGCGCCCTATCTCGAGCACTCATCGCGATTCGCCCGGACCGTCCCGGGATCCCCCACCGTCCCCCACCAAGACCGCCGACTCGATCGGTAGCACGGCCGCGGCTGGGGCTCGGGTACACACCTGGTACACACCCGAACGCGCGCTCCCGGGTACGAGATGGCATCGGGTCGAGCACGAAACCCCATGGCAGAGGGCTTCTCGTTTCCTCCCGTACCCCCTCTTACCCCCTTGCTTCGGTCTACGAAACCGAAGGTCACAGGTTCGAATCCTGTCTGGCGCGTCATCAAAAGCCCTGTAAATGACTGGCATGCGGCGTTCTTGGCGGAACGTCGCCGATCATGCGAGACCGATCCGGATCGGTCTCGACGGTGCCGACGGGCGTCTCACCGGCTGCGGGAGACGGCGCGGGACGTGACCTGGTGACGATCCAGGCCGTCACCGGCCATGGCACGCTCGTCACCACCGGTGCTACCTGCATCCGCGACGCGCGTCGGACCACGCGGCGACGACGACAAGGGCCCTCCCGCCCGCATTGGCGGCACCCGACTCAGCGACAACGACCGGAGGGGCGTGAGCGCCTCAGGCGGTCCCGATGCGCCTATCGCCCGACCATCGGCTGTTGGACGGTCGGGCTGCATCGGATATCCGGAGGCAGCGGGTGAGCCGGAGTGTCGCGCTCATCGCGGATACCGTTCGGTAGTTTCGGGCTCGCGACCGGAGCGCGCGCAGGGTGTGCAGTGATTCAGTTGAAGTGGATCAGGTGGGGCCAGAGGGTGGTCCAGGGGGCTGCGGGCTGGCAGAGCTGGACGGGGAGTCCCTGCTGGTCGTTCTTGAGGCCGACGCCGTTGTCGACGGTGGCAAGCGTGTGGCAGCGATGGAAGTAGGGTGCCGCGTCGGCGGGGCCGTCGTAGCCGAGGACAAGGGCATAGGTGTCGTGGGCAGCTGGTTGGCCCCATTCGCTGAAGCCGTTGTGGCCGCTGTATGCGTCGGGGAGCCCTTTCGCGTGTCCGAGGACGTCGACGGCTCCGGCTTCCTGGTAGGAGTAGGTGAAGATGGCGGTGTTGGCGCGTTCGTCGGCCGGGATGACGTGCCAGGCGGTGGCGATGGTGTCGACAAAGCGGAGCCAGCCGACAGTTTCACCCTGGTCGGGATTGAGCGCCATCACGGCGCTGCCCTGGAGCGATTTCTCCGGCAGGAGCGGGAGGGCGATGAAGGCATTTATCGCGGCACCGACGGCGATCGCGGCGGCGAGAACCCTGAGGTTGAGGCGTCTGCGCAGCGTCCACGCGGCGGTTGGGATCGCGCCGAGCCCGAGCAGCGCGGGATAGAGGCTGGCGAGGTAGTACGCCTTGCCGTCGCCGACCAGGTAGACGATCGCCAACGCACAATAGGTCAGAGGGAGGAACCGCATCGAGCGCATCGCGGTGCGCCAAAACGGCGCGAACAGTCCGGCGAGCCAGACCGGGACGAGCAAGGGGCTCACCATAACGAGCTGGAAGGGGATGAAGCCTGCCCGTCCGCCCTCTGCCGAGCCGCCGATGTTTCCGGCGAGGGTGACCTGCGGCCACCCGTGCTGCTGCTGCCAGACGAGATACGGAGCCACCAGCAGCACCGCCGCGAACAGGCCGGCGGCGGTCCACCGGTTTCGCAACGGCCAGCGCGGCCCCACGGCCGCGAGCGCACCAGCGGCAACTACGGCGACCACTCCCACCTGCGGTTTCGCCTCGAAGCCGACCCCGACGACGAGGCCGGCGGCAAGCAGCGACGGGCCGCTTCGCCGTGCGAGTGCTCGGATCACCAACCACACGAACAGCGTCGTGCTCAGGAGATCGAACGTGGTGGTGGAGGTGAGGTGGCTGGCCGCGAGCGCGAACCCCGATACCGCCGTGCACGCTGACGCGATCAGCTGCGCCCGCCGCGTGCCGCCGACTTCGCGCGCGACAAGCGCTGCCAGCACCGTGGTCGTCGCCCCGATGATCGCCGACGGCAACCGCAACAGCAGCAGCGACGCTGGCGCCAGATCGTGCATGAGCCAGGCAACCAGCGGGACCAGCGGCGGCTGGTCGGGATAGCCGAGAGCCGGATGCGACCCGGCGACGATGAAGTAGAATTCGTCGCCGTGATAACCGTAGCGCGTGCTCGTAGCGATGAGCGCCGCGGCCTGCAGCCCGGCAATCAGGGCCACCCACCGAGAAAGCGAGGCCGCAGGTACCGCCGAGTGCGCCGCGTCTCCGGTCGCGGTTGCGGCCGCCTTGGCGGGAGCGTCCGTCACTCTCAGACGCCGACCGGCACGCCGACAGGCCGCGCTGCACACCATAGGTAGAGCGTTGATGGCGACACCGGCAGCCCCGCCGTTGTCTGGGCGTCGGGCGTACGACGATTCGCGATCGAACGCTCGTTGCCCCGGGTTGGATTCACGCGTCGAGTATCCCACCGGCGTTGCCTGATCTGTTTGCTGCCAACGGCGGTCGCCGTGCACGACAAATTGCGCATCCGGTGGCCGCGATGGCGGGCAGGACGTCGTCGGTGAGCGGGACATTCGACGGCCTCAGGACGACGATGGCCCCCGCGGGAGACGGTGCGGGAGGGCGAGACATATCGCGGCAACCGATTGTGCGTCGTTGGCGTAGGCCGGCCTGGTTCGATCGAGAGACCTCAGCAGCGCATCGATCTGCGCCGTGATCTTCTCGGTCCTGCCGCGCGCGCGAGGCCGCGGATCAGGCCACGGAGTATGTCTTCGGCGCCAGCGGGCCCAAGACGGTGTTCACGGGCAACATCCTGTAGCCCGTCGGTTGTACCAGCGAATCGCGTGTCGATCATCCGGGCGAGGGTGCCACAGGCCCGATGCCGTCTCGCCACTGCGCCGACCCGAGTATTTGCCGATGGTGTCAGGTCGCCTGAACGGACGGCGGCGATGTTGCCGGGCGGATCAGGTTGACGTCGACCACCCAACCTAGCGGCGGGTCTTGCTTCAGAAGGACGTAGTGCTCGATCACCGACCGACCGTCGGTGGCGACCGCCTCAGCGACGTCCAGACGGCAGTGACCGGGATCAGTTCGCGCGAGATCGACGGCGGCCCGGAAGATTCGGATCTCAGCCGTGACCGTCATCCCGTCATCACACACGAGGGCGTACCGCCAGAGATAAAAGCCACCCCTGAGCGGCATGAACTTCACCGGCTGGATCGGATGCTCGAAGTTGATCGGTCGCAATGGCCCGGCGGTTCCGATAACGCCTACACCGACCCGCCGACGTGGCGGTCGCACACGGCGAAGGCAACCCCGTCGTAAACACGCAGAAAGCGGGCCTTGCGGCTGCACCGCTGGTTCGTCGTTGTGCCCCGCGCGCTCAGTCCGATATTTCGACCGCAGCAACGTCGGTACCGGGCGCATTCCGGCAGCGGACGGACGACCTTCCCCCGGGGCTCCGAGGAGATCATCACTGACCACCGACCTGACGGTATCCCTGCCTGTCGGGGACCTTGTGCCGAGATCCGGGGACGCACATCGTCGCCATCGTTGTCTGTCCTTAGAGCGAAGCTATCAGCAAGTTGTGTCTAGATGCAAAATGACTTTAGACGACGCTGGCGACAATCCAGCGGCTCGGGCGGAGACCCGCGTGTGCCCGTGAGTGCGCGACCGCCGTGTGGACCCGTTCCCGTCCGATCGGAACCGGTGGCCTGCGCGCTCACTCCGCACGGCCGGGACGCAGAGGCGTCGCACGCCCGACGTACGCCGCCGTCTTCGGAACACCCGCCGAAATGCGCTTGTCACGAACAGGAGAGACGGGGTTGGTGCCCACCACGCCGGCGAGCAGCGAGAACCGCTCCCCGTCGGTCATTTGCTCCTCGGTCTCCCAGGCCCTTACGTCGGCTGCCTTCGCAGCGCCCGCGACGCCTCGCGTATCCGCGGACATCGCTCACGCGCCTCAGGACTCGGTCGCGTGTCACGGTCTCGCCGGTCTCGCCTACTCAGTGCCGGGAGGGGGTCGGGCTGGCCGTGTGGTTGCGACCGGACGGGCATCAAATGCGTCGCAGTGTCACCTCCTCGCCGACCGCGCGTGCGTTCGCGACCAAACGGTGTGTGACCAGGTCGGCGGGGTCGGCGAGGACCACGATCTGCAGAGAGTGCCGTTCATCGGATGGAGGGCCAGCGGCCAATCCCGCGTCGAAGTCGAGGTCGGCGATCGTGACCAGCCACCCCAACCCGCTGCTGTGCCGGTACACAACGTCGCCGCGTCTTGCTTGCTGCGAGCGGCGCCGATCGGAGAGGCTGTCTGAGCGAATCGACGCCGCTCTCGGTGGCCGGTTCCCCCAAACGCGACCAGAGGGGCGCAGAACACAGGCTCGCTCGGAAAGGACCTTGGCGAGCCCGCGCGGTCACCACCGATAGCCCTTGTCGGTACGGAGGGCGAAATGCTTGACGGCAAGTTAGTTCTGCGCTCGCCTTGGACGACACGGGACTCCTGCGGGTGCGCCCGGTTGCGCCCCACCTATGCCACGGGGCTCGTAACCGGTGCGCCCCAAATCGCAGGGCGCGCAGTTGGCCGATGTGCGCCCTGCGCACTGTTCAGCCACCCGGCGCATGAGCTTCACGCGGTCGCGGATCACATCGTTGCGGCTCTTGATGCCCGCCGCGCGGACCCACGCTAAGCGGCGGGGCCGGGACTTGGCCACCCGACCCCGGCCATCTCCTCGCAAGCCATGCTCGCCCGACGGCAGTGGGGAGCAATGCAGCAACGGATGATCAGCTTATCGCCTGTATATCGGCGGCTCACGAGGAATTGGTCTCGCGGAGCCCCGATCGGCGCTATTCGGCGGACCCCAAAAGGAACAAGTACCGGCGGGGCACCGACGATGAACTCCTCAGGACGCGGAGCGGCCGTCGATGAAACCCGGTACGTGACGACGCCGTCGCGGTGACCGGGTCCCTGTCATCCGCTGCCGGCCGGACTGCGCGCCGGACTGATCGCTGGGCGGCGGACGCGCCATGGTACGCTTGGTGACATGGGTGCCCGCGGGAGCACGGACACATGGTGGCGGTCCTTCGTGCTGGAGTCGCCCGCGCGGACGGCGAAGCTCGCAGTCGTTCGCGTCGACGGCTCAGCCCACGTGGCCCCGGTTTGGGTCGATCTCGACGATGAGCGGGTCCTCTTTATGACGTCCGCCACGAGCGTCAAAGGCAAGGCGATTCTGCGCGATCCGCGGGTGTCCTTGTGCTGGGACGACGAGCGGCCGCCGTTTGCGTTCGTCACCGTCGCCGGCACCGCCACGACGTCGACGGACCCCGACGAGCTGCTCTACTGGTCGACGCGGATCGCCGGACGGTACATCGGACCAGATCGAGCCGACGAGTACGGACGGCGCAATGCGGTGCCACGAGAGCTGCTTGTGCAGGTGACGCCGACCCGGATCGTCGGTGCTCTGAGCGTCGCCGACTAGCGGGCCAAGCCCCGTCAGCTGCTCGAGATGTCCGTCCACCGGCACGAGCAAACGCCATCCGACGTCGCCGAGCGCCGGCGCGACGAGCGTTGTGCAGGATCGTGAATGGCTTGACCGGCCGCCGAGCACTCTCGACGCAAACCCGTTGCCGGCACTCCCGAGACCGTATGAGAGACTGTTGGCGAGGGTCCTTGATCCACGACCGAATCGGGCATTGAACTGATCGAGCCCCGAGCGTTCATCGAGAACCGCACGTTCGACGAGATCGAGGTCGGCGATACCGCATCGCTCGCCCGTACCCTGAGTCACGCGGACATTGAGCTGTTCGCCGTGATGTCGGGCGATGTGAATCCCGCGCACGTGGACGAGGAGTACGCCCACAGCGACGTCTTCCACAAGGTCATCGCGCACGGGATGTGGGGCGCGTCGCTGATCTCCACGTTGCTCGGGACCAAGCTGCCCGGGCCGGGCACGATCTATCTTGAGCAGACGCTGCATTTCCGTCGCCCGGTGACGATCGGCGACACGGTCACCGTCTCGGTAACGGCCTCGGCGAAGCATGCCGAGCGCCACCGGGTCTCGTTTGAATGCCGCTGCGTAAACCAGCGAGGCGAGGAGGTGATCGACGGGATCGCGGAAGTGATCGCCCCGGAAGAAAAGGTCCGTCGACCTCGGGTGGCTCTCCCCGAAGTCCAACTGCACGAGCACGGTGTCCTCTTTCGCGAACTGCTCGCCAGGGCCAAGCCGCTCGAGCCGATCCGTACGGCCGTGGTGCACCCGGTCGACGGCGACGCGTTGCTGGGGGCGGTCCAGGCCGCACAGGAGGGGCTCATCATCCCTGTGCTCATCGGCCCGGAAGACCGCATCCGCTCGGCCGCCGCCGCGCTCGATCTCGAGATCGCGGGTCTATCAATAATCTCGACCGAACACAGCCACGAAGCGGCCGAGAAGGCCGTGGCGCTCGCCCGCCGCGGCAAGGTGGACGCGCTGATGAAGGGCAGCCTGCATACCGACGAGTTGATGCGCGCGGCCGTGGCCCCAGGGACGGGGTTGGCCGTCGACTGCCGTATGAGCCACGTGTTCGTGATGGACGTACCGGCCTATCCTCGGCCACTTTTCATTACGGACGCGGCGCTCAACGTCGAACCCGACCTCGCATGCAAGCGTGACATCGTCCAGAACGCGATAGACCTCGCCCTCGCGGTCGGCGTCGAGACGCCGAGGGTCGCGATCTTGTCGGCCGTCGAGACAGTCAACCCGAGACTTCGTTCATCGCTGGACGCGGCTGCTCTGGCCAAGATGGCAGAGCGCGGTCAGATCCGCGGCGGTCTCGTGGATGGACCGCTCGCCTTCGATGGAGCAGTCTCCCCGGCAGCCGCCCGCGTAAAGGGGATTGCCTCGCAAGTCGCCGGGCAGGCCGACATCCTCGTCGTCCCAGACTTGGAGAGCGGCAATATGCTCGTCAAGCAGCTCGACTATCTCGCCGACTCGCGAGCGGCTGGGATCGTGCTCGGCGGGCGTGTGCCGATCGTCCTCACGAGTCGGGCTGACAGCGCGCTCGAGCGCGTGGCGTCGTGCGCGCTCGCTGTCCTCGTTGCGCGGGCGCCTGGGCTCAGGAAGCAGATCCCCGGTGAGACCCCGCAAACGGCTCGTCCCATCCGTACCTGGGTCTCCCGAACGATCCTGGGTCAGGGTGATCATCTCCCAGACTAAGGGCTCGCCTAGGGCGCGCGATCTTCGGCCGTTCCTGGGTAGCGCGGGCAGGATGCGGACCTGCGGCGCTTGGGTTATGAGACGCCTGGATCTGGTTCATCTGAGTCCAGATCCGCACGTTGTGGCCGCTCTCGACGATCTGAGGTCACGCCACGTCAGCTCAGGTGGGCAGGAGTTCCAGACTCCGACACCGCCTGCCTCGGGTCACCGGCGCGAGGGAGCGCCTCACGCCCGAGTGGAGAGATAGTCCTGTCCGTCGTCGGGCATGAGGACGCGTGGCACTGGCTGAGCTCAGCCGGCGCTTGCCCCAAGCTGCCGCATCATGGCCATCGCATCGAACACGCCCCAATGCTCGTGCACGAGGCCGTCGTCGGCGAAGCGCATGATGTCGACCAGTTGCACGTCGACGGCCCTGCCGGTCGGTGGCATTCCCATGAACTCCCCCTTGTGGGTCCCCGTGAACCGCGCCCGAGCGACGACCTTGTCACCGCCGTCGACGACGTCGGCCACGGTCATGGCGAAGTCGGGGAACGCCGCGATCTGCATACGAAAGAAGCTCTTGACGCCCTCCCTCGTGGGACCGCCGGCGGGAAGCTCCTCATGCTCGACGAAGTCGTCGGCCAAAAGCTCACCGAAGGCGTCGATGTCATGGGCGTTGATCAGGTCGTACATGCGCCGAAGCGTGGCGGTGTGATCCATTGCCGCTCCCCTTTATGTCGGCACGCCCTGTGACGCGACCGGTGAGATGACGCTACATCGGGGCGCATCATCTCGGCAATCGTGAACGGCTGCGTATCGCCGTTCAGATGGACCGCCCCCGCAGAGCGGAGCTCCGCGTTGACGAGATCCTCGGCGGGCAGCGCGTCGCCGTCGCTCACCGTCGAGTGGGGTTTTCCCGCACGCGCAGGTGCGGACGGGGTGCGCGGGTCCGATTGCAGAAGGTCGCGTGCGTGCCGGTGCGCGCCCGGCGAGCCGGGGCCGGTGTCCGGTCGCCCGCGCGACGCGGTCGCGCGACGCGTTTGCCGTCACGCAGCCCAGCAACCTCTTGGCGTCCGAAACCAGGCCGAGCAACCCGGGCGTGCCGCACGAGGTCGCCGCGGCGTTGCCTGATGCGCTTGCCGACAGGATGTGGACGCTGGCCGGCGTGGTCGTCGCCTCGGGCGCCATCGTGCTGGTCGTGATCCGGCGGACTGCACGACACCTCGCGAGCCCGTAATGCGTCCCGAGCCGCCCACCTCGACCCGTCGTCAGGAGATCCGCACATGTGCACTAATTTCAAGGTGAAGGCCGCCAAAGACGGCGCCGTCGTCATCGGCCGGAGTCTGGAATTTCCGACCCTGATGCCCACGGCGCTCGCCGTCCTGCCGTCGGACTACTCAGGCATCGGACAGGCACCCACACCCGGCGCGGCGGGAAGATCATGGTCCGCGACCTACGGGGTCGTTGGCATGTGCGCGTTCGGCAGACCGGAGTGGCTGCTGGACGCGGTCAACACCGAAGGCGTGTCCGCACATCTGCTCTACATGCCGGGCGGTTACTGTACCTATGCTCCATGCGTCGAGGACGGGTCGGATGTCTCGGAAGTCGATCTGATCGCATACCTGCTGGGTACGTGCGCGTCGGTCGCCGAGGTCGCGGACGCGCTGGCACACGTCAACGTGTGGGGTATGGATCCCGGGATGGGGTTCGCTCCGCCGATCCACTGCCTGGTCCATGACACCGAACGCTCGATCGCCATCGAGTTCCATCGTGACGGCATGGCGGTCATCGACAACCCAACCGGCATTGGCACGAACGCTCCGTTTCTGGACTGGCACCTGACCAACGTCAACAACTACGTCGGGCTCAGCCCAACGAACCCCGCGCAGATCGCAGCGGCCGGCCTCGATCTGGCCGCGCTCGGTCAGGGCCAGGGGCTCATGGGACTCCCCGGCGACTACACCGGTCCATCCCGGTTCATCCGGGCCCTCACAATGGTGACGATGGCCAGCCAGGCCGCCGACGGCGCCGAGGCTGAGCAGTTGGCCCTGCACATCCTCAACGCGTTCGATATCCCGCCAGGCGTGATCAAGGAGACGATGCCCGACGGCACCCTCGTCGACGAGGTCACCGTATGGGACACCGTCGTGAACCTGAGCCACCCACGCTATGCGTACCGGACGATCAGCGATCCCAACGTCTACGTCGTCGATCTCGCAGCAACGGACTTCACCGCCGCCGCACGGACCGCTCCACTGTCCTGGTCGGGAGGGTTCACGCCGATCACCGTGTGACCGACGTGTCGCGGCGGCCGGGCGTGGCACGACAGCCCAGGCCAGCCGTGGGTGTCCGACGTTGACGGTACCGACTCGCGGACCCGGCGCCGACGGTCCGCACCGGTCGCCAGCCGCGCGGCTTCGGGCCACCCGGCCGCTGGTCAGAGCCGTACGGGTTTCGATGACTCGAGGTCGATGGGCGTCGTTCTCGACAGGGCGACGACCCCCACCGCCATGACCGCAAAGGCCACGATCGCGACGGCGATCTTCGACGCACTGTCGGTAAAGGTTTCGTTGAAGAGCCACACGCTCAGCACGATGCTGGCAAACGGGTCGACGATGACCACGAGCGGCTGCGAGACGCTCAGCGGTCCGACGTGCAGCGCTGCCTGCTGAAGCAGCGTGCCCACCACCCCGGCGGCCGCGAGGGCATATACGGGCCAGTGGAGGAACATGCCGACGACCCCGAACGTCGCCAGGGTGTCGGTCGTCGCCTTGATGAAGGTTGCACACAGCGCCCAGGTGAGCGAGGCCGCAATCGCAAACAGCGCGGCGCGACGTATCGGCGCTCCACGCAGTGCGAGCAGCGCCAGGACGGCGATGATCCCACCGAAGACCAGCAACACCGACAGCCACGCGCGGTCGGTGGGGTTCGACTGGCCCCCTTGGGGTTCGGCCATGGCCAAGAAGACCGCGAGTGCCGCGCACGTGACCAAGGCGGATCCCCAGGCCGCCCGGGCCACGTCCTGGTGAATCCACACCCGTCGCAGCACGAGTGCGAACACCAGCTCGCTGACCAGCAGCGGCTGGACCACCGACAACGGACCGTAGTGGAGGGCGAGGGCCTGGAAGCCAAA
>Ga0307374_10008970_pt1 | contig 14832 bp, 13 predicted proteins | sample OX3MG_FD_202532 | JGI IMG/M metagenome (GOLD analysis project Ga0307374, IMG submission 202532) | Soil microbial communities from Risofladan, Vaasa, Finland - OX-3 | ecosystem: Environmental > Terrestrial > Soil > Coastal area > Acid sulfate soil | place: Finland: Risofladan, Vaasa | collected... | reverse complement strand
TCCCAAACTCATAGGCACCTCCATTCTCCACAGAAGATGCCTAAGGGGAAGACCATCGCGCAATGGTTATATTAGTGACTTACGGGACACAACACTAGATGAAGTGTCCAGTTTTAGCGGGGAGCAATACATAATGTGTCCACAAGTGAACAGACATCCGTCTCGTTCTCTTAGTATGGTGCCAGGATGGAAGCACACAAAATAGATTGGGCCTTCCAAGAAGGAGCTCAGAACATGAGCAGACGAGCGTTTTATCGCCTCGCGTTATTGTGCACGGTCGTGCTAGCTATGGCCACAGTTGGCTGGGCAAAAACCTACCCTATGACCTCCACGGGGGCAGTGCCGGGGGCGGCGGGTAACGTTAACGTCAGTAAGGCAAAGCATGGCAACATCCAGATTGTCGTGAAAGTCAGGCATCTGTCGAAACCGGGTATGCTCACTCCTCCTGCAAACACCTACGTTGTCTGGTTGCAAGGGGAAGGCGCTCAGCCGCAGAGTCTGGGGGAGATGAAGGTCGGAGACAACCTCAAGGGTGCGCTAAGGGCGTCAACTCCTCTGGGTAATTTCACAGTGTTTATCACCGCGGAGATCGACTCGCAGACGACAACCCCCTCAAACCAAGTGGTTCTGCGAGCGAGGGTGCAGGAGTAAAAGATGGCCAGGCGGGTGGCGCACCCTCGTGGGGGGGTTCACCGCCTGACCTTTCGGGTGCCGCACTCTTTGCGTTGTTTGCAAAGGGCGCGTCTTTGTGACCTGCCCCCATTTTCCGCGCAGCCGAGCATGCGACCCCGGCTTGACCTGAACGAGCTTTTCCGACGCCAACCCCTTTGCTTTGTCCGTGCGAACATTAAAAGGTCGATACATTTTTGTATTTGCCGTCCGAGGGCCTGGGGCGAATACAAAAAGTTTAGCGGCGGAAAATTTCCGGATGGGCGGCCTTGGCGGCGCTGCCCGCCCTGGCTACGGTCAAATGCACGGAAACCGGCACGGTAACCGGCGGCAGGCAGTAGGTATCGTTGCAGGCCTGATAGTGCAGCGATAGCGGCAAATCGCTGGGGCCGAGCGGGGCGCCGCTCGCGGCCTTTATTTTCATTCGCACGATCATCTGGCCCGTATAGACCGCTAATTTCTTGGGGGAAAAGGAGAATTTCCGCAACTCGCCCGGCGGGTAGCCGGTCGACGCCAGGCGAAAGCCGGCCGGGAAATGACCTTCCAGCTTGGTGGGAATCAAGAACTGGTCGAGCACCTTGTGCGCGTTGATGTGGAAGGTCGGCTTGATGTGGGCGATCACGGCCACGTCGAACGTGCGCCCGCGCGGAACCGGCTCGAGCGAGACGTAGACCTGCGTCGAGACCACCGTCCGGGCGGTATTGCTGTCCATTTGCGCGCCGGCTGCGGGAACCAGCAGCGTCGCCGCCGCCATGACTGCTGCCACAATCCAACCGTTCTTCATTCGCTTGCGCCTCCGCGCGGCTCCCGGATCAGGAGGAAAGCAGCTGCTGAATCAGACGATCGATCTCCTGCGGATCGATCATGCCGATCACCCTCTTCACCACCTGCCCGTTTTTCGATATCACATAGCTGGTCGGCAAACCGATGATCCCGCCGAACTGCGTCGCGATCTGGTCGGTGCCCAATACGATCGGGTAATCCATCGCCACTGTTTGCCCGGCCACGACGAATTGTGGTTTCGCGGCAAACGGCGCAACCACCGATTTTCCTTCCTGGTCCATGGCCACGCCCAGAACCGTGAAGTTCCTGTTCCCGTATTTCTTCTGAATCTGAATCAGGTCGGGAATCTCCGCCTTGCACGGTTCGCACCAGGTGGCCCAGAAATTCACGAGTACCACCTTGCCGTGATATTGCGCCAGATTCACCGTCTGCCCGTCGAGATTCCGGAAGCTGACCGCCGGCGCCGGACCCAGATCGGCTATGCCGCCCGATGTCGATCCGTTCGAAGCGTTGCGGTCGCAGCCCACGGCGATGGAAAGCAGGCTGAGTACCAGCGCGACTTTCAGCCACCGATTCTTGCGTTTGCTCATCGTTATTCTTTCCACTTGGCTCCCCGCCCGGTTTCCTATCTGGAAAATGCGTTCAGAAAAGAGAGTTTCCCCGAAAGCCACGTCAATTGGTTCACGTAAATCAGCCCGCCCACCGCCAGAAGCAACACCCCGCTGAAGACTTCCACGACGTGCAAATGCCGCCGGAAGCGCCGGTAGAAGGTCAGGAAGCGGCTGATCCCGAGCGCCGTCAGGAAAAACGGCAAGGCCAGCCCGGCCGAATAGACCGCCAGCAGGCCCACGCCGCGCGATACGGTAGCCTGCGTCGCCGCCAACGCCAGCACGGCTCCCAGGATCGGACCGATGCAGGGCGTCCAGCCGAATGCGAAAGCGAAACCCATCAAAAAGCCGCTGAAGATGCCCGGTTGGCCGCCCATGTGGCGGAAATGCACGTCGCGATTCAGCCAGCGCGATAGAAACGGGCCCAAGAGAAAAATCAGGGCCAGGGAAACGAAATGCACCGTCCCAAACTTCCCCCCGGTGATCGACGGCCGGAATCCCACGGCAACCCCCGCCGCCACCAGCGCCGCGCCCACAATCAGCCCGACCTTCAAGGGAATCTTCACCAGCCAGCCGATCAAATGCAGGCCAAAGAGAAGAATGATCGCTCCGGCCACCGGCGCCATCGTCGCCTTGTTCCTCACCAGGAACTGGCCGATGGCGCTGGCCGATGCCCCGAAGGCGATGAACACCATGGAAAAACCCAAAATAAACGCTCCCGCCGCGGCCAGCAGCCGTCCCTGCGGTTTTTCTTCCTTCTGGAGCTGATCGACGCCAATGCCCGAGAGCATGGAGATATATCCCGGAACCAGAGGAAGGACGCAGGGGGAAAGGAACGAGATGATGCCGGCGACAAAGGCGGTCAGTATGGTGACGTGATCAGCCATGAAATCCTTATGATGTCTTGGATGCGGTTACCCGGCCCGCGCTTCAGGCTTTCGCCGGCCTTTGGGGCACAACGAGCACCGGGCCATCCTCGGGCAACCGCTCTCGCCAGGGTTGCCGAGGGATACATCCGCCAGATTTCACCCCGGCTCTTCTCCGACATTATCCCATCCGGTGCCCCTGCCAGGAGGCCGAATCTTACCCCTTTTCCCTGGAATTAGAGTTCCGGCGGATGTTTTTCGCGCCACGCCGTCGCCTGCTCGTAGGCGTACCCAATTCTCAGCAGTTGCGCTTCGTTCCACCGTTTCCCCACCAGTTGCAGGCCGATGGGCAGGCCGGCCGCGGAGAATCCGCAGGGCAGCACGAGCGCCGGGGCGCCCGTGAAATTCGCCGGCCGGCACAGCCGCAGGAGCGTGGCGCGCACGGCTTCGGCCTTGCCTTCGATGAGCGCCTCTTTTTGCCCGAGACGGGGTGCCGTAATCGGCGTCGCGGGAATGAGCAGCGCGTCGACACCCTCGATCGTTTCGTTCCAGCGGGCGCGAGCTTCGCGCATCCGGTCTATGTCGGCCAAATACCGGAACGCGAGTATTTCGGCGCCGCGCTCGAGCAGACGGCGCACATCGGCGCCGTACTCGGCCGCCCGCGAAGGGAAGTCGCCCGTGCTTTCGTGGTAATGCCGGGCTTCGGCCAGCGCGATCTCGGTGGCCTCTTCGACCGAGCGGGCAACGCCAGGCAGGCGAATCTCCTTGATTTCGGCTCCCAGGCGCTTCATGACTCGCGCGGCCGCTTCGACGCGGGAGCGCACCTCAGGGTCGATTCCCTCGTAGAAATATTCGCGCGGTACGCCCAGACGAACCCGCCCGAGCGGGCGCCCGAAGGAGCGCGCGTAGTCCGCCGGGGGCGCCGGAGCGTCCAGGGTGCCGCTATCCTGCCGGTCGCGGCCGGCAATCGCCCCGAGAAACCACGCTACCCCGGTCACGCTCGTCGCGAGCGGCCCGACGTGATCGAGGCTCGGCGAGAGCGGCACCACGCCTTGGCAGCTCACCCGTCCAAAGGTCGGCTTGAACCCCACCACCCCGCACAGCGCGGCCGGAACCCGCAACGACCCGCCGGTGTCCGACCCCATCGCTCCCCAACCGAGCCCGGCGGCCAGCGCCGCCGCGGACCCGCCTGTCGATCCGCCCGCCGTCCGTTCCAGATCCCAGGGGTTGCAGACAAACCCATAATATGGATTTTCGCTCGTCACGCCGTAGGCGAACTCGTGCAGGTTCGACTTGCCGATCACAATCGCGCCCGCCCGCCGCAGCCGCCCCGCCGCCGTCGCTTCCGCGCCGGCCGGGAACCGGCTGGGGAGTTTGGTCCCGGCCGTAGCGGGCGCTTCGCGGGTCGCGATATTGTCCTTGATCGAGACGGGAATGCCGTGAAGCGGCCCGCGCCGCTTCCCGCCGCGGATTTCCCGCTCGGCCCGGCGCGCCTGTCCGAGCGCCTGCTCGATCGTCGGCGTGATAAACGCATGCAAGGCCGGGTTCCACCGCTCGATCCGCCGGGCGACCAGTTCCACCAGTTCAACCGGGGAGATTTTGCCCTTGGCCACCAGCGGGGCCAGTTGTTCAACGGACAGGTAAGCAAGCGTCGTTTCGTCCATGGGCTCGATTGACCTCAGAAGATTTGAACTTCGCGCCGGATGTTGCCGAACGTCCCGATATTGGCGATCATCAACGCGATCCGGAACTGATTTTCCGTCCGCAGCGGGCCGAGCGCCAGCCGGCGGTATTCGAAGGCGATGCCGCAGCACGACCCGTTGTAGCTGACCTGCGCGATCTGATCCTGAAAGAGATGCTGCTTGGCGTCGTAGCTGAACCCCAGCGAAGCGTTCCATCCTTGCCGCGTCAGGCCGCCGTATCCGGCCAGCGCCCGAATCTGATTCGAAACCGGTTCGAGCACGGGGCTCGATTCGATGTTGAAGTCGGAAAGCGTAAGGAACGACGCCCGCCACGGCCGTATTTTCACCAGCGTACCCGCCGCCGTCAGCTTCCCCCGGACCGGATCGAAGTCCTCGCGCAACTGCAGGTCCCATCGCTTGCCCGGTTCGACGCGCAGGTCGCTGATGAGCGGGGAAAAATTCCGCGCCCGGTCGGCGAAGGCGAACGGCGTCAGCGAGTCGGTGGCTTGAAAAACGTTCCGCTGCCCGGGAACCAGCGCCCCGCCGAAGGTCGGATCGAAGTAGTATTTCTGCGCGAGCCGCCAACTCACCAGTTCCGAGGCCTGCTTTCCGCCCTCGCGATGAAATAACCGCTGCGTAATCGAATATTCAACTTCGTTCGTGTCGGTCAATGTTTCGTCTTCGCCGAACCGGATGAACTTGCCGAAATTGTTCACCCCGTTCACGTCCCGGTAAACGATCTGCGGCTCGATGGTGTGCTCCCACCGCGAAGTCTTGCTGCCCCATTGCCGCGCCAGGTCCGGCGGCCGGATGTCGACCGTCAACTCCTCCGTCGTGCGATCCAGCGCCGTGTTGACGATCGTCCCGTCCGGCTGCTGCTCGGCCCCGTATCGCGTTGCCCGAACCACGAAGGTCGGCGTGACGCCGAGCCACCGGCCCCACCGCAGCGGCATCGTCAGCGAGGGAGCCGCTTCGGTTCGTTGCACCGCCGGCCCCGTGTCGGTTTGCGGCTCTCCCGTCACGCTGCGGTGCATCGCATCGGAAAAGATGTCGAACCCGAAATAGAGCGGCACGTGCCGGAACACCGGCCTGTCGATCGAGCTGAAGCGCGCCTCGGGCGCCTGCCGGATCACCACGGCCTCTTCGGGCGAAAGCGTCAGGAAGTTCCGGTAATTCAGGGCGGCGAAATCCAGGCTGTACCCGTCGAAATTGTTGGTGACGAAGGCCGAACTGATCACTTCCGGATTCACCGCCTGCGAATAGGTTTCGGCGAAGCCCTGCCGGAAATTCATCGAACTGAGCTGATTCAAGTCGGCGGCCACCCGCCAGCCGTTGCCGAACCGGGCATCGAACGCCTGGTGCGCCTGGCAGCCCCCCTGCCGGATCATCGTCCCGCCGGGTCCGGCAATGCCGCGGTCGTTCACCCCGAAATAGTCCGACTCGAAGTGGACGTTCCGGCTCGGGGTCGCCCGCACGCTGCCGGTCTGGCTCCAGCCGCGCCGGCTGAAATATTGCCCGCCCACGGTCATGTCGAACCATTTCGCCGGCGCCCAATAATAGGAATCGCCGACGGTGAATCCTTTCAGGGACGACTCCCCGATGCTCGGTATCAAAAATCCCGACTGGCGCAGGTTCGGTCCGGCGGGCAGCGTTGCATACGGCAGATAGATCAGCGGAATGGAAAACATCCGGAAATCGGCCCCGTACAGCTTGACCGTCCGGTTCACCTGGATGACCGCCCGCCGCGTATAGAACTTCCACTTGGGCCGCCGGGGATCGCAGACGGTCAACCACGCCTGGTCAATCACGTAGGTTTCCGGGTCGATTCGTTCCACCCGGCGCGCCTGGAAGGTCAGCGGATTGGGGCTCACGAGCACCGTCGGATTGGGCTGGTGAATGGCGCGGATCGTCCCGCGGACGTTTTCGAACGAGGCGCGGCCGCTCGCCAGATCGAACCAGCCGCTGGTGGCTTCGACGGTCTGGTCGCGGTAATCGAAGCGGAAGTGGCCGTTCGCCGTGATCCGCCCTGTCTTTTTGTTGTATTCGGCGTGATCGGCGTGCAGGGTGATCGTCCCATACCGCGCCACGACGTCGCCGTCGGCGTAGTACACGGACCCGGTTTTTCGTTGTTGGTCAGCCTGGATTTCGAGCGTTTCGGCCCGGCTCCCGGCCTTCGTTTGCGCGCCCGGGGGCGCCTTGGCCGCGGCACACGCCGCAGCCAGGGTCAACGCAAAGATCGACGCAAAAACCTGTAAATGCTTCCGGCAACCCGTCACGCCATGACTCACAGGAAAGGCAGGTTAGCGTAGCACGGCCTGGAAAACACCGGCAACGTTAACCGGAAAGGGACCCGCAAAGGCCGGCCCGCTGACCCCATTGGCGCCCCATAGTTGCCCGATTTTTGCCCTGTTGTTGCACGATTAACGACAGCAGCCCGCGCGAACCCTTTCCCTTTTGCCCTCCAAGCCGTTACCATCATGGCTCCGCGTTCCGCAGCGCACGGGAAGGATCATGGGGCGCGTCTGTCCACATTGCGGTGCTGCGAATCCACCCACCGGCTTCTGGTGCGCTTTTTGTCGTGCGCCTCTGAAGCAGGGAAAGACCGCCGGCGCGGTCTCCTCTCCAGCTTCCCCGCCTCGGCCGGCTCAGGTAGCCGCGAAAGAACCCATGATCCTCGCCCAAGCCGCTCCCTCCTCCGAGCCGCTCTGGCGAATGGAACTCAATCGAAAGATCGAAGCCTATCGCGTGCGTACCGGGCGTCAGCCCGCTCCCGATCCGCAACCGCCCCTGCCGTTTCCCTCCGCAGCCGTTGCGCCTGAGGAGACCCCTGTTTCGGCTCCCGCTCCGCGGCCGGCCGAACGGCGTGGCCGCGAGCCGGTGCATATCTACGTCGTCGATCAGACCGGGTTCAATTTTCCGGCAAGCGCCATGCCTTCTCCCAATCACGCGCTGGTGCCGGTGGCGGGACTTCGGCGACGCGCGCTGGCCTGGGCGATCGACATCGGTTTCCTGTCGGCCTGTTGGGTGATGTTTGTGGGCTTGCTTGCCGGTCTCGGCGTCGAGCTGGCCGATAATCGGATCGCCATGGCCATCTGCATGGTCATCTTCCTGCTTCTCTATGCGCAGTATTTCGGGCTGTTCACCGCGTTCGGCGGGGTCACGCCGGGCATGCGGGTCGCCGGATTGCGCGTCGTGAGCTTCGATGGCAACGCGCCCACGCCCAAGCAGCTGCTGTGGCGCAGTTTTGGCTATCTGGTCGCGGGCGGCGCGGCCTTTCTCGGGTTCCTTTGGGCGCTCTGGGACGAGGACCATCTTTGCTGGCAGGATCGCACCTCGCAAACCTATCTCACCGCGTTGGCTCCCGTTGCCGAACACAAGCCGGCCGAGGCCCACCGCTGAGACGCTCCGGTGGACCGTTCCGCTTTTTCCCCGCGGCCTGTTACACTGAAATCAATGAAACAGCGCTTCCTCAACCAGAAGCTCGGCAAACGCGCCACGGACCGCGGCCGCCGGCGGAAGGCCCGGCTGGTTTCCTCCCGCGCGCAGAGCCGACGTTCGGGCGGCGCAACGCCGGTCGGTTCCCGGTAGCGGGCCACGACGGGCGGGGATGGTATGATTTCAAATTCGCATGCCTAGAGAGAAGAGGATGAGCCGCCCGATCCGCATTGCCGTTTTCTCCTTCTCGGTGTTGGTGTTACTTTACGTCTCCTTCGGTTATGTATTCGGCCAGAGCAAGCAGGACCGCTCCTACCGCTCGCTCACCGTTTATGGCGAAGTGCTCGACCGCATTCAGCAGGATTACGTCGATCAGCCCAACTTGCGCTCGGTGACCACCGGCGGGCTGCACGGCCTGCTCGAGGCGCTCGATCCGGAATCGAGCTACTTCAGCCCCCAGGAATACGCCGAGTGGAAGACCGAAACGGCTGAACACGCCAAGGGCAGCGTGGGTCTCAACCTGTCCCGGCGCGGCTATATCTTCGTCATTTCCACCCTGCCCGGCAGCCCCGCGCTCAAAGCCAGTATCCACGAAGGCGACGTCGTCGAAGCGATCGCCGGCTACACGACGCAGGACATGTCGGTCCAGCAGGCGCAGCTTCTGCTCGACGGACCCCCGGGAAGCACGGTGAAGGTCGCCATCGTGCACCGCAGCAGTCCGAAACCGGAAAACGTCGATCTGACCCGCGTCATTGTGCCGCAGCCTCCGCTGCTCATCACTCGCTTTCAGGGCGATGTGGGCTATATCCGCGTCGCCTCGTTCGACCAGGGCACCGCCAAGGGAATTCGGGGAAAGCTCAAGCAGTTCCAGCGGCAGGGCGTACATAAGCTCATTCTTGACCTCCGCGAATGCGCCTCCGGCGAGGACGCCGAGGCGATCGACACCGCCCAGCTCTTCCTGAATGCAGGCACTATTGCCACGCTTCGGGGGCAGACGATCGCGACAGAAACATTTTCCGCCGACCCTTCGAAAGTGGCCTGGCGCGATCCGGTAAGCGTGCTGGTGTCGGGCAGTACCGCCGGACCGGCTGAAATTCTCGCCGCCGCCATTGCCGGTAATCACCGGGGCAGCACGGTTGGCCAGAACACGCTCGGCCTGGCTTCCGAGCAGAAAATGATTCCCCTTGAGGATGGCTCTGCGATTTACCTCACCGTGGGGATCTATTACACCCCCTCCGGCAAGGCCATTCTGAATAACGGTCTGGCGCCAACCGTGCAGGTTCCCCCGCCGAATTCGCAGACCGCGTTGCTGGACGCGCAGGATATCGCGCCCGATCCCGTCCCCGGCGAGCTACCCCCGCCGACCGACCCTCTCGTCAAAAAAGCTATCGAAATTCTCAATGCCGGCCAGAGCGCCGACAAAGCCGCTACGAGCGACCAGGCGCCACGGCCCGCCTCGCGTTATCCCGCGTTTCACCGCGCGGGTTAGCCGCCCCGCGGCCAAGGCCGCCAGCGATTCTCCCGTGGTTCCTGCCGTAGTATGATCGGCTCGGCCATCTCCCCCTACGGAAGCGGCAGAAGACAGGCGGGAGGGCATCGATGCGACGCCTGCCAAGTTGTGTCATTCCGATTGCCGCTGCGCTGACTCTGGGGCTGGCGCTGGCGCCGTTTGCGCTGGCGGCCGGTTCCGCGCCGTCTCCCTCTCAAGCCTCGATCCCCGGATACTCCAGTTCCACGCTGGAGGTAGGCGATGTCATTCCTTCCTTCCGCGCCGCCGATCAGTTTGGAAATCAGCGCGACTTTGCCAACCTCGAAGGCGCCAGGGGATTGTTGATTCTCTTCTTCCGCTCGGCCGATTGGTGACCGTTCTGCAAAGGGCAGTTGGTCGAGCTGCAACGGGCTTACCCGAAATTCAAAGAACGTGGCATCGAGCTGGTCGGCATCAGCTACGATAGCCCGGCCATTCTGAAGTTCTTCACCGCCCGGAGTGGAATTTCATTCCCTCTGCTGGCCGATCCCCACTCGCGGATCATTCGCCGTTTCGGTTTGCTCAATCCCCGCGGGCAGGGCATGACCGCCGGGATGGCCATTCCCGGTTTCATTTACGTCGGACCCCGCCGCCGGATTCGGGAAATGTTTTTCGAAGACAATGACCTGGCTCGTTACACAGCCAACAATATGCTTGGCAAGCTCTTTCCCCAGCTTGCCGACGCCGCCCGGAAAAGCATTCCCGCTCCCCATATCCGCGTGAATCTCACCCAGTCCGACGCCGCCGTGATACCCGGCAATCGCGTCACCCTCGATGCCGTTATCTCGCTGCCCGCCGGCGTGCATGTATACGCGCCCGGCGTTCAGGGAGGCTATCGCCCGATCTCGTTGAAGCTCGATCCCTCGCCCGATGCCGCCTTCCATGGCGCGGTCTACCCGTGCGCCCAAGTGATCTACTTGCCCGTGATTCGCGAGAAAGTGCCGGTGCTGGAGGGGACATTCCGGATCAGCGAGGACGTCACGCTCTCCTATCAGCCCGGTTTCAACGTACGGATCATGAAAGGACCGGCTTCGGGAACGGCCGTCACGTTGAAGGGCAATCTGTTCTATCAGGCTTGCAATCAAAAGATCTGTTTTCTGCCGGCTTCCATTCCGGTTTCCTGGACCCTCACCGTCATGCACCTCGATCGCATCCACGCCCCCGAGGCCATCCGCCACAAGGCGCCTTCCCGTTCGTCTCCCGCTCGCCCCTAGCCGCGGCAAGGCCGTTTACCGCTTGGTGCCCTGGTCGGGAAGGGTCGCCTGTTCGAGCTGGTCGATCGCCTGGCGCAAGGTCATGTCGGGGGGATTCTCGTGGAAATCCTCGAAGCGCTGGTTTTGCTGAACGCCGATTGTCTTGAAGAACAGCGCCTTTCCTTTCATGTTCACTTTCAGCCGGGTCATCCTCCAGTTGTTTCCCTGGATGTCCGACTGTCTGACCAGGAAGGTGCCGCCCGAGTCCAGGTTGCCGAGCAATCCCCACCAGAATTTCACCTCGCTGGTGAGTCGCCCGTCCATTTCCGCCAGGCGCATCTGGTGTGGATCGACGAGCAGATGGCCCTTCATGTGATGAAACACCTTGGCCTCGTGCGTTGGCGGATCGAACCGGGGATCGGGCCGGAACCGCAAACGAATCAGACGGCCCACGCGGCCGTCGTATTGGAAGTGGAAGGCATGGGGCAGCAACGCCAGCATCTTCCTTTCGTTTCCGGCGTCCTGATTGCGCGCCCTCGCCGCTGCCTGCGCCTGGGAGGGATGATTCAATATGTTTTCCAGCCGCGCGTGTTGCTTTTGGCGCAGGGCAGCCGAGAGGGGCTTGCCATTGACGGCCAGAAGCAGTTTCATTGTTCCAGCCTTCGTCTGGTAAACGTCGAAAACCTTCTCGACGCCGTTTGTCTTGTCGATCTCCAGGTATCGCCAGTAAATGGGCTTGCCGTTTTGAACCTGGATTTCGTTGTGAACCATTTGCCGCACAAACTCCAGGGGGCTCTCGGGAGGATTCGCCACCGCCGACCGGCCTGGGCGGCCGCCGGCGGGCGCGGCGGCTGCCGCCAGCAGGGCAAGGATGGCCGTGGAAGGGACGAAGGCGATCACCCGGTGGAAGTCCATGGTTTGTTTCCTGTACCGCCGCGCCCGGCCGTGCGTGACGGGTTACGAGCCTCTATTCCCATGCTACACCCAGCCGGAGGGGAATCTTCTTTCCTGTGCAACTTTCCCGGTGGAGTGGCATCATTTTCCGTGGGGGGAATGCAAACATGATCGCAAAACGCAAGCTGGGACGCTCGGGTCCTGAAGTAGCCGTGCTCGGGCTCGGTTGCATGGGGATGTCGGAGTTCTACGGCAAGGGCAATGATGCCGAATCGATTGCCACCATTCATCGCGCCATCGAGCTGGGCGTGAACTTTCTCGATACCGCCGACGTTTACGGTCGCGGCCGCAACGAGGAACTCGTGGGCCGGGCCATCCGCGACCGACGCGACAAAGTCGTCCTCGCCACGAAATTCGGCAACGTTCGCGACGACTCGGGCCGCTGGATCGGGGTCAATGGCCGTCCCGAATACGTTCGCGCGTGCTGCGAGGCGAGTCTTCGCCGGCTCGGCATCGATACGATCGACCTCTACTATCAGCACCGCGTCGATCCCGATGTCCCGATCGAAGAAACCGTCGGCGCCATGGCCGACCTCATTCGCCAGGGCAAGGTCCGCATGCTTGGCCTTTCCGAGGCCGCCGCTTCCACCCTCCGCCGCGCTCACAAAGCGCACCCCATCGCCGCGCTGCAATCGGAATATTCCCTCTGGACGCGCGATGTGGAGCCGGAGATATTGCCCGCGCTGAAGGAATTGGGAATCGCGCTGGTGGCCTACAGTCCGCTCGGCCGTGGCTTCCTCACCGCCCGCTTCGAGCGGCCCGAAGACATCCCCGCCGACGACTACCGCCGCTCCTCGCCCCGGTTTCAAGGCGATAATTTCTACAGGAACTTCGAGCTGGTCGACGGCGTTCGGAAACTGGCGGAAGAGAAACGCGCCACGCCGGCGCAGATTGCCCTGGCTTGGGTGCTCGCCCGCGACGAAAATATCGTCGCCATCCCCGGCGCGAAGACCATCGCCCACATGGAAGAAAACCTGGCGGCCGCGGACCTTTCCATCAGCGCCGCCGAAATGCGGCGCCTGGAAGCCATCTTTCCCCCGGGCGCCACGGCCGGCGAGCGATACCCGGCCGAAGGGTTGCGTCGCGTCAATATCTGACCGGGCGCCATAGAGACGCCACCAGCTCGATGGGCCCGCTCGTGAAACCAATCGGCGAGCGGCGTGTCGGAGCGGCGCCGGCTGTCACGCCATTGATGTTTTTCCGGCGATTGCGGAAGAGCGCGCCAGATACGCCGCACCGGCGCGGCGGCGCCCGCAACAGATTCTGAATTCAGGATGAATTCTCGTTTATCTTCCGCCGAAGCCTTCTCTGGAGCTGTATCGTTGTGTTAATTATCTCGGGAGGGCGATGCGCCCTCAGAGGGAGCAACATGAGAAAATTTGCGGTGATTTTGCCATCTTTACTATTCTTTTTCGCCGGCGTGGCGACTACGGCTGCCCAGCCGCCCCTGAAGCTGGTCGCCAAATACAAGATGCCGGCTGCGGTGTCGGGCCACTTCGACCACCTGGCTGTCGACGTTGCGGGCAACCGCCTGTTTGCCGCCTGCGAGACGGCTGGCGAAGTCCTCGTATTCAACCTGCGCACCGGCGAACTCGAGCACACGATCACGGGCATCGGGATACCCCATGCCATTCACGTCAGCGACCGCCTGAATCGCATTTTCGTCACGGATGGTGGCGTTGGCGGCGTGCAGGTCTTCAATGGAAAGACCTACGACCTGGTGAAATTCATTCCGTTGCGTCTTGATACCGATTCGATTGCCTACGACCCCAAGACGGGCTATCTGTACGTCGTCAGCGGCGGCGACCACCTAGCAGAGCAGTTCTCCTACATCAGCGTCATCGATACAAAGACGGAAACGAAGGTGGCCGATATCCGGCTCGACGGAAACACTCTGGAAGCGATGGCGCTGGCGAAATCCTCGCCGATGCTTTACAACAACGATCCCGCGCTGAACCAGATCAACGTCATCAATCGCGACACCCACAAGCTCGTGGCCACCTGGCCGGTCACGATGTGCGATCACAACGTGGCCATCGCCCTTGACGAAGCCGCGCATCGCCTTTTCACCGCCTGCCACAGCGGCGAGGTTGTCGCCTTCGATACGCAGACGGGGCAGCAAGTCGCGGCCGTCCCGATCGCCCATGGCGTCGACGACATGATCTTCGATCCCGCCACGAACCGTCTGTATGTTACCTGCGGGGCCGACGGGGGTTGGATCTACGTCTACCACATCGTGGGGCCCGATAGCTATGTACTGCTCGGCCGGGTTGCCGGAGCGCCCTTCAGCAAGAACGAAGTTCTCGCTCCATCCCTGAATCGTCTCTACACCACCGTTCCGCCCAACGCGGGCGTGCCCGGCGAAATCTACGTCTATCAGGTCCAATAGACTTCTGCCCGGGTTTATCGCTTTGCAGCAAAGGGTGGGCGTCGCCGCCCCGGCGCCTGCCCCTTGCCGCTTTATAACAGAACACTCGAAAAGGGATCACTCCCCCGGAAGCCGATCCATACATCCTGCTAAAAGTCCTATTCGTTACCACGCGTCCCGTCCCGCGCCCGCACTGCGGGGCGGCATTCGCGACGCCCGCCTAAGCGCAAAGCCCTGGTCGGGGCTCGGGATTACAAGTTTCGGAGGGAAAATACGACGCGATCGCGCCCTTGCGTCTTGGCCTGGTAGAGCGCCTTATCGGAGGCGCGGACCAGTTCGTCGGCGGTCGCGCCGTCATCGGGAAATATGGCGATGCCCATGGAAATTGTGATCTGGCCGAGTGTGCGGCCGCGGTAGGAAAGCGCCAGATCTTCCACTTCCCTGCGGATGGCGTCGGTGCGTTCGGCGGCGATCACGTCGGTCGCGTCCGGCAGGATCAGGATAAATTCCTCGCCCCCGAACCGGCAGGCGATATCGCCCTGGCGCACCTTCAGCCGCAGGATGGAGGCGACCTCGCGCAGGACCAGGTCGCCGGCCTCATGGCCGAACGTATCGTTGAACTCCTTGAACCGATCCAAATCGCACATGACCACCGCGACCCCTTCGTTCCTTCGCGCGGCGCGGCTCACCTCCCGGTCGAGCGTCTCTTCCATATACCGGCGATTGAAGAGCGAGGTGAGCGGATC
>Ga0307374_10008968_pt1 | contig 14834 bp, 9 predicted proteins | sample OX3MG_FD_202532 | JGI IMG/M metagenome (GOLD analysis project Ga0307374, IMG submission 202532) | Soil microbial communities from Risofladan, Vaasa, Finland - OX-3 | ecosystem: Environmental > Terrestrial > Soil > Coastal area > Acid sulfate soil | place: Finland: Risofladan, Vaasa | collected... | reverse complement strand
CTTCCGAAAAAGCTATGCGGGTCATCCTTGACCACCCTTCCGTCTACGGAGTCATCGAGAATGGGCGTATTAAACCAAACAGCCGCTGTCGTGAAAAGGCATCATTTCGCGCCGCGAGACGTATAAGCCCAACCGCCTGGCCAGGCGCCGCGCGGCAACCACGTTCTCCTCCTTGTAGTCGCGTAGCAGGGCGGAACACGGAACGTCGGCCATCCGCTTCAGCGTTTCGAGCAGATAGCGGCCCGGGCCGGAGGCGATGTCCAGCAGCCGCACCGGCCGGCCGGCGGCATGAAGCTCCCCGATGGCGTCTTCCAGCAGGCGTTGCAGGTTCGCGCCGCGCTGACGGATGCCGGCCCAGCCGATGCTGTTCAAATACCGTCTGTCGAACCAGCGGCCCAGCGGAGTCGTCCCGGCAGGCTCGTTCTGGTAGACGTAGTCGAGCGTGCGTCCCGAGTCGAAGCCGGCTTCCCAGCCCAGCCGAATTCCCGCGCTCAGCCGGCCGAGCGTTTTCATGCCGAAGCGGACCAGCTTGAACTTCAGCGGCCCCGGCGCCAACAGGCGGTCGTACTCGTTGCGCGTGAAGCCGTAACGGTCGGCCTCGACAAGCGACCAGGGTTCGGGCGGGCGGTCGATCCATTCGCGGACGAAACTCCGAACCTTTTCGACGACCAGCCGCCGGTCGAGCTCGTGAAACACCGCGTGGTGCATACCCGGCAGGACTTCGAATCGCTTGCATTGCGACGACAGGCGTTCGAAGAACGTTCGCTGGGCCGATTGCCGGACGACCCAGTCGTTCCCGGCGGCGAGCAGCAGCGTCGGCGCGTGGATCGCGCCGGCGTCGGCCAGCAACCGCGTCGAGGCGTCGTACAAGTCGAGCAGAATCTTGACGGCAATTTGCGGGAAAATGGCCGAATCCTGACGATAAAGCCGGGCCTGCTCGGGGTCGTGCGTCAGCATCTTGGCCTTGACGTAGCTCTTCACGTAACCCGGGCCGAACAGCTTCTGTCTCAAACGCAGCAAGGGAATCGCCAGCGGCACGTACAACTTCACGCGGAACGCGGGCGCCGCTAGAATCAAGGCGCGAATCGGCGGCGCGTAATCGTGGACCCAAGCGGCCGCCAGCACCCCGCCCACGCTGTGCCCCAGGACGATCATGTCTTGGCGGGCGAAACCGTACTGTTGCGAGACATGGCCGACGAACTCGTCAACGTCCTGCACTACGCGGGCCAGGTTCTCCGCGCTGCCGCGCTCGCCGGGCGATTGCCCGTGCCCGCGAGCGTCCCAGGCAAAGACGGCGACGTCGTCCAGTTCGAGTTCGTCCACCGTTTCTTGCCAGCGCGCCGAATGTTCGTGTCCTCGATGAAACAGCAGCAGCGCCGCGCGAGCGGGCCCGGCAGGCAGCCACGCCCGGTAGAAGATCGAGGCGCCGTCGCTGGCTTTGAAACGCCGCTCGACCGATTCTCGCGACGCTGGAAACGGGTCGATGCTCATGGCATGCTCGAAGTGCTCGGAAAAAGCCGCCTCAGCGGCCGACGAAACCGGCCGTCACCAGCCTGATTGGCGGCGGTCTGAATTGCAAGCGGTCCAACGCCGCCGCACGATGGCGACGAAAGCTTCGCGCGTCGGCGAACGAAAACCAAGGCGGCGTTTGCGGCGGAATGTAACGCGCCAGTTCGCGCGGCCAACCGCCAGCGCCGGCGGCCCAGCGAGGCTAGAGCCTCAGTCCTGGGGCCGGGCGTCGTTTTGCAAGGCCCGCACTATCCGCGCGAGCCGAACCCAGATCGTCTGCACGCAACCGGCGATAATTGCCAGTTGCGTCCAATCGAGCACTGTCAGGCTCCCGAGGTGGATGTCGCGGCCCGTCCAGAGCAGCGCCAAGGTCCACCACGCGCCGACGTTGAGCGCGACCATCCTCCAGGGCTTGGTCATCAGTCCGCTGAACTCGCGCTGCACGCCGACCGCCTGGCCCAGCGTTCCGACGTAGGCGACCAGCAACGCGGCAATCGCCGTCCAGTACCCGGCCAGCGCGTGACACAGGCCGCTATGTGCTACGCCGACGAAGATCGCCACGTCGGAAATGCGGTCGGGCAGCTCATTGGCGATTTCGCCGGTGCGGCTGGCCTTGCCGGAAGCCAGTGCCACCATGCCGTCGAGCATGTTGAACCACAGCCTGAGATAACAAAACCCCACGGCCGGAACGAGCAGCCAAGCATATCGCGACGATTGCCAGAAACAGGCGGCCGCCAGCGAGGACGCCAAGATTGACGAGTACGAGACGTAGTTCGGATGAACATCTAAACGGACGCAGAACCGCACGGCCGCACCGGCCGTGCGCCGGAAAACGTCCGCAATCGGCCGCCGCCAGGTCGGTTGGTAGAATTCGGACATGTCTTGACCTGGCTGATTCGACTGCCGCACGCCTGCCAAGCGTAAGCCGCGAAAAGCGGAAGGGCCTCGCCGACGCCCCTGCTTGCCTCAAATCACGCCGGCGTTGCGGCCGGCTTCGGCGATGCGCTCGACGGCCCGCGAGAGTTGCTCGCGAGTGTGGTTGGCCGTCAGGCTGATCCGCAGCCGCTCGCTGCCGTGGGCCACGGCGGGAAACGGCACCGAGTTGACGCAGATGTCGTTGCGGTGCAGTTCGAGCGTCATTTCGCGCAGGCCCTTCATCGTGCCGACGATCACCGGGATGATCGGGCTGGGAGCGTCGTTGAGCTGAAAGCCAAGGCTCTTCAACTCGCCGTGCATATAGCGGCAGTTGTCCCACAGCCGCTCGCGCAGTTGCGGCTCGTCGCGGATCACGTCGAGCGCGGCGTTGGCGGCCGCGGTAACCATCGGCGACGCGGCGGTGGAAAACATGCCCGAACGGGCGAAATAGCGCAAATAGGTCACCAGCTCGCTCGAACCGGCCACGAACCCGCCGGAGGCGCCCAGGGCCTTGCTCAACGTGCCGACGTGCAGATCGATCTGGCCTTCGAGCCCGAAATGTTCGGCGACGCCGCGGCCTTCGGCGCCCAACACGCCGGTGGAGTGCGCTTCGTCGACCAACAGCAGCGCGTCGTGCCGGCGGGCGACTTCGTGGATTTCATCGAGCGGCGCCATGTCGCCGTCCATGCTGTAAATGCCCTCGATGCAGACCAGTTTCAGGCCCGGAGTCGCATGGCGGCGCAGCACGTTGTCGAGATGTTCCGCGTCGTTATGCCGAAAAATCTTGACGCGGGCCCCGGAAAGCTTGGCGCCGTCGACCAGGCTGGCGTGCGACAGGCGGTCGAGCACGACCAAATCTTCTTTGCCGGCCAAGGCGGAAATCACGCCCACGTTGGCGGAGTAGCCGGTGGCGAACAGGCAGGCTTCTTCGCAGCGTTTGAACTCGGCCAGGTTGGCTTCCAACTCCTTGGTGACCGTGAAGGTGCCGACCAAGAGCGGCGAACTGCCGGCGCCGGTGCCGTATTTGGCGGCGGCTTCTTGAGCGGCTCGGATGACTTGGGGATGCGTGGTCAGGCCGAGATAATTGTTCGAGGCCAGAATGATCATCTGCCGCAGACCGCCCTCGCCCGGGTAATCGACGGCGCCTTCTGCGTCGCTGGGACCCATCAGCATGCGGCCATAGAGATTGCGGCCGCTTGAGGAGAAACCGGCCAAGCCGCGCTTGAAGGCGGCGGCGGCGTCTTTCAATCGCATTCCGCCGTCGCGAGCCCGCAGAAAGTCGACCAGCGAGGTCTCTTCGGTCAAGTCAAACCCCGCCTTGGTAGGAAGTTCCGAGTTCTCTCGGATCAACGCAGCCTCCTTGTCCGCCTTACGGACGTCGTCTTGGGAACCGCTAGACGCACCGTGCATCCAGAGACTAAACGCATAAGCCTAACGGCATATCGGAGGGGATACAAGCTGCCCGCCGCTAGCATAGCATCGCGGAATGGCTCGGGGCGGCGGGTGCGCAAATCAGCCGCGGCGGCGGGCGCTATTCAATATAGCGCAAGACGTTTAATGAAGAGCAGTTACGGCATGCGATGACGCACTCAGCAAGAGCTATCCCGGATTATTCATCAGCCCACACTAACCCGAAGCGCAAGCGAGGTGGAGCAACGCACTTACCTCGCTAGCGCTTCGGGTTGGTATCGAGCGCTTTGTCAAGTAATAGCCGGGCTGTGAATAATCCGGGCTATCGCTCTCGCGATTTCTTGGGCGTTCGGGCCGTCTCCTGGCTCGGCCCCTCGGCCATGGCGCGCAGCAACACTTTGGCGTAATACTGGTAACGGTTCTCCCAATACTTGTCGAGCACCGCGGCCACGATGGTTTCGGTCGAGGCGTCGCGACGCTTGCGCAGGGCCGCAACCACGTCGCGCAGAAAATAGCGAGACTGCCCGGCCATCAGGTTGACGGCGGCGTTGACCTCCTCGGCCGGCAAATCGCGCAGGCGGCCGATGCCCGCCAGCGCCGAGCGAATCCAGGGCGACTGGCTGGCCAGCAACAAATGATAGTCGTGGCGAAAATCCTCAGGGGAAAGTTTTTCCAACCCCCGCGCCGCCAGCTTCCTCGAAAGCTCCGGCTCGACGTTGGCGGCCAACCAGGCGGCGACCAGATAACCGATCGGACCGGTCTGTTCCGCAGCGCCGATTCGAGTCAACTCCCTGCGGCGGCGTTGGCGGTCGCCCTGGTAATGGTACGCCGCGGCCCGGGCCATGACGCACGGCCACGCATCGGCCGGAAACAGGCCGCGGCACATCCACAGCGAAAAGCCCGCGGCGGCCAGCGCCGACGGGTTTCGCGGCGGTTCGCCGGGCTTTGCCGGAGAGTTAGGAATGAAGAAAGCTTGCTCCTTCTCCGCGGACTCAGCGATCCATTGATCGAGCGGCGGCAGAAAATAATTCGCCAGCAGGGCTTGCCACACGGCCAGTCCTCGCATGTCGGCCAGCGTCGCCAGCCCGGCCAGACCTCGCTCGAAAAACAGCAATTCGCAACTGGCGAAGGCGGCCAGCGAGTTGACCGGCCGGTGCGGATCGAAATCGTTCTCGCCGCCGACCAGGGTCCGCAACTCGGCGGTTTCTTGGCGGAAGGCCCCGCGCCGCGCGACCATGCTTCCCAATTCCGAATTCAACCCCGCCGCGATCGCCGCCTTGATCAGCCGGCCCGTCGCCGCTTCGATCTCGACGACCAGCACGCCGCTCTTGATTTCCAACACCCCTTCTTTCATTTCATAGGTGAGATGCTTGTTGTGCGCCAACGCCACGAACGCGGCCGGGGCAAGCTCCGCGTTCAAAGCGAATGGTTGCGACGGCTCTCCGGGCGATTGCTCGCGCGACGAGGCGCCGAGATGCAGTTCGACGTTGTGATTCGCCTCCAGCGACGCTTCGAGCCGCAGCTTGGCCGTCAACTGCTTGCGATCGGGCGTCATGGCATACTTGCGCTCGCGCAGCGGCGAATACGCGCCCAGCAACCCTGGACCCGCTTCCATCGCCAGCAAGCACTTGTTTTCTTCGGCCGATTTCGCGTCGTCGCCGAATCCCGTCAACTCCTGCACGCCGTGCAATACCCGGCCGCCGAGCGACATTCCCGGGTCGAGAATGTCGAACCGCACCGCGCCGCCTCGGGCCGAGACGACCGCCTTGAGCAGCCGCAATCGTGCGGCGGGATTCTTCAGCGTCAGCACCAAGTCGGCGTCGCCGGTGACGATTTCGTCGAGCAGCCATTGCCGCAAGTTGAGCAAGGCTTGTTCCTCGGGCGAAAAAGGCTGGCCGAGCAGGGGCGAAGACGGCGCCTCGACTAATTCGAGTTCGAGCCTCAGAGGCCCGCCGAAGTTCGCAGGCGGTTCAGGGCGCAGATCGAAGCGGGCGAAGCGCGCCGACTCGTACAACCGCTTTTTGATCTGTCCCATCCGTGCGTGAGTCAGCGGCATGCCCGGCGAAAATTCAATCAGTTTGAGAAGCGCATCGCGCGAGTTTTTGCCGGTGGTCAGCATCTCGATCTCGCCCACGACGCCCGACGGGCCGTCGTCGAAAACCTCGATCAGCAGTTCGGCATTGCCGGTGCGCGGATTCGGGGCGATCCTCACTTCCAGTTGCGGAAAGAAATACCCGTGCTCGGCAAATGCCAGGTAAACCTGGCGGGTCAAGTGTTGACGCGTCCAAGCGTTGAAACGCGCCGGCTTGCCGGGCTCCCAGATCGGTTCTTCGCCGAAAGCGTCGCTGATCCGCAAACCGTCGGCCACTTCCCAGCCGGTACGTTGTTCCGCGACGGGCGCCGGATGGGACGTTGTCAGCCAGCGCGAAATCGCGGCCTCTGCAACGGAACTGGCGCCGAGCAAGCGGACCGGTCCGGCCAGGTAACGACGCCCTTCGGAAATGGAAACCGCCACGCACCGGCGAGCCAGATCGACGCCCGCTTCGATTTCGATCTCGGGAAACCCGGCCCGCTCGTAGCCGGCCCGAAGCCGCGCTTTGAGCACGCTCAGGTATTCGTCCAGCGGGGTCGAAGGATCGGCCGCCAGCAGAAACTCCAGGTCGTCGTCCAGCGCCCGTTTGAGTTGCTCGGCCGGAAACTGACGCTGCCCGGTGAGTTCGAGTCTCGCGGTCGACGCGAGCTCGCCGGCTGTCGGTGGCGCCGCATCGACATGCGGCGCAAGTGCTGACAAGATAAGCAGAATGGTCGATTTAGCAAAGGCGCGCATCTTAGTCCCCGCCAATGGATTCCTGGGCGGAGTAAGATAGTAGGCTCCGGCCAAAAATGAAATGTCAACCTTTCGCAGAGGCGGGGGTTGCAACTCGCGCTCCGCCGTTACGCAGTCGTCCTATCCTGTCTGCCACCAGTTAAAGAGATCGTCCTACTCTTTTCGCCCCACGGCGCTCGTTTTGATGCGAGAAATCGTCGCGGAGCTCTCGGCGTGCTCGCGGCCGCATCGAATTACGGGTTCCTCTTCTCTGTTCCAGATGCTTCTGAGGCTGCGGCCTTCGTTCGCATGCCATCCTTCTCGATGCAGCTTTACTTGCCCATAGCAACGCCTGCCGCAGCCGGAACAGAGAAGAGGAACCCGTAATTGCCCCGGCTTGGCGAATTGCCCCGTCCTCCAAAAAGCGGGACGATCTCTAAAGCTCTCTAAAGCTGGTGGCAAACGAGCTTCGTCTATCGCCGATCATCGCCGCCCTGCCAAGCACACCGGTCTATTCCGTGCTAGCAGCGCCTGCCCAATACCTGGTGATTCCGTGCCTTATGACGAGCGGCAGGCGAGTTGCGACCAAGGGCGCCTGGCATCACCGCAGTCGACTTAGCTTTCATAGGTTATATAGCGGCCCCAACTTGCCACGCAGATGGCTCATCAAGGCTCGGTGAGAAAGCGCGGAGCCAGTTACGCGTTGGACCAGTTCGCCGGCCGAGTAACGCTGCCCGAATTGGTGAATGCGGTCGACGAGCCACGCGCGCAGCGGCTCGAACTCGCCGCGGGCAAATAGATCGGCCAACCCGCCCAAGTCCTCGTCGGCCTGGGCGAAAAACTGGGCGGCGTAGAGGTTGCCCAACGAATACGTGGGAAAATAGCCGAACAGCCCTGCGCTCCAGTGAATGTCTTGCAGCACGCCTTCACGGTCGTCGGCTGGCTCGACGCCCAGATAATCGCGATACTTTTGGTTCCAAGCCGCCGGCAACTCGGCGACTGGAAGATCGCCTTCCACCAGGGCTTGCTCCAGCTCGAAGCGAATCAGAATGTGCAGGTTATAAGTCGCTTCGTCCGATTCGATGCGGATCAGCGAAGGCCGCACTTCGTTGATGGCGAAGTAAAAATCGTCGCACGACACGCCGCCCAAGGCTTCGGGATAGGCTTGCTGCGCGGGGCCGTAAAAATGCCGCCAGAACGCCTGGCTGCGGCCGACGAGATTCTCCCACAGCCGCGATTGCGATTCGTGGATGCCCATCGACACGGCCTCGCCGGCCGGCAGGCCGAAATGCTCGGCCGGAAGCCCCTGATCGTAAATGCCGTGTCCCGCTTCGTGCAGCGTGCCGAACAGCGCGCCGCTGAAGTAACCTTCCTCGTAGCGGGTCGTGATGCGGCAATCGTGGGGGCCAGGCGCCGTGCAGAACGGATGCGCCGTGACGTCCAACCGGCCGCGCGTGAAGTCGAAACCGATCGCCGCAGCAACTTGACGTCCGAAGGCTTCTTGGGCGTCGAGGGGGTAATGCCGACGCAGGATCGCGCGCTCGGGCGCCCGGCCGCTGGCAGCAATGGCGGCGACCAGCGGCGTCAACTCGTCGCGTAGTTGGCCGAGCACGCGGGCGACCGTCGAGGTCAGTTCGCCTTGCTCGTAATCGTCCAACAGCGCATCGTAGCGGCATTCGGCGTAGCCGATCGCGTCGGCTTGTTGACGCTTCAGGTCGATCGTTTTTTGCAACAGCGGCGCCAAGGCGGCGAAGTTGTCGTCGGCCCGCGCGGTTTGCCAAACTTGTTGTCCGAGAACGCTGGTGCGCGTCAGCTCTTCGACCAGCGCTTGGGGCAATTTCGTCTTTTTCTGGTACTGCCGTTGCAGTTGACGGATCGTCGCGCCGCTCACGCTCGTCGGATCGGCTGCCAGCGGGCTGGCCGCCAGCTCATCGAGCCAGCCGCCCAAGCGAGGATCCGTTTGCCGGGCGTGGATCAGGCCCGAGAGCAGCGTCATTTGCTCGGCGCGATACTCGGCCCCGGCCGCGGGCAACAGGCAGCGTTCGTCCCAACCCAAGAGCGATTCAATCGAACTCAACAGCCCGATCTCGCGGGCATGGCGACAAACTTGTTGATAAAGGGCTTCGTAGTCGGAGGGCATCGATCGCCAGGGGGGCTGACAGTATTCGGAAACTCGACCGAAGACTCGCGTCCTGGCCGGTTTCTTTTGTACTGTCCGAGACGAAATGATGCTAGGAGCCCAGATGGCGCTCGATTTCTTGAGCTTTGGCGCTCAAGCCCGCGTGATCTTCCGGACTGCCTTCCGGCCTCAGGCCCTTGCCCCACTCCTTGGTTTCGCCTTTGAATCCCTCGCCGCGCAAGCGATCGAGTTTACAGCCCTGCGCCGCAACCAAAAGAAATGCAGCGGCGCAAGCAATCGCCAACCGAGACCAGCAACGCTTCAGACGAGCAATCATGGTCGATGAAAACCCTGACATGAGACGCATTGGGAAAGGGGGCCAGAGTTTGCCAAAACCTCGCCCAAGTGTCCAGGCCGATTGGCGAATTCTGGGCAAGCTGGGCGCGGAGGCGAATTTTCTGTAGCGTAGCGAATCGACGCCAACATGGGAGTTCAACGTGCTCGACATGCTAGTAGTGGCCCCGCATCCGGACGACGCCGAACTTGGCGCGGCCGGAGCGATTCTCAAGTGCAAGGCCGATGGCTTGAAAGTCGGTATTCTCGATTTGACCAACGGCGAGCCGACGCCCTACGGAACGCCCGAAAAGCGGGCCCAGGAAACGGCGGCCGCCACGCAAATCTTAGGCATCGATTGGCGCGAAAATTTGGGGCTGCCGAACCGCAGCGTCGAAGCGACGCTCGAAGCCCGCGCAAAACTGGCCGGAGTATTCCGCCAGACGCGTCCGCGTTGGCTGCTGGCGCCTTATTGGGTCGACGCCCATCCCGATCATACGGCCGCCACCCAGTTGATCGAGGCGGCCCGTTTCTGGTCGAAGCTGACCAAAACCGACCTGCCGGGCGAGCCCTTCCACCCGCAACGCATCTTCTATTACTACTGCGTCCATTTGAAACAGCCGCAACAGCCGGCGTTCATTCTCGACATCAGCCGCTACTGGCCGCAGAAGCGCGCCGCGATTGAATGTTACCGCAGCCAATTCATCGAAGGCCGTCCGAGCGAACCGCCCACATTCATCGATCGCCAGCGCGACCAAGCGGCCTATTGGGGCTCGCTCATCGGGACCGCGTATGGCGAGCCCTATGCCGTCCGCGAGCCGCTGGGCCTGAGCGGCTTCCGACACGCGATTTGATAGAATGGAGGTCCGGGCGCCCTCGCCCGGCGAGCACGATGACGGGCCACTCTCCGATGACGGGCGAGGGCGCCCGTCCCTCCACTCTCCGATGACGGGCGGGGGCGGCGCAAAACTCCACGGCGGCGCCCGATAGCAAACCGTCACGGCCGAATGATCGCCGGCAGACTCGTGAGCTGGACGCTCTTGGGAATGAAGTAAGGAAGCGGCGTCTGGCGCAGGCGATTAGCCAGACGCCAGTAGAGATACTCGCGCATCTTCGCCCCTTCGCCTTCGGCATCGGCGATGACGTTGGCGGTGAACACGTCGCGTTTGCCATTGATGATTAATTCGAGTTTCAAATCGCATTGGTTCGTCGGCGACTTGCCGGCGCCGGTCCCGCGCTTCTGCTCTTCGAAGTAATTGACCACCAATTGCGTCGGCCGTTTCGGGGCCATGGAAATCCTCTCCGCTTCGAGCCGTTTGCCGACGATATACTCGATTGCCGTGCGCACGTCCTCTTCCGTGGTTCCGGGCAGGACGCGGCCGACCCGCACCTGGACGCTGACGGATTCCCCCGGTCCGAGATACCGCGGTTGGTCGCTGTCGATGACGCGCAGCGCGGTATCGATTTTTTCCCAGGGGAGGGCGATATCCGCCAGCTTGCGTTCGTGCCCCCGACCTCGCAACAAGAGCAGACGATCGGCGTCCAAGAAGCGCATGCGGGCCTCTTCGTCGCGCTCGGTCTGAAGCATCCAAGTCACGCGCCGCAAAGCGCGATCGAAAAAGAAATGGCCGCCCAACAGCCAGCCGCGACCCTGCGGGCGCCATTCGATGGCGGGGCCTTGATAGACGCAGGCGCCGGTCCAGACGGCGCGCATGTCGACGCCCGAAACGTGCTCGAACACGAGTTCCCCGCGTTCGTTCCAGCACAAGATTCTCGCGCCGCCGTCGACGACGGCCAACAGTTCGTCGCCTGCGGGCGAAAAACACAGGCCATCGACGGTGGCCGCGCCGCCCGCACCGGGCAGAATCGGTATTTGCACCAACTGCTCGCCCGGCTGCTGGTTGCGACTGTGCCGCAGATCGTAGACGACAATTCCTTCGTCGGGCGTGGCGACGGCCAGGGACGACGCATTATCGCTCAATGCAGCCTGGCGTCGGTCGAATTCCGCGATCGAGAACTCTTTGATGAGCGTGCCGTCGCTGAGATCCCAGATCTGCACGCGATGGTCGCGGCCGAAACTTGCGGCGCTGACGAGTTGCCCCGGTTCGCCGAACGCTAACAGCTTGAGTTTGAGAAACGAGCGGTCGAGATTCAGCGTGAACAGAAACTCGCCCGTCTCGCACGATCGGACCTCGATGCCCGAGGCGCCGGTTTCTTTCGCGGCTGCGTAATACTTTCCGTCGGAACTCAACGCGCGCAGCGCGTCGCGAGCAATCGCCTGATACGCGCCCGTCTTGCCTGCCACGGCGCCCGTCTTGGCATCGTAGACGGTCTGCCCGACGGCGACCAAGGAGCTCGGCGGCGCGGCGAACACGATCAACGGGTCGCTCGGCGGCAAGGGAATCGAAACCGTCGGCTCCCCGCCGTCCATTTCGCCGGGGAAAACGGACGGGGCGCCTGAGTCGGCCTCGCTCTCGACGAGATCGCTTGGCGCGGCCACGGGAAGCCCGCCAGCCGCGGTCGCAGGCTGAAACCGTGAAGCGCCGGCCATGCTCGCTCCCCCCGGCCGGTCACTGCCCGGGAAAGCGCCGGGGGCGACGCCGCCCGGCACGAAAACTTCGTTCGGCGCGGCGCTGGCGGAGGTCGCGGTTGGCCCGCCGCGTTCTGGGGAAGAACCAGCGCCTTCGTCGGGCAGCGCTGCGTTGCCGCCCTCGGCGACCTCGGACGGTTGGCCTTCCGCCCCCGAATCCGTCTTTTTGGCGAGCGACATCACGAGGATCGCTACGACCAGCAAGCCGACGATCCCCAGGGGAATGAGCCACATCGCTGGCGGAATCGCGGTTTGCTTAGGCCGGGAAGTGAGACGCACCCGCGGCCCGTGGGAACGCCCGCGCGCGGATACGCGTGCCTGGCCGGCCAATGCATCGAGATCGATGCTTGGCGCAACCGGCTGCGGGCGAGCAGCTTGCGCTACGGGACGTGCCGTCCTCGGTTGTGGTTCGGGCGCTAAAGGCGCCACCGGCGTTTCGTGGGCCGGCTGGGGGTACTGTCCCTTTCGTTTCAAATCGGCATCGTAAGCGGCGCGTTTGGCGGGATCGAGAATGCAAAGCTTGGCGGCTGCAATTTCGTTCAGTATCCGGGCGGCGTCGGCCCCGTATTTGCCCGTCTGAAAGTTGCGAACGTAAGCGCTTTGGCGCAGCACGGCTGCGTCGATGACCTCCAAATCGCGTTCGTCGGCCGAGATGCCCAACAATTGGTAGTGCGTTGGCGGCCGGAATTCCTCAGGGATGCTGAGCCATTTCCGATAAGGGTCGAAATCCGACATGCGTGAAGCCTTTTGCCCAAGCGTGAATGACGCCTAGCTTCGCAGAACACGGCCGAGCGGCGATTCGGGCGCGGAATTGAGCCCCGCTCTGCCGCCCTTTGCAAATCTCCGTCATCTTACGAACTGGCTGATCGATCGACTAGCACAAAAGCCCCCCGAGCCCGTATTCGTTATGCCGCCGCATAACTTGCACGGACGATGCTGTTTACGCAGCCAGTTCCTTGGCTTAACATAAAATACCATTCTTCTTGGGTGCAATAACTATAGCGGTTCCACGTAATCTTAGGCGCCTCAGCCGGCTGCCGGGTGGCCGGCGAGCCGGGAAAGGGGACCGCTGCGCGTACGACCGGGGTGTAACGGATGACGGCGAATCTCAATCTTTTACTGGAGAAGCACGGGCAGGCGTTTATTGAGAAGGCATTCAGGCAAGTCGCCGGCGAACCGGCGGACTGCATTCTCGACGACGTGCAGTATCGCGTGCGCGTCGCGTCTCCTGCATGGCAAATGGCGCCGCTGCAAATGCGCCTCTGCGATCCCGCCGCGTTGCGATGGGACGAATTCATGCGGGCTCTGCGGCCGGAAGTCTTCGACGCATCGCAAGGCGTCGTCGCGCTCAAGCCCGGCTGGGAGCAGGCGCCGGGCCGGCTGAAGCAGGAATTCGGCGCGCCGGCGCCAGCCGAGGGCGAGACTTTGCGGTTGCCGGCGGCCGGCCCCGATTCCGCCCCGATTCCTTTGCCGCCGGGCGCCAAAGCCTTGGCGATCGGCATCGACCTGGGAACGACGTATTCGGTGGTGGCCTATCTCGACCAGCAAGGGCGTCCGACGAGCGTTCCGAATTCGAGCGGAGACATTTTGACGCCCAGCGTGGTGCTGTTCGACCAGGACGGAACGGTGGTCGGCAAAGAAGCGGTATTGGCGGCGGCCCTCGAACCCGACCGCGTGGCCGATTGCGCCAAGCGCGACATGGGGTCCAAACACTATTGCCGCAAGATCAACGGCGAATGGCTGCCGCCCGAAGTCATCTCCAGCTACGTCCTGCGCCGTCTGCGAACCGACGCCGAGCGCAAACTGGGGCCGGTGACTAAGGCCGTGATTACCGTGCCGGCCTACTTCGACGAAACGCGCCGTCGAGCGACGATGGATGCCGGGCGGCTGGCCGGGCTGGAAGTGCTTGACATCCTGAATGAGCCGACCGCCGCGGCGATCGTCTACGGTTACCAAGAGGGGTTTCTCGACCGCTCGGGCCAGGTCAAAGACGGCCAGACGGTGCGGGTGCTCGTGTACGATCTGGGCGGCGGCACGTTCGACGTCACCGTCGTCGAAATGAGCGGCCAATCGTTCAAAGCCATCGCCACCGACGGCGATGTCCGCCTGGGCGGCAAGGATTGGGACGAGAAGCTGATCGAGATCGCCGCCGAGCGAATGCAGCGGCAATTGGGCGAAGACCCCCGCAAAGACCCCGAAACGCTGCAAGAACTGTGGTTGGCGGCCGAACTGGCCAAGAAAACGCTCTCGGAGCGCACCAAGGCGACGATGTACGTCAACCACCAGGGAAAGCGCAACAAGCTCGAAATCACGCGCGAGGAATTCGAAGCGGCCACGGCGCCCTTGGTTTCGCGAACTCGCACCACCGCCGAACTCGTGGTGATGCAAGCCGGCTTGACGTTCAAGGAGATCGACAAGGTGCTCGTCGTCGGCGGTTCGACGCGCATGCCGATGATCACCCGAATGCTGACGGAATTGGCCGGCCGGGCCGTCGATTGCACGGTTTCGGCCGACGAAGCCGTAGCGCACGGCGCGGCGCTATACGCCGATCTGCTGTTGCAAAAGCAGGGCATCGGCGGCGGGCACACGCAGTTTTCCGTCACCAACATCAATTCGCACAGCTTGGGCGTGGTCGGCGTCGACCCGATCACCGGCCGCAAGCTGAACCGGGTGATTATTCCCAAAAACACCCCGTTGCCGCACGCGGCCTCGCGACGCTTCAAAACTTATCAAACGAACCAGCCGAACGTCCGCATTTGCGTGCTGGAAGGCGAGAGCGAACTACCCGAGGCTTGTATCGAAGTCGGCGCCTGCGTCATCCGCGGGCTGCCGCCGAACTTGCCCGCCGGCTGGCCGGTGGAAGTCCGCTATTGCTACGGCGAAAATGGGCGGCTGCAGGTCATCGCCAGCCTGGTCGGGCACGATGCGCAGGTCGCCACCGATTTCGTGCGCGACAACAGCCTGACCGACGACGACCTGATGCTGTGGGCCGAATGCCTGGCGAGCGAAGCCCGCCAGCACGCCTTTTATACGTCACGCGGCCAAGAATGAGGCCGGGTTGAAGGTCTGGAAATTATGGGTCATCAGGGATTGCAGTTGCTCTCGGTGCTCGGTGGGAATCTTTGCCAAGCAACCATCAATGGCCGCTTGGA
>Ga0307374_10008967_pt1 | contig 14837 bp, 10 predicted proteins | sample OX3MG_FD_202532 | JGI IMG/M metagenome (GOLD analysis project Ga0307374, IMG submission 202532) | Soil microbial communities from Risofladan, Vaasa, Finland - OX-3 | ecosystem: Environmental > Terrestrial > Soil > Coastal area > Acid sulfate soil | place: Finland: Risofladan, Vaasa | collected... | reverse complement strand
ATGCCGGCCGTGGCGATGACCGACAAGGGCAATCTTTTCGGCGCGCTCGAATTCGCTCAGGCGGCGCGTGATGCCGGAATCCAGCCGATCATCGGCTGCGAGCTGATGCTGCGGCGGAGCGAGGGCGAGGGCCGAGTCGCCGGGAAATCGGGCCTGGCGCCGCCGCCAGATCCGGTGCTGCTGCTGGTCCAGAGCGAGACCGGCTATCGCAACCTCTTGCGACTGGTCAGCCGCTCCTTCCTCGAGACCGAGGGCGGCGAGGAGCCGCAGGTCGCGCTGGCGGCGCTCGAAGGCTGGACCGACGGACTCATTCTGCTCACCGGCAGCCTGCGCGGGCCGGTAGGACGGCTGCTCGCCGAGAGTCAGGCGCCAGCGGCGGAGGCGCTGCTCTGCCGGCTCGCGGCGCTTTTTCCCGGACGGCTCTATGTCGAGCTGATGCGCCACGGGCTCGCGCTCGAGGATCGCATCGAGGAGCCGCTGATCGATCTCGCCTATCGCTACGAACTGCCGCTCGTCGCCACCAACGACGTGTATTTCGCCGATGCCACCTTCTACGAGGCGCACGATGTGCTGCTCTGCATCGATCAGGGCACGGTGCTGGGCAATCCCAACCGCCGCCGCCTCACGCCGGAGCATCATTTCAAGCCGCCTGCGGCGATGCGCGCGCTGTTCGCCGATGTGCCCGAGGCGGTGGACAACACGATCGTCATCGCGCGGCGCTGCGCCTACATGCCGGAGCCGCGCGCACCGATCCTGCCGCCCTTTGCCACCGCGAGCGGGCGCGACGAAGCGGCGGAGCTGCGCGCCGCGGCGGTGGACGGCCTCGAACGGCGCCTTGCGGCGCAGCTCTTCCGTCCCGAAATGAGCGAGACCGAACGCCAAGCGGTCGCCGCGCCCTATCGCGAGCGCCTTGACTTCGAGCTCAATGTCATCGTCCAGATGGGCTTCGCCGGCTATTTCCTGATCGTCGCCGAGTTCATCCAGTGGGCCAAGGCCGAGACCATTCCGGTGGGGCCGGGGCGCGGCTCGGGCGCGGGCTCGGTCGTCGCCTGGTCGCTCACCATCACCGATCTCGATCCGCTCCGCTTCGGCCTGCTGTTCGAGCGCTTTCTCAATCCCGAGCGCGTGTCGATGCCGGACTTCGACATCGATTTCTGCCAGGACCGGCGCGACGAGGTCATCCGCCACGTGCAGCAGCGCTATGGCCGCGAGCGCGTGGCGCAGATCATCACCTTCGGCAAGCTGCAGGCGCGCGCGGTGCTGCGCGACGTGGGCCGCGTGCTGGAGATGCCTTACGGCCAGGTCGACCGCATCTGCAAGCTCGTGCCCAACAATCCCGCCAATCCCGTCACCCTCAGCGAGGCGATCGATAGCGAGCCGATGCTGCAGGCGATGCAGCAGAGCGACGAGGCGGTGGCGCGGCTCATCGCGATCGCGCTGCGGCTCGAGGGGCTCTACCGCCACGCCTCGACGCATGCGGCGGGCGTGGTGATCGGCGACCGTCCGCTTGACGAGCTCGTGCCGCTTTATCGCGATCCGCGCTCGGATATGCCGGTGACGCAGTTCAACATGAAATATGTCGAGCTGGCAGGCCTGGTGAAGTTCGACTTCCTTGGCCTCAAGACGCTGACCGTGCTCGCGCGCGCGCTCGATCTGCTACATCGGCGCGGCGTCGCGGTCGATCTTTCCAATCTGCCGCTCGAGGATCCCGCCGCCTACGCGCTGCTGGGGCGCGGCGACACGGTGGGCGTGTTCCAGCTCGAAGGCGCGGGCATGCGCGACATGCTGCGCAAACTGCGCCCCGACCGGTTCGAGGACATCATCGCCGTCGTCGCGCTCTACCGTCCCGGGCCGATGGAGAACATCCCGCGCTACATAGACGTGAAGCACGGCAGGGAGACCGCCGATCATCTCCATCCCTCGCTGCGCTCGATCCTCGCCGAGACGCACGGGATCATCATCTACCAGGAACAGGTGATGGAGATCGCGCGGGTCCTGTCCGGGTATTCGCTGGGCGGCGCCGATCTCCTGCGCCGCGCCATGGGCAAGAAGATCAAGTCCGAGATGGAAGCCCAGCGCATGCAATTCATCGACGGCGCCAAGACGCGCGGCGTCGATGCGGACGTGGCCGAACACATCTTCGAGCAGGTGGCAAAATTCGCCGGCTACGGCTTCAACAAGTCGCACGCCGCCGCCTATGCGCTCGTCGCCTATCAGACCGCCTATCTCAAGGCCAATCACCCGGTCGAGTTCATGGCCGCGCTGATGAGCCTCGACATCGGCAACACCGACAAGCTCAATCTCTTCCGCCAGGAATGCGACCGCCTCGGCATCGGCCTGTTGCCGCCCGACATCAACCGCTCCGGCGAGACCTTCACCGTCGAGGCGACCGCCCGCGGGGCGGCGATCCGCTATGCGCTCGCCGCCGTGAAAGGGGTGGGAGCGCAGGCGATGCGCCAACTCGTCGAGGAGCGCGAGGCGCATGGCCCCTTCGCCGACCTCTTCGACTTCGCCCGCCGGCTCGATCCGCGCAGCTTCAACCGCCGCCAATTCGAAAGCCTGATCAAGGCCGGCGCGTTCGACACGCTCAACCGCAACCGCGCGCAGAGCTTCGCCGCTGTCGAGCTGTTGCTGCGTCACGCCACCGCCGCCTCGAGCGAGCGCGCGAGTCAGCAGGTGAATCTGTTCGGCGACGGCGCCGCCGCGCCGGGCCCGACGCCGGGATTGGCCGCGGCGCCGGATTGGAATTCGGCCGAGCGGCTGCAGCACGAGTTCGATGCCATCGGTTTCTATCTCTCGAGCCATCCGCTCGATGCCTATGCGCGCGGTCTCGCGCGGCTCGACGTGGTGCGGTTCGCCGATCTGCCGACGCGTCTTGCCGCCGGCGGTTCGACCCGCTTCAAGCTTGCGGGCGTGCCGATCGCGCGGCGCGAGCGCAATTCGGCGCGCGGCAGCCGCTTCGCCTTCGTCCAGATGTCCGATACGAGCGGCGTGTACGAGGTCGTGGTGTTCGCCGAAGTGCTCTCGCAATGCCGGGCGCTGCTCGACGAGGGGCAGCCGCTGCTCATTGTCGCCGACGTCCGCGCGGAAGAAGACACGCTGCGCCTCACGGCACATCGCATCGAGGCGCTCGACAAGGTGGCGATGCAGGCGGCCGCCGGGCTCAAAGTCGTTCTCGGCGAAGGCGAATCGCTCGGCGCGTTGAAGCACGTCATGGCCCGCGAGAGCGGCGGCCGCGGTCGTGTCACCGTGGTCGTGTCGGTGCCGCCGGCACGCGAAGTGGAGATCGCTCTTCCCGGCGGCTTCCGTATCGGACCCGAGGTGCTGCGTGCGGTGCGTGCGCTTCCGGGCGTGATCGAGGTGCAGGATGTCTAGGCTCCGGCGGAAGCGCGTTAACCGAATTCTGTTTTGTGGGTCTTGTGAACTCCGCTAAAGTAACGATAGCTGAGGGTTAACCTTTGCGTGATGTTCGGCGGGGGAGGGCCAACGATGGCTGGGCGCAGCGGAGCACAGGCACGACCGGGATGGGCGCTCGAGCCCGATCTCGCTCCGGTCGATGAGCAATTGCGCCGGCGCCGATGGCGGGTGCTTCGTGCGGCACTGCCGCAAGGCCGGAACGTCGAGGCCGTGCCGCAATGGGTGCGGACGCCGGATCAATTCATCGATTGGTTGAGCGCCCGCCTGAGCACCGCCGCCATGCGCGTCTATCTCGCCGATCTCGAGCTCATCGCCAAGCAGACCTGTGATTTGGAACTGCTTCGCCTAGCGCGCAGCTATCAGGGGTGGCGCTGATCCCCGCAGGCACGCGTCGCCGCGCGACGTCGGCGACCGCATCGTCATCCCCGGGTGCCCACGCCCGCGAGATCCGAGACTGAACTTGTCCTCCCCTTCAGTCGTTCGCCAGGCCAAGTTTTCCTTGGGGCAGATCGTCCGGCACCGGCTGTTCTCGTTCCGGGGCGTGATCTTCGATGTCGACCCGGTGTTCAGCAACACCGAAGAATGGTACCGGTCGATCCCGGCCGAGCGCCGCCCATCGCGGGATCAACCGTTTTACCATCTGCTCGCCCAGAACGCGCAGGGCGGGCCCTACGAGGCCTATGTCTCCGAGCAGAACCTCCTCGCCGATCCCGAGAACGGGCCGGTCACCCACCCGATGATCAAAATCCTGTTCGAGCGGATCGCCGGCGACCGCTATATCCTCCGATCGAGCCGGCGGCAGTAGATCGTCCGGCGTGCCGCCACGGAGCGCCGTGGGCGGCGGTCTGCCAGGGGCGGGCGCCCGAGGCCGGGGCGGCGTTCGGCCGGTGCCCCCGGCTGCCGCTTGCCGCCGCCGTGGTCCGCCCCGGTTTTAGCCGGGGTTAATCCGCGCGCTGTAGCACCCGGGGTGGCGTCGGAGGTTCCCACCGCAAAAATATTTCCGCCCCGGCTGGGACGCGGCGTCGGACCGCGCTAGATTGCGCCGTCCCATCGGCTGCTCGGCGAATTGGCGATGGCTCGTGCGCTCTGCGCACCGGGCGAGGAGAGTTAACCGTTGAAGCGCGCATTCCCCCGCCCGCCGGTCGAGCGCACGATCAACCTGATCGAACTCTCGATCATCGCGCTCGTCATCGGCGTACTGACCGGCGGTGGTGCGGTGCTGTTCCGTGCCTTCGTCGCCTTCATTCACGACGCCACATTTCTCGGCACGATCGGGTTCTACTACAACTCCAACCTCCACACGCCGATGAGCTGGCTCGGACCGCTGGTCATGGTCTCGCCGGTCGTCGGCGGACTCGTCGTCATCTTTCTGATCCGGATGCAGCCGGAAGATCGGCGCGGGCAGGGCGTCTCCGACGTCATCGATGCGATCTATTACCGCGAGGGCCGGGTGCGGGCGTTCTCGGGCATCGTGAAGTCGTTCGCCGCCGGCGTCCAAAGCGCCACCGGCGGCTCGGTCGGTCTCGAAGCGGCAAGCGTGCAGATCGGCGCTGCGTTCGCCTCGCGCATCTCGCGCCTCACCGGCATCGCCCAGTGGCAGCGCATGACGCTCGTCGCCGCGGGCGGCGCGTCGGGCCTCGCCGCCGCTTTCAATGCGCCCCTCGGCTCGACCATGTTCGCGATCGAGCTGATGATGCCCGAGGTCAGCCCGCGTACGCTGCTGCCGGTGACCATCGCCTGCGGTGCCGGCACCTTCGTCTCGCGATTCTACTATGGCCTGCAGCCGACCTTCCTGGTGCAGACCGTCACCGCCGCGCATTTGCGCGTATCAGGGCTCGTTGCGCTGCTGCCCTTCCTGCCGTTCGGCGTCCTGCTCGGCATCACGTCCTGGTTCATGATCTGGATGCTGGGCTGGGCCGAGCGGCAGTTCGCCAAGATCTCGCCGAGTCCCTATCTGCGCCACATCATCGGCATGCTTGCGGTCGGCATCATTGCCTATCTGATGATCACGTTTACCGGAAACTACTATGTCGAGGGTCCGAGCTACGCCGCGCTCCAGGACATTCTTCACGGTCGGATGGTCTTGCCGTTGTTCTTCCTGCTGCTGTTCGCGGCGAAGATCCTGGCCGTGGGCCTCACGCTCGGCTCGGGCGGCAGCGGCGGCGTGTTCTCGGCGTCGCTGATGCTCGGCGGGGCGCTGGGCGGTGCCCTCGGCTCGACCTGCCTGATGCTGTGGCCGCATCTCGACGTGACGATCGTCGATTTCGCCATCGTCGGCATGGCCGGTCAGCTCGCCGCCACGATCGGCGCCCCGATCACCGCGATCGTCATGGTGTTCGAGCTGACGCGCGACTACAACGTCATCGTGCCGATGATCATGTGCGTCACGCTCGCGATCGCGGTGCGGCGCGCGTTGGTGCCCCAGTCGATCTACACCTACAAGCTGTTCAGCAAGGGACATGAGGTGCCGGATGCGCTCCAGGCCAACATGTTTCGCATCCGGCACGCCGAGAGCGTCATGGCGACCGATTTCGAGGTTCGCCCCGCCGCCGCGACGATCGAGGAAACCGTCGTCGGACTGGCCGAGACCGGCCGGCCGATCTACCTGATGATCGCCGACGGCAAGCGGCTCAAGGGCTATGTGCGCCTCGATCCGGGCTTCAAGCTGTGGCAGGCGCGCGAGCCGGAGATGACCCTCGGTGACATGGCGCGCACCGACTACATCCTGGCCCGGTCGACCGACGCGATGTTCGATCTCATCGGCCGGGTCGCCCGCCGCGGCGCGCGGCTCGTCATCGTCGTGCGTCCCGCCCGGGTCCCGCGCGTCGCCGACGTGATCGGCGTCATCGCGCTCGAGACCATGGGCGAGGCGGTGATCGACAATGCGCGCGCCTATGCGCCTGCACCGCCCTCGCGCAATCCGTTTCCGCTGCTCTATCGCCGCCGCATCACCCGCCCGGTTCAGTTCTGGCGGCGGCGCGGCCGCAACGACGACGCGCCCAAATGACCCGTCTCATCGCGCCTCGCCGGTATCGGGCGTCAGTCCGGCCGCATTGACGCCGAACACGGCGCAAGCCTCGTCATTGTCCGAGGTGTCGCCGGTGATGCCGACCGCGCCGATGATCGTGCCGCTCTCTTCGCGGATCAGCACGCCGCCGGGGACCGGGATGATGCGACCCTCCGAGGCGGCCATCAGCGCGGTGAGGAAAAGCGGCCCCGTCTTCGCGCGGCGCTCGAACTCGCGTCCGCCGAAGCCCATGCCCAGCACGCTCCACGCCTTGCCCTGGGCGATCTGCGGCCTCAGCAGGCTCGCGTGGTCCTCGCGTTTGAACGCGACGAGATGACCGCCGGCATCGAGCACGGCGACGGCGAGCGGCTTGAGCTTGCGCGCGCGGCCGTGCTCCAGGGCCTTGTCGACGATGAGCGCGGCTTGTGCCAGGGTCAGTGCGGGCATGAATAGGGCTCCCTGATGTGGATGGGCGACGCAGTGCCGCCCGGCGCGCTATCATAGGCGGGCTGTCGCACCTTGCCAGGGAATCCGCCGATGTCGAAGCTTCGCCTCACTCTTGCCTGTTGGGACTATGACCGCGCCCGCGCGCTCAGCGACGGCAGCGTCACGGCCGAGGGCATCGATCTCAACATCCTCGAATTGCCGGTCGAGGAGACGTTCTTCCGCATGCTGCGGCACCGCGAATTCGATGCCGCGGAAATGTCGCTGTCGTCCTATACCGTGTCGCTGACGCGGGAGAACCCGGCCTTCATCGCGATCCCGGTGTTTCCCTCGCGTCTCTTCCGCCACAACGGCATCTTCATCTCGACCCGAAGCGGCATCAGCGAGCCGAAGGATCTCGTCGGCAAGCGCATCGGCGTGCCCGAATACCAGCTCACGGCACCCGTTTGGATGCGCGGCATCCTTCAGGACGAGTATGGCGTCGATCCAACCAGCGTCGAATATTTCACGGGCGGCGAGGAGGATCCGGGCCGCGAGGAGAAGGTGGCGCTCAACCTGCCGCCGCGCTTCCGCGTCCGCGCCATCGCGCCGCACCAGACGCTCTCGGCGATGCTCGCGGAAGGCGAGATCGACGCCATCACCGCGCCGCGCAATCCCTCGACCTTCCGCACCCGTCCCGACCGCGTGAAGCGACTGTTCGAGAACTATGTCGAGGTCGAGCGCGCCTATTTCCGCAAGACCCGCATCTTTCCCATCATGCACACGGTGGTGTTGCGCCGCGATGTCTACGAGGCGCATCCCTGGGTCGCGCAGTCGCTCGCCAAGGCTTTCATCGAGGCCAAGCGCCGCGCCCAGGAAAATCTCTATGTCGTGGCCGCGATCAAGACCATGCTGCCGTGGCAGATCGCCCATGTCGAAGAGGCGGTGCGCGAACTGGGCGAGGACTGGTGGTCCTACGGCTTCGAGGCGAACCGCCATGTGCTCGACACGTTCCTGCGCTACCACCACGAGCAGGGCCTGTCGCCGCGCCGCTTCAAGCCCGAAGAGCTGTTCGCGCCCGAGACCTTCGACTCGTTCAAAATCTGAGGCCGCGTATCGATGCGCGTCGCGCCTGCTCTGCCCGCAGCGACGCTCGTGCTCATCCGCGACGGGAACGAGGGGCTCGAGGTGCTCATGCTCCGGCGCCACGCGGATACGGTGTTCTCGGGCGCGCTGGTCTTTCCCGGCGGCGGCGTCGATGCGGCCGATCGTGGCGCGGCGCTCGCTGCGCCCGGCCGTGCGAATCCCGGCCTCGACGGCGACGCGCTGGCGTTCCGCCTCGCCGCCTTGCGCGAAAGCTACGAGGAGGCGCATCTGCTGCTGGCGCGGCGCGCGGGTCAGGTCGAGCTCGTTTCCGCAACGGCGCTGCGCGGGCTCGAGAGCGAGAGCGGTTCGCCACCGCATTTTGCCGATCTCGTCGCGGCCGGTGCGATCGAGCCCGCGATCGATTTGTTGGTGCCCTTCGCCCGCTGGGTGACGCCGGAGCGGTCGCCGCGCCGCTACGACGCGCGGTTCTTCCTCGCGCGCGCGCCGGCCGACCAGGTCGCGCGGCCGGACGGGCGCGAGGCGGTCGCCGCGCTTTGGCTCACGCCCGAAGCGGCCATCGCCGCAGCCGACGCGCGCCGCGAGCGGCTCGTCTTCGCGACGCGAATGAACCTGCTGCGGCTGGCGAAGAGCCGCGACGTCGCAACGGCGCTCGCCGCGGCCGCTGCCTGTGCCGGCCGCATCGTCGCGATCACGCCCGAGTTCTACGAGGCGCCGTCGGGGCTGCGCATCCGCATCCCGCCCGGTCTCGGCCGCGACCTCGACTACGACGATTGCGACCTGCCGGCTGCCGATCCGGCCGCGCGCGCTCGTTAGGCGTTGAGCTCGCCGAGCGAGGCGAAGCCCTGCCCGGCGGCGGCCAGGCGGGCCAATAGCGGCGCGGGGGCGAGGCTCGCATCGTCGAGGCGCCGCGCCTGATCGGCGAGCTGCGCCGAGACCGCGGCGAGCCCCATGGCATCGGCATAAAACATCGGCCCGCCGCGATGCATCGGGAAGCCATAGCCATAGACCCAGATCACGTCGATGTCGCCGGGCCTGAGCGCGATGCCTTCCTCGAGAATGCGTGCGCCCTCGTTCACCATCGGCAGGAGGACGCGGTCCAGCATCTCGGCGGCGGCGATCTTGCGGCGCACGATGCCGAGCCGCGCCGAGGCGGCGATGATGATGCGCTCGACCTCGGGGTCGGGGAGCGGCGCGCGGCTGCCGGGCTCGTAATGGTAGTAGCCGGCATTCGTCTTCTGGCCGAATCGGCCGGCCTCGCACAGCGCATCGGCGACCGGCGAGACGGCGCCGCGCGCCTTGCGCGCACGCCAGCCGACATCGAGCCCGGCCAAATCCGACGCCGCGAACGGCCCCATGGGAAAGCCGAATTCGACCAGCGCCGCGTCGATCTCGTGTGGCAGCGCGCCTTCGAGCATCAGCCGCTCGACCGCGCGGCTGCGCTGCGACAGCATGCGGTTGCCGACGAAGCCGTAGCATACGCCGACCGGGACCGGGACCTTGCGCAGCTTGCGCCCCAGCGCCATCGCCGAAGCCAGCACCGGCCTTGCCGTGGCTGTGCCGCGCACCACTTCGACGAGGCGCATGACATTGGCCGGACTGAAGAAGTGCATGCCGAGCACGCGCTCCGGCCGGCCCGTCGCCCGGGCGATCGCGTTCACGTCCTGGTACGAAGTGTTGGTGGCGAGGATGGCGTCCGGCCGGGCGATGCGGTCGAGCGTGGCGAACACCTCCTGCTTCAGCGGCAGATCCTCGAACACCGCCTCGATCACAATATCGGCTGCCGCCGCGTCGTCATAGGCGAGCGATCCGGTGATGAGCGCCATCCGCGCCTCGATCTCGGCCGCGCCGAGACCGCCGCGGCGCACGCTCGCCTCGTAAGTGCGCCGCAAGGTGGCGAGGCCGCGCTCGAGTGCCGCACCGTCGCTCTCCACCACGGTGACCGGAATGCCGACATTGGCAAAGCACATGGCGATGCCGCCGCCCATCGTGCCGGCGCCGATCACGGCGGCGCGCTTCACCGCCTGGACCGGCGTGTCGGCCGGAAGGTCGGGGATCTTGCCGGCCTCGCGCTCGGCGAAGAAGAAATAACGCTGCGCCTTGGCCTGGTCGCTGTTGACAAGGTCGGCGAAGAGCGCGCGCTCGCGGGCGAGACCCTGGTCGATCGGCAGGGACGACGCCGCGACCGCCTCGATGCACGCCTGGGGCGCGATCACGCTGCGCCGGCGCCGCTCGAAGCCCTCGCGCGAATGCATGATGGCCGCCGGGTCCGCCGCCGGCGGCGGCAGGTCGCGCACGCGGCGCAACGGCGCAGGCTCGCGGACCATTCGTGCGGCATAGGCGACCGCCTCCTGGCGCAGATCGCCGGCGGCGATCGCGTCGATGAGGCCGACATCGAGCGCCCGCTTCGCACCGATGGGTTCGCCGCCGGCGATCATCTCGAGCGCCAAATTGAGACCCACGAGCCGCGGCAGGCGCTGCGTCCCGCCGGCGCCGGGGATGAGGCCCAGCTTGACCTCGGGCTGACCCAGCCGCGCATCTTCGGTCGCGATGCGATAGTGGCAGCCCATGGCGAGTTCGAGCCCGCCGCCCAAGGCGAAGCCGTGGATCGCCGCGATCACCGGCTTGGTCGCGGCCTCGATGGTGGCGATCAGCGTCGGCGTCAGCGGTTCGGCGCGCGTCTTGCCGAACTCGGTGATGTCGGCGCCGGCAATGAAGGCGCGGCCCGCGCCCATGACGACCACCGCCGCGACCGCGGGATCGGCGAGCACCTGATCGAGCGCCGCCTTGAGCGCCGCTCGCAGCGCGTGGCCGAGCGCATTCACCGGCGGATTGTCCATGACGAGAATTGCGATCGCGCCGTCGCGCTCGCTTCTGACCAGGGTTGCCGCGCCGCTCATCGCTTGTCCCTCCCGCCGCCGCGCATGGGCGGCACAGCTGGCGGCAGCGTCGACGGCGCGGATGTCGCTGTCAAGCCGCGCCGGCGCCCTAGGCCGCCAGCACCTTGGCGGCTTCGAGCGCGGCTTCGGCGGCGTCTTCGATGCGTTCGCACCAGACGAAGCGCATCGACTTCCGCACTTCTTCGGGGATGTCTTCGAGGTCGCGGCGGTTGCGCGCGGGGAGCAGCACCGTAGTGATGCCCGCGCGCGCGGCGGCAGTCACTTTCTCCTTGATCCCACCCACCGGCAGCACCAGGCCGCGCAGGCTGATCTCGCCGGTCATGGCGGTGTCGGACCGCGTCGCGCGCTCAGTCAGGAGCGAGATCAGCGCCACGGTCATGGCCACACCGGCGCTCGGCCCGTCCTTGGGAATGGCGCCCGCCGGGACATGGATGTGGATGTCGCTCCGGCCGAATATCGCATCGTCGATGCCGAGCGATTTCGCGCGCGACTTGACCAGCGATAGCGCCGCCTGGGCGCTTTCCTTCATCACGTCGCCGAGCTGGCCGGTGAGGATGAGCTTGCCGCCGCCGGGCACGCGCGTCGCTTCGATGAACAGGATGTCGCCGCCGACCGGGGTCCAGGCGAGCCCGGTGGCGACGCCGGGAATGCTGGTGCGCATCGCCACTTCGCTCTCGAAGCGCGGGCTGCCGAGGATGGCAATGAGCGCGTCGGGGCCGATCTCGATGCGGCCCGAGGCGCCCTCGGCGATGCGCATCGCGGTGTTGCGGAACACGGCGCCGATGGTGCGCTCGAGCCCGCGCACGCCGGCCTCGCGCGTGTAATCGCGGATGATATGGCGCAGCGCCTCGTCGGTGATGGTGCATTGCTCGGCCGAGACCGCATTCGCCTCGAGCTGGCGTTTGACGAGATAGCGCTTGGCGATCTCGAGCTTCTCCTGCTCGGTGTAGCCGGACAGCTCGATCACCTCCATGCGGTCGCGCAACGGCCCCGGCACCGTGTCCATGACGTTGGCGGTGGCAATGAACAGCACCGCCGACAGGTCGAACGGCACGCCGAGATAATTGTCCCGGAAAGTGCCGTTCTGCTCGGGATCGAGCACCTCGAGCAGCGCCGAGGCGGGATCGCCCTGGAAGCCCGCGCCGAGCTTGTCGATCTCGTCCAGCATCATGACGCAGTCGCGCGCGCCAGCCTTGCGCAGCCCCTGGACGATGTTGCCCGGCAGTGCGCCGATATAGGTGCGGCGGTGGCCGCGGATCTCGGCCTCGTCATGCACGCCGCCCAGGCTCACGCGCACGAATTTGCGCCCCGTGGCGCGGGCGATGCTCTGGCCGAGCGAGGTCTTGCCGGTGCCGGGCGGCCCGACGAAGCACAGGATCGGGCTGCGCCCGCCGGGACGCAGCTTCTGTACCGCAAGGTATTCGAGGATACGGCGCTTGATCTTGGCGAGGCCGAAATGATCGTCGTCGAGAACCTGCCGCGCCGTGGCGATGTCGATGCTGTGCTCGGTCGTCACCGACCACGGCAGCTCGACCAGCCAGTCGAGATAATTTCGCATCATCGAATATTCGGCGGCGCCCTCGGGCAGCCGCTCGAGCCGCGTCAGTTCGCGCCTTGCCTGCTGCTCGACCTCGGGCGGCATCTTGGCGTCGGCGATGCGCTTTTCCAGCTCCGTGATCTCCTCGCGGCGCCCGTCGCTTTCGCCGAGTTCCTGCTGGATGGTCTTGAGCTGCTCGCGCAGCAGGAACTCGCGCTGCCGGCCTTCCACCTTCTCTTTGGTCTGCTGGCTGATCTGGCGCGACAGCCGCAGCACCTCGAGACGGTAGTTCATCAGATCCGACACGCCCCTGAGCCGCGTTCCCACATCGACGGTCTCGAGCACCGCCTGCTTGTCGACGATCTCGAAGTCCATGATGCTCGTGACCAAATCGGCGAGCGCGCCGGCGGACGGCACTTGGCGGATGGCGTTGGCGAGCTCGGCCGGCGCCTGCGGCATCAGCTCGATCGCCTCCTCGGCCTGACGGCGCAGATGCAGGAGGCGGGCCTCGACCTCGGGCGTGCGCTCCTCGGATTCGCTGATGCGCTCGACCCGCGCCGCCAGGAACGGATAGCCCGGCAGGAACTCCAGCACACGGAAGCGCTGTTGGCCCTGGCAAACGAGATGGTGCGAGCCGTCGGGCGCGGTCAGATAGCGCACGACATTGGCGACGGTGCCGACGGAATAGAGGTCGCCGGGGCCGGGGTCTTCGACCTCGCGCTCGCGCTGCAGCAGCAGGCCGAGCGAATCGCCGCGGCGCACCGCCTCCTGAGCGGCGGCGATCGATTTGGGCCGTCCTACCGTGATCGGCAGGACGATGCCGGGGAACAGTAGCGTGCCCCGGATCGGCACGATGATGATCGCGTCGCGCGGCAGTTCCGGCAGCGGCGACGTGGTGGTTTCGGGGTTTGCCATCTGTTACCTGCGCTTGGCCAGCACGAGGATGAGGCAGCCGTCGCGGACCTCGCGGCGAGCCAGCTCGAACACGCCCGCGGGCAAGGCGATGCGCCGCTCGAATCGTCCCTGGGGAATCTCGAGGCGATGAATCGCCGCGGCACGCTGCTGGGGCGGGGCGCGGCGGTCGCCGGCGATGACGAGAATGCCATCGGTGACGCTGATCTCGATCGCCGGTGCCTCGACGCCCGGCAGCGCCGCCAGGATCGTCAGTTCGCGCTCGTTCTCATAGATGTCGACCGGCGGCTCCCAGTTGGCGCGCGCGCTGGATGGGCCGAGCCGGAAGAACTCGCGTTGCAGCCGATCGGCCCGCGCAAGCGCCTCGCAGGCTTCGGCCCACATCCATGCTTCGAGATTACGTGGCGGCATGAGGTCCTGTCATTCGCCCGTGCGGATGGCCTCAAAATGGGCAAAATCTGGGCGTTTTCAACCCCGGCGCGCGGAACCCGTTCCGCCGCGGCCGAGGCTCGGCTATGATAAGCGCTTGGCGCTTCACTTCCCCTTGCCCTTCCGCCTTCATGTCCGACCAGCCCGAATTCCGCTTCGAGATCACCCGCGAAACGGTGCTGAGCGGCGCCATTCGCGACTACATCCGGTCCGCCGATCCGACCGCCCAACTGCAAACCGACGCCGAGCATCGCGCGGCGGTGATGCGGATGCTGGCCGAGCGGCCCGATGGCGGCGGCGATGTCTGGCTCTTCGCCTATGGCTCGCTGATCTGGAACCCGATGGTCGAGTTCGTCGAGCGGCGCGTGGCGACGGTCCGAGGCTATCACCGGCGCTTCTGCCTGTGGTCGCATCTGGGACGCGGTTCGGCGCATGCGCCGGGGCTCATTCTGGGACTCGAACGTGGCGGCGTCTGCCGCGGCGTCGCCTACCGGATCGCCGCCGCCCGGGCGCAGGAGGAGCTCGAACTGGTCTGGCGCCGGGAGATGGCGACCACCGTCTATTGCCCGCGCTGGGTTTCGATGCCGACGCCGGAAGGCGCAGGCCGAGCCATCGCCTTCGTCGTCAATCGCAGCCACCCGCGCTACGCCGGCTTGCTGTCCGAGGCCGAAATCGCCGCCGCGATCGCCCGCGCCAAAGGCCCGCTCGGGCCGTGTGCCGCCTATCTTTTCAACACCGTCGAGCATCTCGAGGCGCTTGGCGTCCCCGACCGCAGGCTCGGCCGGCTGCGCGATCAGGTTCGAGCGGCCCTTGCCACCGCGCCGGTCTAGCCCTATGCGAGGTTTACGGGAGGCGGGACTGAGCTTATCAATGTGGGCCAGCCCCCGCCCCTCATCGGCCTCGGCAGGCGGGGCCAGGCGGGAGTGAAGGTCCGGATGACCGAAACCGCAGCCGGCAGCCCGCGCCGCGCCCGGCGCGAGCGACCGCGGCGCGTGACGATTCTCGGCTCGACCGGATCGGTCGGGTGCAACACGGCCGAACTGCTGGCGGCCGATCCCGATGCCTATGAGGTCGAGGCGCTGGTCGCGCACCGCAATGCCGGGCTGCT
>Ga0307374_10008966_pt1 | contig 14837 bp, 14 predicted proteins | sample OX3MG_FD_202532 | JGI IMG/M metagenome (GOLD analysis project Ga0307374, IMG submission 202532) | Soil microbial communities from Risofladan, Vaasa, Finland - OX-3 | ecosystem: Environmental > Terrestrial > Soil > Coastal area > Acid sulfate soil | place: Finland: Risofladan, Vaasa | collected... | reverse complement strand
GGCGTGCCCCAGTAGCGCGAGCGGGAGATGGCCCAGTCGATGTTGTTCTCCAGCCAGTCGCCCATGCGCCCCGTCTTCACGTGGGCCGGCACCCAGTTGGTCGCCGCGTTGTTGGCGATGAGCTCCTGCTTGCGGTCCGTCGTTCGTATGTACCAGGAGTCGAGTGCGTAGTAGATCAGCGGTGTCTTGCACCGCCAGCACTCCGGGTACGTGTGCAGGATCGTCTCTGCCTTGTAGAGCAGGCCGCGCGACTTGAGGTCGTCGAGGATGACCGGGTCGGCCTCCTTGACGTGCAGGCCCGCGAACTTCTCGACGAACGGCAGAAACTTCCCGTCCAGCCCGACGGTGTGACGGAAAGGGATGTCCTTCTCCTGGCAGAGCCTGAGGTCGTCCACGCCGTAGAGAGCAGAGGTGTGCACGATCCCGGTGCCCTCTTCGGTCGACACGAAATCGGCGTCGACGATGTAGTGGGCGCGCCCTTCTGCCGGCACCGAATAAGGAAACAGCGGCAGGTAGCTCACGCCCACCAGCTCCTGGCCCTTCATGCGGTTGACGATCGTGTACTCGCCGTCGAGGACCTTCAATCGCGACTCGGCCAGGACCAGGAACTCATCTCCATGCTTGACCCGCACGTAGTCGACGTCCTTGTCGACCGCGAGCGCGACATTGCCGGGGAGCGTCCACGGGGTCGTCGTCCAGGCGAGGATCGAAGTCGTCTGCTCGAGCTTGACCTTGAACTTGACGAACACGCTGGGGTCTGGAACGTTGTCGCGATAGCCCTGGGCCAGCTCGTGGCTCGACAGCGGCGTGGCGCAGCGCGAGCAGTACGGAGCGACGCGAAAGCCCTTGTACACCAGGCCCTGCTTCCACATCTCGCTCAGCGCCCACCACACGGACTGGATGTAGTCGGAGGTCAGCGTCCAGTAGGCCGCGTCGTAGTCCTGCCAGAACCCCATCCGCTCACTGAACGCGACCCAGTCGGTCACGTATTCGTGCACGCTCGCCCGGCAGAGCTCGTTGAACTTCTCGACGCCGACCTCGTTCTCGATCTCGAACTTGCCCGAGATCTTGAGCTTCTTCTCGACCTCTATCTCCACGGGCAGGCCGTGCGTGTCCCAGCCGGCCTTGCGCTCGACGTAGAAGCCTTTCATCGTCTTGTAGCGACCGAACAGGTCCTTGAAGGCGCGGGCCAGGATGTGGTGCGTCGCGGGCTTGCCGTTGGCGGTCGGCGGGCCTTCGTAAAAGACGAAGCGTGGTTTCCCCTCGCGGAGCTTGAGCGATTCCTGGAAGGTGCTTTCGCTTTTCCACCGCTCCATGAGCTCGGTCTCCAGCTCCGGGAAGCTGACTTTCTGATCGACCTTGTTGAACACGGTCAGCCGATGTTACGGAGCGCGGCGATCAGAAAGTAGGCAACGAGCGTCACCACCAGGGGTGACAGGTCGATCCCGGACATCGGCGGCAGCCAGTGGCGCACCGGCGCGAGGACGGGTTCCGTGACCCGGAACGTGAAGCGCGAAACCGAGTTGGTCGGGTACGGGCTCACCCACGAGAAGGCGACCCGCACCAGCATGACGATGATGAAGGCGTAGAGCAGGTAGATGAGCAGGGTTGCAATCAGGAACATGTCGTCATGTTGGGCGAGGGCCGAACAGCGCCTGGCCCAATCGTAGCATCGTGCTTCCGGCCGCCAGCGCCGCCTCGAAGTCGCCGCTCATGCCCATGGAAAGGATGGGCAGGGGCCTCCCGGTCCGTTCCCGGCCCTCGTCCCTGAGCCGGCGCAGCTCGTCGAAGGCCGGCGCGGGATCGCCGTGGCCGGGGCCCATCGCCATCAAGCCGCGGACCTCCAGCAGCGTGCTCACGGCGGCCACCAGGTCGAGCGCTTTCTCCGGGGCCGCACCCGATCTCTGAGGCTCGCGCGCGATGTTGACCTCCACCAGCACCGGCCGGCCGGGCTCTCGCGTCGCTATCGCCTGGGCGAGGTGCAGCGAATCGACGGTCTGGATCAACGCGAACCGGCCGGCGGCCTGCTTCACCTTGTTGGTCTGCAGGTGGCCGATGAGGTGCCATTCGACTGCTGGAAGGCCTCCCTCCGCGCGCGCGGCGGAAACCAGCTCCATCTTGCCGAGCGCCTCCTGCACGCGGTTCTCCCCCAGGATGCGCAGCCCGGCCCCCATCGCCTCGCGACACGCCTCGACGCCGAAACCCTTGGTCACGGCGACGATCGTGATCTCGTCGGGGTCGCGCCCGGCGCGGGCTATCCGCTCGCGGATGGAGGCCAAGCGGGCCGCGACTCCGCTCACCGCAACGCGACGATCGCGCCAAAGCGGGTGCCGTCCGGGTTGCGCCGGTGCGACGGCAGGTAGACCGTCTCCTTGGTGCACACAGCGATGACGTGCACGGCTCCGATGCGAGCCGACTCGAGCTGTGCCGCATTGGCGGCCGCCAGGTCGAGCAAGAATCGATCGTCCCGGCCCGGCGCGAGGAATCGGTCGTCGAACTGCGACGCCACGTCGCCGCCGACCTCGTAACAGCGCCCGCAGATCCCCGGGCCGATCCCCGCCACGATCGCTGCCGGCTCGCATCCGTACTCGTCTGTCATCGCCTGCACCGCCGCCGCGGCGATGCGCGCCTGCGTGCCGCGCCATCCGGCATGCACGAGCGCGACAACCTTCTTGGCGGGGTCCCAGAGAGCGATCGGATAGCAGTCGGCGTACGTCGCAAACAGCACCATGCCCTGCCTGTCGGTGACGAGACCGTCGACCCCCTGCACTACGTCCTGCGGCTCGTCGATACGTGCGACCCGGTTGCCGTGGACCGCGCCGATCGTGGTCATGTGGTCCGAGTCCAGGCCGAGCGCACGCGCGAAGGCCCGACGAGACTCGAGCACGGGTATGGGGTCCGGCGCGTGGGTCAGGCCGACCGAGCCGAGCACGCTGGTCGAGAATCCGTGCAGCAGACCAATCTCGGATTCGAGGGCGGGGATCTTCAACACGTCGGGCACAGCGCTCACGCTGCGAAGATTAGACCGGCGCCGGTCTAGACGCCCTCAGGAGCGGCGGGAGCTGAGGACCTGCTCTATCTCCTTTTTTACCTGCTGAAGGTCCATGAACTCGCGATATACGGACGCGAACCTGATGTACGCGACCTCGTCCAGGTCGCGCAGGCGGTCCATGACCATCTCGCCGATCTCTCCGCTCGGGATCTCGACGCGGCCCGATCGCCGCAGCTCTGCCTCGATGTCGTCGACGATTGCGCGCAGTCGCTCGGGCGAGATGTCGCGCTTCTCGGTCGCCTTCTTGAGGCCGGTGAAGAGCTTCTGCGGGTCGAAGTCCTCGCGCCGCCCGTCCTTCTTGGTGACGTAGAAAGGAACGGCTTCGATTCGCTCGTAAGTGGTGAAGCGCTGCCCACACTGCAGGCATTCACGCCTCCGGCGGATCGCCTCGCCGACCTCCGAGTCGCGCGAGTCGACCACCTTCAGGTCGTTGTGACCGCAGTACGGGCAGCGCATGAATGGTCCTTTGGATTACATCCGGTTGCGCAGGAAGGCGGGGATGTTGATGTCGCCGAGCTCTTCCGCGCCGAACTCCGGCCGCTCGACCGTACGACGCATCGTCTCCTGCTTGGCTTCCTGCTGGGTCTTGCCTCCGAAACCGGTCGCGATGACCGTGATCTTGATCTCGCCCTGCATCGTCTCGTCGCGCACGACGCCGAAGATGATGTTGGCGCCGGGGTCCGCCGCCGAGCGCACGATCTCGGCCGCCTTCTGGACCTCCTGCAGGGTGATGTCCTTGCCCGCGGTGATGTTGAAGAGGATGCCCTTGGCGCCGTCGATCGAGGTCTCGAGCAGTGGGCTCGACACCGCCTGCTTGGCGGCATCCTCGGCGCGCGTGTCTCCCGCACCGTGGCCGATGCCCATCAGCGCCTCGCCGGCGTTCTCCATGATCGCCTTGACGTCGGCGAAGTCGAGGTTGATGACGCCCGGCTGGGTGACGAGATCGGAGATGCCCTGCACGCCTTGCCTCAGGACGTCGTCCGCCATGCGGAACGCCTCCTCGAGCGTGGTCTTGGAGCTGGCGACCTGCGCGAGCCGGTCGTTGGGGATGACGATCAGGGCGTCGACCTGACTGCGCAGCGCCTTGATCCCTTCTTCGGCGGTCTCGTTGCGGATGCGTCCCTCGAACGCGAACGGCCGCGTCACCACCCCGATGGTCAGGGCTCCGGCCTCTTTGGCAAGCTCGGCCACCGTGGCCGCCGAGCCGGTGCCGGTGCCGCCGCCCATGCCGGCGGTGATGAACACCATGTCCGAGTCCTGGACCACGGCCGAGAGCTCGGTGCGGCTCTCGTCGGCCGCATCACGTCCGCGAGTCCAGTCGCCGCCGGCGCCCAGACCGCGGGTGATCTTGTTGCCGATCTGGACCTTGACATCCGCTTGGCAGCGTTCGAGCGCCTGCTTGTCGGTGTTGACGGCGATGAACTGGACCTTGAGCGCTTTCGAGATCATGCGATTGACGGCGTTACCGCCACCGCCACCACAGCCGACGACCTTGATTCGCGCTCGCCCTTCGTGCAACTCGCTTTCCTTCATGACGACCTCCTGTTCGGGATGTGCTTTTGCTATGGCGAGCTCCAGCTGGTTTCTTGTCTGCTCTCTAGAAAAAATCGCGCAGCCACCTCACTGTTTTTTGATACGTCGTGCCGAACGTGACGGGCTGGCGGGCATTTCCATACGGCGCTCGCGAGCGCGAGCCCCATTTCACGAGACCGGCCGAGACGGCGAACGACGGGCCCTGCGCCTTGTCGGCCAGTCCGACGAGGCCGGTGGGCTGTCCGAGACGGGCCGACGTGTTGAACACGGCCTGCGCCGCGTCCATCGTGCCCATCAGGCGCGAGCCGCCGCCGGTCACGACCACGCCCGCGGGGAGCAGCTGGTCGAAGCCGGTCTTGCGCACCTCTTCGCGCGCCATTTGGAAGATCTCGACCATACGCGGGCCGATGATCTCGGCCAGGAAGCGGCGCGGCAGGGCCTGGATGCGGTCGCCTCCGACCTGCCGGACTTCGACCTTCTCGGCGTGGTCGATGACGTCGGGCAGGGCGTGGCCGTAGTTGAGCTTGAGTCCCTCCGCCTCGTCGAGGGTCGTGCGGAGCCCGATCGCGATGTCGCTGGTGACGTGGTTGCCGCCGACCGGCAGAACCGCGAGGTGGCGAGCCGTCCCTTCGTTGTAGACGACGACGTTGGTGGTTCCCGCGCCGATCTCGATCAGGCACACCCCGAGCTCGATCTCCTGCCGGGAGAGGACGCCTTCACCCGCGGCGAGCCCGGCGCAAACGACGTCCTCGACGTCGAAGCCCGCGCCATGGACGCACTTGATGACGTTCTGTACCGCGGTCTGCGCGCCGGTGACGATGTTGGTCTCGACCTCGAGGCGGTGCCCGGTCATGCCGACCGCGTCGCGGACGCCGTCCTGCCCATCCACCGTGTAGGCGCGTGGGATGACGTGGATGACCTGGCGGTCGGAGGCGACGCTGATCGCGCGACTCGCCTCGACGACGCGCTGCACGTCGTCGTCGCCGATCTCGTTGTCGCCGTGAGCCACGGCGACGACACCCATGGAGTTCTGGCTGTAGAGATGGGTGCCTGCCAGGGAGACGACGACTGACTCGATTCGCTGGCCGGCCATGCGCTCGGCGGCAACGGCCGCGGCCTGGATGGCGGCGATGGTCTTCTCGAGGTTGACGACCACGCCTTTGCGCAGGCCTTCGGACGGGCTTTCCCCCACGCCGATGATGCTCACCGGGGCACCCGGCTCGTCAGACTCCGAGATGACCACGGCGACCCGGCTGGTACCGAGGTCGAGACCGACGGTTTTCTTCCGCCGTGACAAAGTGTGCTGGGATGCCTCCTGGAACGTGGGGTGGGATGGTGGGGCGGGTTGCCCGGGATTATATCGGCTCCCGGGCTGTTGCGGGACCAGATTTTGTACTTCCTTGGCGCCGACGGGCCAGGCCTAGTGGTTGGGCGGCTGCTTCCCCGCTCTGCGGGAAGGTGGCACGCAGGGCCGGATGGGGAGTCCTGGACCCGCTTCCGCTTTTAGAGATAGTGCCGGCGAATCGCTCCCAGGTTGTTGAAGATCCGCACGCCGAACGCGACGATGGCTGCAATCGACAGATCGACGCCGAGCTTGTCTCCGAAGTAGACCAGCCCGGCTGCCAGGGTCATGTTGGTCAGGAGCCCGCTGAAGAACACGCGGGGTTCGAACGTGCCCGCTATGTACGCCTTGAAAGCACCGAAGATCGAGTCCAGCGCGGCCAGCAGCGCGACGGCGGTGTAGCGCGCGTAGGTGATCGGGATGGTGACCGGCGACATCACTCCCAGCACCACGCCAACCACGGCGAACAGGGCCGCGACGACGATTACTTGCATGTCGGGGCGGGGCTCGGCGATGCCTGCGGGGTCGCGCCGGGAGGTGGATTGGGCGCCGGGGGTTCCAGGGACTTGTAGCCGACGGCCGGCTCGGACGGGTTCATCACGTTGATGTACTCCAGGTCGGTGGAGCTGTAGTTCACGTTGCCTTTGCCGGCTATCGCTTTGAGCGCGGCGAGCTTGTCCCCGAGGGCCGTGAACTCTTCGGGCGTCAGCACGCGGCCAAAGTAAACCTTCCAGCCTGGCTTGGCGAGCATGGTGAGGTCGCCGCATGAGTCGAAGGTGAATCCGCTCACCTGCTGGCCGAGCATGGCCGGCAGATCGCGCTGGATGTTGACGAGGGCCACGACCAACTGCGGATCGAGGGGCTTGTCTCCAACTCGAGGATCGCTACCGGCCGGCCCCTGGATGTCGACAAGAGCGCCGTCGCCGGGCGTGGTCCCGAGGACGACCGCCTGGTCCGACAGCAGGAACAACTTCGTCGATTTGCCGGCGTGGTAGGCGGCGACCGGCTCCCATTCGCTCACCTTGATCAGCACAGTGCCGGGCAGCTCGGGCTGGACCGAGGCGGTCCGGATCCAGGTCTGGCCGAGGAGGCGCTGGCGGCCCGACTCCCCGTCGACAGAGATCACCGATTCGCCCTGTGCGAGGCCTGCCGCCCGCGCCACCTGGCCGGCGCTCAGATGGTGGGCGCCGATCACATTGACCGTCTGCACCGCTAGCGCCGGTCCGAACCACAGCCACCCGAGGAGCACCGTTTCCGCGCCGGCGGCGGCCACCGCAAGGGCGCGCCAGCCCCAGTGCACGTCAGGCTCGCGCAGCGCTTTCTCGGACCGCGTCCACAACTGGCCCTTCAAAGGCTCGCTGGCTTCGAGCGCGCGGCGTCGACCCAAACGCGACATCATCGATCGCCGGCGCCGCAATTTCATAGGCCGCTCGGGCCGATCCGATTTCGGTGGCGGCCGACGGCATGGTCGACCAGGCGCTGGCATAGCTGACCGAACTCGATGCCGGCCGCGCGGGCGGCGTCCGGGAGCAGCGACAGCTCGGTCAGGCCGGGGACGGTGTTGACCTCGAGCAACCATGGGGTCCCGTCGTCCCCGACGATGATGTCGACCCGCGCCATGCCGGAGCAGCCGAGCTCGTTGAACGCGCGGCCGGCAGCACCGGCGGCGGCGGCGCGAGCGGACTCGGGTATGCGCGCCGGGATGATGTGGTGCGATTTGCCGGCCGTGTACTTGGCGTCGTAGTCGTACACCGGGTTGTCGCTGACGATCTCGAGCGTGGGCAGCACCTGGAGCTCCGGTGTCGCCAGGACGCCGACTGTGATCTCGGTGCCACGCGCGAAACGCTGGGCGACCACCCGGCGGTCGTACCGCGCCGCAAGGACCAGGCCGCTGGCGACCGAGTCGACGTCTTTGGCGATCGTGAGGCCGATGGTCGATCCTTCGCGCACCGGCTTGATCACCAGGGGGAAACCGAAGCGCGCCGCGAGCCGTTCGACCAGCTCGCCCCCCACGCCATCTTTGATCTCGACCTCCTCGAATTCCGGGACGTGCAGGCCCGCTCCGGCCATGACCTTGTTGGAGCGGGTCTTGTCCATGCACAGGGCTGATGCGAGCACGCCCGACCCCGTGTAGGGCAGCCCGAGCAGCTCGAGCATGCCCTGCACTGTGCCGTCCTCGCCGAGGCGCCCATGGAGCGCGTTGAAGACGCATTCGAAACCGCCGTCGCGCAGCAGGTCCCACGTCTGAAGATCGAGGTCGACACCCGTGACCTCATGGCCGCGGGCGAGCAGCGCCTTCTCGACCTGGGCGCCCGAGCGCAGAGACACGTCTCGCTCGGCGGACTTCCCTCCACGCAGCACGGCAAGCCTCATTTCCAGCGCCCTACCATCTCGACCTCGGTCTCGATGTCGATGTTGAACCGGCGCTTGATCTCGGCCCGGGCGCGATCGATCAGTGTCCTGATGTCGCTGGCCCTGGCGCCGCCTTCGTTGACGATGAAGTTGCCGTGCAGGTCGGAGATCACAGCAGCGCCTTCACGCAATCCCTTGAGACCCGCGGCCTGGACCAGCCGTCCGGCGGAGTCGCCGAGCGGGTTCTTGAACACGCTGCCGCAGTTCTTGGTTCTGATCGGCTGCGTCTCGTTGCGCTCCTTGCTCAGCTTGGCCATGAGCCGCTTCGCCTCCTCTCCATCGCCGCGCTCCAGCTGGATCGTCGCGGAGATGACGAGCGCTCCCACGAGCGGCCCTTCGCGCAAGGCAGAGGTGCGGTACGCAAGCTTCAAGTCCGCAGGGCTCATGTTCCTCGCGCCCGAGCCCGACTGGTAGACCTCCGCCTCGACCAGCACCTCGCGGATCTCCTTGCCCCAGCAGCCGGCGTTCTGGTAGACGGCTCCGCCGACCGTGCCGGGCACGCCGATGGCGAACTCGAACCCGCGCAGCCCTGCGTCGGCGACGATACGGGCGAGCCGCATCATCTTGAGGCCGGCACCCGCGCGCACCTTGGTGCCCTCGATGTGATGGTCACGGTTCACCACCCGTATCACCAGGCCTTCGACGCCGAGGTCCGCGATGAGGAGGTTGGTGCCCGCGCCGAGAAGCAGGTACGGGATGTCTCGCTCGCGGCATCCGTCGATCGTCTTCTCGATGGCCTCGACGCGGCTCAGCTCCACGAAGAACTCCGCAGGGCCGCCAATTCCAAAGGACGTGCGCGACGCGAGCGGCTCGTCCTCGGAGACGCCTGGCAGCTCGCGAAGCCACGCGACCTTAGCTTTTGTTCGCCAGCTCATCGCCCAGCTTCTTGATGTCTCCGGCGCCCATCAACAGGATCACGTCGTCTCGGCCGGCCAGGCCCTCCAGCTCCTCTCGCGCCCTGGCGAAGTCGCCGACGTACGTCGCGTTGGGGACCTGATGCGCCAGGTCGGACGCCTGGACACCGGACACGTTGTCTTCGCCGGCCGCGTACACGTCGAGTACCAGGACCCTGTCGGCGCCGACGAAGGCGCGCGCGAAGTCGTGCATGAGGGCCGACAGGCGCGAGTACCGGTGCGGCTGGAACACGACGATCAGCCGGCGGTGGCGCAGCTCGCGTGCGGCTTCGATGGTGGCCCGCACCTTGGTCGGGTGGTGAGCGTAGTCGTCGTACACCGTCGCGCCCTGGAAGACGCCGAGGAACTCCATGCGGCGGTGCGCCCCGGGAAAGCTGGCCAAGGCGGCCGCCACGTCGGCGAACCTCACCCCGAGCTCGAGGGCCATGGCCGCTGCGGCGGTCGCGTTCTGGATGTTGTGCCTCCCGGGCTGGCGCAGCGCGACCCGGCCGACGAGCTCCCCTTCGTGATGGATGGCGAAAGGCCGCTCCGGCTCGCAGCGATAGGTGGCGCCGGTTCGGAATCCATATGTGACCTTGCGCGCGTTCGGCGTCAGCTCGCGCGCCAGCTCGTCGTCGGCACACAGCACGGCAAGACCGTCGTCCGGCAGCGCAGCCACGAACCACTGGAACAGCTCGCGCACCGCACCGACGTCGCGGAAATGGTCAGGGTGGTCGAGTTCGATGTTGGTCACGATCGCGCGCTTCGGGTGGTGCAGCGTCAAAGTGCCATCTGATTCGTCCGTCTCCGCGACCAGCCATTCCGAGCGCCCGGCGCGCGCACTCGACCCGTCGCCCACCAGCACGGTCGGGTCCAATCCGGCCGTGACCAGGATGTGGCCGAGCATGTGCGTCACCGTGGTCTTCCCCGCGGTCCCTGCGACCGCGATCGAGTTGCTTCCGTTGATCAGCTCGGCCAGCATCTCGGGCCGGCTGAGCACCTTCAGGCCCATGGCGCGGGCGGCCTCCAGCTCGGCCGAATGCTTGATCGCGCCGCTGTAGACAAGGAGGTCCTGGAACAAGACGTGCTCAGGGTCGTGTCCGATCGTAATGCGCACCCCCGCGTCCTCGAGCTCGTCCGTCGTCTCCGACGACTTGGCATCGCAGCCGCTCACCTCGTCCCCGCGCGCGAGGAAGACCCGCGCCAGGGCCGAAACCCCGGCTCCACCCGCTCCCATCAGGTGGACTCTCACTTCCCCACGACCTCATGTAACAAACCCAGAACGCGCTGCGCAGCGTCCCGGCGGCCGGCCGCCGTGGACGCTTTCGCCATGGAGCGAAGCCTGTCGTCGCCAAGTCCTTCGATCGTCGCGACGAGGCTGCGCCCGGTGAGCTGGGCGTCTCCGATCCGGACGGCCGCGCCGGCTTCGACCATGGAAGCGGCGTTCTCCTCCTGGTGTCCGCCGCCGAAAGTGCCCGGCACCAGCACCATCGGCAACCCGACCACCGCCGCCTCCGCGATCGTGCCCACGCCCGCGCGGCAGACGATGAGGTCGGCCTGCGCCATCAGCGCGGGCATGTCGTCGGCGAAGGTCAAGCCGCGGTATCGCTCGCGGGCGTGCTCGGCCACGCCCTGCGCGCCCTGCGCGCCTGCCACGTGCACCACCTCGACGAAACGCGCGCAGAGCTCGTCGAGAGCCGACCACACGGCATGGTTCAGGTTGCGCGCGCCCTGGCTGCCGCCCGTGACGAGCAGCCGGCGCGGCGGCACGTCCGGGGTGCGCTGCGCGAAACCGTCGCGAAGCGGCACGCCGGTGAGCACGACCCGCTTGCTGTGCAGCCGGCTCTCGGTGCCCGGGAGAGTGGTGCAGATGGCAGCCGCCCTGCCGGCGAACATCCGGGTCGCCAGTCCAGGACGCACATCCTTCTCGTGGAGGACGTACGGGATGCCGCGAAGTCGCGCCGCGGCGACCGCGGGCGCCATCACGTAGCCGCCCATGCCGAGCACCACGTCGGGACGAAAACGATCCACGATCCGCAGACCGGCGCGCAGCGCGGCCGGGATGACCAGGGGCAGCGCCACGTTCTTCCAGGTCGCGTCGCGGTCGAAGCCGCGAATGGCCACCGTCGCGAGCTCGAAACCCGCGGCCGGAACCAGGCGCTCCTCCGGGCCGCCCGAGCGGCCGACCAGCAGCACCGCACCTTCGGGGTCCTCAGCGCGAAAGGCTCGCGCGACCGCGAGGGCCGGATACAGGTGCCCTCCGGTCCCGCCGCCAGCTATCAAAAGTCTCATCCGCACTCCGATTGTTGCCTAGTGCCGCCCCCGAGCCGTGCCTGGCGATGCTCAAAAGGACGCCGACTGCCGCCAACTCGGTCGCCACAGCAGTCCCTCCGTAGCTGAAAAACGGCAGGGGTACGCCTGTGATGGGGAGCGTGTTGGTGACGGTCGCCATGTTGAGGAGCGCTTCGAAAGCGATCCAGGTCGTGATCGCGGCGGCGAGCGACATCCCGAACCTGTCCGGGGCGCGCAGCGAGGCCCGGTAGCCGCGCACGGAAAAGAGGAGGAAGCCGAGCATGACCAGCGTGGTGCCCACCAAGCCGGTCTCTTCGCCCACGATCGCGAAGATGAAGTCGGTGTGCGCCTCGGGGAGCCAGCCGTACTTCTCGATCGAGTGGCCGATGCCCACTCCGAAGATGCCGCCGGAAGCCAGCCCGTAGATCGACTGAGTGGCCTGAAAACCGGCGCCGAGGGGGTCGGCAAAAGGGTTCTTGAAGGCGGTTAGGCGCGCGAAGCGGTACGGCTCCAGGAGCGTGACCGCCACGAACGCCAGGCCCAACGCGGCCAGGAGCAGGACGATGTGGCGCAGCCTTCCGCCACCGGCCCAGTACGCGCTCATGAAGACCCCGACGATCACGATCGCCGTGCCGAGGTCCCGTTCGAGCATCAGCAGCACGAGCACCCCGGCCAGCATCGCCGCGAACGGGACGAAAGTCCTCTGGAAGTCGCCCATGCGCTCGGCGTTGCGGTCGACCCAGTGGGCGACGAAGACCGCGAACGCGAGCTTGCCCAGCTCCGCAGGCTGAAAGGTGCCCAGTGGACCCGCGTCGAACCAGCGGCGGGCCCCGTTCACCGAAACGCCCAGGTGCGGCACGAGGACCAAGATCATGAGCAGGGCTACGGTCACCGCGCCGGCCGGCGCGAGCGGGCGCAGCCGGCGGTAGTCGATGCGGCCCAGCATGAACAGGGCGATGAAACCGAAGACCATCCACAGCGCCTGCCGCTCCGCGTAGTAGAAGGCCGACTGGTGCTGCGTGTAGGCGAACGCCACGCTCGCGCTCGTTACCATGACCAGCCCCGCCCCGCAAAGCAGCACGGTGGTGAAGAGCAGCAGGCGGTCGGGATGGCGGCCGCGTGTTGCTTCGCTCACGCCGCGAACCTCTTCCGAACCAGCTCTTTGAACCGGTCGCCACGGTCCTCGAAGTCCGTGAACATGTCAAAGCTCTTGTAGGCGGGACTGAAAAGGACGACCCCGGCATCACGCGACAGCCCCGCCGCGAGCGCGACCGCCTCCTCGAGGTCTTTCGCACGCACGACCTTGGGGTGGGCGCTCAGCTCCCTGGCCAGGAGGTCGGCGGAGGCGCCCATGAGGACGACGGCCTCGGTGTGCGCCAGCACGTCCGCGACCCAGTCGCGCAGTTCGAAGTCGCTCTCATAGCCGCCCGCGATCAGCACGACCGGCGCGCCCGGAAAGGCAGCCAACGCGACCCGCCCCGCATCAGGGTTGGTCGCCTTGGAGTCGTTGTACCAACGCACGCCCGCCCATTCGCCGACGAGCTCGAGCCGATGCTCGACGCCTTTGAAGGAGCGGATTGCGCCGTCGATCGCCTCGTCGCTGAGTCCCGCGATCCGCCCCACCGCGGCGGCCGCCAGCGCGTTCTCCATGTTGTGCCGGCCGGGCAGGGGCATCGGCGGCAGGGGCAGGTGGTGGTCGAACCAAACGACCTGAGCTTGCGTCCTGGACGCGAGGCCTCGCACCACCCTGTCACCGCCGTTCAGCACCGCGAAATCCTCTGGGCCGGCGAACTCGATGGCGCGGGCTTTGAGATCGACGTACCGCTCGAACGTCTTGTGGCGGTCGAGGTGGTCCGGCGTGATGTTGAGGATCACTCCTACGTGGAGCTTCGGTTTCTCCACCGATTCGAGCTGGAAGCTCGAGAGCTCCAGCACGACCCAGTGCTCAGCGGTGATCTCGTCGAGGCGGTCGAGGACCGTCTCGCCGATGTTGCCGCCCACCATGACCGGGCGTTTGCCGGCACCCAGCACGGCGCCGGTGAGGGCCGTCGTCGTGGTCTTGCCGTTGGTGCCAGTGATGCCGACGACCGTGCCCGGACAGAGCTCGAGAAAAAGGTCGATCTCGCTCGACACGCGGATCCTGCGCGCGCGAGCATCGTTCAGCAGTGGCGAATCCCACGCTACGCCTGGGCTGGCGTACACGACGTCGACGCCGTCCAGCACCGATGGGTCGTAGCCGCCGAGCCTCAGCTCCACGCTGGCCGGCATGCGCGCAGTGGCGGCCGCGACCTCTGACGCGGACCTGCGATCAGTCACGCGGACGGGCTCGCCAGAAGCCACGAGGTGGTTGGTCAGCGCGAGGCCGCTACGGGCCGCGCCCACCACGAGTGCCGTCAAGTGGCCAGCCGCGCCACCCCGACGGCGGCCAGCGCCGAGACTATCCCCGCGCCCCAGAAGGAGAGCGCGATTCGATTCTCAGACCAACCCTCGTGGCGGAACGTGTAGTGGATCGGGGTCATCTTGAAAATGCGGCGGCCGCCGCTGGCCTTGAAATAGGCCACCTGAATGATGACAGACAGCGTCTCGATCACAAACACCAGGCCGACGAGAGGCAGAAGTAGAACCATTCCCTGCTGGATGGCCATCGCCGCGACGGCATACCCGATCGCGAGAGCGCCAGTGTCGCCCATGAACACGCGCGCCGGGTAGCGGTTGAACACCAGGAAAGCCACGAGCGCGCCGCACAGGCTCATCGCCACCGCCTTCTCACCAGCCGGCGCGCCGGGCAAGAAGAGGACGGTAGCCGCGACCGCGATCACCGACAGGCCGCCGGCCAGGCCGTCCATGCCATCGGCCAGGTTGACTGCGTTGGCGGTGCCCACGATCGCAACCACTGCGAAAGGAAACACCACCCAGGGCGTGGCCGCAAGAAAGAGCTGGTGCGACGGCCCCTGCGTGGTGGCAAGCCAAGCGACCGGGATGGCAAGCACGATCTGGACCGGAAACTTGAGCCGCGCCGCGATCCCCAGGGCTCCCACCTGCAGCTTGGTGCGGTCGTCGTAGAAGCCGATCACCCCGCCGGCGACCAGGCCGGCGGTCGCGGGCAGCGCGCCCTGGTGCCCCGCCAGCGTGGCGAGCACGCCGCCGAGCACGGCCACTGCGACGAACAAGATGCCGCCGCCGGTCGGGGTGCCCGCCTTCTTCTGGTGGCTGTCCGGCAGCTCGGCCTGGATCACCTGGCCCGACTTCCACCGCCGCAGTCCTCGGATCAGCCATGGATAAAGGACGACGGCGATCACCAGCGTGACGGTGA
>Ga0307374_10008965_pt1 | contig 14837 bp, 17 predicted proteins | sample OX3MG_FD_202532 | JGI IMG/M metagenome (GOLD analysis project Ga0307374, IMG submission 202532) | Soil microbial communities from Risofladan, Vaasa, Finland - OX-3 | ecosystem: Environmental > Terrestrial > Soil > Coastal area > Acid sulfate soil | place: Finland: Risofladan, Vaasa | collected... | reverse complement strand
TTCATGTTCTTCTTCATGTTCATCGGCTGACGCTGCGCGGTCGGCGGAAGCAATCCGTTGAGGCGCAGGTACATGGCGGCCTGGCTGTAATGGTCGAACAGATCGTCGGTGAGCGCGATCATCACGGCCGCGCGCGGTTGAGATCCACGGAAAAACGGAACGGATTCGCCGAGTTTGGAATCGTCGATCTTCGCCAGAGCGTCGTTGCAAAAATCGAATGACGATTTCAATGCGGCGACCAGCTTGTCCTTCCCATCGGTGTCGGAGACCGTCGGACGGTCGGTAGGCTTCGTTCCGGAGATCGCGGAACACAAACCGAAGTTCGAACCCTGCAAGTGCATGATCAAGTGGGCAAAAGTCATCTGCTTGGGTGTCGGCTGGAAATTATATTTATCCGCGGGCATCTCTTCGGCGGCGGCAGTCAAGATTTTCGCGCGCTGAACTACGATCCTTCTCACCGTGTCGGAGACGGGGTTGGACGACGATTGGGCGTTGACGGCAAAAGGCATGCAGACGGCGATGAGGACACACAGCAGAAAACGTTTCATGGCAACTCTCCTTTTCGAATAATCGTTCGAAAGAACCGGCTTCTGGAAATGACGGGGGAAGCATAGTCCCGGGGATATGGGCGCAACAAGCGATTTCGGGAGGAGGGATTTGAAGTGAGGATGGCAGGACTTCGTTTTGCTTTGTAAAACAAAGTACTTGACAGAATATGATTTCATGCTAGGCTTTGGTGATGCGTTCGACGGATCCACTGCGCCGCACAGAGTCGCCGGTGGCGATTGACGACCGCGCGCGAGAGAATCTGCGCTTCATTCGGGAAACCATGGAGCGGGCGGGGTCGTTCACGGCGGTTCCGGGATGGGGCGGCGTGGCGCTGGGAATTACGGCGCTGGGGGCGTCGGTGGTGGCGTCGCGGCAAGCGAGCCCCGAGGCGTGGCTGACGGTGTGGCTGATTGAAGCGGCGATTGCAATTGCGATTGCGGGCTGGAGCACGCTGAGCAAGGCAAGGCGGGCGCACGATTCGCTGCTGACGGGGCCGGGCCGCAAGTTTGCGCTGAGTTTCGTGCCACCCGTTTTCGCCGGCGCCATTCTGACCTACATTCTCTATCACTCTGGATTCGTGGCGGCGATTCCGGCGACGTGGCTGCTGCTGTATGGGACGGGCGTGGTGACGGGCGGGGCGTTTTCGATTCGCGTGGTGCCGTTCATGGGATTGTGCTTCATGGTGCTGGGGACGGTGGCGTTTTTCTGTCCCGCGGGATGGAGCGACGCTTTGCTGGCAATTGGCTTCGGAGGATTTCACATTGTGTTCGGAACAATGATTGCGAGGAGTTACGGTGGGTAAATCGGCGGCAGTGCGCGCATCGCGCGAAGGGAAATCGGAACGGCGGGAACTGGAGGCGGTGCGAACCCGACCGGCGGAGGAATCAGCGCGTTCGCTAGACCGGATTATTCACGAGCGGACGCGGCTGGGGATCATCAGCGCCTTGGCGGTCAACGCTACGCTGAGCTTCAACGAATTGAAGAAGCTGGTGGGTGCGAGCGACGGAAATTTGAGTGTCCACGCGCGCAAGCTGGAAGATGCGGGATATATCGCGTGCACAAAATCTTTTGCGGGGCGGCTGCCGAAAACGGAGTTCCGCTTGACCCCGTCGGGGCGGCGGGCTCTCGAGCATTACCTGGACCATATGGAAGCGTTGATCCGCGCGACGCGGGAAGGATAGGAGAGGCAAAAAAATTTGCCGGGTGACTTTATGATCGAAAGTACTTTGTATATTGTTCCGCCGCAAGGAGTGCATGTGGCGATTTTAATGGATGGCAATGGCCGCTGGGCCGAAGCGCGGGGCTTGCCGCGTTCGGCGGGACATCGGGCGGGAGTCGACGCTGTGCGGCGGGTGGTTGGGGCGGCGCCGGCGTTGGGGATCGAGACGCTGACACTTTTCGCCTTCTCGGCAAATAATTGGCAGAGGCATCCCGACGAAGTGGGTGCGCTTTTTGGTTTGCTCGAAACCTATTTTTTCGCTCAAGCGCTGCGCGCGGGAGAGCACGACGTGCGCATCAGCGTAATTGGCCGGCGCGACCGTTTGCCCAGCGCGCTCGTGGCGGCGATTGAGGCGGTGGAAACAGCGACTGCGCGGCACGACGGGTTGGACCTGCGAATCGCCGTGGATTATTCGGCGCGGGAGGCGATGCTTCGTGCGGCGTGCTGGATGATGTCGAGCACGGAAGTGACGCAGGAAGAATTTTCGCGGCGCGTCGGGCAAGTGACGCATGCGCCGGATGCTTCTCCCGATGTGGATTTGCTGATCCGCACAGGCGGCGAGCAACGGCTGAGCGATTTCTTGTTGTGGGAATGCGCTTATGCGGAATTGCACTTCACCGAGCGCATGTGGCCGGAATTCGGCGCGGAAGATTTGGAAGCGGCGGTGCGGGAGTTTCGCGCGAGAGACCGGAGATTTGGACGCATCCCCGCGGGCGTCGCGAACGCCACAGCGAGTTGATGGGAGCAAGCTGCGCGGTTAGGCCCGAAATAGTTCCTGTTACATGATGATGCAAAGGTCCGGTTTTGCAGTTCATTTCCCTGTGGAGCGTGGCCCATGAACGAAACTAATTCCATTCCATCTGTGGAAACTGGCGAGCCGCAGCCGGGCCCGTGGCGCTGTATTTTCACCGACGCGATCCGCTACTGGGAGCGCGGCCGCGTCGGATACAACCTGATCCTTGCGGCTGTCGTCATCGGCTGGCTCGTTCTTACGTGGCCGCATTTTCGTCCCGCATTCACGTGGCCCTCGCTCGCGGCGCTTCTGGTTCTTGCCGTGTTCGCCAACGTGTGCTATTGCGCCGCGTATTTTACGGACGTCGCCATGCAGCTCTCCTCTTTTCGGGACATGTGGCGGCGCCGGCGCTGGGTTCTGTGGCTGACGGGAACGCTGTTTGCAATCCTGCTGACGAATTATTGGATTGCGGACGAAATCTACTGCTTCGTCCATTAAGGCTATTGTCCCCCCAAGTTTGAGATCGGAAATTTCGATCAGGGGTAAGGAAATGAGCGGATGAAAACCAGATGGTTCCACGAATGGGGTTGGTTCTACAGGCCGGTGGCGTGACCGGGCTGGCTCGCGCTGATCTTGACGATTCTATTTTGCGTGCAAGTATGCACGGCGATTGATCGTCACTCGCATTCCGCTTCTGACACGCTGTATGGAATTTTTCCGTTTTGGGTGTCGGCTTGGACAATTCTCGGATGGATCGCTTCGCGCACCTCTCAAGCGACCGGGCGCTGAACGTCGCTGCGTCTTGGGATAACCTAATGAATGAGCCCTCTTGAAAAAAATAGGCCGAATGCGGCGGTTGCCTGGCTGAAAGCGCAGACTCGCTAACCGTGAGCGGCGCTTTGGCGTTCGCGAGCCAGGGCGAAGGCGCGTGTGACGACGCGGTTGGCTTCCGCGGTGAGATTGAAACGATCGAGTACGTCTTCAGCTGACCACGCGACTTCGGTGACATCGCTCCCCGCCTGCGCGTTCCCGCCGAGAAATTCGCAAAGATAATCCAAAATCACGAAATGATATTGCGGCGGCTGATCGGGAAGGCGCAGGACTTTCTCATAAATCTCAATCAATTCGAGAGGGCGGACCTGAATGCGAGCTTCTTCCATAAGCTCGCGCTCAATGGCCTCCGCGATTGTTTCACCGAGCTCGAGGATTCCGCCGGGGATGGACCAGCGGCCCTGAAGAGGCGGCTGAGCCCTGCGAATGAGGAGCACGCGCGCGTCGGAGATAACCACTCCGCCAACGGCGATTACCGGACGCTCGGGATATTGCCTGTCGTTTGCCACGAACACTCCCTCGCAGGATTATTGCTTGAGACGGACGTTATATAATACGCTCTCGGTTGCGGAATTAGGCTGCCAAGGAGAATGGCCCGTGGTGAGATGCCCGGAATGCGACGCCGAAATTGACGTGGATGAGGACGAAGTCGAAGAAGGTGAAATCCTCACTTGCCCGGAGTGTGATGTGGAACTCGAGGTGCTGCAGGTGCATCCTGTCCACCTGAACGTGATCGCGGACGAAGACGAAGAGGAGGAAGAAGAACTGGTGGCCGCGGATGATGGGGATGAACTTGACGAAGACGAAGATGAATCGGAGGACGAAGAGCCGGAGGAATAGAACCCCACTGCATCTCTTTCCGTGTCTGCCGCCATCTAATATGTAGACAAGTTACCCTGTAGAAGTCCGGACCACTGGTTCCTGCATGGTACCGGCCGGAGGAGAAGAGCATGAGAAAAAGTCAAATTGCGCCTTCCCTAATGCTGCTGCTGGCGATCACGGCGGTTTCGGCTGCCAAGGTGCGGGCGCAGAGCGAGCGCGACCGTTCGCAGTTGCGTACGGTTCATGGCAGCGTGCTGGATCACAGCGACAACCCGATTCCGACCGGCGTGGTGTACCTGCTAAATAAGAAGACGCACACAGTGCGGACATACATCGCGGACGCTACCGGACATTATCAGTTCACCGGACTCGATCCCAATGTCGATTTTCAAATCCACGCCGAATACAAGCACCACAAATCCGCGAGTCGCACCATTTCCAGCTTCGACGATCGCCGCGACATCGAAATTAACCTTTCCATCTCGACCAAGTAAAAAAGCAACGGATTTGCACGTTAATTAAGCGCGGAGGGCTACGCTGACCGCGGCGCGGAGTATCGCGTCGAGACTTCGCTCGACGTCAGGGGGCGTAGTGGCCCATGAAGAGAGGCTAATGCGCATGGCGGCGCGTCCGTGCCATAGGGTGCCGCCGCACCAGCAAGTGCCTTCGCGCTGGAGGGCGGTGATGGTGGAGCGAGTTTTATCGTCACTGCCAAACGAGACGAGAACTTGGTTGAGGTTGACTTCGTTTAAGATTTCGTAGCCTGCTGCCCGAAGCCCTTCGGCGAATCGCGTGGCGTATTGACAGGTGCGTTCAACCAAATCGGCGAGGCCGGAGCGGCCCAGCGAGCAGAGAGCAGCCCATATCTCCACGCCACGCGCGCGGCGGGACATCTCCGGAGTGAATTGATTTGGCTCGCGTTTTTCTCCACGCACAAGATAGGCAGCGTTTACGGATAGGGCGGCCTGCAGATGTTCAGGGTTGCGCACGAAAGCAATTCCTGAATCGTAGGGGACGTTGAGCCATTTGTGCGCGTCGGTGGTCCAGGAATCCGCGTCGGCAACTCCGCGCAAAAGGTGAGCGCGAGCCGGAGCTGCGGCAGCCCACAGACCGAATGCGGCGTCCACATGGACCCATGCGCCTGCCGCGCGCGCGACGCGGCAGATTTCCGGCGCGGGATCGAATGCGCCTGAATTCACGTTGCCAGCCTGAAGACAAACGATGGTTGGGCCAGCGATTCGGGGGAGCGCATCCGCGCGCATGCGGCCCTGGTCGTCGGCTTTCACTTGAACAACGCGTTCGCGGCCGAGCCCAAGCATGGCGAGCGCCTTGAGCGCGCTGACGTGGACTTCTTCGCCGACGATTACAGTGATGGGCGGCGCGCCGAAGAGGCCTTTTGCCTCGACGTCCCAACCAACGTGTGCGAGTACGGCGTGACGCGCCGCGGCGAGCGCGGTGAAGTTCGCCGTGGTGGCGCCGGTGACGAATCCGCCGGCTGTGCCGGGCGGGAAACCGAAAAGCTGGACGAGCCATTTCAGGGCCACAGCTTCGAGGGCCGAGGCGGCGGGCGAAAGGGCTTCCAGTCCGGCGCATTGATCCCAAGCACATGCGAGCCAATTCGCGGCGACGGTGACGGGGAGCGCGCCTCCAATGACAAAGCCGAAATAGCGTGGGCCAGCGGTGGCGACAGTTGCCGGCGAGCCAATGTTATCGAGCAGCGCGAGCACATCCGAAGGATCGGTTGGATTTGCGGGAAGCGGCGCGTCCCATTTTGCGAGGTTGGCGAGATCTTCGGGCGATGGGAAAACGCGACGCTCTTCGATTGTTCTCAAATAATGAAGCGAGCGGCGAGAGGCATCTTCGAGCAGCGACTGCGTCTGGGGATCCACTTTTAGTCCTTTCCGCACAACTGACCACTTATCAGATTTTTTGATTCAGCGAGCGGCACAACAGCCTGTCGAAAAAGGGACCTTGGTCGCTGTTCGCGCGGACGCGAGAGGCACATAGTTTGCAAAAATCAAAAAAACAGATTCCTCGTCGCATAGTTCCTCGGAATGACAAGGAGTGGTGCTTTTCAACAACCTGTTAAAGCTCCGAGCTTAACTTCTGTCATACCTCGTGTCGAGGAAGCTGGAGTACCGCACTCAATCCATATTGGCACGGAGATGCGAGGGCGGGATTTTTGCAGCGGAGTTTTGCGGTGAGAGAGCGAAAGCGATACAACTGCCGGCGTTCAGGCCACCATGGCCAAGTGTCGCGTTGAGATAGCGAACCGCCGCATCATGCTCGGGCGAATCGAAGACCACAATGGCAGAAAGATTGAGTTGGCGAATCGTCGCGGGCAGGGATGGGCGGTCCGCAGCGGGATTGATCGGCGTGTGATAGGTGCCCTGCAGCGACATCAAGGAGCGGAGAAGCGGAAGATCGTAAAACTCGTGCCAGACGTCGCGGGGAACATACGATAAGTAGCCATCGACGAGGGCGTAGCGTCCGCCGTCGGTGAGCTGCATCCACATGGCTTTTTGGACGTACGGCCACTGTTGCAAGGGAAACGTGAGTACCGCGCCGCGCTGGATGCTTGCGGGTAACACGCAGCTTTGAACAGGACCTGTTGTGCCCGGAGCCGCGGCGGGATCGATGATGGAGGATTTCGGAAATGGCACGGTCAGCGATTCGAGGATCAGCAGAGCGCTTGCGGTAAAAACCAGCGCGCCTCGGTGCCAGTTTCGCCGCAGATTGTCGAGGCACCATGCCAGACCGATGGCGCTCAAGATGGCGAGGCACAGCAGCACGATGACGTCAAAGCGCGCGGGAACTGAAACGAAACGCGCGGATCGAAAATGATAGAGCAGCGCAGCCGGGCCGGGGATGGCGGTGAGTCTGCCGAGGATTCGAATCCGAGGCCCCAAAGACAACAGATAAAAAATGCCGGCCGCGATTGCCGCACGCGGTACCCAGCGCGGCTGCTTTGCGCGTCCCTTGGTGATGGCAACCGCGGCGAGCAGAAGCACAATTGGTCCCGCGTATACGGTGCCTTCGAAACCGGCAACGAAAATTCTGGGATCGAGGCCGTGCGCGAAGGCGCCAAAGAGGACGTTATTCCAGCTGGGTATTAAAAAACCGAGCGCATCAGCGGAATACTGCGTCACGTGCTCTATTGTTCGGGGAGCGGGCACATCCGCGCGATTTCCGAGCAGCATGACAAGCAACGGGGAGAACATGACCACGAAAGTTGCAGAAGCGAAAGCGAGGGCGAGCCACGTTCTCTTGAGCAATACCAGGCCATCGAGAGCAAGATCGACGGCGAGGAGCACGGCGGTGAACAGGATGCAAAATACCGTGTAGTTGTAGTGCGCCAGAGCTGTCAGAAGCAATGCGAGGCCCGCAAGAATGCCGTCTTTCCACGACGGAACTTCTTTTCGAAGCAAATTATCCACGGCGAGGACGTAGAGCGGAATCGGAAAAGCGGTGACCAGGCTCAAGTGCCCGAGAGCGTGAGCAAGGAGAAAGGGGCCAAGCCCGAATGCGATTCCGCCAAAAAGCGCGGCCGTCTCGTTACGGCAAATCCTGAGACACAACAATCGCGCGAAAAATGACGCCAATGCGAGTTGCAAAATCACCGAGAGGTTATAGGCGATGGTTGGGCCAGCGATCCAACTGAGCGGCAAAGCAATAAATCCGGAGAGTGGATCGAGAGTGCTCCACGCCAGATTCGCGGACGCGGGGTAAAAAAGCAGATGGGTGTAAAACGGGTTATGCTCCGAGGCGACGGCGTTCGCGAAATGCCACAGGAACCATGCGTGCTGGTAATTGTCTCCGGGATAGCCCAGCAGCGCAGAAGCCGGCGAAAGAGAGGCCGGAAGAGTGAAAATTGCGGCGGCCAGGACGCAGAACAAAAAAATCAGCAGATGATTCCGGAGGTTCACGCGTGCGGGCCCGACGAGCGGGGAGGAAGAGGAATGCGGCCCGGAAATGTTACGCCGCGAAGATTCGATTGTTTGCAGCCGGAGATCACTCGAAAGCCGCGCGCCCACGCTAAATCAGTCTACCCTAGCCGGATGACGGCACACTATCCGAATCTGGCGGTTCATTTTGGGAGAAGAGCGCGTGACGGTCCGAGCCACTGTGCGTGCAAATTTGCGGTTAGTACAAGAGAGACTGACCTTCGCTTCCCCGGGGGTTTTCAAAACCAGGGGTGCTCGCGATTATGAGGTTTCTGAGATCGCATTCCCAGGGCGTCGCGAAGGTTTTGCAGCACGGAAGGCTCGACGAAGAATTCGCTGGTGACGCCCTGCGAGAGCAGGTGGGCGCGGCCCTCGGGCGGAATGGGAGTGCTCATGAGGATCGTCCGCGTGTGAGGCGAGACACGCTTGATTTGCGCGCACAATTCGACGCCGCTGAGGCTTGGCATGCGAAAGTCGACGAAGACGGCATCGAACTGCTGAGCGTCGGCCCTCTCGATAGCTCGCGTGGCACAAGCTGGGTTTTCATAAAGCATGGAGGAAACTTCGCTGCCTTCGCTGTGCAAGAGTTTTTCGAGGTATTGAAGAACCGCGGCGTCGCAAGCCACCAGGAGGATTTTCACAACAACGCCCCGCCATATCCGCCAGGGCGAGCGAATCCGTGTCCCGGCTGAGTTGTCCGCAAAAGCTTGCGGACATTGCGTTTCTCGGGACGTTCGCAAACGGCCCAAGTGAGCTATATTATACAGTGTATATAATTGTACATTCAATGAAGAAAGTCAGGAGGCCCGGCGACGCTGCCGCTCGTGCGGTGGCTTGCGGTTTCTGATGAACGCGCGGAAGGCCAGGCGCTGGCGCTGCGTGACCAGGGTTTTCATATGGACGGTGTGATTCGTGTCGAGCCGGATGAATTGCATGGACGGCAGGATCTTCGTCGACACAAATGTTCTGATTTACTCCTACGATGTCGGTGCAGGTCCCAAGGATGAAATCGCGAAGAGCATCATGCGCGAACTGTGTAGCGCGCGAACCGGTTTTCTGAGCACACGGGGTACTTCAAGAGTTCTACGTTAACGTTGCGCGAAAGATCGCTTTTCCGCTCTCAAAGGTCGCGCGCACTATGATCAGCCGCGACGCGAGTTGGTGCATCGAGAACTCGCTGGTTGATATTTCGACAGCATTTCAAATTGAAGACGAATCGCTGGTCGGATTCTGGGATGACCTGTAATCACTTCAACTGCGAGAGGTGGGGCGACGCGCCTTATTTCAGTGGACCTGAACCTTGGGCAAAAATTCATGGACGTAGTTATTGAGAATCCTTTTGCCGCGAATCCATGAATGATTGAAGTTGAGGCATCGACCTACATGGATGTTTCGTCATTCTTGTTCCTTCAGCCCGGAATGGCATGACAGAGTTGCAGTCAGACCCGGCAGCAAATTAAAAACCGGGAGCCGATCATTAGAGGGTAGTTTTAAGCCGCACCGTCTCCTGACTCCGTTCCTCGCGACTCAAAGGAAAGCACATCTTCCTAACTGAGTAGCAAAGATCCCACCTGTTCCCCACACCAAGAAACGGCTGCAGCTGTCTTGGCGGGGCATGCAAATCCGGTATAATCAGCAAGCGAAATTTGAGACAGAGCCTCAAGCGCGCTCCAGCTGTCCCAGCGGAGATAGATAACGATGATTATCGGCGACCGCATACGCGTCATACGCGAGAAGAAAAGCCTTTCCCAAGGTGACATCGAAACCCAGACGGGCTTGCGTCGTTGCTACATTTCTCGCGTTGAAAACGGGCACACGGTGCCGAGTATTGAAACCTTAGAGAGGATGGCCAGAGGGCTCGACGTTCCGCTCTATCAATTGTTTTATGACGGCGATGAAACGCCGCCGGCTCCAGATTTTCCCAAACCGAAAAATGACCTCGGGTGGGGCAGATCCGGCAAAGATGCTCGCATGCTGGCGCGATTCCGCCGACACCTAAGTCGCTTGGATGACGACGACCGCGAATTACTGCTGTACTTGGCTCAGAAGATGGCTCGCAAATTGCCGGAGCGGGTCACAAGCCGGGGATGACGTTATCTTGGGCTTTCTAGTGCAACTCCGAGCGTGAACATCTCTAACTAGGGCATGATTTGTACAACACCCTTGCGAACGTCGGGACAATGATGGCCAACGGAGGGCATAACGTCGTCTGCTGACGGAACTGGCGAGTGTGTTTTAAAATGGAATCGACGAAGGGCGATCAGCTCGCGCGTCGAATGGGGACAATCGTGAGCGGCGAACGGAATCGCCTCTGGCTCGAGGACTGCTTCCATCTCGAAATCAGACGCTCGTTGGGCGACAACAATGTGCCATACGAGAACCCTAACGTACCGAGCTTGGAGCCGAACGATAACTTAGGCTTCCCTGGCGATTTCTCGGTCCAATATTTCACGTACCGTAGTGAGAAGAGCGTCGGGCGTGAATGGTTTTGTCAAGCAGGAGTGGCAGAATTTGCAAAATAGCTTAATCCTGTCCAGTTTATCGGGATGGCCTGAAACGAAAAGAAATTTGAAAGCAATGCCCAACTGGTTGAATTGTTCTGCCAAAGTCCTTCCATTCATTCCCAACATGACTAAGTCGGTCAAGAGGAGATCGACTGGCTTTGGATTGGATTTGGCAATTCGAAGCGCTTCTAGTCCATCCCCCGCGCACAGAATTAGGTAACCCTGATCGCTTAAAGACTCATAAAGTAACTTCCGCACCATACGATCGTCCTCGACGACCATGATCGTTTCGGTTCCGCGACAGCGGCAACCGGTTAACACTTGCGGCGATGGGTAGTCAGCCCGCTGATTTGCGGAAGGCAAATAGATTCTAAATATAGAACCCGCTCCGACCTTCGTTTCGACCCGAATGAGGCCATTCATTTCCTTGATTGTCTGAGCGGCCATCGTGAGGCCAAGTCCGTTGCCTTTATTCTCGGGTTTCGTCGAGAAGAAAGGTTCAAATATATGAGACATTGTTGATTCATCCATCCCGCATCCTGTATCGCTGACTTCCAAAAGTGACCAGATTCCAGGCTTAGCCGCTTCGTCGTCGCGAAAAAAGTCATTCTTGAGATCGATGTTCGACGTCCTCACAGTCAGGGTTCCCCCCCCCGCCATCGCATCGCAAGCATTGATCACCAGATTCAAGAGCGCCTGTTCGATCTCGTTGGGACTGATCCGTACGCTTTGCAACTGCGGGTCGAGGTCACGCACAAGCGTTATTTCATCACCCATCAATCGTTGAAACATATTCGCAACATCAGAAACCAGTACATTTAGGTCCACGGTGTGTGGTTCAACGAAGTGCTGCCGGCTAAACGCGAGCAACCGTCGGGTCAGGTCGCGGGCCTGCAACGAAACATCCCGAATGCATTGGGCCATCGGATATATTTGATTCGACGGGTCAAGCCGCTTCATCATCAGCTCGCTATACCCAAGACTCGCCGTGAGAATATTATTGAAGTCATGTGCTATACCACCCGCGAGTTGCCCAACCGCTCCGATTTTTTGGATTTGGCGAAGATCGTCTTCGAGCCGCTTCCGTTCCCGCACTTCGTTTTCCCATCTTGCGCGTACGTCGTTGTCGGATTCCGTCAAACAATCGTTGGCAATCGCAACGGATAAGAATTGGGCAACCAAGGCCAAGACGGTCTCATCTTCCGGAGTAAATAAGCCCTCCAGTTTATCCCAGACGCGGATCCACCCAATGTTCCGGTCGTTTCGATCCAGGAGCGGGACGGCGAGCCAAGCCGATGAAGGGCGGAGTTTCCCCGTGCATTCCAGTTGGTTCTGGAGTGACCCCCAATTGGCGTTCGCCTCGGCTCGGGTCATTTCGTCAATTTCAGAAATTAGCGCGTCAATCGAACTGCTGTTGGGAAGGGGAAGAGTTGTTATCTCTTGAGCGAATTTGTCATTAGCACAGATTCTCAGGGCAGCCCATCTCGCTCCCATAATTGCTCGCGTCCCCTCGGTGGCAATTACAAATATTGCCCGGAGGGTTTTCTGGAGATTGATTTCGCGCAGAAGCGTGACTAGGGCTTGGAACTGACCTGGTGCAAGAGGCAGCGCTATGCCAGGCATTCGGACGGCTGGGACTTGGGTCATCGTTACACCGCCATTTCTGAGGATGTCCTTCGCTAGAAGGAGGGCCATCCGCAATCTAAAGCAGCCAATCCCCATTGCCTGTGCAATATTGGTCACATTAGATGCCTGTTCACTCATAGTTACTAGTGATAAACATAGGTAGAGTTCATTGCCAACCAGAGCACATCGGATCATTTGAAGTAATGGCTTCTTCTGCGCTGCTACGGCGCGCCATTGACGCGGGCCGATTTTTCCGCTCTGGTTTCTTTTATCGCCATTCCCGGACAATTAGACTTTCCGCGCCCGAAACCGGCGCCCCGAACGTCACGAGAGATACACATCAAAGGAAGTAACCATGAGCGTCACCGACGTCCTGGTCACCATCGGCAAAACGACGTTCGACTTGTGGAATACCGGAGGGGTTTTCACGATAGCCGGGGGGTACCGACGAGGTTCTCGCGCAGACGCTCGGCGAGAATTTTCACACGAGCGATTTTGGGAATGTGTTTGCGCCGGTCAATTCGATACAGCCGACGATCAAGATCGATTTTTCTTTCGGTACCGGCCCTTCACAGTCGATGACCTTGCTGATTCAGGACAAGTCTTGCATACAGGCGGACTTTGACCTTGTCAACGCCAGTCCCTGTCCCGGGACGAATAATCCAACGTTTCCGGCGGTTGTAACGAATCGCTGCAGTGGCCAGACATCGGCACAGCGGGCAGCGACAATCCAGGGAGTACCAAGACCCTGAACCAGCGAGTCTCCTTCTCGGGAGTGGGCGGAGTTCTCGGCTTCGCGCGCCGTCGCTTGCTCTCTTAGAACGGGAAAAGCGACGTCTTTCTCGAACCGGGCCGGGACTCCTGCTCTGCTTAAGGATTTCCAATTCGGGGACAGTCTCGAAGAACGGCTCGCTCCCGATACGCGAGATCAAAAATGTGGTCGAAGACACGTGCCTGCCGGGCCGCGCCGGCACTTCCGCCGTTCTGTCACAAAGTTGTGCCGTCAGATTTTGATACCCGTCGTTTAAGCGGAGGGGTTTACAGGGCGCGCCTTGCCGACGGGTCGCCGCCTGGTAGGTGAAGCGTCGGAAGTTCGCGGCAGCATGCCGTCCCCCAGTTTCATCGCGTAAAGCGCCGTATCCGCCGCGCTCATGAGCTTTTCGATCGTTTTGCCATCTCTTGGATAAACGGCCATGCCAATGCTTACCGAAAGCGGTGGCTCCCTGTCGTCGTTCGCGAGACTGTGGCAAATTCGTCGTGCCACCCGCATGGCCGCTTCTGCCCCCGTCTCGGGCAGCACAATCGCAAACTCATCCCCGCCGAAACGCGCCGCAGTATCAAGGTCCCGGCTTGAATTGCCCAGCACATCAGCCAGCCTGCAGAGCGCCTGGCTGCCAACCGCGTGGCCGAAATTATCGTTGATCCGCTTTAAGCCATTCAGATCAAGAAACAAAATGGCGAACTCCCGCGAAGTGCGGTCGGATCGTTTGATTTCACCGTCAATGATCTTTACGAGGTGACGGTAATTCGCGAGTCCGGTCAGGGAGTCGGTGGCCGCCTGCCGCCGCAAATGATTCTCCAACTTCCGCTGTTCGGTCACGTCCTCAATAATGATCTCGTAGCCTTCCATTTCCCCCTGGTCCCGAACCTCGCGTCCGCTCAGCCGGACCCGCAGGGCCGTCCCATCGTTTCGCTTCCAGTCAACTTCGAGCGGCGTCAAGCGGTCCTTGTGATCGCCATCCGCATGCCCAAGTATTTGCGCTCGCTGGATAGGGTCGCAAAGGATATCTCGCGCATGGCTTGATCTCAGCAGTTCGTCGCGGGATGGATATCCAAGCATGGTTAGCAATGCTTCATTTGCGTCCAGAAACTTCCCATCGCTGCTGCACCGGCACATTCCGTATGCCAAGTTGCCCACCAGAGCACGATAGCGTGCTTCGGAATGGCGTAACTTTCGCTCCGACTGGTCCCTTTCCTGGCGCAAATTGTTCTCACTGAGGGCTCGGCGTACGGCGACGGGGAGATGACCGACATGCTCCATTTCAACGCAGTCAGCGGCACCCGCGGTAATGAGTTTCGCGGCGGTTTCTAGAGGCATGGCGCGGCCAAGGAAAATCAGCGGGAGTTGTTTATTTTTCGAGTGCAGGATCTGAAGCTCGCGCGCCTCTTGCCCCCTCGCGCTGTGGTATCCGGCCAGCACTATGTCAAAGGTTTTTGAGTCTAAACGTTCAGTAAGCTGATCCGGAGCGCCAACTATATCTTCATTGACTTTGAAGTACCCCCTCTTGAGCTCCCGCACGCACTGCTTTACCTCCGCAAGATCACTGTGGACGAACAGAACGCGCAAGGGCCGTTTTCGACACGCCGGCCCGTTCAGCACGCTGGCGGCCCGAGGTCTCGTAGCTGGCCTTCGAGTGGTTGCATCCATCCTGACCTCGCTCGATCTCATGAGCTGTGAGCCCTCTCGGATTAGCCTCCCTTAATGAGGCGCGAGTATTCCAGCAATCCTAGTTCCACAACGCAGCGCAATCTGTTCAAAAGGCGACACGTTCCTAATAGTTAACCGATGCTAACATGTATGAGGCAGTAACGTAAGAAGGCAATCTCGC
>Ga0307374_10008964_pt1 | contig 14838 bp, 9 predicted proteins | sample OX3MG_FD_202532 | JGI IMG/M metagenome (GOLD analysis project Ga0307374, IMG submission 202532) | Soil microbial communities from Risofladan, Vaasa, Finland - OX-3 | ecosystem: Environmental > Terrestrial > Soil > Coastal area > Acid sulfate soil | place: Finland: Risofladan, Vaasa | collected... | reverse complement strand
CTTTCTCTTCGAGGGCCAGATGGACATCTACCCGAGGATGGTCTTCGTCCTCTACGACCTGCCACCAGGGGAGCTGAGAGACGCGGCCGCCTTCCTGACCCTCTCGGCGGTCTGGCGCCAGATGCAGGACACCAAGGCGGTCCCCGTCTCCAGGAGGAAGATCATCGTGATAGACGAGGGATGGTCACTTGTCGAGATCAACCCGAGGACTGGCAGGCCGTACTTCCCGCTGGCCGTCGAGTACGTCCCCGAGATCTCGCGGACAGGCCGGCACTACAACTGCGCGTTCCTCATCGCCACCCAGCTGGTCACCGACCTCCTGGGCCGGGGCGACCACTACGGCCCCGGGAGGACGATGATTGAGAGCTGCGCCACGAAGGTCATCCTGAAGCAGGACCAGGCGGCTGCAGACGTCCTAGGCCCCGCCTTCAACCTCAGCGAGGCCGAGAAGAGATTCGTCGTCAACGCCCGAATAGGCGAGGGAATCCTCCTCACGCCGGACGGCCACACGCAGATCTACAACTACCTGAGCGACTTTGAGAAGGAAGTCTTCACCACGCGGCCAAAGGAGGTAACGGGTTGAGCCACCGGATTGAAGGGGTTGAGGCCGTCAGGAGGAAGAAGGCTCCTGAGCTTTCTCATAAACGAACGTGGAAAGAGGGTGCTGTCGACTCCGCGTTTGGTCTAGCGTGACATGCATTCGGTACCAAACGACAACTGGACAGGTGGGATGCTCGCAGAAGATAAGGGGAAGGAAAGCCACGGCCAAGCTCATGTACGCAGCCCTGGATCTGCATGAGAAGTCGATACAGTGCGTCCTGAAGGACGAGGACGGACGCGTGATCAAAGAGTCGAAGATGGGGAAGGACGAAGACAGGATACTCAAGTTCCTCGACGGGACTCGGGCCAAGGTGGTGATGGAGTCGGGGTACAACCACCAGCACATCTACGACGTGCTGAAGGAAAGAGGGTACGACGTCACCGTGGCACACCCGCTGATGGTCAAGGCGATCGCGTACGCGAGGGTCAAAACGGATAAGGTGGACGCGAGGACGCTCGCAGACCTGCTGAGAGCCGACATGATACCTGAAGCGTACGTCCCTGCCGGAGACGTCAGGGAGGTGAGGGACCTTGTGAGGAGGAGGCACTACATGGTCAAGCTCAGGACGATGCTCAAGAACAAGGTCCACGCGGAGATCGCGACGAGGTGGATAAAGTACGATGGCAACGTGTTCACCGAAGACGGGAAGGTCTTCCTCAGGTCCCTCTCCATCGACGCGGTCGACGACTACCTGGACACCATCGAGTTCCTGAGCAGGAAGATACGCGAGCTCGACGAGAAGGTGAAGAAGGTCGCTGAGTCCGACAGGTACGCGAAGCTGCTCGTGACCATACCGGGCGTTGGATGGTATGGCGCCCTCTTGATATCGAGCGAGATAGCGGACGTGAACAGGTTTCCTGACTACGAGCACCTGTGCTCGTATGCGAGGCTCTCGCCCGGGGTGAGGCAGTCTGGAGACACGCAACACACGACGAAGGGCCTGGGAGACTCGATGCTCAACTGGATGATGGTCCAGTGCACCCGCGTCCACGTCCGGAGGTGCGAGTCATCGGCGATAACGAGGTTCTACCAACAGGTAAGCAAGAGAAGAGGAGAGAAGATAGCGATCGTGGCAGCGGCGAGGAAGCTCATGCGAGCCGTATACATCATGCTGAAGGAGGAACAAGCCTTCAGGCTGGATGGCTGAGCAGCTAGAGCCCGTTCGGTTCTTGCGCCATAGAGCGCGTGCGACAGGTTGGGCCAAGGCCTTCGCGAAAGCCACAGTGCTCCGTTGAGAGCGAATAGGAGAGTGCCCATCCAGCAACAGTAATAAGGGCTCAGCTCAGCGACATAGGAGAACCGAAGAGGATGGGAGGCGACTTCTCGGAGTGGCAGACGGACCTGGATGATAATTAGTCCTGCCAATGCGAACTACGGCAGCGAGTTCTCAATCTCAACATCTTCTGCGCCCTTAATGGTATCCCACCCGATGCCGGCCAAGGCTATCATAATCACGTTGATGCCGAGAAAAGTCGCGCCTATCTCCAAGCTGACGATATTCCGACCAATCAAGGCGATAAATAACGCTACCACGATTCCAATTCCTAAGAGCGGCGACCCCAACCAGATGCCGTGGGCATTAGACCCCCACACCCACGCCCCTGCCACTATCCCAAGCGCACCCATCACGGTTAGCAGGCCTCCCAAGCCGAACGCCCCAAGTGATGCCATCCCCATACTCCCAAGGCTCGGAATCGAGGAAAGGCCACCTAACATGAAGCCGCTAATTAACATGGCCACTCCAAGAAGCATCCCGAAAATTCCGTAAGCCACAAACATTACCGCGTTCACCGTGTTCGCCATCCCACGTTCTGGCTTCTCCTCGGCCGACCTCTTCTTTCGGCCAAAGACCTTGTCTGCGTCCTGCTTACAATACATTCGCCCCCTGATTTTGACTGCGCACGAGTCGCATATGCCTTGTCCGCACTCCGAACATATTCCTACCGCATCAACTGACTGATGCAAGTAGCATTTCATTCGTATTCGACAGCAAGACTCTATTGTTGTGTATTAATGTTATGAATGTGCAGTCTGGTTCACGATAATTGCACTCGTTGCCTGCCGAACGAGACAGTTCAAAATCAGTAGGTTAATGATTCCCTTATCCCGCAGTGGATAAAGAGGTTTCTGGCGAGCGCGAACAGCGCGCGCAGACATACAGGACCAGAGTTCAGAGGCAATCTTAGAATGGTAGCCACGGTTCCGACCTGAATTCATACGAGTCAAGGCCGACCTCTGAAAGAGGCGGTAACCACCTCTGAAACCTTGTAGACTATCAGTCTAGAGTGGATTATGAACAAAGTTGACACTCAATCAACCGAACACTCGACAGCACCCCCTTCCCTCAGGCAAAGGTTAAATCCGTTGGAAAAATCTTCCCTAATCTAGAAGTCCTATGCCAGTCGGGATAATCGGTGGCAGAGGTTGTGGGAAATCAGTGTTTGTGAGCCTATTAGCAACGTCTGCAATCAAATATGCGAACAGCCCAGACGGAAAGGATTTCAGGTATCACACGGAACCAGCTTTTACCGAGGCGATAGGGAAGATTATTGCATCGCTGAAAATGCAGGCTTGGCCGTCGGCGAACCTCAAGGGGACCCTTTCAGAGTACAAACTTACGTTCGGATACCATCGGCGGGTAGCGGGGGTAGCAGACGACGCCGTACAAGCAGCGACCTTCAAGAAAGGCAGGCTTCCGGCAAGACAGACCTACAACATAGTCAAATTCAATTTGTATGACATAGCGGGGGAGGACGTTGAAGCAATAAAGCATGTAGCAGAAAGTGCCAGAAAACGCCAGATAGTCATGAGTGAGGAGCTTCCAAAGGACCTAAGAACACTACTCGACTGTAACGTTCTCGTCTTTTTGATAGATGCAAGCAAGATGACGACTGATCCGAAGGATTCCAGATTCAAGTCAATGGTCGAATACGATAATCTCATGGCCGATTTGATGTCACTGGTTGCGGTCTACAAGTCAAGACCGGGTGCAATGCAGCAAGGGCAAAAATTGTACCCGGTATTCGTTCTAACAAAATTCGATGCCATCGATCCTGAAATAATTCAGACAATAGGGATCCCGCAGGATTACGTTGCCTGGCTACACCATCTCCGTCAGAAGAGCAAGCGGGTTTTGCCCTTCGTCGACAAAGGGCAGGCAGAAAGAAACGAGATTGCCAAACGGTTCATGAACGAATTCATGTCGCATACCCAAGCGCAAAAAGGCGGTGCTTGGTTAAAGGGCGTTGACATGGACAGGAGTCACTTCAATTTCAGCTACATTGCGACTGAGCTGAACGATGAGGGCGTACCAGTCCCGCGGTTAAAAGTCAACAGCGGGACGAGTGGAGTAGATTTGGATTATTCTGAATCAGAATACCGTGTGTTCATAGACTATTTCGGAAAAATCTCAAGAGACATACGCGATGTGGATGAAACTGGAAAAATCGAGTCAGAATTCACCAGGTAGAGGCAATTGCCAAGTGAATACCTGGAACACTTGATTTACGCTCCGGTCCCCAACAGGGGATATAGAGTGAGGGCGACATCGCCGGGAGTTACTGAAAGCGAATTCCTCGACGCAGCGAAGGGATATTTCGCACCATTCGACCAAAACCTGTTCGACGGAGACCTAGAAGCTAGAATGGTGATAGGTTCAGCTTCCACTATTTACTTGTCAAGAATCCTTCAAAGGCCCAGACTGGACGAGCTAAAGCGAAGTGGGGTGGTCTGTCATATGGTGGAAATTCCAATCGCTATGTTTTCAGCGGGGCTCACCTTTAGGGAGGTGAACAACGCGATGGTTAGTTTTGAAAGTTCGCAGCACGAAGTTCCGAAAGGTAACATGCCGGAGTTACCTGTCAAATGGGAATCGAAGGGCGATAATAAGGACTACGATCTGACTGAGATGGCGTCCTCCATCCCAGAAGACGCAGCAAGGAGAATCATCATGGCTTTCAACGGGGAAAGCCCAAGAGTGTTCGTACTATCCAAAACAGGCGGGTGGAGCAAACGGACCGATTTGGTGTATGCCATTTCAAAATTCCTAATTTTGTGCGGGATAAAGTCCTTCAGTGTAACGAGCGAATGCCCGATTGATGACATCATGGGATTCGAGGGACTGGTTGTCGTATCTTCCTACATTCCATCGTTATCGGGTCATTCGGGATGGACAGTGGTGAACCTCTCCAACAAGGAGAAGCAAGCACAATCGCCGAATGCTGCACGCGCGGATGACGTGATTAGGGGGATCTATTCCTGAATTGTCTTGTTAGGTTCGCGTTTAGATGACATTCTGTAGGTAATTGACTTCGCTGGCATGTCGGGCTCGCGGTAGATTTCTCTCGTAATGGCGATTTTCTCTCCCAGGGCGTTCTCGAACTCATATTCGATGCTCCGGATGTTAGAGTCATCACTTGGGAGCATTTTTCCCTTCTTCCCAAGCAGCTGAACAATCTCGTCCACGTTAATCTGTTCCGAACTAGCTGGATGATATTGCTTGAAGCCTTCGTCGTTCAGCGCATTGAAAAGCTGTATCGCGTCAGAAGAATACTTGTCATCTATCTTGCCAAATATACTTCGAAGGTCCGCTTCGCTAAGAGCTGAACTTAACGTCGCGATCAAGAAAGCTCGGTACCAGCCCTTGTCGTAAACGCTTGCATTGATGTGTGACATGATATCCATTCTTGTTTGATTGGCCCGACGCCTTTCGATGAGCTCCAACCAGCCCTGAGGCGATGGATTCAAAATCAGAGCGTCTATGTCCGAATCCGTGATGACGGTGGGTTGGGGAACCTCAGGCTCGAGGGTCTTGGGAGCCGCGAGGTTTCTCAATCTTGTTTCGAGTTCTGTGGCATCTATCGTCCACCCTGCTGACTTGAACCTCTTTATTCCCTCGACGAGGTAGAGCCGCTTCTCTTCAAAGTCGTCGGCGGGCAGGTTATCCTCTATGACCTTGAGTGCTCTCGCCAGGGAGAGGTCAGCTGAAGACAGGTCGTTCTGAAGTGATTTTTTTGCATCGTCTAGGTTCTGCCTTGCGCGCTTCAGGCTTGCCAGATGCAATGCATCTCGCTCATGTGACAGTAATCGATTAAGGCTAACTTCAGCGTCGCTCAATAATTTCTTGGTATCACTCGAACGGGTTCCTGCGGAACTACCCAATCAGGTCGCCCTTTCCTGTTTCTGAGGATGCGTCACAAGTCAGCCCTTGAGGGACCACCACAGAGCACGTCACAACCACTTGAAAGCCCACTCAGCGAAACTCGTGAATCCTTCCTTAGGGTATTCGAGGGGGAGTTTCGGGATGTGAACCCCATTTTCGTCGCTCTCCACCGCGAGGTTCACGGCAAGCGCCATAATCTTCTTCGGGTCGTAGAAGTGACTCACGTAGGCTTTGACGGCCGGCAATTTCGCCAGTAGGGCATCTCCGGTTGACCCCCGCATCCCTTCAGGGAGTAGGTCGCACTTGGTGAAGACGAATGCGAGAGGGGTAGTTACCTTGTCTTTGCTTGTTCCATCCTTGATGACCTTGAGTAGGGTGCAGTATTGGAACTGCCTAGTTTGCCAGATTGGATAGTCAGAGCAGTCTATCGTTATAATCAAGGCCTTCGCTTCGAAAATGAACGCGTAGGGACCTCTCATCTGGCCTTCGCGCCGGCTGAAGGCGCGCAGGAATTGCACTGGGTCGTTCACTTCCGAGTTGACCAATGTCTCGAACGCTTCTCCTGCTATGTCGACCACCTGCAGAAGGACTGACTTATCTCTCGGAAACGCCTTCTTTGTGAGGACTATCTCGATCGGGCGGACTTCTCCTGGCTGTGTATGCGGAGGGAACTGCCTCTTGTTGAGGATGTATTCCATGTTATGGCCCACAGTCTTGAAGCCATCTTGCAGGACTATTTTCATGCCAAGGTGCTCCGCAGCTTCATACATGAAATTGGTAAACAAGGATGCGAAGACTGTCTTGCCCGAGCCGGAGAAGCCAATCATGGCCACGGCTCCCGGCTGGATCTCCGTCTCGGTGGAGCCTCCCCCGAGGCCAGCAACTGGGGCGGAAGTCCTTGAAGGTGGAACTCGTGTCTTCGGACCGTCTTGGGCCTTGGGCTTCTCCGTGACCGAGTCAATGACTGCGGGAGGGGGCTCTTGTCCACTCTTGTCGAGGTCTGGCAGAGGGGCTTCGACCATGCCTCCTTGATCAGGTCGGAGTTGGGAGATCGCCAGCTCCATCTCCCGCGCTTCATTGGTCGATCCCAGTTTCGTGTAGAGTCTCTGGGCTACAGCGAGATAGTATAACTTCCGGTCGCGCTCTACAGACTGCGGCGCGCTATCCGGCAAGCAATGCGCCATCAGGTCACAGGCTTTGGCGAGATAGAAGTCAGCCAACCTGGGTTGGTCAGAGCTATACTGCTTCTCGGCATTGGCAGCGTTCTCCACTACCTGGCGCAGTCGCATCGCTTTGGCAGGCTCTTTCTCTTTGTTGTGCAGACGTCGCCAGTCAAGATTGATTTCGTGGATAACATCGCGCCAGTTGATTTCGCGAGAGTAGCTCATTTCTCTACTCTCCCGAGGCCCGTTCCAGTTCCTTATGCAGCTTGCTCGCCTTCCTCTTGAGGTCTTTGTTCCCCGAGGTGGTCTGGGTCAGCTGGTCCACGTAGTCTCTCAAGGTCTTGAAGACGTCCTGTGCAAATGGAGCGGATTGGGCAGTCGTATCTTTACTCCTACCCAAACCGAATCCGAACACCTTCATGAGGCCGTAGATATAGTCGATTACGGAAAGGGCGAGCGCGCCTAGCCATATACCCTCAAGGGTCAATGCCCCGTTGACGAACACTGCGCCATAAGCAGCCAGGAATCCGGTGGCGATTCCTCCGGAAGCGACCATAAGCAGGGGTTGTCTGGAGCCTGAAACATGGAGTTCTTTCTTCACTCGAGATGACAGTTCGCTTATCATCCAGAAGTCCTCGTCTGACAAGATTCTCGAGCCTCCGACCCGCGGTTCGAACACCTCCTGGATGACGGCGGGGTTCTCCTGTACAGCCTGTCTGTAAACCCAGTCCACGAGAGCCAGGGCCTCAGCCTGTGATGAACTTGTGCGCAGTATCGTGCAGAGCGGCCTAACGACCGAATACCTCTGTTGCTCTTTCACGCTTCTCACCAATTCATCACCCTGGTTCGATTCAACGACCAGTCTAAGTAGCGGTAGATGCAGCGTAATGTTCTTCGAGGCGATCAGCTCTTTCGTGGTCCTGCTGAGGAGTTCACCCTTGAGCTCTGCCGAAAGCTCGTTGGCCCTTTTTACGAACTGGAATGCCGTATCGGGAGCGTTCGAATCCAATAGCCTTCCAAGAATTTCCCCGAAGATGCGCAGAAAGCTGCTAGGCTGTTCCCTCGACAGCTGGAGGTAAGTCAAACCAAACTGCGCGAGCTTCTCGGGGTCGCCGCCGGCCAGACTTTGCAGTTTCTCGTACAACTCTGATGAAAGTCCAGGCGGCGCCTGCTCGGCGAGCTCCAAACCTAGGTTGAACCTCTGGGTCAGATCGAGTTTCTCATCGTTAAGAAATACATCCCTCTTGTATGCATATTCGAGCAGTGCGGCCAACTTGGTTGGGCTTTTGTCCGTGACCCTCCCATAGAGATCAGCAAAACTCCGGTGTAGTTCGGACAGCTCTTCCGTAAGCCTTTCGAACACGATGGTGGAGAGATAATCTGCGAGATTGAACGTACCGGGGGTGTCCTCTCGTCTTGCCGTGTCGCCGACGACGATCGTATCGTAAAGACTCGGGCTTGATGGCTGCTTGTAATGTCCGTTTGTTGCAATCATCAGCTGGAACGGTATCTCTCTGTCCGGTTCGGCGGCATAGGAAGTGTAGGGGACCACCCTCATAGCAGGCGGAAACAACAGTAGCAGGTTCGGGAAGAACTCCTTTCCGCTCGTCCCTCCCGCCTCCTGGGGCTGGTTCACCAGGATGACTTTCTTCTCGCCCTTCAATACCGCATTCAGCAATGTATTCAGGGTGGTCTTGTCAGAGACGGTCTCTGTGATTGATTGGAAATCGATACCGCTACTTTCTTGGGCGTTTCGCTGTTCCCCGTTCAACGATCTTACAGCGTCAGCCATCCCAAATTCGCTAGCCAGCGACTCGGCTTCTGCCTTGGCATGAAAGGCATCTGCGAATGCGGCGAAGTCTGCGTTACTTTCTACGAACGCGTCCTTCTCCAGCACAAGGGTCTCGCTGAAGATGGCACCAAACCTTCCGTCAAACCCCTTGCCGATGTTATAGAGCGTGTTCAGACCTACTCTACCGGAGGGGAGGACCATGAGCCTGACACCTTCCAGAAAGTCCGATGGGTTAACGGCCACCGGGACGCCATACGAGTACAGGAAGTCTTCGTCCTCCTTGCTGACGTCAGGAGACTTTGCCACGACCTGGTAGCCGCGCCGGTTGCCAACCTTCGCAGGCATGTAGACAATCCTGCCGAGGTTAACCAATCTGGAGGCCAACCCTTTCAGTGCCTCCGCTGGAGTTTCGGCATGTCCATCGACCTTTTCAACCAGTCAAGGAAGCCTTGGAACCCAGCCTGAGAGAGGTCGAGTCTTGGTCCCTTCTCGGTATTGACCACCTTTGGCCGGCCGCCCTCAAAAGTGATGCATGTCTTCAAGCAGGTAGTCTTCTCAGTGTCGAAATGGCCGTAGATGTAGTTCTTGAGGTCGCCCATCAGGTCGAGAAGCTCGGCCCCATCCTTGGCCGAGAGCTCCGGCGGTAACTGGTCTGTCTTTGTGAAGACAATCGCGAGCGGCTCGAGGAAACCCCGTTGTCGCTTGGAGCCGAACGCATTCTTGGCGGCCAGGAGCTTCTGTAGCAGTGTCGTGTAGTCGGACTGAGTCCTGGCCCACTCCTGCAGCAGCGTCGAGTTGGTAGACTCGCTCTTCACCGACCTGCGGTAGTCCTTGATATCACAGCTGATGGTCAGCGCGTAAGCCTTGCAATACGGGAGGTAGGCGAACTCCCCGACGGTCTTCCCTTGAGACTTGGCCATGCTCAAGAAGGAGATGACCGCGTCGTCATCGTTCATGTTGAGCAGGTCGCTGAACGTCTCTCCAGAGATGTCGTTGACGTAGAACCACACGCTCTTGTCTCCGATCGAGATCCTCGCCTTGACGGGGATTCTCTTGTTCGGCGGGGTCTTCAGCTTACCAGAGGCCTCGGTCAGATAGCGATCAGTAAGGATGATGTCCTTGAGCTCCGCTATGTACTGTGAGCCCTCCTCCAGGTCAGCTTTGATTGTGGGGTCGAGGCGTATGTCGTTGATGAAATGAAGCAGAGCTACGCAGAAGACAGTCTTGCCGGATCCTGAGAAGCCGAGCATTCCCAGGATGGGTTCTCGGGGCGGTCTCTCTGCAGTTGGTAGCAACTTGTCGGGAATGAAAGGTCTCAGCTCCCGTTCTCGTATTCCGAGCTTCTCGTCGGGCATCATTGCCTAGCGGCCACCCTCCAAGACTGGTGCGTATGACGGAGTCCGTGCTGTTCCGAGACGGCCTCTCGCTCGTGCCCCCTCATTCACCAAGGACCCGCCCGAGCATGGTTTCATGATGCCGCACTCCGTCATGGTGCTAGGGCCCCTGACTGAGAGCGTGTTGTTCTAAGGTTGTATATCTTGCCTCGTTTCCCCTTCGAGAATGACGTGACAATCCACGGCTCGTTGTTGTACCACACCACCTGTCCAACCCTGTACTTTTGCCTGATGCCAACCCACAGCGAGGCAAGCAGCGGTGTCGCCGTCAGGCCTGACGCACTGAAGATTCCCAACAAGAAGAGGTTGAACCCAAACGTTGCCCTTACGGCGGTCGGTGAAACCGTGGTGATGGAGACCGAATCCGATGTTGAATTGACGCCTCCTGTCCAACCCCTGAACGTGTACAATATGGATTCCGGTACCGCAGTCAGTGTGATTGCCGTCGCCGCAGGGAGATAAATTGTCCCATTGGTGTTTGGCTTTACCACGCCGGCGGCTGACGAGTAAGAATATGAGACATGGCCGCCGGCCGAAGCGCTCACTAGAAGACCGGGATAGAATATGGCGTTTTGCACTATGGCTCCGTCAACTTCTATTGTCCATGATGAATTTGTCCCGGAATAAGAGCCCGTCCCTTGGCCATTCCAGCCTTGGAATGACCACCCGAGTTTCGGGGTGGCTATGATTGGCACGCTCGCATTGGCGTTCATCCACTCGCTCGTCGGTGTGGCTGAGCCTCCAGCAGTGGGTTGCGCGCTTATCGTGACATGAAACTGTTGGGAATAGCTCAGGACGGTCGGGACGACATCGGTTCCCGTTACGGGGAAGGATGCCGTGGGGACGAACCACCTTTCGGTCGGACTCGAACCTCCGAGGGCACTCGTGACGTTGGCGATGCTGTTCGAGTCGATCCAATACATCTGAGTCGTCGTTTCAAGGGTGGAATTCAACCGGTTTCCGAAGGAAGTGTATGAGAGCGTCGCATTCTGAGGTTGGCCGCGCCCCACCACCCTGTACGATATGTCCTGGGAATACTGTTGATAGTACTTGACCGTAAGTGTGTTGGAAGTTGAGACAGAGAACGGCGAAGTTGCGGTCGCCCAACGCTCCCCAGTTGACCCTGATATCATCTGAGTAACGGCGAGGACGCTCCCCCTCGTTGCCCAGACACTCTGTGTCAGAGTGGTCAGTGGGGTGCTCGCGTTTACTTGTGAATTGACGGACGACGCCGCAGAAGGCGCGGTCAGATAGGCCATGACTGGTGGAGGGGTCACGCTCCCTGGGGAGACGGAGTAGCTTACGGACTGGAGAAGCAGGTCGTAATAATAGAATGTGGCAGTGGAGCCTGCAGAGGTAGCGGTGAATGAGACCGACTGACAAGCCCCTCCAGCTACCTGAAGGCACCATTCCTCAGTGGAGCTTGATGATCCAGAAGACATGGCAGAAATCGTCACGGTGGTCTGAAGGTCGGCTTGAATCATATAGCTCGCGCCGCTGACTGAGAGTGTTGCCGGAGCGCCGTCATGCGTGTAGCTTATCGTAAACGAGTTTGAAGAGGACAAGCTCTGCGCCCCCTGACCGGGGACGAGGTTCAGTGTGAAGGTCACCGTACTGACGAAAAATACTCTTTGGACTGTGTCAGAGGCCGAGTCGGTGACAGTTACCGTGGCATTACCAGCTGCGGCTGACTGAGGGACCGCAAAAGAGCAACTGAAACCTCCCACGGCACTAACGCCGCACGGCGACGGCGTTGTGGACACCGCGGTGCGATTGAAGGCGATGCTTACGACTGACGAGGCGGTGAATCCGCTTCCCGTCACCGTCACCGACGTCCCGACGAATCCGCTCCCGGGACTGAGGGACGCTGCGGGCCCCACGGTAAATGTCTGACTCGCACGGTTCCCGGCCGCGTCCGTGGCGGTGACCGTGTGAGGACCAGCGGATGAGGCAGGGACTGTCAAGGTGCCTTGGAAGTAACCTGCAGCGTTTGTCGGCGGGATTGATTCGCTTAGAGGAGTCCCATCGTAAAGCAGAGCGATTGATGATGATGCCAGAAAGCCGTTGCCTGTTATCGTCACGCTTTGGCCTACAATCCCTGAATTGATACTGAGTGATAGGGTTGGTGCAGTTACAGTGAAGGTGGCATTGGCCGTGTTGCCAGACGAGTCGGTCGCGACTACCCGTTGCGCTCCAGCGGGAGAGCTTGGGACGTTGAATGAACAGTTCAAAGCGCCCGAAATCCCGATAACACACGTGGAAGGCGAGGTGGGCTGGGCAGCTCCGTTGAACGCTATTGTCACTGACGCAGACGCAGGGTAGCCATTACCAGTTGCAGTCACCGACGTTCCTATCGGTCCCGTGCTCGGATTCAGAGACAGGGTTGGAGCTGTTACCGTGAACGAAGAACTCGCCGTGTTACCATAGGAATCAGTAGCCGTCACGGTTTGTGACCCCGTAAGGGACCTCGGTACCGTGAATGTGCAACTCAATCCACCGGCGCTAGTAGAGTTGCATGACGTGCTTAGTTTCGTTGTACCGAAGGTGATAGATACGCTGGCGGATGGAGCGAAGCCATTGCCCGTCAGGGTCACCTGCGTCCCAATGGGCCCGCTCGTTGGATTTGCTGACATGGACGGCGTACTGACGCCAAAAGTCGCCCTGGCGGTGTTCCCATACGAATCTGTCGCGGTTACGGTCTGCGATCCCGCCGATGCGGGGACCGTAAAAGTCACTTGGAAAGCCCCTGAAGAAGTAGTGGAAGAGCTCGAACTTACCGTGGTGCTTCCATAATTGACCGTAATTGGCGAGGACGGGGCGAACCCGCTACCCGTGACCGTTACCGACGTTCCCTGAGGCCCCGAGGTAGGGCTGAGTTGTATAGTGGGCGGAGTGACGGTGAACGCCGCCGAAGCCGTGTTCCCATGGGAATCGGTAGCGGTGATTATTCGTGTGCCGGCGGAGCTTTCCGGGACTGTGAAGGAGCAGCTTATCGCGCCCGAGCCGCTCGTGCTGCAGGGCGACGGCGAAGTGGTTTGAGACACGCCTCCCAAGGTGATCGTCACGGTTGAGGAAGTTGCGAATCCGCTGCCGGCCACCGTCACTGAAGTCCCGAGCGGGCCGCTCGAGGGGGTAGGCGTCACCGATGGCGACGTGACTACGAACGGAGCGCCGGCCGTGTTGGAGCTGGCGTCTGTGGCGATGATTGTTTGCGAACCTGCCGGGGAGCCTGTCGCGACGAATGAGCAGCTTATCGCGCCCGAGCCGCTCGTGCTGCAGGGCGAAGGCGATGTGGTTTGAGACACGCCTCCCAAGGTGATCGTCACGGTTGAGGAAGTTGCGAATCCGCTGCCGGCCACCGTCACTGAAGTCCCGAGCGGGCCGCTCGAGGGGGTAGGCGTGATAGATGGAGCCGCCGCCCTCACTTGAGAAGAGTTGGAGAGCAAAACCAAGAGCATGACACAGGAGAAAAGAAGGAGTAGACTCTGCGTTCTGCCTGGCATATGCTTCACCACGTTACTTCAGGGTCACTGGCGAGTTATCTATTAAATCTCCGCCACTTGCTTGAGACTGCTCCAGGCCCAAGACATTCAGGATTAGCATGGCAATGTTTATTGTGAATAAGGTCATGCCTATCTCATAGCTTACACCCTGACCACATTCAGAATGGATACCTACCGCATCGGTCGCTTGATGCAAGTAGCACTTCATTGATGGCCAATGAAATAGTTGGAGGTTTTGTGTATAAATGTTATGAATCTCAAGATTCTGGTAAGTTTGTTGCACGGTCAAGCATCGATGTAGACCGCGCTTCATATTGAATCAGAAAAGGGCCTGCCGACTCATCTTACTTGGACTTGGCGCCTACCCCATACGCTAGGACTGCCGCTCCGATAGGCGTAATCAAGAGACCTATCAAAGCAGAAAGATACAAAGGAATAGGGATGCCGAGAACAAGCAGAAACGTGCCTACTGCCATGAAGCCCGCTCTCATCCTTGCTGGATTTAGGAAATCGTCTCTTAAGGCTATGGCATGCCCCGCGACTGGACAAGGAAAGAATCCGCGAGGTTCAGGCGAACCGACTCTCTGAGCGCCTGACCCTTACCCGTTCGGCGAGTAGGCTCAACCCAACCAGGAAGAGCGCGAAGAAGCTCAACAGCTCCACCGGAACCATCGGGAAGGCGGGAGAACTGTACGTCACCGTCTGGGACCCCAAGGTCCAAGTCGCTCCCCAGGAGTTCGTCACCTGGAAGCTCACCGTCCCGTTGTAGTCGGCTGGGAACTCGAGGTACTGGATGCCGAAGAAGCCCGGAGGTGCCAGCGGAGAGGCGTTTGGTTGCATGGCGCCCGTGAGGCTGATCTGCTTCCCGTCTACGTCGGCCACCACCGAGACGATCCCTCCGCTCGTATCGTTCGCCAGGACCTCGATCGTGCGCATCCCGTCCGAGACCTGCCCTCCCGGAAACACGTAGACACCGCCGCCGCCTCCCAAGTTGACGCTCACAGTGTTCGACTGACCGAAGATGAAGGGATACGTCTTGCTGAGGTTTCCCGGCTCAGTCGACGAGAAGTAGGGCGGCGCGCCGGGGATGGGGGAAGACGAGCTGCCGCTCGCCCCGTAGCCCCAGACCAGGTACGGCATGCTCCCCGCGAACGTGGAGTTGATCGGCAGCATGAGGAGCTGACTGCTCTGGTCGAGGTAGTAGCCGGTTATGTTCCCGAACGG
>Ga0307374_10008962_pt1 | contig 14843 bp, 11 predicted proteins | sample OX3MG_FD_202532 | JGI IMG/M metagenome (GOLD analysis project Ga0307374, IMG submission 202532) | Soil microbial communities from Risofladan, Vaasa, Finland - OX-3 | ecosystem: Environmental > Terrestrial > Soil > Coastal area > Acid sulfate soil | place: Finland: Risofladan, Vaasa | collected... | reverse complement strand
GCCTTGGTCGACTTGGTCGTGAACGTGTTGCCACACGAGCAGGTCACGGTCGCGTCGCCGTACTGGGGGTGGATTTCGGTCTGCATGGGTGCTCCTTGGTGCGAAGTACGAGTTTAGTGGGAAATCAGCTGGTCGGTGCGGGGCCGCGAGCGATCTCGGCCAGGAACTCGTCGTTCGAACGCGTGGTGCGCAACTTGTCGATCAGCAGTTCAAGGCCGGCCGCGTCGCGGCCCTCGGCGGCCAGGCCGTTCAAGACCCGTCGCAGCTTCCACACCTGAGGCAAGACGTCGCGCGGGAAGAGCAGTTCTTCGTGGCGAGTGGAGGAGGCGTTCACGTCGATCGCCGGATAGAGGCGTCGCTCGGACAGGCGTCGGTCGAGCTTGAGTTCCATGTTGCCCGTGCCCTTGAACTCCTCGAAGATGACTTCGTCCATCTTCGATCCGGTCTCGACGAGGGCGCTGGCGAGGATGGTGAGCGAACCGCCCTCTTCGATGTTGCGCGCAGCACCGAAGAACTTCTTGGGCGGGTACAACGCGCCCGAGTCCACGCCACCGCTCATGATGCGTCCGGTGGCGGGCGCCGCCAAGTTGTAGGCGCGCGCCAGACGGGTGATGCCGTCCAACATGATGACGACGTCGCGGCCCTGCTCGACGAGGCGCTTGGCACGCTCGATGCACAGTTCGGCGACGTGGGTGTGCTCTTCGGCCGGTCGATCGAAGGTCGAGGAGATGACTTCGCCGCGCACGCTGCGGCGCATGTCGGTCACCTCTTCGGGTCGCTCGTCGACCAGGAGCACCATGAGGTGCACCTCGGGGTTGTTCGCCTCGATCGACTGGGCGATCTGTTTCATCACCGTGGTCTTACCGGCCTTGGGCGGCGAGACGATGAGTCCGCGCTGTCCCTTGCCAATCGGCGAGAGCAGGTCGACAATGCGCGGGGTGAGGTCGGACTTGCCGTCGACGGTCTCGAGTTTGAGCTTCTCGTCGGGGAAGAGTGGCGTCAAGTCCTCGAAGCGAGGACGCAGGCGCGCGACCTCGGGGTCGACGCCCGCCACGGTGTCCACGCGCAACAAGGCGGGGTACTTCTCGTTGGACTGGGCCGGACGGTACGCGCCCGTGATCGAGTCACCCTTGCGCAAGAAGTATCGCCGCACTTGGTTGATCGAGACGTAGACGTCGCCCGACGACGAGTGAAAGCCGCGCGTACGCAAGAAGCCGTACCCGTCGTCTCGCAGGTCCAACAGGCCTTCGACTTCAATTAATTCGCCGTTGTAGGGCTGATCGGCGTTGGGCATCGCCTCACCGGCGAAGCGCTCGCGACCGTTGCGATTGCGTCGGTTGCGTCGGTTGTTACGCCCGGCCGGGTCGCTGAAGTCGCGCGGCTGGCGCTCGGCGCGGGCCTGGCTCTGATTCGACGCGCGCGCGGGGCGCTCAGCGCCCTCGGCGTTGCCCGCTCCCGCGGACTTTTGCTCACTGATCGGGGCCGACGCGCTGACCGCCGGGGCGGGCTTTGGGAGCACCGGCTCGTCCGCGAACTCATTCAAGAGATCGTCGAAGTCGTCGTCGGGCGTCGCGACCACGCGACGCGAACGAACCGCGCGCGAAGTACCGGCGTCAGCGTTCATGGCCGCGACGGGCGCCGCCGCGGGTACGGGAGAAGGGTCGCCCATGATTGCCTCGATGAGAGCGGCCTTGCTCGCTCGGGCGCCGACGTCGACGCCCTTCACCTTGGCAATGGTCTGAAGATCCTCACGAGTCTTGGATTCAAGATCGGAGCGGTCCGGGGAAGGCTTAAGAGCCATGCATAATCCTTTCTCGCCGCCCGCAAAAAAGTGGGGCGGAGAAAAAATAAGGGGAACGTCGTCGGGAAAGAAGTTCCGTACGGCGGCTAGGCCGAACTAACGACAACCCTCAGTGTAGCCGCAATTCGGCTCTCGTCAAGCGTCAGCGCAACGCGTCGAGCAGTGCCGCGAGCGTCGCGTCGACCACGCTGGGCGTGCCGCCCGTCGACACCGCGGTGTCGGGATCCTTCAGGCCGTTGCCCGTGAGAACGCACACGACGGTGGATCCTTCGGGAACGCCGTACTTCAAGAGTCCCGCCACCGACGCGGCCGACGCCGGTTCGCAGAACACCGACTCGTGGCGCGCCACGTACTTATAGGCGTCGATGATCTCGTCATCAGTCACGGCTCGGATGTCACCTAAGGACTCGTGGATGACTTCGAGGGCCGGCACCCAACTCGCGGGATTGCCGATGCGAATGGCGGTCGCGATGGTCTCGGGATTCTCTACCGGATGTCCCAGGACGATCGGGGCCGCGCCGGCCGCCTGGAAGCCCCACATCTTGGGCAACGTCGCGCACTTGGCGTGAAAGTGGTACTGCGTGAAACCACGCCAGTAGGCGGTGATGTTGCCGGCGTTGCCCACGGGGATCGACAAGATGTCCGGCGCCCTACCCAGCACGTCGACGATCTCAAAGGCTCCCGTCTTTTGGCCCTCGATGCGGTCGGGATTGATGGAGTTGACGATGGTGATCGGAAGGTGCTGGGTGAGCTCGCGCGCCAGGTTGAGCGCCTGGTCGAAATTCCCTCGGATCTGGATCACCTTGGCGCCGTAGACCATCGCCTGGGCGAGCTTGCCCAGGGCGATCTTTCCCTCGGGCACGAGGACCACGCACTCCATGTCGGCCTTGGCGGCGTAGGCGGCCGCGGCGGCCGACGTGTTGCCGGTCGAGCCGCAGATGACGGTCTTGGCGCCCGCGGCCTTCGCCTTGGTGATCGCCATGGTCATGCCCCGGTCCTTGAACGAACCCGAAGGGTTCATTCCTTCGTACTTGAGCCAAACGTCAGCGCCAAGGCGCTCGGAGAGCCGCTCGGCGTGCAGCAGCGGCGTGTTGCCCTCTTGGAGGGTCACGATCTCGCCCACGCCGTCAAGGTCGAGCCACTCGGCGTACTCGTAAAGAAGTCCTCGCCAGCCGACCATTAGTTGCCTCCGTCGATCACGCGCAGACAAGCACCGATGGAGTCGACGGACTCGAGTGTCGAGAGTTCATCGATGGTCGCGCGCACGTCACGGTGGCGCGCGTGGTGGGTGAGAAAGGACAAGCGGGCCTCGTCGCCAACGCCGGACTGCTCCATGGACTGGATCGAAACTCGGTGGTGACCGAAGACCCCCGCGACCGCGGCCAATACACCGGGACGATCGAGGACGTCGATGCTGAGATAGAAGATGCTCGTGACGTCGCCTTCGTCGACCGCGAAGAGCCGGTCGTCAACGCTAAAGGGCACGTCGTGACGACGTGAGACGCGATTGCGCGCGGCGTCGAGCACGTCACCCAATACGGCGGTGGCGGTTGGCTCACCGCCAGCGCCGGGGCCGAGCCACATCAGCGGGCCGCTCTTTTCGCCTTCGACAAAGACCGCGTTCATGGCGCCGTGCACCGACGCCAAAGGGTGGGCGAAGGGCACCATCGCGGGGTGGGCGCGCCGGGAGATGCCGTGCTCTCCCACGCGCTCGGCAACACCGAGGAGTTTGATGACGTAGCCCGAGCGTCGAGCAAATTCGACGTCGATCGAGCGAATATTCGAAATTCCTTCTCGCGAGATCTCCTCGCCCACGAGGGCGGTCCCGAACGCGAGTGAGGAGAGGACTTGGACCTTGGCCGCGGCGTCAAAGGCCTCGACGTCCGCGCTCGGATCGGCCTCGGCGTAGCCGAGCGCCTGCGCCTCGGCGAGCGCTTCGGCGTAATCGCTTCCTTCGTCGGTCATCTTGGACAAGATGAAGTTGGTAGTGCCGTTCACGATGCCCATCACGCGAAGCACTCGTTCACCCGCGAGCGACGTGCGCAGTGCTCGAAGTATGGGCACCGCGCCTCCAACGGCGGCCTCGTAAAAGAGGTCCGCCGCGTTCGCGTGCGCCAACTGGGCAAGTTCGGTGCCACACGCCGCCATCAGCGCCTTGTTGGCCGTGACCACGGACACGCCTCGCTGGAGGGCGAACTCAACGTAGTGACGCGTCGGCTCGACGCCGCCCGCGACTTCGACGAGAATGTCGAGATCTTCTTTGAGCAGTGACTCGACGTCGTCGCGCAGTAGCCCCGGCGCCACGCCCGGGTGAGGTTTGGACGCGTCGCGCACCGCGACTCCGACGACCTCTAAATGAGCCGTCGCCGCGTCGATCAGGGCAATTGAGCGCGACTCGTCCGCCAGAAGTTCCACGAAGGCGCGCCCGACGTTGCCGGCACCGATGACGCCCACTCGAATCACCGGAGATTCCACCATATGAGGCTAACCGACCGCTACACCGCGTCAGCGTTCGAGTCGCGCCAAGTCGTCGTAGTTTTCGCGCCGCAGGACTTCTCTAGCGCGACCCTCAGCGACAAAAACCACGGCCGGACGAGGCACGCGGTTGTAGTTCGAGGCCATCGAGTAGCCGTAGGCCCCCGTCACCGGCGTCGCGATCAAATCGCCCGTCGTCGTCGCCTCGGGCAGCCACGCCTGGTCGATGATCACGTCGCCGCTCTCGCAGTGCTTGCCCACGAGGCGAACGCCCTTCGTGCGCGGTGCTAGGGGACGCGCCACGTCGAAGGTTTCGTAGCCCGATCCGTAGAGTACCGGTCGGGGGTTGTCGCTCATGCCCCCGTCGACCGCCATGTACGTGCGCTGGGGCACGGTCTTTATTGAACCCACCGTGTAGAGCGTCACCGCCGCCTGGGCCACGATCGCGCGACCCGGCTCGGCGAGCAGACGTGTCGAGGGGCTCAGTTCGCTCATCGCGAGGGCTTCGCGCAACGCCGCACCCCACTCGGCGATCGACGGCGCCGCTTCGCCCTCGACGTACGCGACGCCGAGCCCGCCGCCCACGCAGAGTTCATCAAAGTCGTCGCCCGCGGTAAAGGCCGCCAGGATGGAAATGGTCTCGGCGAATCCGTCGACACCGAAGATCTGCGAACCAATGTGGGCGTGCACGCCGTGCAGCGTCACCCCCTCGATGGAGCGCAACGCGTCAATGGCGCGTCGCGCGTCGCCGTTGGCGATGGAGAGCCCGAACTTCGAGTCCTCTTGGCCCGTGCGTACGAATTCGTGCGTGTGCGCCTCCACCCCGGGAGTAACGCGGACGAGGCAGTTGAGCGGATGCCTTGACGTCACCAAGCCACGAAGTCGCTCGATATCGTAAAAGCTGTCGACCACGAATCGATGGACGCCGTTCGCTACCGCGACCGCAATTTCGTCCGCGGACTTGTTGTTGCCGTGGACGATCACGCGGCTCGCGGGAACCCCCGAGCGAAGGACGAGGTCGAGTTCGCCTCCCGTCGCGACGTCGACGCACAGTCCCTCCTCCACGACCAGGCGCGCCATCGCCCCGCAGAGGAACGACTTCGACGCGAAGGCCACCCCATCGTCGAAGGCGGACGCGGCGGCGCGAGCGCGCGAGCGTAGGGTCGCTTCGTCGTACACGAAAAGCGGCGTCGCGTAGTCGCGCGCGAGTTGTCGAAGTGAGACCCCGCCAATAAGGACGTCGTCGTCGAGAAAAACGGACGTATCGGGCAGTAACGTCGCGAGAATCGGCCCCGCCACTAGAGGCAGCTCACCGCTCGTCGAACCGGAGAAATTCGAAACAGTCCAGTAGGATTGACGCGCTGCCCTCGTAGCTCAGCGGATAGAGCATTGGCCTCCGAAGCCATGTGCGCAGGTTCGATTCCTGCCGGGGGCACTGTCGTTTCACGACTGATTGTCGCCGCGCCCCCGATATCGTCCTTTTCCACCACCTGATTATTACCGGCTTTTCCCGACATCAACGAACAGAAGTGGTGTCCGGGGAGATCGAGAGAGACACCGAGGCGCGAATTGGTGTGTCAGACGTTTACGCCAGCACGCCAGGACGACCATTCGTCAAGATCGGCGTCGAGCATACGACGAACCGGCGCGACGTCGCCTAGTAGCGGTGGCGAAGGCGCAACCTTAAGGGCCGCCCGTCGGGATCGAAGATGAGCCGGTACGCGAGCCTCGCCCAACGTTGCGCGCCGTGAGGAACGGGCTCAATCACGTGGTCCCGGACGCGGCTCGACGGGCGAGCCCCGATGGCGCCGCCAAAGTCATCACGTTGCGCGTCGGCCGCGGCCTTCTCCCAAAGCCGACAAGCTTGGGCGATGTCGAGCAACTCGACATCGTCGAGCGAGCGCCCAAGATGTTCGGCCCAAAGCATAAGGCGTAAATTGCGCGCGAACGTACGACTGCCGTCGCCAAGCCCGCCCGGATCACGGGGCGCCCGCTCATCGAGTTCGTCGTCGATAACGGCGCACGAGAGTTCCGAGTCGTGCGTCCACGAACGCCGGTTGAGATTGTCAGAACCAACGGTGGCCCAAACGTCGTCGATGACGCAGACCTTGGCGTGGACGTAGATCGGCCAACCTTCATCGTTCTGCACGTTATAGAAGCGAACGCGATCGCCTCCGGCGGCGCGCACGATTGCCATGGCCTGCGCCTGAGCCAGCCTGCTCGGCGGACCCGAGAATCGACCATCCTTGTCGGGAAATCGTGGAACGACGACGATGAGTTGCAACGCCGGGTGCAGACGCAGCGCTCTGGCCAGAATCGTCGCAATCTCGCTTGACCAAAAATACTGATCCTCGATATAGATCAAACAACGCGCACGTTGTATTGCCTTAACGAACGCTCGGGCGACGCTGCGCTCACCGTCAGGCGCGAATGGGTACCTCGGACGACGCGAGGGATACGTGCGAAGGACCTGTACGGCGTGTCCTCCTTGGATCGAGGGGTCGGAACGAACCTCAGGCATCGCACTGGCGATTCGATTCCGCGACAGCGCTCGACAGGCCCACGCGCGCACTCGTCCAGCGTGATTGAGCGGGGTCGGATCCTGCCATCGCTCACGGAAGGTCAGGTCGAGGTCGCCGATCGCTGGTCCACGGATCTCGAGTTGCGCGTCGTGCCAAGCGGGCTGCGAGCCATATCGACGGTCGAGTTTGATCACCTGGGCATTGCCACGGTGACCGGCATTATCGCGACGTCCGTGACTGAGATCGATTCCGCCCACGAATGCCACGTCGAGATTCGGGTTCGACGAACTCCGGGCGAGAACCATTTTTTGGTGATGCGAACCACCGCGGCGCACTCTCTCATCCAGCAAGACTTCGCCCCCGGCTCTCGACAATTCAACCGCAAGATGTCGATTCTCTTTAGCGCTGAAATCGAGACGGTCGCTGTGCGAACGCCAGAGTAGGCCCCGCACGTCGACGCCACGATGGCACGCCTCCAACACCAGTTCCCCTATCGTCGGCCCGCGCTCTCTTAACAACTCATCCGCGTCACTCCTCCAATCAGTGAAGAGCAGCTGATCGCCACGACGCAAGTCCGAGACGGCTCGCACCAGGCTGGCGAAATACGCTTCGCCGTCAATCAAGAGTTTGACGTCGTTGCCTTCAGTCCACGCGGCGCCAGAGGGCCTTCGGGCGTCAATCGAGGTATGCGAGTTGCCGCGCTCTTGAGTCGTGAGGAACCAGTCGTCAATTCGCACAATCTGTCACCGTACTCAGTCGCGATGGATCAGCAAGGTCTCAGTGAACCGATCGCGCGAGTTGGTTGCCTCTGACTCAATCGCTACGACGCGACAACCCCGGCGCAGTAGTTCATCGAGTGGTGGGCCAGTTCCAGTGGACGTCACGTCAGCGACGCCGCTCGGTGGGCGCGTCACGCGGGTGTCGATTGGTTCATGAACAAGACCAGCGCTCGACAACAACATTGGGGCCTAGAAGAAATGGCGCCGCCCGCCGACGGCGTGGCCCAGCGCACCAAGAATCCACAAGACCAGACCAACGACGAGCACGATGACGCCGATTGTCCAAATGATTTGAACCCCTGTTAAAAAGCCGATCAGAAGCAGCAAGAGGCCGGCAATAATCATGACGCCACACTTCGCCACTTGAGGCCCTTGGCGTCCGTGGGCCGCATTGATTCGTTCGCGAATCGCGACATTTTGCGATGAAGAGACGTCGCACTACCGAACTCAACATTGATTGCACGTACCCGTTTGGACGAATCCATCCTCCACCTCCACGCTGTTCGCCGACCTGAAGGTCGACTGCGCCAAAAGCAGGGTCCGGGCTCGTCGCTTCTTTCACTCTACGCATTCTTTACGATGCCGTGACTCTTCGTGAGTGCTCTTTCGAGCCAGTCCCCACGACGCCTCGAGTCTCGTGTCGAAATAGACAAGCGTTCACTTTCGGCGATGGGTCCCAATTGCAATCGCGCGGTTGATGCGATCCCTTCGTCGTGCACGAAGCGCCACCACTGTCGCTATATTCCAAGGTAGGACGTCTAGACCCAGCATCCCTCAGGCCTGACAAGTTGTCAGCTCGGTCAGAAGAGGTGCGCAGTGGGTCTTTTTGGAATGGTGCCGAGCGCCATCGCAGGCGCGACGCGCCAAGTAACTCCCCGGTCGTCTCTCGCCAGGAGAGTGATTATTGCCTCTCGATCGTGGGACGTGTCATGAAAATCGTTCGAGCGTTCAGATTCGTCGTGTCGAACGTGGGTCTTGATGTGCCTCGCGACCCGCGTAGCGACGCACGTCGCTCACGAGAGGTCGAATCGCTGGCGTCGAAGGAAACACGAGTTCGCTTCGCGACGGCCCTAAGTGGTGACACGCCTCGACGAGACCTCGTGGGCGGCCGGACGACTCGCCGCCTTCTCCCTCCGTCGCTCGTGTCACGAAGTGCTCATCGTGACCCGCGCACGTCAATCTCACCAGAAAAAGGGGAATGAATCATGTACATCGGAGGCGGAATGATCATCTTGATTCTCGTCATTGTTCTCATCATCGCGCTCGCGCGAAGGTAGGGGGTTAAGGATGACTTCAAGCAGTAGTCCTCGCGATATTTCGGGCGACTCCGAAACTTCACCATTGGCGACGTTCGGGAGTTCTCGAGCGAACCAGCCTGACGACGACCACTCGCCGGGAGGCGCCGTCAGGGCACCCGACCTAGGAACCGTCGTTCGAGATTGGCCGTTACTCCCGTGGCCCCGCGGCCCGTTGAGCGAATTGGTCATCTCGGCGCTGCAGCGCGAGCCGGGAACACTCGGCGTCACGCCCGCGGTTGATGATGTAGACGCGTTGAGCGACGATGACTTTTCATTAGCGCTCTATCTTTGTTACGAAGTGCACTATCGCACTCTGACGAACCCCCGATGGGAATGGGATCCGGCGTTGCTCGCCTTTCGCGCTGAGCTGGAGCGCGTATTTGAGCAACGGCTTCGCGACGAGGTCAAAATCAGTACGAGCCGCTTTCCCTTTCAAGTCGCTGCAACACTCGATGAGATGATATTGACGTCGCCGGGACCATCGCTTTCCACGTATCTCCTGGAATCGGGAACCCTCGATCAATTCAGAGAGTTCTGCGTGCATCGTTCCGCGTATCAGTTGAAAGAAGCTGACCCTCACACGTTTGCCATACCGAGGTTGAAGGGCGAAGCGAAAGCCGCCATGGTCGAGATTCAATTTGACGAGTACGGATCGGGGGACGCCAATGCCATGCACTCCAAACTTTTCAGCGACACCTTGATCGCCCTCGGTCTCGACCCAACGTACGGTTCGTACGTTGAAGTCCTGCCGGGGGTGACGCTGGCGACGGTGAACCTCGTTTCGATGTTCGCCCTTCATCGTCGCTGGCGCGCGGCCCTCGTGGGCCACCTTGCTGTCTTCGAAATGACCTCGGTGACACCAATGAACCGCTATAGCAATGCGCTGGCACGCTTTGACATTGGCTCAGCCGGTCGGCGGTTTTTTGACGTACACGTGACGGCCGATGAGCGCCATTCATTGATTGCACGCGAGCGTTTGGTCGGAGGACTGATGCGCGCGGAGCCCGAACTGGGCGCCGATCTACTCTTCGGTGCGGCCACGCTCTTGATGATTGAGCAACGATTCGCGGCGCATCTGCTCACGGCGTGGGCGGATGGACGTTCATCGCTGATTCCGTGGGAAATGTCCCTCGCCTGACGACGCACGTCTTCGTACTTTAAGCGCAGGTCGCCAACACGAAGTACCGTGCACATCTTAAGCACCACTGAGAAGACGCTCAGTGCCGACACGTGAAAAGGGGTTCATGCCGCGGCGCCACGAGAACGCTAGCGAAGCGAAAGTACTGGCGGCACGACCGCGGTGGCGCCAGTACGTGCGAGCGATTGGACCCGGACTCATCACCGGGGCGTCCGACGACGATCCATCGGGAATCGCCACCTACGCGCAGGTCGGCGCGCGTTATGGCCTGACGCTGCTGTGGGCCGCGCTCGCCACCTTTCCCCTCATGGCCGCGGTGCAAGAGATATCTGATCGAACGGCGCTCGCCACTGGTGAGGGTATCGGCGAACTCGCGCAGAAGCGATTCAAGAGAACGGGCAAGTACGTCGTTGGCACACTCTTGATGATCTTGATCTTCGCCAACACGCTCAACATCGCCGCCGACCTGGTGGCGATCGGCGCTGGGATGAACTTGCTGAGAGCGGGACCCACCTGGGTGTGGGCGTTGGTCTCGGGTGGGTTGATCTCCGCGCTCTTGGTGAAAGGAACCTTCGCGCACATCGCGACGGTGTTCCGGATATTAGCCAGCGCCCTGGTGGCCTACCTCGTGGTCATGGTCGTCGTGACGCACAACTGGAGTCGACTTCTCTTCTACGCCGTTGTCCCTCACTTCCAACTGAACAAGACCTTCATTGCGATGCTGCTCGCGGTTCTTGGAACCACCATCTCGCCGTACCTGTTCTTCTGGCAGAGCGCCAACCGGCTCGAAGAGATGCGCGAAGACTTAGAAGGCGGCGACAACCCCGCTCCCTTGAAGACACGAGGCCGGGCCGGAGCGAAGCTAAAAGTGCGCACCAGCCGTTTCGACGTGTTCTCGGGCATGGCGTTCTCCAATCTCGTGATGTTCGCGATCATCGCGACGACGGCGCAGACGCTTCACGTGCGCCACGTCGTGAGTATCCAAGGCGCCGCGCAAGCGGCGAGCTCGCTTCGGCCCTTCGCCGGTCATTTCTCCAGCATCATCTTCGCCTTTGGGTTCATCGGCAGCGGGCTTCTCGCGGTGCCCGTACTTGCCGCGTCGGGGTCGGTCGGACTCTCAGGTCTGTTGGGCAAGGACTGGGGATTCTCGCGCAGCGTCAAAAAAGCTCCCCTGTTTTACGCGCTGGTCGGGGTGGGCACGATTGGTGGCACGGTGCTGAGCCTCTTGAACGTCAACCCGATACGGCTGCTCGTCTTTGTGGCGGTCATGAATGGCGTGATCGCCGCGCCGCTTCTCATCGTCGTCATGATGGTGGCTAACAACCAGCGGTTGATGGGCGTGCACGTGAACGGTCGCCTCGCCAACACTCTCGGTTGGCTCACGGTTTTCATCATGGCTCTCGCCTCTGTTGCGCTCTTCGCCACCGGAGGAATATCGCTCTAAGAAGAGACGCGAGGTCCAAGACCGCGCGAGACGTGCTCGACGTACGCACTCACGTCCGCGTCACTTTTCCCTGCCCGGTACCTCGAGACACCGTTGTCACGTACTCCTTTGAGCGGCGTCGCGACTACGTCATTCGAACGTGGTCACGTGAGGCCACCCAACAAGTCGAGCATGTCTTCAGCGTGCTCCTCTTCGACCGCGAGGATCGCTTCCAACATCCGTCGGGTAGTCGGATCGCCTTCACCGAGCCACGAGATGACTTCTGAGTAAGAAGCCACCGCCACCCGCTCGGCCACGAGGTCTTCCTTGATCATCGCTTCGAGTTCGGATGAATCGTCGTACTCGGAGTGGCTGCGCTTGGTGAGCGTGCTGGGATCAAAATCGGGCTGGCCCCCCAATTGAGTGATGCGCGCCGCGATCATGTCGGCGTGGGCCTGCTCCTCCCCGGCGTGCTGGAGGAACTCGTCGGCGGCCGACTGTGCGTTGATCCCTTTGGCGGTGAAGTAGTGGCGCTTGTATCGCAGTACGCAGACGAGCTCCGTGGCGAGGGCCTGATTCAGTACGTAAAGCACCCTCTCCAGATCGGCGCCGTACACGTCGGTAACCGGTCCCATCTTCATGTTCCTTCGCGCATTTTCGCGCAGCGTCGCGACGTCCGTTAAGAACTCCTGCATTATCTCTTCTCCCCTTGATACTCCTACGTCAGCAACTTGCTTGAACCGAAATGTTGCGGCGGCTTCGCGGTGCGCTCGCTCGCCTCGCGCTTAAGGGGCAACGCCGCCCCCTCCGTCTTCGTTTTGCGAATGATCGTTCACCTGAAAGGCGTTTCCCTCGGCGCCGTGACGGTGGCCGGGAGACTGCTGGTGCGCCTCTTGAGGGGGGTCGTTCACCTGAAAGGCGTGTCCCTCAGCGCTGTCGTGGTGATGATCGACGTGGTCAACCTTTCGCCGACGTAAGAGTCTCTTTAGATACGACACTTGAAGTACCCCCGAGCGCCGAGCGAACAACTCGCCCACAGCCAGTTCGCGGGAGTGCTCTTTGTGCTGTCTTCACGACCCACTTCACACCTTCTTCTTAGCGACCTGAACGAAAGATCAGGCGAGGTGGAGGCGGGGTCTCGGCGTCCTAGAACCGACGCTACTGCCTAACCTGATTTGTCGAGCGCTGGGCCCTCGGGCGCTCTCACGAAACCCACGTCGCGATGGTTCAACCGGACGATACCTTGTCTCATCAACTGGCGAAAAGAACGCCGGGCGCGGCTCATTATCGATCTTCGAGCGAGGTCTGCGTCCGACGACGTCGAAGAGATCTCGTGCGCGACGGGGTAAAATACTCCTGGCGCGCCCCGGCGTGCTCGCGCCAATCACGTCGGCGCCGCGTTCATTTTCACGCCCTCGAAGGGCGCCGCGACGACCTAGGGGAGGTAGGGGACGACGTCCGTCTTCCAAGTGAAGTACATGGGCGGCGGCGCGCCCGCTGGGCGCTCCACCAGGTCCACGAACGAAGAGAACCAGTGCGCCGATCCTTGGTAAAGGTACGAGGCGGCTCCCATTTCACAGGTCTGGCAGTGCAGCCCAACGGCGACTCCCTCTTGGGGCGCCAGGCCCAGTAACTCATCGCGGTGCCCCCAACATGATGCGGCCTTGGCGCTCGTACAGTCGACGTTGCCGGTCGACGCTCCGGCCCAGCCGTCGTCGTACATCCAGAAGTAGTCAGCCGCCAACGTCGAAAAATTCTGGGCCCAGGTACCCGCGAAGGCCACGAGACCCGCGCTCGTGTTGGCGTGTAAGGCAAAGCCCGAAGCGACCGAGGGATCCTCGCTCCTTCGCGCCGCGTCACTCGCTTCGCGGCTGAGCGCTCGGTTGAGACCCAGGTAGGGCGGAAGGTGCCGGTCGACGCGCTCGAGGTCGGCCAGAACGAAGAGTTGCTCACCGGGAGTCAACGTGTCCCAGTTCGTGGGCAAGGTCATCGCGCGAACGTGCTCGACTTCGTGCGCGACGTCGATACTTTGAACTTGCTCGTTCGTGCACGCCGCCGTGACGACGAAGCCAGAGCGAAGGGTATTGAACTGGCAGGCGCCGTTCATCGGGTTGGGCCAGGGCGCGAGACTCGCCACCGGAACACGCGGCGGCAAGATCCCTCTCGTGAACGCTGGAGCCGGCGTCGGCGCGACGGCTCCAAAGACGACCGCGCCCACAGGGTCTCTCCCCATGAACCACGGGGTCGCGCCCACCACCGCGACCGCAACCGGATTAAATATTGCGGGATCTGCGACGACCGCGAAACTGTTCGACACCCGATCAAAGGACACCAGTGATCCGTCACTCCAGGGCCCGCCCGCCGACGTACTCATCCAGACCGTGCTCGGCGTCACCGTCAAGGACGTCACGCCGGCCAGCGACGAGCTCGTGTAGGTCGTGACGTTCTCGCTCGACGGATCGACGCTCACGAGAGACATTGCGGCACCGCTGTCAACCACCAGGTAAAGACCGGTGGCGTCACTGGCCATGTTGAGAATCGTCCCCGAGCCATCGTTGAGCGACGTCACTCGATTCGTGACCAGATCCACCCGGTCGAGCGATCCGTCCCTATTGAGGACCCAGAGCGCCTGAGCGGTGGCGGCCAATTGAACGGGTCCGCTGAAGTCGTGGTTCTCGATGAGCGTGACGCGACCGGTGGCGAGGTTGAAACCGGTGATTGAGCCGTGTGAGTTTCGCGGTCCAATCGAGTTGAGGACCCAGAGAAAACCGCCCTGGGCCACGAGGGCGAGGGGTGCGTTGATGGAGGGGTCGCTCAGTGACGAGGTCGAATGGGTCAGGGCATTCGTGATGGTGACGGCGTCGCTCGCGTTGAGGGTATAGATACTGCCCGACGCGGCCGCGAGCAACTGTGGCGTGGTCAAAAGTGGGCTCGCCACTGACTGGAGGCTGTTTCCAACGACCTCGAAAAGCGAGTCGGGGCGCGCGGCGCCACTCGAAGTGTCGCCTACCCACAGGTTCGTGCCGTCACTGACGATCGCCGCCGAGGTCAACGAGGCCGGTGCTCGAACCAGCGTGACCGAGGCCGGCGACTCAGCGCTCGCCCTCGCCCAGGGCGTCGGGACGACGAAGGTCAGTACCATCAGGGCGCCAACGAGCAGCGCGAAACAACGAGTGATACAACTCCTTCGATCTACTACATGGATAGCGCATCGCGGCTCGACATTCTCGTCGCCACGCGACTCAAGAACGTCAGGCGTTTCCTCGAACATCGCTGTGTCAATCCGCAGTCAACGTTTTAAGTGGATCTGCCTACTTAGGTTGAGACGGATTCTCAATTTCCAGGCAGTTCGTATGAAGTTCAGCCGATAGAACGAGCCAGCCTCGTCACAGTAATCGCGCGATACC
>Ga0307374_10008961_pt1 | contig 14844 bp, 9 predicted proteins | sample OX3MG_FD_202532 | JGI IMG/M metagenome (GOLD analysis project Ga0307374, IMG submission 202532) | Soil microbial communities from Risofladan, Vaasa, Finland - OX-3 | ecosystem: Environmental > Terrestrial > Soil > Coastal area > Acid sulfate soil | place: Finland: Risofladan, Vaasa | collected... | reverse complement strand
CAAACGCCGTGCGGATAACCGTCTTGTCATTGAGCTGGTAAGCGAGTCCCAGGCGCGGGACAAACAGCGTCTTGCTGCTGGTTACCCCGAGAGCTGTGTTATTGAGGTGCGTGGAATTGTTTCCAAGCCCGCCCAGGTACTCCTGGTTGGTGGCCGTGTCATAGACTTCGAACTTGCTGACGCCGTCGCGGGTGATCAACGGGAAGTACTCCCAACGAACGCCCACGTTCACGGTCAGTTTGGGCAAAAGCCGGAAGGTATCCCCGATATAGAGAGCTTCCTGCCAGTCCTTGTTGGTGGCCTTAATGAACTGCTGCCCGTTATAGACCTCACTCCCCAAGCCAAGGTTGAAGAGCGCAACCCCGTTCCATGGAGCCGAGGTGAATCCAGCCGAGGGGCCGTTACTGCCCGCAGTGGAACTATAGAAGGTTGCCTGACTGCCCGTACCCGCTCCGTCCGTTGCGGTGTTCAGGAACGTGTTGTCGTTATACATGCTGACGCCACCACGGGGGCAGCAGACGATTTCGGGCTGCCAGTGGTTCATGTGGTTGTGGGCAGCGTCGAATCCGAACACGATCGAATGCTTACCCTTGATCCAGGTTGCGTTTTCATCGAGCGTCAGCTGCCAGTCATTCCGGAACGCGGGTTCCCATGATTGATTGGTGCCGAGGCCGGTGAACTGATCAAAAGCGATTCCAGGCATTCCGCTATACCGCGGGTCACCCACCGGAGTGTTGCTGTTGACAAGCCCGAGAACGGTCTGCCCGTATTCCTTGCCGAAGTCCGGCAGGGTATTCCCCTCGCCCATGCGGGTGAAGCCGACGTGGCCGCTTAAAACCAGATTAGATTTTGCAGCCCATGTATGCCCGAGGGTCACGGTTTGGGCCGTATCATCGGTGATTCCCGTGCCGCCGCCCTGGCCGGCAATGCCGTAATCGCTGCCGTCGCTCAGGAGGGCCTTCTGGAGAGTGTATTTACCCCAGAGGGTCTGGCGGTCGCTGATGTTGTAGTCAACCTTGCCGGTGTAGATGTTCCGGTTCCAGTCCGAATTCCGCAGGCGAGTGTCGTTCGTCGCTGTAAACTGGTTGAACGGCTGGCCCAGCGTGCTGTTCGGGGTATAGGGAGCCATTAGTCCCCAGAAGCTGGTAGCGCCGGCATACGCCCGGTTGGTCGGAATAATGTTGCCCTGGAAAGCGCAGCGGCCCTGGCCCGTTGCGGTATTCCCGGTTGTCGGGTCAAAAACCATCCCTTCTAGCAACTGAGTATTTGGCCCGATACCATCGGCGGTGCTGGTGCAAACCATTGCGGGGCTGCCATCAGCGTTGTAAAGCGGAGCTCCGAGATAGGATGAAAAGTTTCCGCTCCGCATGTCCGTGGGAGGGATCAGGTTGATGTCCGCGGCGCTCTGGCGTTGGAAGAATCCATCCCAGTTGCCGAAGAAGAACAGCTTGTTCTTCACAATCGGGCCGCCGATGGCGACGCCGTCGTTGTTCTGGACGTTATGCGGCTTCCTGCCGTTGGCCGTATGGACGAGAGCATTCTGTGCGTCAAGCGACGCGTCCGTGTGATACCCATAGAGTGAGCCATGGAACTGGTTCGTTCCGGATTTCGTGATGACGTCGGTTGCAGCACCGGCCGTCAATCCTTTTTGAACGTTGAAATTGGAAGTCTGCACGTTGACTTCCTCGACCGTTGCCGCCGGGGGCACGATCACCATGTGGTCAGGCAGCCATAGAAACACGTCCGTGGCGCCATCCACGCGCGAGGTGTTGATATGCGCTGGCAATCCGTTGGAATTGATCGAAAAGGAGCGGTCAGGCGTGTCAGCAAGCGAGTTCGGATAACTGCCCGAAATGCCCGATAAAGAAACAACGCCCGGAGACAGCAACTCAACGCTCTGGAAGTTGTGGTAAACGTTCAGCGGCAGGTTCTGGATCGCATAGTTGCTGATGGTGGTATGAACGTTGGTCTGCTGGGTTTGAAGGGTGGCCGCAGCGCCGGAGACCGTTACCTGCTGGGTAACAGTTCCTACGGCCACCTGAACGTTTTGCTGGTTTGTCGTGCCGGCATTAAGCCTGATGCCGGTCTGCTTAACAGGCTTGAAACCTTGCGCGGTAATGCTGAGGGTGTAGGTCCCGGGAGGAAGGGAGGTGATGCTGTAATCACCAGCCGATCCTGAAGTCGTGTTACGGGTCAGACCCGTACCGTCATTAACGATCGTGATCGCCGCCCCGGGCACCACCGCGCCAGTCTGGTCGGTTACGGTTCCAGCGACGGAACCATAAAGGACCTGGGCATTCGCGCGCTGAACAGAAACAAACCCGAGAACAGCAACTGCGATCAGCCATATTGCAGTTACAGATATAGCCCTCAATCGCATTAAAAGCACCTCCCTGAATTTTTCATTTGATAGTGGACCCTAAACAAGACGCAAGGCTCAGCCAAAGAAACGGTCTCAATTGGCCTAACCGCAAACAGCAGAACAACTCAAGAACCAACCCTGATACAACCCGACAAACGGAATTCTAATCGCATTAATAGAAACTGTCAATGCTTTTTATTGCCTTCGTTACCTATCTGGTTTCCTTACATTTGTTATTAAATTAGGGCCATCGTACACGAAACATACTATAACCCTGCGCGGACGCTCCCCGCCTCGCAGACACGGCCCCCTCAATAGCACGAAGTCCCGCTTAAATCAGAGCTAAGATTCAAGCTTGGATCAAGAGGCGGTCAATACGCTGGCTCAGGTCGCGGAGGTAAGCCTCATCGCCGGTTTTCAGCTCACAGATCACCGAGCCCGAATAACCGGTGTCGATCAGGGCCTGGCGAACCGCCGGCCACATCACTTCGCCGTCTCCCAGGTCCACCCACTCAAAACAACTGTGCGTGACCTTGAAGTCTTTCAGGTGCACATTGGAAATGCGCTTCCCCAGCGTGTGGATCCAGTCCTGCGGGTAGCCATAAAGCACCACATTGCCCACATCGAACCAGGCTTTCACCCACGAGCTGTGGAACTCGTCGATGTAGCGGGCCATCTCCAAAGGACTGAGCAGAAACTTGTTCCAGACCTCTTCGATGGAGATCACCACCTTCACTTCTTCCGCCAGCGGCAGCAGCTTGCGAATCTCCCGCTGCGAGCGAACCCAGGCCTCTTTGTAGCTGGTTTTGGGATTGACCACGGCCGGCACCAGCAGCACCGACTTCGCTCCCCACAGCTTCGCATTGTGCAGCGAAATCCGCATCCCTTCCATGCCCTTTGCCACATCGGCGGGATCGGACGAAGAGAGCGGATACTTCCAGTGCGCCATGTTCATCACCGAGTCGATCTTGATCCCCGCCGCATCGGCCGCCTTCTTTAATTCTTCTGCTCCACCCTGGTCCGGCGTGGTCGGCGCCTGCACCACCTTGAACCCCGTGTCCCGAGCCAGCTTGAACCGGTCGGCCACGCTCATCTTTTCCGGCAGCATGCTGTAAACCAACCCCTTTTCGACCGGCAGCTTTCCGCTGCTTTGGCCAGCCGCCGCTCCCAGCGCGGACGGCAGCGCACCGAGCGCCGCCGTCCCCGCAACTGTCAGCCTCAGAAAATCCCGTCGTGATGCTTCGCTGCTCATCTTCTTATTCCCTTCTCGCCGTCTTTCAGGCGAATTGGTTAAGGTCGATCTCGTCTTCCCAGTGCTCGCCCGAGGTTGCCAAAGCATCATAGCCGACCTCTTCGCCCGTATAGGCTGCGGTGCGCGCCATCATGCAGCTCATCGCCGATTCCACTCCCTGCGCCGCCTGGTTGTGGAACTGATTGTTCAGGATGCTGTTCACAAAGGACATCTTCTTGTCCGGGTCCGCCTGGTCCAGATTGCCGTGGAAAACGCCCGCGGCAGAGAACTTGCCGCCGCCCGACTGGGGAGCGCCCTCCCCATATTTCCAGGCGTTATCGCCATAGATGGCCACCGGCCCGTTATAGTGCGTCTCCGAGACGCCCTTGGTGCCGAAGAACTTCCATCCCACATCCCACCAGCCCTTGTTAAACTGCGTGGAACCGAACGTCATGCTCACGCCGTTGGGGTATTTGTAGACTACGCTGTAGTTCGTGTTGGCATCGCCGTGATCGGGACGATACTTGTTGCTGCCCGAGGCGGACGCTTTGATCGGATGCCCCTGCATAATCCAGTTGCACATGTCAATCACGTGGATGTTCTGCTCCACGATGATGTCGCCCGACAGGATGCGGTAGTGGACCCAGTTGCGGATTCTCCGCTCGTCCTGCGAGGCGCCCGGCCACTGCGGCCGATCGATATAGCCGGAATAGTAATATCCGGTCCCGGACACGATGTCGCCCAGCGCTCCGGCATGGATCCGCTTGACCTGCTCCACGTAAGGCGGAGCGTTGCGAAGCTGGAAGCCTACTTCCAGGCTCAGGCGTCCCGCCGCCCGCCGCCCGGAGTCCAGCACCGAAACGCATCCCTGCGGGTCCACCGCCACCGGCTTTTCGCAATAAACGTGCTTGCCCGCCGTCACCACCTCCGCCAGATGCTGCGGATGGAAGTAGGGCGGCGTGGTGATCACCACCACATCCACGTCCTTCGAGTTCGAGATCTGCTCATAAGCCTTTGGCCCCCGGAACATCAGCGACCGGTCAATCGCCGCGATACCTTTCCCCTGCTGAAACTTGTCAAAGTGCGCCTTCGCCTTGTCCAACTGGTCCTGGAACAGGTCGCCGAGCGCCACCAGTCGCGCCTTGCCCGTCTCGATCAGATAGGTTGCGTCCGCCGTTCCGCGGCCTCCGCAGCCCAGCAATCCGACCCGCAGCGATGAATTCGCCGCCGTCCCTCGCACCAGGTGCGGCGCCATGATCATAAAGCCCGCCGCGGCCGCAGCCTTACCCACGAATTCTCTTCGTCCTACCTTCTTGCCGGAATCTTCGCTCAATGTCTTACCCTCCTTTTAATGTTCCATCTCTTCATCAGGCACACCGGCCACGCGTTAGGACTCGATCAGCTTCCTCAGATAATCGCGCTCCCGCTTCACATCATCCATCTGCTCCGGCCCTGAAATCTCGCGCTCAATGGTGATCGGACCCTGATAGTTCAATTCCTTCAGCTTGGCAATGATCTTCGGGAAGTCCACCTTGCCGTGCGGGATCGCCACTTCCTTCCCCAACTCGTGCGGGTCGGTCGGATACAAACCGTCCTTGGCATGTGTGTTTTTCACATAAGGACCCAGAATGTCCAGCGCATCCAGGGGGTTCGCCTTGTCATAGAGGATCAGGTTCGCCGTATCCAGATTCACTCCCTGGTTGTCCAGGCCGATATCCTTCATCGCCCGCAGCAGCGTAATAGGCGTCTCCGTCCCCGTCTCGTACAGAAAGTCCTGCCCGTTCCGTTTGCAGTGGCTGATGACATCCCGCAGCGTTTCCACCGACTCCCGGTACAGTTGGTCGTTGGGATCCTCGGGAATAAAACCGACGTGGAGGCGAATGGCCGGCACATTCAGCTTCTTGACCTGGTCCGAAAACTTCTTCACCTTCTCGACCCGCTGCGCCCGGTAGGTGCGCGGGATCAATCCCAGAGTCAGCGGCCCGTCGTAAAAGTTGTAGATGTCGGGTCCCGGCCCGCCCGTTCCCATGGCCGTCACCACGATCTTGTACTTATCGAGCGCCGTCTGCAACCGCTTGATCAGATCATCGTCCATCAGGTCGGCATCGATCTGGCAGGTGTGCATGTCCAGGCTGTGCACCTTGGCCATGGCCGCTTCCGGATCGTTCCCGATGCCGGTCATAATCCCCAGCGCCATCGGCTTGTATCCGCGCGCTGCCGCGGGCACGGGCGCCGGCGCTGCAGCGACTCCAGTCATTGGCAGACCGCTTGAAACGGCCAGGGCCCGCTCCGCACCGCCCAGCCCGGCCGCCGTCAGCGCCGCCGCTGTTGATAGCTTCAGAAAGTCTCTCCGATTGTTCTTCATCTCCCGTCCTTTGTCCTTGAAGTCGCCGCTCCTTAGAGCGGTGTCGCGATCCTTGCAGAAGCCCGCGAGGGCCTCTATCCAGTCCGGCCTGTCCGGCTAAGGAAGCGTCCGGATTTCAATGTCTTTGAACCGGATTCTAAAATCGTGCTGACCCGTGTGAATCTGCAACGCGATATGCCCGTCCGTATACTTTGCCGGCGTATAGGTGTAGTTGACAATCTCCACTCCGTTCAGGTGCGTCACGATGTGATTGCCTTCCACGCGCACTTCCATGCTGTTCCACTGGCCTACCGGCTTGATGGCCTTCTCGCCCGCCGCCGTCGGCAGGGCCACCCAGCCACGCCCGCCGCTCTCGTAAATGCCTCCTGTGTGCCGCGCCGGGTCGATCTCCGCCTGCAGGCCCACAATGTCCGGACCCCATTTCGGGTTCTCGCCCGTGATCGTCGAGTGGAAAAACAGCCCGCTGTTGCCTTCCTTCGTGCAATTGAATTTCAGGCGAATGTCGAAGTTCTTATATTCTTTTTTGGTCAAAAGGTAGCCGTACTTTCCGCTCGTGCTGTCGCCGAAAATGGCTCCATGGTCGGCCTTCCACGTATCCGTCCCATACGGCTTCCATCCGTCCAGGTTCTTGCCGTTAAATAATGGCGTCCACTTGCTCGCGCGCGGAGGCCCTGCGTAGCTTCTCACGCCCCAGAACATCCCCAGCGCACACACCAGCGCCACACCCCATCCCAATATGCTTGTTCGTTTCATCTTATTTCGATAACCTCCGATTGAAGTTGCCTGCAGAATCCAACCAGCAAAATTATCACAACCTTCACTCAATAGCGAAGAATTTCTTGTATTCTTACCTTCAACCACATGTTCATTCCTCCCCGCATACAAACCCGGGCTAAGGCTGCAGGCAAGAAGTTGTCGTCTACTTTTCGGTAGCCGACGACATCGAACATCTTATAATTGGACAAAAGCCGCGGCCAAATCCACTGACCGGGTTTTCCGGTAGGAAGGGCGAAAGGCCCCACGATTTACGGTGATTGCCACACCCTTGTGGATCAACTATTTAAGGTGCCCGGCGGGTAATTTAATCAGAGAAAGAAACAATAAACAAAAGATGGAGCGGGGGACGGGGATCGAACCCGCGACGTCCAGCTTGGGAAGCTGGCATTCTACCGCTGAATTACCCCCGCTCATAGCAACAGGCTGATAATATTAAAGTTAACCTTCCTTACTCCAACCTATAAACGTCGATGTCCAGACCCTGAAGGCCGCCGCTGGCAGCCTTGGCGGAGCATAGCCGACTAAAGCCCAATCTAGCCTTTTTTGCGCGGATTTGCAAGTGCCCCAGGCCCACGCCATCCCCACAGGAGTATGCAGGAGCTGGATTGCGCCGGGTTGCCAGGGTGGAAGGCCCTCGTTTTCAAGCCCATCGTAACCCGGCTGCAGAGTCTGTGTGAAAATTCACGTTGCGTGTCATTCCGAGGAGCCGAAGGGCGACAAGGAATCTCATAACGGACGCGCTTTCAAGGAGAGATTCTTCGCGGAGTTTACCCTGAGCCCCCTCGTGTCACTCGGGGCCGTTCGCTGTTGGAGGGCGAACGGGCTCGGAATGATACGGCGGAGAACGGTTTTCACACAGACTCTGCAGCCCCTCCGCTGGCGTCGTCCGAACCTGCTGGCCCAGGCCCGCCGGGAAATCAGGGTTTGGAACGGGGATGCATCGCGCGAGTTTACTTTGGGTGGCCGTTGCTGCCATCCAGGGTGTCTCGAACCTTGCGCGCGATGGCGTGAGGCGTAAAAGGTTTCCCTATAAAAGCCTCTCCCGGTCCCAGGATGCCATGGCGCAAGATGGCGTCGTCCGTGTATCCCGACATGTAGAGCAGCTTCATTTCCGGATATAAGAACCTCAGGGATTCGGCCAGTTCCCGCCCGCTCATTCCTGGCATCACCACATCGGTCAACAGCAACGGGATCGAGTCCGGGTGTTGCCTGCAGATGGCGATGGCTTCGTCGCCGCGCGTCGCCAACAGGACCTTGTACCCCAATGCTTCCAGAACGTCCCGCACGAGTGCCCGGACGGCTTCTTCATCTTCCACCAGCAAGATGGTTTCAGAGCCGCGCGGCGGAGCTGCGGCCCCTTCTTCCGGCCGGGACCGCAGGTCGGCTTGCTCCTTGACGCAGGGCAAATATATTTTGAAGGTCGAGCCTTGCCCCGGCTCGCTGTACACGGAGACGTAACCTTCGCTTTGCCGGACGATCCCATAGACGGTTGAAAGCCCCAGGCCCGTTCCCTTGCCCGTTTCCTTGGTGGTAAAAAACGGCTCAAAAATGCGGGCCTGTACCTCCCGGCTGATTCCGCACCCGTTGTCACTGACCGCGAGCATCACGTACGCTCCCGGTGCAACCTCAGGGTGGCTCGCGGCATAGGAATCGTCGAGGTCAACATTCGAAGTTTCAAGGGTGAGCCGGCCTCCCTGCGGCATGGCATCGCGCGCATTCACGGCCAGGTTCATAATGACCTGTTCGATCTGTCCCCGGTCCGTCCTCGCCCGCCCCAGCGATTCCCCTTGAACGATCACGAGTTCAATATCTTCACGGATCAGGCGATGCAGCATCTTCTCCATGTTGGCGAGCACATCATTCAAATCGAGCACCTCGGAAACCAGGACCTGCCGGCGGCCGAAGGCCAGGAGCTGCCGAGTCAGAGAGGCGGCGCGGGCTGCCGCTTTATTGATTTCACAGATCTTCAGTCGCCGGGGGTCATCCGCATCAAAATCCTCCAGCAGCAATTGGCCGTACCCCGTGATGATGGTCAGAAGGTTATTGAAGTCGTGCGCGATTCCGCCGGCCAGTTGCCCAATGGCCTCCATCTTCTGCGACTGCCGAAGCTGGTCTTGCAGGTGCCGCTCATGGGTCACATCGCGTTCGACCCCGACATAGCTGATGATGCGCCCCGTTTCGTCCCGCATCGGGGAGATGACCGCTCGGGCCTCGTAAAGGGTCCCGTCTTTTTTTTTGTTAATAAAAACGCCCGCCCAGGCCCTCCCCTGCTTCAAAGTGTCCCACATCGCCTGGTAAAGTTCCGGGCTCTGTTTGCCGCTCTGCAGCAAGCGTGGATTCTGCCCGATCGCCTCCTCGCGCCGATAGCCGGTAACCTGTTCGAAAGCGGGATTCACGTACATGATCGTCCCGTCTGCTTCCGTGATCAGCACACTCTCGGCGGTATGCTCCACCGCCAGGGCCAGGCGGGCACGCGCCCTCTCAGCCCGCTTGCGGCGGGTGATGTCCCGGATGTTGCATTGAATGACCCGCTTCCCATCCACCAAGTAGGCATTGCTGACGAACTCGACGTCGATTAAACGCCCGCCGTGGGTTTCAAGCGGCAAATCTTCATACCGGATGTATTCTTTCTTCTGCAATTCCTGAAAAGCCTCCCGGGAGGCCTCGATATCTTTGAAGGGACCGAGTTCCCAGAGCCGCTTCCCCCGACAGTCCTCAAGGGAATAGCCCAGCATCTCCAACAGAAAGGGATTCACATCCGTGATCGCGCCACTCGCGGCATCGAGAATCAGGATTCCGTCCTGGGCGGTCTCAAAAAGGCGGCGATACCGGGATTCTGAATCGCGCAGCGCTTCCTGCCGGCGTACCGGTTTGCTTCCTGGCTTCTTGTTGTCGCCGTTGTCATGTTCCACGGGCAGAACCTCCTTCCATACGGTCTCTGACCTATTGGCGTTTGGGCCGAAACGGTGTCAAACCGCAGTCATAATCCAAGGGCAGCGAGGAACCGCTGACAAGGCGCCTGCCGCCGCCTGCCCCTGGCAACCCGCAGCATCCGCCACAGCCATCCCAGAGACCGACACCGAGCACCAAGGCACACGGTGCTACGTATTTTTATCGGCGATTCCGGGGAGTGAGTTTAGACCCCGACTCCGTCCCGCAACACGATTTTTTCACTTGCCCGGCGGGCGCCGTTCCAGCGAACCGCCCCACGCACAGGCCCGGAGCGGTGTTTGACTTTGCATAACGCAGTCGGCTACTCTGAGAAAGAGTAAGTTCTGCCCGCTTTGGGGCGTGCATTCCGCCATGCGAAGAGTTTATCTGGACAACAACGCGACCACTCCCGTGGCGCCCGCAGTTTTTGAGGCCATGAAGCCGTATTTCCTCGAGGATTTCGGCAACGCCTCCTCGATCCACTGGTACGGGCAGCGCGCCAAGGCCGCCATCGAATGGGGCCGCGAGCGGATTGCCCGGCTGCTGAATGCGCGGCCGAATGAAATTGTGTTTACCAGCGGCGGCACAGAATCCGACAACGCAGCGCTGTTCGGCATGGTGGAGGCGTCGCGCTCCGAAAAGAAGCACCTCATCACCACCACGATCGAGCACCACGCGGTCCTGCACACGGCGAAGGCGCTGGAAAAGCGAGGCGTGCGCGTCACTTACGTTCCCGTGGGACCCAGCGGCGTGGTCGATCCCGCCGCAGTGGAAAAGGCCATCGGCCCGGATACGGTGCTGATTTCCGTGATGCACGCCAACAACGAGCTCGGGACCATCCAGCCGCTCGAAGAGATCGGGCGCATCGCGCGCGAGCACGACATTTACTTCCACACGGACGCGGTGCAGTCCGTCGGCAAGATTCCCGTGGACGTGGAGGGCCTGGGCGTCGATCTGCTCTCGCTTTCAGCGCACAAACTGCACGGACCGAAGGGCGCGGGAGCGCTTTATATCCGCCGGGGAACGGTTTTGCGTCCGCTGCTTTACGGCGGGCATCATGAGCGCGACCGGCGGCCCGGCACGGAAAACGTCTCCGGAATTGTGGGCCTGGGGAAAGCCGCCGAGCTGGCCGGCGAACATCTGGCGGAAGAGATCGAACGTGTGGGCGCGTTGCGGGACCGCCTGGAGGATGGCATCCTTGCCAGCGTTCCTCTGGCGGCGGTTGTCGGCGATAAATCGCGGCGGCTGCCCACCACCACCAACATCAGCTTCGATTACATTGAAGGCGAGGGCTTCGTCATCGCCATGGACCTGAGAGGCGTGGCGTGTTCCACCGGGGCCGCCTGCTCATCAGGCTCGCTTGAGCCTTCGCACGTGCTCACCGCCATCGGCCGCAGCCGGGAGCAGGCGCGTTCGAGCATCCGCTTCAGCCTGGGCCATTTCAACACGCCCCAGGACATCGATGACACGCTCGAAGTGTTGCCGCGGGTGGTGGAACAGCTGCGCTCGCTTTCACCGCATTACAAGAAAGATGCCGTCAGCGCCCAGCCCGCAGGGGCCAACGTGAAGGCATTGGCTGAGCGCTGAACTCCTGGTTCCCATGACCATTGCAGTGGCAATGAGCGGCGGTGTGGACAGTTCCGTGGCCGCAGCTCTGCTCGCGGAAAACAACCCGTCCGCAGGCTCGAACGGCCCTCCCGCCGTGATCGGCATGACTATGCAACTGTGGAACCAGCGGCGGCTGCCTTTGCTGCTCGGCGCTGAAGAAGGCGAGTCCGGGCGCGCCAGCGGGCGCTGCTGCTCGCTCGATGACGTCTATGACGCTCGCGCCGTGGCGGGTTTTCTGGGGCTTCCTTACTACGTGGTCAATTTTGAAGACGATTTTGAGCAGGGCGTCGTGCGCCCCTTCGTGGAAAGCTATCTGGCGGGCGAGACGCCCATTCCCTGCAGCCTCTGCAACACGGAAATCAAGTTCGCCCGGTTTATTGAGACGGCGCGCCAGGTCGGCGCCGATACCGTGGCCACGGGGCATTACGCGCGCGTCCGCAAAGATCCCGATTCCGGCCGCTACCGCCTCTTTGCCGGCCGCGACCCCTCCAAGGACCAGTCGTATTTTCTCTTTGGGCTCACGCAGGAGCAGCTTGCCCGCACGCTGTTTCCGCTGGGCGAATTCACCAAGGAAATAGTGCGCGGCATGGCGCGCGCGAAAAATCTTCCGGTGGCCGAAAAGCCCGACAGCCAGGAAATCTGCTTTGTTCCCACGGGCAACTACCGCCAGTTTATCGACGCCTATTTGAACGAGCAGGGTAAAACACTCGAGGACACCGGCGGCCAACTGGTCACCACCGACGGCCGCGTTCTGGGCCGGCACGCGGGGCTTGGAAATTATACCGTGGGCCAGCGGAAGGGGCTCGGCATCGCCACCGGAACTCCGCTCTACGTCATCGGGCTTGACACGATCCGCAACCGCGTGGTGGTGGGTTCCAATCAGGAACTCCTGAAGGGCCGCCTGCTGGTGCGCGAGATCAACTGGATTCGCCCGGTCCGCGCGGGCGAATCTTTCGAAGCCAGCGTTAAGATCCGCAACAAGCATCTCCCTGCCGCCGCCCGCGTCGAAGCTCGCGCAGACGGCGAGGCCTTCGTCGAATTCGCCAGCCCTCAGCGCGCCATCACGCCCGGTCAGGCCGCCGTCTTTTACGATGGCGACGAAGTGGTCGCCGGCGGCTGGATCTCGAGCGTGCTCGACTAGCCCCCACAGGCACCATTCCACCGCCCGTCACGCGTCATTCCGATCCCGCAGAGCGGGAGAGGAATCTGCCTTTCCGTTTGCTGCCGCTCCACGGAACATCCGGCGGGGAAAACATCTCCAACATCCCCGCCGGAGTGGTACCGCCCCTCAGTTCCGCTTCTTCCACCACCATAGGCCGACTCCCCGGTTCGGGAAGGATCGGCGAAATTCCTGTTTTCTGATTCACCGAGGCCCCGGTCTGACAGGGAGTGCCAGCGGGAAAGACCAGATCCACAAGGAGGATATAACTCAGAATATTTCGTGTTCTATCACGGAAACCAGACCCCGCATATAGCCAATAGCGTAAGCCATGCCGGCGTGCCAGGGATCCGCGCAGGTCATCTGCGGCGTGTGGTCGGGAATCATGACGCCATCGTAGCCGTTCTTTATGTAAATACGCATGGCGCGGACGAAATCGACATCGCCTTCGTCCAGAAACACCTCATGATACTTCGGCACCTTCCCGCGAACGTTTCGGAAGTGGACGTATGCGATATTGCCCTGCCGGGTGTACTGATCAATGGCTTCGTAAACATCTCCGCCGGCCATCTCAGCCGTGGTTCCCTGGCAAAACTCAAGAGCATTGGAGTGGCTGGGATAGATGTCCAGCAGCCGCTGGAAAAGGTCCGGACGGTAGACCAGTCGCGCCGTTCCGCGCAGCGACGGCATGGGTGGATCGTCGGGATGCGCGGCAAGCCGCACTCCAGCCTCCTCCGCAACGGGGACAACTTCCCGGAGAAAATCCGTGACTCGCTGCCAGAGTTGCTCGGAAGTCACCGTCCCGAGGGTTCCCGCCGGAGCATCGGGGTCGTAGGTCATGTTCCAGACCTGTCCCCGTGGAATCGGAGTCTCCTCAGGACCGTCTTGACCCAGGAATCCCACCGATTCAGCTCCGCCGCGCGCGAAAGGTCCATGGACATGTCCCCAAACCCCTGCAATGCTGAAGTTGTAACCCAGGATCGGAATCCCGGCTTTCCCCACCCGCCGGATGATCGTCTTGACATCCTCGAGCTGCCGCTTCTTTAAGGGTCCATCCAGCAAGATGTCGTACCAGTGCGAAGGATCGAGATTCTCGATCGCTGCGAGTTCCAGCCCCTCAGCATTGACGGCTTTCTTCAGGTCACGCAACTCTTCATATGTCCACAGCCGCCCCTGCTGCCGGGTCACGCCCCAGTTCTGCTTGCCGTCGGTAGCTGGGATCTTTTCGGTACCCCAGTAGTCCACCCAGTGCGCAACAATATGAGTGGCGCCAGCCTGCCTGGCAAAACGGAAATTGTCACGATCCAGCATATGACGATAAAGGCCCAGTCCGATTTTCATAATCTAAATCTTACCTCGCCAATCCAAGCGTTAAAACCCATACGGGGGCCGATGTTTAGTCGCTGCATTTCCCCTCCAGAGAGCGGGTAAGCCTCCCTCCGTTGCCCACACGTTCTCACGGGATCCCCGGCGCGCACAGATCGATGCGGAGCTTACCCTTCAGGGTAACTTTTCCGTATTCGTCAAGCCGCCGGGCCACGGTCCTTTTCGCGGCCCACTGGACAGCAACACTCGCGCAACCCTCCCTATCGAAGAGACGGGTGGCGCGGCCGCCAGCGGCAGGGGGGGTTAACGCGGGGTGGCGTCAGGGAGGCCGCCGTCGACCGGGATCGTTGCGCCGGTGGTGGGCGTCTGGCGGGTGGCGAAAAACATCACGGCCCGGGCCACGTCTTCGCCCGTCACCCGGACTTTCAGCAGGTTGCGCTTGCGGTAGTATTCCTCCAGCCCCTGCTCATCGAGCCCCCGCGCGCGCATCCGGTCCGGCCCCACCGTAGCCCACAGCCCCGACCTGCGGCCGCCGTGCGAGAAGACCGCGTCCGGGGCCACCATGTTGACCCGCACGTCCAGCGGCGCCAGCTCCAGGCTGGCGATCCGCGCCAGTTGATGGGCCGCCGCCTTGGTGGCGCTGTAGGCGCCGAAGCCCGCGCCCGGAGCGAAGACGTTTTTCGTCGAAACCAACACCACGTCGCCGCCCGTCTGCTGCAGCTTGAAGTGGCGCGCCGCCTCCGCCAGAACCAGTAACGTTCCTTCCACATTCACCCGCTCAAGCTTCCGGAACGACTCCACGCTCAGCTCGGCCAGCGGAGCCACGTGCGCCAGCCCGGCGTTCACCACCACCAGGTCCACGCCGCCCCACTGCCGGATCACCGCTCCAAATGCCTGCCGCACCGACTCCGGGTCGGTCACGTCCAGCGGCGCCCCGATCACCTGGTCCTCGAAGGCCGCCTTCAACTCCTGCACCAGGCTGTCCAGGTTCCCGCCCGGCAGGTCCGTCAGCGCCACCTGGCATCCGGCCTCCAGCAGCGTTTCGGCAATCGCCGAGCCAATCGCTCCCGCCGCGCCGGTAATCA
>Ga0307374_10008960_pt1 | contig 14844 bp, 12 predicted proteins | sample OX3MG_FD_202532 | JGI IMG/M metagenome (GOLD analysis project Ga0307374, IMG submission 202532) | Soil microbial communities from Risofladan, Vaasa, Finland - OX-3 | ecosystem: Environmental > Terrestrial > Soil > Coastal area > Acid sulfate soil | place: Finland: Risofladan, Vaasa | collected... | reverse complement strand
GGTGAAAATGGTAGCCATGCCCCTACCACCATGATCGCCGCCGATGTCAGGATAAGCGGCAAACTCGCCCGGCTCTGGAGAAACGGAATTTTATTCGTTCGGATCACGTGGATGATGAGGGTCTGCGTCAGCAGTGACTCGACGAACCATCCGGTTTGAAACAGCGCGGCGGCATAGGTAGAATCGGGTCCGGTCACATGAGCGAATCGAGCCATCAATTCCGGAGGTGGCAGGAGATGCAGATTGGAACATTTGAAAAAGAACCACATCAGCGCGTAGGTCGTGTAATCGAAAACGGAACTGGCCGGCCCGATAAATAAAATGAAGCGCGAAATTTCCTTGATCGACCACGGCCGCGGACGCGCAATTTGTTCCGGGTCCACCGTGTCCGTTGGGATTGGCACTTGCGAAAAATCATAGAGGAGATTATTGGTGAGAATCTGAATCGGCATCATTGGCAGGAACGGAAGCCACAGGCTCGCGCCCAGCACGCTGAACATGTTGCCGAAGTTAGAACTTGCGCCCATCCGAACGTACTTCAGGATGTTCGCGAACACACGGCGTCCTTCGAGCACGCCTTCTTCGAGCACCATCAAGCTTTTCTCCAAAAGAATCGCATCCGCCGCCTCCTTCGCAATATCCACGGCCGTATCGACCGATATTCCTACGTCCGCCGCACGGAGCGCAGGCGAATCGTTGATGCCATCGCCCATGAAGCCGACGACATGGTTCCGGCTTTGAAGCGCCAGAATGATTCGCTGCTTATGCGCCGGAGAAAGCCGAACAAACAGCGTGGTTTCCTCCGCTGCGTTTGCCAACTCCACATCGTTCATCGCTTCGACCTTCCCGCCGGTAAGTACGTGATCGAGTGGAAGCCCAACTTCCTTGCATATTTTACGAGAGACGAGTTCGTTATCGCCCGTTAGAATTTTTACCGTAACACCGTGGCTCTGAAGCGCCGTAATTGCTTCGGCCGAAGTTTCTTTCGGCGGGTCGAGAAACGCGACGTAGCCTTTTAAGATGAGATTCCGCTCGTCCTCCTTGCTATAAACCGGTTTCGGATCGGAATTTTTATACGCGATTGCGAGCACGCGGAATCCATCGGCCGAAAGCTTATCGTATTCTTCCTTGAGATCTTCCAAAATGACGGGTTCGAGCGGATAGAGTTGGCCGCCGATCTCGTATTGCGTGCATACAGGAAAAACGGATTCGGGCGAGCCTTTACAGATCAGGCGGTGATTCTTTTCCGGAGTTGCTACAATCACGGACATCATCTTCCGCTGAAAATCGAAAGGGATTTCGTCAGCTTTCGCATAATCCGCTATCCTGATGTCGGCATGTTGCTCGTGATACTTGAGAATTGCATTATCCAGCACATTTCGAAGGCCGGTCTGAAAATAACTGTTCAGAACAGCAAGTTCGAGCACACTATCGTTATCCTCGCCGGCCACGTCGAGGTGATATTCAAGCACCACTCGGTCCATCGTAAGCGTTCCGGTCTTATCGGTACACAGCACATCCATCGCGCCCAAATTCTGGATGGAATTCAGCCGCTTGACAATCACTTTTTTCTTCGACATCAGCATCGCCCCCTTCGAGAGGCAGACGCTCACAATCATCGGCAGCATCTCCGGCGTAAGGCCGACGGCGACGGCAAGCGCAAACAAAAACGCCTCCGCCCAATCGTGCTTGCTGATGCCATTGATGAGAAAAACCAGCGGCACCATGACCGCCATATAACGGATCATGAGCCAGGTGAAGCGCGAAACCCCCTTGTCGAACGCCGTGGGCGGTGGAGCGCTGGTGACGGCGCTTGCCATACCACCGAGATAGGTATGAAGCCCGGTTTCGACCGCGACCGCAACCGCCGAGCCACTCTCGACGCTCGTTCCCAAATAACAAATATTCTTTAGTTCCAGCGGCTGGACTCCACTCGATGGTTCGATGACATCGAATTTTTCGACCGGGAAGGATTCCCCGGTCAGGCTGGCCTGATCGAGAAATAGATCTTTGCAGGAAATAATGCGCAGATCGGCGGGGATCATGTCGCCAGCCGCAAGTTGCACGATGTCGCCCGGCACCATCTCTTCGAGCGGAATTTCGACCGGTTTGCCGTCACGAAGGACCGTCGCCGTAACGCGGATCATCGCTCGGAGTTTGGCGGCCGCCGAGTCCGCGCGCGATTCCTGGATAAAACGGAGCGAAACCCCGAGCACGATCATGAGCGACATGAGCGTGCCGCTAATAAGGTCCGAAGCGGTCGTCGCTGTCGCGAAGGTAAATCCGGCGAGTATCGCGAGCAGGATTACGAGGGGATTGACCAGCGCCTTTAGAAAAAGCTTCAGCTTCACAAACCGCTGATCGTGTGAGACGACATTCGGCCCGTATTCGTCGATACGCGCCTCGGCCGCTTCCTGCGTCAAGCCATTCAGGCTTGCTCCAAGCGTCGCAAGCGTTACATCGATCGTTTCGGACGCCGAGGTAATTACTTTTTGAGAAACCTCGATCCGAGCGGTCGAGCGCTTGAAACTCGAGAAGATTTCTCGAGGATGGATTGGTATTCTAATGAGGGTCATGCGGCCCGTCTCCTGTGATTGAAGGACAACTGCACGGTGAGTATGCAGCGCACAGGAGATAAACCGAAGCTTACTTTAGCGAAGCCGTAAGCGCGCGGCCCATCCACTGGCGAGGAGCTACCTCAAGTGCGAAGTCATCCCGGATCGGGACGCAAGGTGTAATTCCCTCGCGCCCCGCGCCTATGTGACTGTCTCGTTTATTACTGTCGCCGTCCATATTAATGGTTAGACTGTTGTTATGATAAGTTCTCTTTCGAGAACGCCGCGTGGAATTTCAAGATGGAATTGAATTTCTCCTGAACTTCCGGCAACGGGCGCAAAACGGCCCGGCGTTGCGCTTGCGTTCCGAAGAACCTTGAAATCGAATATTATTTTTTATGTAAAAAACATTTTTTTCCGTTTGGCGGATAAGAAGACCTGGCCATAACTATCTTCCGCACCGAGATTTCCCCAGCCGTTTCGACGCCCCGGAACTTTGGCTTCTCCGCTTCGGTTCGCCGAAGTTAGTTTTCGCCAAGTATAGTTGATTTCCGCCTTTCGTCATATTGCCCACGGAGGAAGCACCCGCGATTTGCGAGGGTTCTCGCGCGCTGCCGCCCATCTGGCGCGAATGGGGGCGCTTTTCACCATCCTCGTCTTCTTTGCCGATGCGATCAATGTAAATATTCTCTACGCGGCGATCATCGGCAACTTCCAATTTCAGGATAACCCATATATTCTCGATTCGGCGACCGATGCGACGAGCGTCGTTCCAAATGTGGTCCGGCCCCACATCAATTATTTTGAAGTGTGCAAGTTTGCCGGCGGCGCGACCGCGATCACGGCGATTCCAACGTTTCACGGGAACACGATCATCGAGGACGAAGACAGTCCGACTATCCTCGATGGCTGCTCCTCCACCGCTACCCTCACCTACGACATCAGGTCGTATGCTCCCACCGAGGAATCCGCGCTGCCCGCCAGCGTGCCCTCCCCGACGCTCGACCGAACGATTACGTTCGGCCGCCTGCAGATTTAGCCCTCTCATCCAACCACCTCGGATGATCGCTCATCCACTCATCCTTGAAAAGGATGGGGAAAAGGTTGGCGGTGAAGTTCTAAGCTTCACCGAAGCATCCATTATTACCTAATCAACCCGGCGACGCCGTGGATTGGGCTTTCCCAATCTCCACGCTTCGTCCGTACCGGTGTTGGGAACGTTTCGAAGGGCCGCCTTCAGAGCGGACCCTCCGCCACCATACATGCTTATGAGAAATCGGCAATGCAATATTTATTTCGTTCTCGAACACTGCCCATTGCAGCGTTCGCCCTTGGGGCGCTCCTATGCACCCATACGGCGCGCGCGCAAACTCCGGGCGATACCCTTCTGCTGAGGCTTCCTGCGGCTCGGCAAATTGCGTTCGAACGCAGCACCGCGCTTTTCGCGGACCGCTACCGGCTTCATGCCGCCGAAGCGGATACGATCGGCGCGCACCTCTATCCGAATCCCCAGCTTTCGGTCAATGCCACGAGCGTGGACCTACTGCATGGGCCACCAGATTATTCGGGCGCCTCTACATCGTACCGGCTCGACCAACCTATCCTCATCGCCGGCCAAATGAGCAATCGTATTCTTACCGCGCGGGAATCGACCGAAGCCGCTCGAAGAACCTTCGACTACCAGGTATTTCAAACGAAGCAGGCCGTTAAGGACGCTTACATTGATGCGGCTTATGCCCAGATCAATATCGACCTTGCGCGGGAGAATTACGAACTCTTCGCGAAGCTGGTAGAGGCATCGAAAGCTCAACTCCATGCCGGAGCCATCGCGGAAGAGGACCTGACGAAGCTCGAACTCACCGAACTGACCTACCGTCAGGCCGTGAGCGATGCAGAGCAGAGTCTTACGGACGCGATGAACACGCTCAAGCAGACGATGAGCTTCGATACGAGCGTTCCGATCAAAGTCCAGTATGATTTCCAATCCTCTGGATATTTGATGCCGAAGGACTCGCTCGAACGCATTGCCTTCCAAACGCGGGCGGATTTAAGCGCGGCGGAGCACGCTGTGAAAGCCGCGGAGCACCAGATCGCGCTCTCGAAATCCAACTCGTGGCCCACGCCGGATATCGGCCTCGAGATCGATCGCAACGGGCCAGACTTCGCGAACCTCTTCGGCGGCGGAATCGGCGTTGCCATTCCGATATTCAACCGAAATCAGGACGATATTTATCGTTCCGAATCGAACGAACGAGCGTCGGAATATGACTACGAGACCGCCCGCATCGGAGTCCATGGGGATCTCGAAGCGGCGTATGCGAAGTACCGCAATTCGCTCGATGTCTTTCGCGGGCTGCCGCCGGACATCGTGAGAATGGCGACCGATGTTCGGGATAATGCCGTCAGTAACTATACCTCGGGCCGCATTGGCCTGCTCGATCTGCTCTCGTCCGAGCAGGTCTATCACGATGCCATCGCGAGCTATTACGGCTCGCTTTACACCCTTGCCAAAAACCAATCACTTCTCGAACGCGCCGTCGGCGTCGAAATTTTCAACAGATAATCCCATGCGTATTAAACATTATTCCATTTTATTTCTCGCGCTCCTTGCCACAAGCGCAAGCGTGAACTCGTGTTCGAACAAAACGCCGGCGAGCATCGAAGAATCGAAGGCGACCTCGAAAGAGGATATTACTCTAAGCACCCGAATGGCTTCGCAACTGCCGCTTGCCGCGGCGGAAATGCAGCCGATTCAATTCATCACACTACTTTCGGGCAAGATTGACTTCAATCCAAACGAAGTGACGAATGTCTATCCGCTCGTCGGCGGCGTCATCAGTCACATTTATGTCACGCAAGGCGACCATGTCCAAAAAGGGCAGGTGCTTGCGGACGTGTATAGCAGCGATTTTGCAAGCGCAATCTCGGATTTCCAAAAAGCGAAAGCCGGTCTCGCGCTCACTGAAAAGGCGCTCCAGCGGGAACAAGAGTTGCTTGCGGCAAAAGTTGCCGCACAACGAGATGTGCAGCAAGCCGAAAGCGATTACGCCCAGTCGCAAGCGGAATATGACCGCAGCTTAGGCGCGCTGAAGCTTCTCGGCGGCAATGCAAACTCGAATGCCATGACGTTCCACATCACCGCACCGATCGAGGGAACCGTGGTCTCGCGCCTCGCGCAGCCTGGCTCGCAAGTGCGCAGCGATGGTTCCACGCTCGCGTTTGTCATCGGCAGTACATCGAGTTTGTGGGTCACGCTCGATGCCTATCCCGATGATCTTCGCAACCTTCATGTGGGCGATTCCGTCAGGCTGAAAGCTGCTGGATTAGAAGACCATCCCTTCAGTTCGCGGATCGAATATATTTCGCCGACTGTCGATCCTACGTCATTCACAACCAAAATTCGCTGCACGCTCCCGAATTCTGGCGGTTTACTCAAGCCGGCGATGTTCGTCGGCGCGACGGTCTATCATCCCGATGGTCCGGGGCTTTTCGTTCCAGCACCGGCGGTATTTTATGACGCGGATGGAAAGACGTATGTCTTTATCGAAACCGCGCCGCATACCTTTCGCAAACGCGAATGCACCATCGCCCAAACCGAACCGGACCGCGTGCAAATTACTGGCGGGCTGAATCCCGGCGATACCATCGTGGCCGATCACGCCCTGTTCCTCAACGACGAACTTCAAGCCGATCAGAAATAACCACCCCTACCCCCCGCCTTGGAAAGGCGGGGGAATTAATCATGTTAAAAAAACTTGTTGAACTCGCGCTTCGAGAGCGCATCGTCGTCTATTGCACAACGCTGCTACTTATCGTTGCTGGAATATACTCGTTCACGCAGCTTCCCATCGACGCGTATCCCGACCTGACGAACACGCGCGTGCAGATCGTCACGCAGTGGACCGGCCGAAGCGCGGAAGAACTCGAAAAATTCGTCACGATTCCAATCGAGACGACGATGAACGGAATTCCTCATCTCATTTCCATTCGCTCGACTTCGCTCTTCGGACTTTCAACGGTCTATCTTACCTTCGACGACGCGACGGATGATTTTACCGCCCGCACGTATGTGACGCAGAACCTGCAAAACGCGAGTCTTCCCGATCAGGTCATTCCTTCGCTCGCGCCGGAGAGCGGGCCAACGGGAGAAATCTATCGCTATACTCTCGAAAGCAAGACGCGCTCCCCAATGGAACTCAAAGCTATCGAGGATTGGGTTCTCGAACGGCAATGGAAATCCGTTCAGGGTGTGGTGGATGTCACGAGCTTCGGAGGTCCGACGAAGCAATATGAAGTCTCGATCGATCCGCAAAAATTAGCATATTATGGAATCGGAATCAAGCAAATCTCCGACGCGCTTGCCGCAAATAATGCGAATGCCGGCGGCTCGCTCATCGAGCAAGGCGATCAGGGCTATGTGTTTCGCGGTGTTGGGTTATTCACAAGCCTGAATGACATTTCCAATGTGATCGTCGCCACGTTCAACGGCGTTCCGCTGAAGATCGCGCAGTTGGGAGATGTTCGCATCGGCCACGCGGTGAGGCTCGGAAAAGTCGAAACGCCGGAGAATCACGACGCAGTAGAAGGCATCGTTATCATGCGGCGCGGAGAGAATGCCTCGGAAGTGATACAACGTGTCGAAGAAAAGGCGAAGGAACTGAATTCCACCATTCTTCCGAAAGATGTAAAGCTGGTTCCCTATTATGACCGTGCCGATCTCGTGAGCCTAACGACCCACACCGTGCTGGAAAATCTCGTTATCGGGATGCTGCTGGTAATCGTCATTCTCTTTATCTTTCTTGGGAACGTTCGAAGCGCGTTTATCGCGGCGATTGTCGTTCCGCTCTCCCTTCTTTTTGCATTTATTCTGATGCATCTTGCTGGGATGTCCGCTAATTTGCTGTCGCTCGGCGCCATCGACTTTGGCGTGATTATCGACGGCGCGGTGATTATGGTCGAAGCCATATTCGCGCGGCTGGCACTTCAACAACTCCCCCTCCTAAAGAAGGAGGGGGAATCTCCGCGCGAATCGCTCATCACCTCGACCGCGGTCGAAATGAGTCAGCCGATTTTCTTTTCTATTGTGATTATCATAGCTGCACTCATTCCCATCTTCTCTTTCCAGCAGGTCGAAGGCAGAATGTTTTCACCGTTAGCCTACACGCTGGGCTTCGCGCTTGTCGGCGCGATGTTGCTTTCTCTTACTCTGGTGCCAGTGCTCTCGCATGATTTGTTGAAAGGCGAACTTCACGAGAAAAGCCCGATCTTCGAATGGCTTAACCGTCATTATCTCCAATGGCTCGATGCCTCGCTCCGGAATGGCAAGCTTATCCTCGGCATCTCGGTCGGAGTGCTCTTCGCAAGTTTTTATCTCAGTCAATTCCTTGGGACGGAATTTCTTCCACACCTGAATGAAGGCTCGCTTTGGGTCCGGGCCACGATGCCGATCAGCGTAAGCCCGTCGAGCGCCGACACCACTGCGGAGCATATCATGAAAATCATTCAGGGCTACGACGAAGTAAAATTCGTACTGCTGCAATTGGGCCGCCCCGACGATGGCACGGACGCAACCGGGTTTTTTAACGCGGAATTTTTTGTCAATTTGAAACCACAGAGCCAATGGAAGAAGCATCACTCCAAAGATGCACTCATTGCGGATATGAATGACAAGTTTGCCGCGATTCCCGGCACGGATATTAACTTCTCACAGCCGATCGCTGACAACGTCGATGAATGGATTTCTGGTGTAAAGGGCGAACTCAATGTAAAAATCTTCGGCCCCGACCTAACCGTGCTTCAGGAGAAGGGCGAGCAGGTGCGCGACATTCTGACGCATATTCGCGGTATTACCGATGTAGGCGTGTTTACGGAAATTGGCCAGCCAACGCTCGAAGTCCAAATCGATCGGTTGCGCGCCGCGCAATATGGCGTCAATGTCAGTGACGTGCAGGACCTGATCGAGTCCGCGATCGGCGGTCATGTGGCAACACAGTTTTACGAAGGCGAGAAACATTTCGATGTCGTCGTTCGTCTGGCACCGGAATTTCGCGACGCGCCGGATAAGATCGGCTCGCTGCTCGTCTCGACTTCGAGCGGCGCGAAGATTCCGCTCTCCTCCGTTTCGACAATTAGCGTGAAGCCGGGCGCGGCTTTTATTTATCGTGAATCGAACGGACGGTTTCTTGCGATTAAATTCAGCGTGCGCGATCGCGATATGGGCGGAGCCGTCGCGGAAGCGCGCGCTTTAGTTGCAAAGCAAGTCACCTTCCCGGAAGGTACGTATGCCCTCTGGGGTGGCGAATTCGAAAGCCAGCAGCGCGCGATGAGCCGGCTCGAAATCGTGGTGCCGCTGAGCCTTTTACTCATTCTTATTTTGCTTTATACTACGTTCGATTCCTGGGGCTATGCGCTCTTAAGCCTTGCGAACGTTCCCTTTGTAACGATTGGCGGTATTCTTGGATTGCTCGTGGCGGGGCTGCATTTTTCTATTTCGGCAGGTATCGGCTTTATCGCGCTCTTCGGCGTGAGCATCATGAACGGTGTGGTACTGCTTACCTACGTCAAGCATCACCGCGATGAGCACGAAACTACCGTGGAGCTTTTGCGCAATGCCTGCATGAGCCGCGTGCGGCCCATCGTCATGGTGGCCGTGCTTGCAATGATAGGCCTTATGCCTGCGGCGCTTTCGACCGGCATTGGTTCCGAGACCCAAAAGCCGCTTGCCGTCGTGATTGTGAGCGGGTTGTTGCTAACGGCATTTATCAATCTGATTTTGCTGCCTATCATGTTTCAGGTATTTAAAATTGACCAGCCGCGAAGAACATTTTTCCCAGTGAGGAATCGTTAGGGGGCCGCATGATCGCCGGTTCCTCTCCTTTCATGTACGCGCGTGTTAGGCGTGCTGGTACTCAATTCGCATGTCTGGAACAAAACAACGACTTGCGATATAGAACTATTCTAATTATGTGAAGATGAGATACGCATTCAACCCCGCGATGGCAGCGACGACGGCCCACGACAGCACCTTGAGCCACAAGGGATTTACAAATTTGCCCATGATCGACTTGCGACTCGTGAACAATACGAGCGGGACCGTCGCAAACGAAAGCTGCACCGATAGCACGACTTGCGACAGCAAAAGCAAATTATAGATTGCATGATTTTCGGCCTCGACTCCGTTGCCGGTCTGCGAAGCAATGACGAGCGCGGCCGGAACGATTGCAAGGCTACGCGTAATTAGCCGACGAAGCCAGGGCCGCACCTTCATTTGCAGAAATCCTTCCATCACCACTTGCCCCGCGAGCGTGCCGGTAATCGTCGAAGCCTGCCCTGATGCAAGCAGCGCGATGCCGAAGGCGAGACTTGCAAGACTGGTACCAAGCAACGGAGTAAGCGTATAATATGCCTGCTGAATTTCCGTTACCACTTTACCGCGCTCAAAAAACACCGCCGCCGCCATGATGAGGATTGCCGCATTGATAAAAAACGCCAGATTGAGCGCAAAGACCGTATCGAATGCATTATATCGCAGCGCGGAACGAATTTCCTTGAACGACCGCCCTATTTTGCGCGATTGCACGAGGTGCGAATGTAGATAAAGATTATGCGGCATCACCGTCGCGCCTAAAATGCCGAGTGCGATATACAGGCTTCCATTCGTGAGCGTCGGCGTTACCAGCCCATGTAGGATGGGCGTGAGTTGCGGATGGGAAAGCACGATTTCGAAGAGATAACAAAATCCCATCGTTGCAATGAGAGTTAGAATCACGGCTTCGAGCAACCGCACGCCGCGGCTTTGCAACAATAAAATTACCAGCACATCGAGCGCTGTGATGAGCACGGCGGGCATAAGCGGAATGTGAAACAACAAATTAAATGCAATAGCGCTGCCCAGAACTTCGGCCAAATCGCACGCGACAATCGCAATCTCCGCGATGACCCAGAAAAATATCGCGGTGGGTTTCGAAAACCGCTCGCGGCACATCTGCGGCAAGTCGCGGCCCGTCACGACGCCGAGCCGGCTCGAAAGTATTTGCAGCAATATCGCAACAAGATTGCTCGCGAGTATGACCCAGAGCAAGTCGTAATGGAACCGCGAGCCGCCCTCGATGTCCGTAGCCCAGTTGCCAGGATCCATATAGCCGATGGCAACGAGGAACGCCGGGCCGGAGAAGGCAAACGTCCGTCGGAGAATGCCGACGGACTTATGTGGCTCGATCGATTTCGAATTGGCCCAACTATCCCAGTTCTGACGCCGAACGACAGCACCTTTCGCTATCACCTCTGATTCCGTTTTGCTCACGCAATCACCACCCTTCCGAAAATTTGCTCAGCGGCTTCGGGTGCAAGCGCGACGGCTTCGCCATTCACCGAGATATTATATGGTCCTCCGAAAGGCTGCCGCCCGTGAAACTCTATCTGAGCGCCCGGCAGAAGATCGAGACCGGCGGCATAGCGTAATAACGCTGGATTGTCGAGCAACCTCGTAATTACAAGTTGGGAATCATTCTCGGCCGTATGCAGCGGAATTTCTTCGATGTCGGGCATGAGGCCGCCCGCCGTCGGAATGGGATCGCCATGCGGATCGAAGGCCGGGTTCCCCAGCTTCTCCGCGATCCGCTCCTCGAATAGCGGGCTGATATGATGCTCCAACCGCTCGGCTTCGGCATGGACTTCATCCCAATGATAGCCGAGTTCCCGGACGAGGAAAAGCTCGAGCAATCGGTGACGCCGAATCGTTTGCAGCGCCGTCCGCTGGCCGAATGGAGTGAGGTGAATGCCCGTCGTTGGGTGCATTCGCACCAATTTGAGCTTCGCGAGCCGGCGCAGCATTTTGCTGACGGCCGGGGCGCTCACGCCGACGCGGCTCGCAATATCGCGCGAGGAAATCTCGCCTTGCGATCCGGCTTTATAGATCGCCTTGATATAATCCTCGATGGACGGAGTATTCATCAAGGGTAGTTAACCGAGGTTAAATAAATTTGATTCCAGTGGTAAACTTCGAATCGCTCAAGGTGTGGAATTCTACTATGGAGCTGACAGTTCGCGTCTTCTCAAATTCACTTTAACGTCTTCTTAATTATGATAAAACAAGCCGTTCCATTCTTCTTTACGATACTCATTGCGCTTCTTATCGCCGGCTGTTCTGGCAATACGGGACCAGCGGGACCATCGCTCAGCGGAAGCATGACCGGATTCGTTACCCTCTTCCAATCGGATGGAAGCCGCGCACCCGATCAAAGCGGCGTGACGGTCAGCATTCAAGGCACCTCACTCTCGACGACAACGGACAGTACTGGGAGATGGACGATTGGTGGCATTAGCACTGGAACTTATACTGTCACAGAAACAAAGCAGGGTTATGGCATGTCGGAGCAACAGGGCCTTCAATTCGTCGGCGGCGACATCGCGTACTATGTTGGAAAGTTCATCATGGCGCAGCCGCCGAATTTTTTCGTTGCGCTCGATCCCGTCAAGACGATTGCCGATAGTAACGCACTCTATGTATCCTTCACAACAAGCGGTGTCATGAAAGGAATAGAAATTGGGGTCTTGGTTGCGGTTGGAGCGGATTCTGATGTAACTGCATCAGACCCAACCAAATATCTCTTTTCGACAACCGATGTGATTGTCAACCCCAGCGGTGCGAGTAATATTCTTGCCACGGCCCTGCAATCCGCAGGATTCACAAGCGGAATGCCTGCATATGTAGTGGCCTATCCTCTTTATTATTACGTCAGCGGTATCGGTTCGTTGTATTCCAACTATCTCGATCACGCTACCGGCAGGACGGCCTACACTTCGCTCGGCGCGCCTTCGAGCGTTATTCGGCTGATAGTTCCATAGCCTTTACACGATAGACAGTCCGCTTCGCGCGAGGGTCTTTTTCCCTTTCGCCCCTTCGGGACTACCGCTTCCCGGCTCATCTTTTACCGGGGACTTGCGTCCCCGGCTATTACCTTTCGTCCATTCAAGGACGTCCCAATTCGTAATTGAATTATCCGTGCGCTTTAATCGCTTCCGCCGGATCGACCTTCACGCTCGGACCCATCGTCGAACTAATCGCGACCGATTTCACGAACTGCCCCTTCGCCGTCGCCGGCTTCGCGCGGATGATCGTGTTCAGGAACATATTGATATTATCGACGAGCTTCGGAGCTTCGAACGAGGCCTTCCCCACCGACGCATGAATATTCCCGCCTTTATCGACGCGATATTCTATCTTGCCGGCCTTTACTTCCTTCACCGCCGTCGTAACATCCTGTGTGACCGTCCCCGATTTCGGATTCGGCATGAGGCCTCGTGGTCCTAAAATACGGCCAAGCTTACCAAGCTCGCCCATCACTTCGGGCGTCGCGATGATAACGTCCGTATCGGTCCAGCCGCCGCGAATTTTTTCGAGGATCGGCTCGAAACCCGCTTCATCCGCGCCGGCGGCGAGTGCCGCAGCTTCCTGATTGCGCGTCACGACCGTCACGCGGACCGTCTTGCCAATGCCATGCGGCAGCGAAACCGTCCCGCGAATAGCCTGATCGGCCTTGCGCGGATCGATGCCCAGATTGATCGCAATATCGACCGACTCATCGAACTTCGCCGAAGCCGTCTGCTTCACTTTATTCACTGCTTCGACCAGGGCGATCGGCTTGCGCGATTTAGGATCCTCGGTGCCGATTTTCTTTAAAAGATTTGTGTAGCGTTTTCCGTGCTTTACCATTGCTTATCCCTCCACAGTTATGCCCATTGAGCGGGCGGTACCGGCGACCATGCTCACCGCTGCTTCAATGGAAGCAGCATTCAGGTCCACCATTTTTTGCTTTGCGATCGCCTCGACATCCTTCTTCGAGACTTTCGCTACCTTCAGCCGGTTCGGCTCCTTCGAGCCTTTTTCGATGCTCGCCGCCTTCAAGAGCAGCGATGCCGCCGGAGGAGTTTTCGTGACAAAGGTAAAGCTCTTATCCGAAAACACGGTGATCACGACCGGGATGATCGCATCGCCTTCTTTTTGTGTCCGGGCATTGAATTGCTTGATGAACTCCATGCCGTTGACGCCCTTTTGTCCGAGCGCCGGACCGACCGGCGGCGCCATCGTCGCCTTCCCCGCCGGTATCTGTAATTTTACGAATCCTGTGACTTTTTTCGCCATTATAGTTTATGGTTTAGTAGTTCGTTTCCTTAGAACCCTCTCCCTCTGGAAGAGGGCAGGGTGAGGGAAACTCCTACGATTAATAATTCCAGGCCGAAGCCTGGCTTCTGAAACTGCGCCGGGATAACGATTTCACATTCGAATAGTTCAAAAAATCCTTTTTTCCATTGATCGCTTGTCATCTGTTGACTCCTGAAATTCTGACATTCCAAAAGCAGTTTTCAGAGTCCAATATTTCGCACACAGCATTTGTGCTTCATGAACAATGCTCTTTTTGAGCGATCTTCGGTAATTATGAATTTTTTATTCATAAATCTCTTGCTTTTAGTTACCAATAGTTTACCGAGCCAGCACCATCGGCAGCGTCTCCACGCGCCCTGACACAACACGATGGATTCGAGCGTGAGACCAGCCATTCCAGCGTTCAGCAGAACCTCGTTCGGGTAGATTTTGCGATGTCCCTTCCGCGAAGTGATCGGCAGTCCGTTCACAATCGAAAGGAGTTGGTTAACCCCTTCGTCGCTCACGATGAGGACCGGGCGGGTCTTTCCCTGCTCGGAGCCTATGACGGGGTCCAGATTAGCCAGGAATACATTCCACCGGAATTCCACGATTTTAAAGGTGCTCGGAATCGACATGGGCAAAATCATCAGCGATCTCGTCCATATCCTTTTGGTAGAGAGGGTCTCGTGCCGCTTCGGCGATAAGAGCAAGTTTCGCGGCGTGGGTGTCGCCATTTTTCGAAAGTACGAGCACCTCTACTTCCTCTCCCTTCCGAACGTTTGGAACGAGAAGGTGAAGAACATGATCGTCCGGCATTCGTAAGGTTTCATGCAATGCAAGCATAGGGAACATAACCGATGAGTGGAACATCGAGTTTCACATAAGGCCTGTGCGAACGCACCTGGATTCACCGGGCCAGCACCATCGGCAGCGTCTCCACTCGCCCATTCATCCGGACGAGGCACTCGTACATCCCATCGGGCAAGCCGGTGGGCTTGCTCCACGCGAAGCTATGCTCTCCCGCCGCGAGCTCGCCCGAATAGAGATGCGCGACTTCCGCGCCGAGGAGATTCACGATGGAGACATCCGCATAGCCGCTCGCCTCCGGCTTGAACGAGATCATGGTAGATTGAGAGAAGGGGT
>Ga0307374_10008959_pt1 | contig 14847 bp, 13 predicted proteins | sample OX3MG_FD_202532 | JGI IMG/M metagenome (GOLD analysis project Ga0307374, IMG submission 202532) | Soil microbial communities from Risofladan, Vaasa, Finland - OX-3 | ecosystem: Environmental > Terrestrial > Soil > Coastal area > Acid sulfate soil | place: Finland: Risofladan, Vaasa | collected... | reverse complement strand
AGTCCAGCAGGCGCTCCAAAATCCAGTCCTCGGCCAGGCGCAGGGCCCATTTGCGGATCCAGTGGCCGCCGTGGCCCTCGATGGTCTTTAAGCTTTTGTCCCACCAGAGGAAAAACGAGGTCCAGGAGATGAACCCGTGCGGAGCCACCGCCTCCTTAAGAGGGACGTGGCGCCGGGAGTCGGGGAAGAGCTCGTCCAGGACCGCGTTCGGCGGGCATGCAATCATCGGGCGGGTCGCCCAAACCACGCTCAGGGGGATGACGATGGAGCGCGTCCAGGACGAGACCTGGTAGATGTTGAAATAAAACCATTTGGGGAAGAGCATGAGTTCCGGCGGGATGGTGGGCACGCCGCGCCAGTCGTACTGCCCGAACACGGCCATGTAGAGCTTGGTGTAGGTGTTGACCTTGTGCACGCCGCCTAATTCCTTGATCCGGCGCCGGGCCGCGGCCAGGCGCGGATCGTCCTGCGAATGGCCGGCGAACTTGAGCGCCCAGTAGGCCTTGACCGTGGCGGAAATGTCCGACGGCCCGTGGCGGTAGATGGGCCAGCCGCCATCGGGAAGCTGCTCGCTCAAGATGTGATCGGCGAGGCCGCGGATTTTGGGCGAATCGCCCCGGCCCAGGAAGTTGAGCAGCATGACGGTGTCGGATTCAAGCGTCGTGTCGGCCCGCAGCGGCTCGTACCAGTAGCCGTCCTCCTGGTTTTGGATGCTCAAAAGGGAGTTTTGCGCGCGCGCGATGCTTTCCTTAAGTTCCCTGGGGGCGTCGGCGTGCGCGTGGGAGGACGAACGGGAGGGCTTCAAGTTTTCCGTCCACCCGTCCGGTTTTTTATCCGCCGCGAGCCAATTGGAGACGAGATTCTTGATCATCGGAGGCAACTGATTATAGCGAATTCCGAGGGAGGCGTTCAATTTCGTCTCCGAACGCGTCGCGTCGTCGTCTTCGGGTTTTTCGGGTCCGGTCGGGCGTGTCGGCATTCCCTTATATTATAGGCTGAAACCGGACCTGGAGCCTGGGCCTCTGGGCCTAGTCAGGGCGGGAAAAAGGCCCAGAGGCCCAGGCTATATTTTTTGGAAAATGACGCAGCGTTCGCAGCTTGTCTCGGCCACATACTTGAACCGCATTCCGGTCTCCGCGAGAAACTCCTTGAAAGCGCGGAATTCCTGATTGAGGTAGGTGAATTCGTCGAAATAAAGCCATGAGCCAGCGGACAGGAGGTTTTTAGCTTTTAATTGCTCCAAAACAAATTTCGTGGATGAGTAAAGATCCGCGTCGAAGTTAATTATAAGGGCGTCATGAGGCGGCGCGATGTATTCAGGCAGCGTATCCTGGAACCATCCTGGATGAATCTTCACGCGGGGGTCCCTCAATGCGGGAGACTTGCCGTGGGTGGAGAATGTCCCCTTGGGGAGCCGCTCCCAGGATTCGGGCAAGCCGTAAAAAGAGTCGAAGCCGTGGAGCCGCGCCGCTTTGTTTTTCAATTTTTGCGACCAGTAGCGCATGCTGGCGCCTTTGAAGACGCCGAACTCCAGATAAAGCGGCCGTTCCGAAAAAAAATCCAGCCTTGATACCATTAGCTTGAACATTTCAGCGCGGGTGCTTAAATGGAGCGGTCTCGCAAATTTTTTTCGAGATAACGATGCACTTCGCAAATGTCAAGGAGAACTCCCGAATGTTCCCGGCGTTCCTCGATGGGAAGCGCGGCTATGAGTTTGTTTTGAGGCATCGGCTCTGAAGATGATTCATGCCGTTCTTGCGGCGAACTTGGGCCAGAGCGCCTTCAAGACGTAGCCGAAGGCTAGGATGGCGAGGCTCCACCATATCTGCTGCAGGCCGCCCTGAGCGCCCAGCCAGAGCGTGGTCGCGACGCCGATGGCGGGGATGAGGAGCCCGCCGGGAAGCCGCCAGCCTTTGCTCACGTTGTGCGCATGCGCGCGGCGCCGCCGCAGGACCGGCACGGCGATGCAGGTGGCCACGTACTGCGCGCAGACTACGATGTTGCTGAAGTCCACGAGCTTATCGAAGTTAAGGAACGTCGCCAAGATCAGCACGGAGACGGCGGTCACCAGGATGGAAAGGTAGGGAGTCTTGAACTTCGGGTGGAGCTTGGCCAAAAAGGGCGGCAGGTGGCCGTCCTCGGCCAGGGAGAACAGATAGCGCGGCGTGACGATGGCCGAGCCCGAGTTGTAGCCCGCGGTGGAAAAAACCGTCGCCAGCGCCATGACGCCGGCCCAAACCGCGCCGAGGCCCAGGGCCGCGGCGTCCGACAAGGGCTTGGTGGAGCCGGCCAAGTGCGGCGCCAAGCCCACGGCCACCGCCTGGACGGCCATGTAGAGAAGCGCCGCGAAGGACAGGGAGATGACCACGGCCAGGGGGATGTTCCGTTCCGGGTTCACGGTCTCTCCGGCGGGGACCGGGACCGACTCGAAGCCCTGGAACGCGAAGTAGGCCAGGAAGCACGCCTGGCCCAGCGGCTTCCAGCCATGCGGCGCGAAGGGGTGAAAGAGCTCCGCGTGGAGGTGGGGCAATCCCAGGACCACGAAGAGCCCGAGAGGAATGAGCTTGGCCGCGGTGAAAAAATCCGAGGTCCAGGCGCCCAGCTTTACGCCCCGGTAGTTGATGGTGTAGAAGGTGGTCAGCGCCGCCACCGCGACGAGCTTGGCGACCCAGACGCTGTCAAGCGCGTGGTTGAAGAATCCCAGGTAGAGCGCGATGGCGTTGGCCACGGCCGCGCCGCTGAAAATCTGCGTGACCCAGGAAATCCAGCCGATGCCAAAGCCGATCTTCGGGCCGAAGGCTTCCTCCGCGTAAATGTAGCTGCCGCCCGTCTGTTGGAAATGCGAGGCCGCTTCGGCGTAGCAGAGCCCCACGCTGATGAGAAGAAGCCCCGTGAATCCAAAGGCGACGATGGAGGCCGGGCCCAAGAATCCGGCCAGGAGCCCGGGGAACAAAAAGACGCCCGAGCCCACGATGGCGTTGATGCCGATGCAGGATAAATCCAGCAGGTTGAGCGCGCGCTTGCCTTCCGATCTCATGGGTTTAGTCTCCGGCCGCGGCCGAGCGGAGCATGGCGGCGGCGGTGTAGGTCACGACGGCGATGACCAGCCAGCGCAGGACTTTCAAGGGCAGGGACTTCACGATGTAGGCCGCGATGAGCACGCCGGGGATGCCGCCCAGGGCCAGGGCCAGGGCCGTGCCCGGGCTGTAGCGCCTTTTTTGCATGAAGCGCGGGCTCGCCACCGGCATCAAGAAGGCGCAGGAGCCCATCATGATGGGAAAGGCCGCCTGCGGGTTCATGCCCAAGAGGCTCACCAGCACCATGCAGGGGGCGTAGAGCCCGATGCCCAAGGTCATGAGCGCGCCTAGCACGAAGTTGCCGGCCAGGCCCAGGGCCAAGAGAGGCCCGGAAAGATTCTGCGTCGCGCCGCCGGCGGGAAAAAGGCCCAGGTTCGACATCAGAAAGAACGCCGCCGCGGCCAGAAGCGCCGCGCCCATGCCGATTTGAATCTTCCGCTTGGGCAGGGACGCGACGATGCCGGCGCCCAGCCACGCGCCTAAAATAGAGGCCGCGATCATGAGGATCAAGGTCTTGGCGCCGACCTCGACCGCGGCCATGAAGGCGAAGGCCTCAAGAAACGTGGGGATGGTGTCGCCGATGTTGAGCGTTCCCGGGATGAGCTCGTCCGGCACCAAGCGGAAAATCTTGAAGAGGGAAGTCTGCTGGGCGTAGGAGCCGATGCCCAGCGTGTCGAAGAAGTTGGTGACGAAGCCGATGAGAAGCTCGATGCCGCCGGGCCGCAGGCGTTGGGCGGGCCCGCCCGCGGCCGCCGACTTCCTAATTCCGAGAATATCCGCGACACAGAGGGCGACAAAGCCCGCGGCGAAGAGGCCCAGCGTCAAGAGCAAAAAAAAACGCGCGTGGGCCACGGGGGCTGGATTAAGCGACGGGTTCCGGCTTTTCCTGCTTGAGCGCGAGTTCGCGGCGGTGCTGGGCCATGACGCTGTGGTGGCGTCCGTACAAGAAATAGATGGCCAAGCCGATGATGAGCCAGACGATGAGCCGGATCCAGTTCTCGACCGGGAGGGAGAACATCAGCAGCAGGCAGAGTGAGATGCCCAGTATGGGGAAAAGCGGCACCATCGGGCAGCGGAAAGGCCTTTCCGCCTCGGGGTTGGTCTTGCGCATGATGAGCACGGCCGCGCAGACCATCACGAAGGCCAGGAGCGTGCCGATGTTGACCAACTCCGCCAGGATGCGCAAGGGAATGAAGGCACCCAGGAGCGCCACCACGATGCCGGTCAGGATGGTCGATTTCCAGGGGGTCTTGAAGCGTTCATGGACGGCGGCGAAGAACTTGGGCGGCATGAGGCCGTCGCGCGCCATGGCCAGGAAGATGCGGGGCTGGCTCAGCATCATGACCAGCAGCACCGAGGTGATGCCGGCCAGGGCCCCGAAGGAAACCAGGAACTGGGCCCAGGGCAGTCCCACTTGGAGAAACGCGTGGGAGATGGGGGCGTCGATGTTGATCTTGTTGTAAGGCACCATGCCGGTGATGACCGCGGTCACGGCGATATAGAGGACGGTGCAGATGATGAGAGAGGCGATAATGCTGATGGGGACGTCTCTCTGCGGGTTTTTCGCCTCTTCCGAGTAGGCGGAGAGGGAGTCGAAGCCGATGTAGGCGAAAAAGATGACGGCGGCTCCCGCCAGCATGCCCAGCGGGTCTCCGCCCGGGCTGGTTCGCCCGTAGATGGTCTTGCCGAAAAAGCTCAAGCCCCCGTAGCCGAAGGGCGCGAAGGGGTGCCAGTTCTGCGGGTGGACGTAGAAGGCGCCGACCGCGATGACGAAAAGAACGATGACGAGCTTGACGGCGACGATGACGGCGTTGACCGTCGCGCTCTCCTCGATGCCCACGACGAGGATGTAGGTCATGAGGACCGCGATGACGATGGCGGGAAAGTCCATGACGGTTCCGGTGGCGAAGAGGTGCCCCGTGGCCGGGTTGAAGTCGAAGGGCGCGTCCCTCAATATATAAGGAATATGGAGGCCGAACGTGCTGATGAGATCCTGGAAGTAGTGGGACCAGCCGTGCGCCACGGTCGCGGCCGCGACCGTGTACTCCAAAATAAGGTCCCAGCCGATGATCCAGGCGAAGAGCTCACCCAAGGTGGCGTAGGCGTAGGTGTAGGCCGATCCCGTGACCGGAACCATGGCCGCGAACTCCGCGTAGCAGAGTGCCGCGAACACGCAGGTGATGCCCGAGATGACGAAGGAAACAATGAGCGCGGGGCCGGCCTTGTCGTGCGCCGCGACGCCGGTCAGGACGAAGATGCCGGTGCCGATGATGGCGCCGATGCCCAAAGCCGTCAGGCCGATGGGGCCCAGTACGCGCTTCAAGCGGTTCTCGCCCTCCATTTCCTCGAGGAGAAGCTTCAACGGCTTTTTGGCGAAGATGTCTTTGATCACGCTCGTTCCCCTATGTTTAAAACTTTTTTCATTATACCCAACGCGCGCGTGGAAATCAAAATAATATTTTCGATTCCGTCTGTTTTTTCTATGATAAGCCGATGGCGCCACGCTGGCTCGATTACCAGGCGAACATGTCCGATTACGCGCGCTACCACGCGCATACGGGCAACCGCGTCTGCCACGCGGCGGGCATTCCGCTCATCATGCTGGCCGTGGTCCGCTGGACCCAGTGGCCGGGCTTTCCGCTTCTTCCGGGCGCGGCGATAGTCCTTCCTTTATATTACTACTGGGACGCCGGCTTGGCGCTGGCCATGACCGCCGTCATTCTGGCCATGGCGGCGCTCGCCCCGCACCTGTGTTCGGCCGCCGTTTGGGGGGCGTTTATCCTCGGCTGGGTGTTCCAGCTCATTGGCCACGCGGTCTTCGAGAAAAAAAGCCCCGCCTTCACGCGCAACTTGATTCATCTGCTCGTGGGACCGCTTTGGATTCTCCGGGAACTGACCGGACTTGGGCGCGGCTCCGCGCGGTAGCCGAAAATATTTTTTATAGAACATTGACAAAGCGAAGTTGAAGTGTTAACCTAGTTGCGCAAGGAATACAACAGAGATGAGTGGGGATCAGTTAAAAACTTCCGCCTCCGCCAGTCCAGCCGTTTCCCCAGTCCAGCCGTCTCCAGCGAAAAAACCCTCTTCCGGAATGAGCCGCGGCCAGTTTTTGCTGGCGGGCTACGGGGCCTTGGCCGCGTTCGGCGCGGTCATCGCGGGCTCCGCCGGGCGCTTTTTCTTCCCCAACGTCATCTACGAGCCCTCCGAGATATTCAACGCGGGTCCGATAAAGGACTTCGGCCAGGGCGTCTCCCTGAAATGGATCAACAAGCTGGTCTGGGTCATCCGCACCTCCAAGGGCGTCTACGGCCTCATCGCGATTTGCCGCCACCTGGGCTGCAAGCCCAACTGGTTCCAGGACCAGCAGCTCTTCAAGTGTCCGTGCCACGGCTCGGTCTACACAAAGGAAGGTCTTATTATCGCAGGCCCGGCGCCACGCAATTTGTGGCGGCCGCATTTGGAGATCACGACCACTGGAGAGTTGATTGTGGATAAGAGCATTGTCCAGGACACCCCTCCCATGTATTACCAGCCGCCGTTCTTCCTACCCCTCTCCTAGGCTTGCGAATGCCAGATATCGAAGAGCTGAAAAAAGAAGTCGTCAACTCGCAAATCTGGCGCAGCATTTTCCGCGGGGGTATTTGGAGCGATACGCCTCGGGACCGCGCCAACCACATGATCGGCAACGTGTGGATGCACATCCAGCCCACCAAGGTCCGCAAGCGGGCGCTGGAGTGGACCTACACCTGGGGCCTGGGCGGCATTTCGTTTTTCCTCTTCCTGGTCCTGGTCGCCAGCGGCGTGCTGCTCATGTTCTACTACCGGCCCGTTCCCGGCTTGGCCTTCAGGGACATCAAGGATCTGACCTATGCCGTGACGCTGGGCAAATTCCTGCGCAACATCCACCGCTGGGCAGCCCAAGCCATGGTCATGATCGTTATCCTGCACATGCTGCGCGTGTTTCTGACGGGCGGCTATAAGAGGCCGCGCGAGTTCAATTGGTGCGTGGGCGTCATCCTTCTCACCTTGACCTTGTTCTTGTCCTTCACCGGCTACCTGCTTCCTTGGGATCAACTGGCCCTGTGGGCCGTGACCGTAGGCACCAACATGGCCGGCGCCACGCCCTTTATAGGAAACGCCGGGCCTTTCGGGGCGTCGTTGATGCACATGAGCATGAGCAATGACATTCGTTTCGTTCTTCTGGGCGGCACCACGGTCGGCGCCAACACTTTGGTCCGCTTCTACGTCTTGCACTGCGTGGCCGTCCCACTGCTCCTGGGTGTTCTTTTGATCCTGCATTTCTGGCGCGTGAGAAAGGACGGATTTTCCGCTGCGCCCTACGGTGATGTGACCGAGCCTAAAATCGACACGTGGCCCAACCTCATCAAGCGCGAATACATTGCCGCGGCGGCCTGCCTTCTCATCCTCATGGTCTGGGCGCTGGCGGTCAACGCGCCCTTGGACGTCATCGCCAATCCGCATGCCACGCCCAACCCGGAGAAAGCTCCGTGGTACTTCGTGGGCTTGCAGGAAATGCTCTATTATTTCGATCCCTGGATCGCGGGGGTGATGGTCCCTAACGTCATCATCGTGGGTTTGATGTCCATCCCGTTCATCGATCCGAGCCCCAGGGGCATCGGCCGTTACTCCTTCAAGGAGCGGCCCTTCGCCAACACCATGTTCCTGCTGGGCATCATCATGTGGTTCATCTTCATCTTCATGGGAGAGTTCTGCCGGGGCCCGAACTTTATGTGGTATTGGCCGTGGCAGTCCTGGCTTCTGCAGAAACCGGCGCCAGTCGCGACTTGGGATCTCTTCGGTCCGGCAGGAGTGGGGAAATACCCGCTGGCCTTGGGCTTAGCCGTGCTGGGCGCGGCTTTCGGAGCCGTCATGCTTTTGCCCAAGTTGATCCAAAAGAACTTGAGCCTGGCCAAGGCGACGCTGGCCTGCTTCATCGGATTCTCCCTCGTCGCCGTGGCCTTGCGCTACGGCGCGCATGTGCCGCTGGGTCACGGCGCCTGGATTGTCTTTTTCGGCACGTTCATCTCCTTTTTCGGCATTCTCATTCCGCAGCGCTACATCCGTAGCCTGGATTGGGCCCGGTATTTGGTCACCATGTTCCTCGTCGCCTGCACGATGGGGCTCTTGATCAAAATTTGCGCGCGGTTGGCTTTTAACATCAAATATCTGGTCACTATCCCCTCGGTGTTCTTGAACATATAACCCATGTATAGGAAACTCTTCATCCTTTTCAATTTCGCCCTCGTGGCGGTTCTTGGCTTCGCGATTTGGCGTAGCGCCCATCCAAAATGGATGACCTACCAGCACAATTATTACAACATGGCCGCGGACGCGATGGAGAAGCAGGCCGCCGCGATTAAGGATCCCGCGGCAGCGGCGAAGATGCGCGAGCAGGCCGAGGAACTCCGCCACACGCCGCTTAAGATCAAGCAGATTTTGACCGTCTTCGGGGGCGTGGATCGTTGCACCACGTGCCACGTGGCCATGGACGAGTTCGTCAATCCGACCATGAAGAACAATTTCACGCAGGAGCCTTACGCGGCCCACCCGCTGATCGACGGCATCGATCTCAATAAGACGCATAACTTCCAGAAGTACGGCTGTAGCGTCTGCCACCAGGGCCAGGGCATGGCTACGACCGCGAAGGACGCCCACGGCTTCGTAGACAACTGGCAAAAGCCGCTCTTGAAGGGCAAGTTTATCCAAGCGGCCTGCGCCCGCTGTCACGCCAATTTCGAGCACGCCCCGGGCATGCAATTCGTGGCCTTGGGCAAGAAGCTCTTCTACAAGCACGGCTGCCAGGGTTGCCACGCCATCAACGGCGTGGGCCAGACCGTCAGCGTGGATTTGGGAGACATCGCGGATAAGCCGATGGAAAGAATCGAGCCGTATAATCTCTCTCTTATCCGCATCGACGGCAAGCCGTTGCCCCAGAGCCAATGGACGCTGCAGAACTGGATTTTTGCGCATGTCGCCTCCGACCCAGAGTCCTTCGTGGTCAACGACCCGCTGGCCAAGTACAACCCGGAGCCTATCGCGCCCACCGGCATGGTCAACTGGACCGCGGACGACGTGTCGGGCCATCGGGAGCTGAGCGAGGAGGATGCCAAGGCCATCACGACATTTTTGCTCTCCATGACCAGCGAGCAGATTCCCTATCAATATCATGTCGCCGGCATCGGGCCCATGCCCGATCCGGATCCGCACTTCACCAATCCCGTCGCGCACGGCAAGTACGTGTTCGAGAAATACGGCTGCGCCGCTTGCCATGGACTTTATGGAGCCAAGGGCCGGCGTAATTTCAATGCTCTGGGGCCCGGACAGGTTCCCCTGGACCAATATGCGAAGCTTTCGGACGCGCAAAAAATCGCGGAGATGGCCAAGGGCCGCGAGCCGACCTTGACCCAGGTCGTGGGCACCTACGATCACCAGGAACTGGTCAACAAGATATCCAACGGCGTGCCGGAAACGGCTGTCGCGCGGTATAATCCCGATGGGCCGATGCCGCCGCTCTACATGCCGGCGTGGAAGGACCGCGGCTTGAAGGGCAAGGAATTGGACGATTTGGCGACGTGGCTCTTGACCATTGGCCAGAGCAATCAATCTCAAGGGGGATTCTAGGCATGAGAAACTATTTCAAGTATTTGGGTTTGGCGTTGGGCGTCGTGGTCGCGTTCGGCCTGATGGCCCTGGTCAACACGATTTCCGCTTCGGCCGCCGGCAAGAGCGCGGCCGAACTCCAGCGCGAGCAGGCGCTGGCCAATCCTTATCCCAACGATTTGGGACCGGAGCGCTTGGACGACGCGACGATGAAGGCCTATCCGGCCAAGTTCTTCGTTGGCCTCTCCGCCGCGGAGAAGCTCATGGCCAAGGACGACCACACCGGGGCGCTCCCGGCCGATACCGGCGGCTACGCGCTCATGCTGGTGCGCTGCTCCACGTGCCACAGCGCGGCGCGGCCCTTGAACAGCCGCTTCGTTGAAGTTCCCGGCGAAGGCAAGCCCGGCACGCCGGCCTACATCGCCTCGGCGGCGGATGCAATGAAGAAGCTCAAGGCTGGGCATCCCGAGTTCTTTGACGCGCAGAACTCCGGGGTCTGGCAGATCGGGGACCATATTTGGAGCCGCTACGTGCACCGCATGATGAACAAGCCCGGCTGCCCGGTCAACGGCGTCGAGGGCAAGAAGATTTGGGAGTTCCTGGTCTACGACGGCATGCACCGCAAGGTGGGCGCCGATGCCGCCGCCTGGAAGGCTCATCAAGAAAAGCTCATCGACGAGTTCAAGACCAAATATCCCGCGCGCTACGCCACGCTCAAGCAGGAAGACGACCTTTAGCTCGCGTCTTTTTTCTGCGCCTGCCGGGGAAAACTGAGGACTGGGCGCAGGCCTAACCTCCGCCCGAACCATGCGCGTCGCCGTCGTCTACGGCCGGACTCCTTCCGGCCACGCGTCCGCCGCCGCCGCTCTGGAAAATGAATTTCGCGCGCGCGGGGCCGAGTGCGTCTTGGTCAGCGTCGCCGCGGAGATAAATCCCGTCCTGGGATCCTTCCTGGACAAGCTTTACCTCCGCGTTTTGGAGTTCTGCCCCTGGCTGTGGCGCGCCATTTACGATCGCCGGGCGGTTGCGGGGGTCGCGGAAATTTTTAGAGGCCTTTATTGGCGGTTCTGCGCGCCCCAAGTCCTTGGAGCGATTGCACGGTACGCGCCGGACGTCATCGTCTGCACCCACGCCGCGCCGCTCTCTATCCTGGCCCTGGGCAAGGCGCGGGGCTTGGTGCGGCCTAAACTTGTCGCTTGCCCTACGGATTACGATGTTCACTCCTTTTGGATGTCCCCGGCGGTCGATTTGTATCTGGCACCCTCGACTTTTGCGGCGGGGCGCCTAGCCGCGGCGGGCATCGACAGGGCGCGCATTGTTGAAACTGGAATCCCGATTGACGAAGCCTTCGCGCGCCCCTTGGACAAGACGCAAGCGCGGCGCGGGCTGGGCTTGCAGGCCGAGGGACCGGTTCTTCTTCTTTCGGGCGGCAGCCGCGGGCTGGGCCGGATTGAGGAGGCCGCCGCCGCCTTGCTGGAGAAGTTCCCGCGCGCGGAGGTCGTCGCCCTCTGCGGCGAAAACGAGGCGCTTTGGCTCGCGCTGGAGTCTGCCGCCGCGTTCCAGCCGAGGCTTAAGGCCTATTTGAAGGCGGACAAGGACATGGTCCGACGGCTTATGGCCGCCGCTGACGCGCTGATAGGAAAAGCGGGCGGGGTGACCTTAGCTGAGGCTTCGGCTACAGGACTGCCCATGATCTTTTTTGGCGTCCTGCCGGGACAGGAAAGGCGCAACGCCAATTATTGGCTTGGCGCGGGGGCCGCGGCGGAAGCTCATTTCGCAGCCGATGTGCCCGCGGCGGCTCTAGCGGAGGTCTATGGACGGAAGGAAACATCGGGCCTTCTGCGAAATGCTTCAGCCATAGGCCGCCCGCGCGCGGTTCAAACCGCAGTCGAGGCGGTCTGCAATCTTTCGGCGTCAGAACCGGCGCGGCTCTACCGGCTCCGCAGCGTCTCTTAGCGGCGGGCGAACGCTTGGCGAGCGCGCTTTAAAACCCAGAGCGCCAGGCGCGGATCGGGAGTCAAGGTCCTATCGTCCCAGGCGTAGGGCAAGCCGCGCAAAATTCTGACGATGTGGGTTTCGACGCCGCCGCGCGCCACAAGCTCCGGGACCACGAGGGCGCGACCGCCGTTTTTACCCGCGCGCCGGACCAGCGCTCGCAGAATCGCGTCGGCCTTGGCCTTGACCCACGGGGGAGCGTCGTCCCGAATGGTGGCGGCCCACGCGGCTTTATAGCCGCCCGCGTGGCGGATTTGCCGGCACAGGCCGCGCATGGTTGCAAGCCACATTTTGTTTTCGGCGTTGTCCACCGGCCCGTGGCCGACCAGAATGACGGTTTCCCGAGAAGGTTGGCGGCTCAGTGCCTTGGCGCGGTCGATGAGGATATCCGCGACCAGCGGGTCGTCGTCCAAGGCCTTGGTCATGACGATCTCAGCCCGCAGAGTGACGCGTTTGCGGGGATCGAAATCCATGCCGCTCATGCGCAGAATGGCGGGCGGGAGTCTGTTCATGGCTCGGATGAACACCGGGGACGGCGTCGGGCTGAGGTGCAGGGCATAGCGGGTCTGATCCATCACCGAAGAATGGGAATTGATGAAAAGAGGAACCACGGCGATTTTCTTGATTCCGCGGGCTTCAAGGCGGTCGACGGCGGCCTGCATGGCGTCGGGAGCGGCCATGCCGAAGGCCGCTTCGGCCGGGACGTACGCGTTGACGGTCCGCCGGATGTCGGAAACCTGGGAATCCCATTCTTTCCCGGCGCCGTGGGCTAGGATTAAGATGCCGTAAGCGGGCGCGGGAGTTCGGGCGGGTTTGTCGGGCGCCGCGGCGCGCACCGGGCCCGCCAGCGCCAGAAGAAGGGGTAAAAAGGTCATGCGATTTCGGAGGAAGCCGGAACGCTGGAATGCTTGAAGCTGGCTTCACGCCCGCTGCCCAAGGATTTTTCCCACAGGCCGAACTCCCGGACTTTTTCCGACACGATGTCGCGCGCGCGGTCCAATTCCACGCCGCGCTTCTTCATGTTATCGGCGACCACCGACTCCAGATCCTCCAGACGGTAGACGTAGACGTGGTCGATGCCGTGCGCGCCTTCCTCGACGTTACGGGGCATGGCGATGTCCAAAATAAAGAGCGAGCGCCCCTGGCGCGTCTTGGCGGCTTCCTGGATCATCTCGCGGGTCAAGATAGGGCGCTCCGCGGAGGTCGACGCGATGACGATGTCCGCGCGCTCCAGCGCCGAAGGGAGATCGTCCCAGGGGACGGCTTCCGCCAGGAACTGCGCCGCGAGAGCGCGGGCCTTTTCCCACGTCCTGTTGACCACGGTCAGGCGCAGGATTTTTTGGCTGATCAAATGGCGCGCGGTGGTTTCGGCCATGGAGCCGGCGCCGACGACCAGGGCCGTGGCGCCTTGGAGCCCGCCGAAGATGGTGTGGGCCAGCTGCACGGAGACCGAGGCCACCGAGGTTTGCCCGATGGCGACCCCCGTTTCACTGCGCACTTTTTTGCCGACGTAGAGCGCCCGCTGGAACAAGACGTTGAAGTATTTCCCGGTCATCTCCGCCACGCGCGCCGTTTCGTAGGCGTCCTTGACCTGGCCCAGGATCTCGCTTTCCCCGACGACCAGCGAATCGAGCCCGGAGGAAACCTCGAAAAGATGCTTGACGGCGTCCTCGCCGCCGAAGCGGTAGGCGTAGCGCGAGAGGGGGGCGCCGGAGATTTGCTCAAGCAACGCGGTGATGCGGTTTCCCACGGTTTCCACGGCTTCGCCGGCGGGCATGAAGTAGACTTCGAAGCGGTTGCAGGTGGAGAGAACGGCCGCCTCTTTGGTCCCTTCGGCCTTGATTCTCTTGGCCAGCTCGGAGGCGGAGAGAAGCGCCAGCCGCTCCCGGATGTCCAAGGGAGCGCTCTTGTGGTTCAACCCCAGCAGGGCCAGGCTCTGTTCCATGGCTGCTCAGCCGCGCCTATGCTGCTCAGCCTCCGCCGGACAGGTATCCGTGAAGCGGGCTCAGGAAGTTCACGCCCAGGAAGGTGAAGAGCACGCAGGCGAATCCCACCATGGAGACGTAGACCGCTTTCTTGCCGCGCAGGCCCTTGACGAAGCGCATGTGCAGATAGCCGGCATAGACCAAGGCGGTGATGAGCGCCCAGGTTTCCTTGGGATCCCAGCCCCAGAACCGTCCCCAGGCGCTGTAGGCCCAGATGCCGCCCATGATGATGCCCACGGTCAGCACCGGGAAGGCCCAGACGATGATGCGGTAGTTGAGGTTGTCGAGATCCTCGATGGAGGGCAGGCGGTAGCAGAGCTCGCTGGGTTTGCGGGATTTAATCTGATGCTCCTGGATGAGCAGAGCCACGCCCACCCCGAAGGCGTTGCCGAAGGCGGCGTAGGCGGTCATGAGAATCACCGGATGGATGTTGATCCAGTAATTCTGCAGCGCCGGCACCAAGCCCTCGGCGGCCGGGTTGGCGAAGATGATGGCCGAGCCGGTGCCGATGACGGCCCAAGGGAGCACGAAGGCGCCCAAGATGCCCAGTTGATGCCGGCTTTCGATGAGGAAGAACACCGCCACGGTGGCCAGGGAGAGGAAGGAGAGCGCCCCGAAGAAGGAGTTGATGGGGAAGTAGTACCGGTTGTCCGGAATCTTCCAGAAATAATGCATGCCGAAGCCGAAGCTCACCAGATGCAGCGCCAAGCCGGCGCCGACCAAGCGGAACATCCAAGCGCTCCACTTATCGTCCTTGTTGTACAGGTAGACGAACGCCGCGGCCGTCGCCAAGGCGTAGAAAGCCAGCGCTCCTTTAAGGAAAACAACCTCGTAATTCATCTTTTAAGAAACCTCCACGATCGGATTTTCCGTCATTTGGAAATTGTCCTCGGATTTGAGCTCGGAACGAAGCGACTTGGCCAGGGTCCTGAACTCAGCCTCGTATTCCCGCGTCCCGCGCGAGCTCCACGCGCCCAGGCTGGCCCGGCAGGAATTTCCTTCGGCGGATTCGAGCAGGACCCAGACCCGGCGCCGATGCATGTAAAAGAGGGCGATCATGCCTAGGAGCCACATGAGCGCGCCCAGGACGACGATGGGAAAGCCCGGATCGTAGGCGACCTGGATGCCGGAGAACAAAATCGGATCGACGGCGGCAAGCTGGAAGGGCG
>Ga0307374_10008958_pt1 | contig 14847 bp, 19 predicted proteins | sample OX3MG_FD_202532 | JGI IMG/M metagenome (GOLD analysis project Ga0307374, IMG submission 202532) | Soil microbial communities from Risofladan, Vaasa, Finland - OX-3 | ecosystem: Environmental > Terrestrial > Soil > Coastal area > Acid sulfate soil | place: Finland: Risofladan, Vaasa | collected... | reverse complement strand
AATTCTTTCAGACCAAGACGGAACGCATCTAAGAACTGCGGCTACTCCTCTTCGCCTGCGCCCGCTTGTAGAGTGGCTCGGCATCGGCGTTGCGACCCTGGGCGCTGTACAGGTCGGCCAGATTGTTCAGCGATTGGGCGAAATCGGGGTGATCTGGGCCGAGCGCTTTCTCCCGGATCGCCAGTGCCCGCTGGTAGAGCGGCTCGGCTTCGGCGTAGCGGGCCTCTTCTTTGTAGAGTGAGGCCAGATTGGTCAGCGCCGACGCGACAGAGGGGTGATCGGGGCCTTGTGCTTTCTCGAAGATCGCCAGCGCCCGCTTATAGAGTGACTCGGTATCGGCATAGCGACCCTGGGCGCTGTACAGGTCGGCCAGATTGTTCAGCGAGTGCACGACATCGGGGTGATCGGGCCCGAACGCTTTTTTCCAGGTCGCCAGCGCCCGCTTGTAGAGTGGCTCGGCATCGGCGTAGCGACGCTGGGCGAGGTATAGTCCGGCCAGATCGTTCACTGCCAGCGCGACATCGGGGTGATCGGGCCCAAACGCTTTCTCATTGATCGCCAGCACCCGTTTGTAGAGCGGCTCGGCATCGGCGTAGCGACCCTCTTCTTGGTAGAGTTCGGCCTGATTGCTCAGCATCGCGGCAAGGGTGCTATCGAATAGAACCATGAGCGGTAGACTCCTGACAGGCCGGCGAGTTTAGCAAAAAAAGTGGACGCCGGAATGCCCCTAATTCGCCCCAGATTCTTCGATTCTCGGCATTTAGTCCCGCGAGTTTGAGGTCGGCTATGGGTGTTGGTTGCGTAAAAACGTTTCGGGGCGGTCCAAAGCCACTTCAGACTGGCTTGTTGCGGTCTGGAGCCGCTCCTGAAACTCCCAGAGGTCATTCTGAGTGACTGAAGACTCCGATACGAGCCGTACCTCAAGCTCGGATCTCCATCGCCGCAAGGCGCTGCATCTCGCTTTCGAGCTTGGCGAGCTTCTCCTACAGGTGCGCCGTCTTGGCCGCGAGCGCCTCCGACGGCTCCTACAAATCAGCCGTGCGAGCGGCTCAGATATCGCGCGACGCTCTCCTCGAGCTGCGCCCGGCGTCGCTCAGGTACCTCGGCATTGAGGTAGAGATGCTCTCGCGATAGCGGAACAGATTGAGGTCTGAATTACCAGCGGTGCGGACGTGCTCTGCCTACCCGACTTCGGCAGTTTTGTGCCAAAACCGGAAATCGCGACGACTTTTCGCTTAGATTTTTTCGTAGGCGATTTGAGGCTAGGGCCGCTTCCGATCTTATTTGGGTCCGTACCGATGAGCGTGCTCATCCATACTGCCGTTCGCGAGACTGAAATCATTTGTACAATGCCACCCTAATCCGTGGCCACAGATTGGATCGGCTCGGGCATGGGACCTCGGGACCCTCTAAAGTGTTGGCGCCGTAGCCTGCTGCAGGCCTCCGATAGCGAGGCGGGTGATCAGTTCGGTCAGTTCATCCAAGAATGGCCCGTCGATCGTCATGCTGAACGGCTCTTGCGCGAACAACTCGCGGCTTCGGACGAAAATGCTGCATTGGCCCATCAGCCAGATGGTTACGCAGACCACAGTCCGCTTCGGCGTGTCAGGGGGAAGAAACTGGCGCACGATATCGGTTGCAGCCGTGAGATAGGAGGTCGCATTTGTCGCAAGGAATTTGCGAAAAACCTTGGTGGGATGCGAACTCTCCCAAGCGAACATGCGAATGTAGCGGCTCATTTCGTCGCGGAACAATAATGGGCACAATTGCCGGGCTATAAAGCTTCGCAACGCGTCCTCGCGGGAAAGCGACCTGAGTTCCTTTGAACTAAATCCCACCCGATCGGTCAGCTTCTCGAACGCAATTTTGAGGACTTCAACGTACAAACCATTCTTACCCCTGAAATGATAATTGACCGCGGCCTGATTGACGCGAGCCTTGGTGACGATGTCCCGAACGCTCGCGGCCTCGAAGCCTTTTTCCGCAAACAGGTCAACGGCGGCTTTGATAATAGCATGGCGCGTGTATTGGGCCGGACGGACCATTGGTTCCCTGGATAAAACGCTCGTTTGAATAATTGTTCATATGTCGTACGTCGCCAAAAGGCAATCTAAAACGTCATCATCCTGCCTCAAACGGTTGTTTGAATTTCGATCGATCGTTTGATATGGTTGTTCCGAATCGGGGCGGCGTGGGTATAGGGGTCTTCAATGCTGAAGCTGGTTTCGTGGTTCGTCTTGGAGGTGCTGCCTTACGTGCTGTCGGCGCTGATTGCGGCCGTCGTGGTGCCCGGTTTTCTGTATTCGAAAATTTACGGAAAGGAAGCGGCTGGCACGGCAACCCCGGCTAGTGGCGGCATCAGCCTCGTCGAACTGGTCCGACACGACCCCGCCGTATTTGGGACCGCCCAGATGTTCCCCGGCAGAAGCGATAGCCTCACACATGTCAATTAACGAGCGGCTGGAGGTCTCCATGTCACGGCACTGGCAAGCGGTTTCGAAGGCCATTCAACAGCTCGCTGCCGACCGATACGCGGTCAAGAATGAGGGAATGGTTCCTTACGACACTCACTATGTTCTCGCGACCGACGAAGAGATCGAACGTCTCAATGAGCGGGCGGCAGTAATGGATGAGCGTCTGTGCGCCTAAAAGATTGGTCAGGCTGTACTTCGTTGCGGCGCTTGATACGAAAAGTCTGATGGCCCTGTTGGCCTCGTATCAACCCTCACGACCTATAGCTGCGGGGGAACGCGGAGTTACGAAGACAGAAACCGCCATCGATCGGCAAGCAGATTAGTTCCACGCTAGAATCGAGACCGCTGGCGCGAGCCCAAGCCTCGCCCGCGCTTTCGGCTATCTCGTTGCGCTGCCCAATTGCAGAGGCGCCATCGTCGACTTAACCACGACGACGCGCCCCGCGATTACGATACCACAGAAGGCATTTGCTCCAGCCGGCTTGGAGTGCTGGGCTCACGTTCCAGTTCCGTAAGAAAGCTGCTGGCCCAATGTTCGATGTCGTTGTGTGAAAGCACTTTGAACGTCGCGTCGTGCCGGTCGCGCCGCTCGGACAATGGCATCGAGAGTGCTTGCCCAATGGCCGCCGCGACGCTGTCTGGATCGTAAGGATTGACCAGCAGTGCTGCTTTGCATTCTTGAGCTGCACCGGCAAAGCGCGACAGAATAAGGACGCCCGGATCATCGGGATTCTGCGAGGCCACATATTCCTTGGCGACGAGGTTTAGCCCGTCTCGCAGCGGAGTCACGAGCCCGACACGTGCGGCGCGATAAAGCCCGGCAAGGGTAGTGTGGCTATAGGCACGGTTGATGTAACGGATCGGTGTCCAGTCTGCCTCACCGTAGGTGCCGTTGATGCGTCCTGCGGCCGATCCAATCTCTTGCCCTATATCGGCATACTCCGGAATCTCGGTGCGGCTCTTGGGTGAGATCTGTAGATAGGTCACTTTGCCCCGCCAGTCAGGCTGCGTCTGGAGAAACCGCTCAAATGCCGAAAGCCGGTGCGGGATTCCTTTTGAGTAATCGAGGCGGTCAACCCCAATAATGAGCGCCCGCCCACCTAGGCTCTTGATTACGCTTTTAACGAATGGCAGTCCCACCGACCGTGGCGCAATATGGGCGAAAGCCGCGGTCTCGATCCCGACCGGAAATGCGCCGATCCGGACTGTTCGGTCGGCGACGGAAAAAATGAAATCGCGGCTGTGTAGCCCGCATTCCCGGGTGAGATAACGACTGAAATTGAAGGCGTCGTCGCCGGTCTGAAAGCCGACAAGATCGTATTCGCAAAGCGATGGTATAAGCCGCTCGTGGTGGGGCAACGCGGTCAGAATTTCTGGCGGAGGAATCGGGATGTGAAGAAAAAAGCCGATACGATTCCTGTGCCCGAGATCGCGTAGCGCCTTGGCCAACGGCATGAGGTGATAATCGTGCACCCAGACGAGGTCATCGGGACCGATCACCTTGTGCAACTCACGTGCGAAGTGACCATTGACACGCAGGTAGCCGCTCAGATCCCGATGCGAAAACTCCGCGAGATCAACTCGGTAGTGTAGAATTGGCCACAACACCCGGTTCGCGAAGCCATTGTAATATTCACGGTGATCCGCTTTAGAAAGATCGAGCGTTATGTAGGTAATCTCATCGCGCACAACGTTCTGTGTTGCGATCTCGGTTTGCGTGGCGATCCTTCCACTCCAGCCAAACCAGACGCCGGATTTTTGCTTGAGTGCGGCCCTGACCGCAACCTCCAGCCCACCGGCGCGCGCGGCTGCATTTTTGTCAGGAATAGCGACTCTGTTCGAGACTACGACAAGTTGTCCCAAAAGTTGCCCTTTCCGCGACGCTTTGCCTTGCCGCACTCCGTATAAATGGAAGGCTCATGGCAATGTTCCACTTTTGCTAGAAGTCGATGCTTTGGGCGTTTCTACACCCGGCAGCGGAACTCCTAAAAAGGGGACATTCGCAAAGTCGCAGCGGCGTCGCTTCCTTCCTTATAACCCGGAGCTCCTTGCAAAACGAATAGCCAAAATCGGGGCTGGCGGGATGCACAGGTCGGCGCCGCGCATTGCATCAGAAGATCTCACCGTTGCGGTTTTAATTATCGAGATTCCAATGCGCCGGCAGTGTGAGATCGCTCTCCGCTACCACCCGCTCGTAAGCTTCGTTTTCGCTCTTGATGCGATATTGCAAGGCTTCACCGTCGGCCGGCCGTAGGCTGATGATTTCATAACGTCCGCTTGCCGCCGATCGCGCTATCGAGGGGATCAGATCGACGGTTTGTCCGACCTTGAACTTGTGCGTCAGAATTGTCATCGCAAAGTCTCCTCGCGCCACGTTTTTGCATACCTTAAATCGAAAATGGCGAGGCCAACTGGTTTATCCGCCAAAGCTGAAAACCCCGAGTTTTGATGGTCCTTATCTTTTTATGTTCCCGAACGCAGGTCGCGGTTGGATGCGAGACCTCTTGTCTTCGGCTGCGTTTATGAGCGTAAAGATGGGTACGTTTCGGGAATTCCAGCTGTACATGGTTTTGTGACAAACTTGGCACTTGGCGTAGCTTCGTTGCTGAAACGATAGACGGGCCGTCGTCATCCGGTACCCGCTCCGGCAATAAGGGCATATGAAGACGGCCATCGATTCACTCTCCGCCTGCGGATGTGGCGTAAAGCCGGGAGCGGACGTGGCACTGCCCAAGTGACTTCCGCAAATCAAGTCTCGAGGAAGCTTCTAAACTCCCTTGATCGACTTCGATGTTTGAGCTTTCGCAGCGCTTTGGCCTCGCTCTGTCGAGTCCGCTGGCGCGTCACCAAAAACTGTTGGCCCACTTCTTCCAGCGTGTAGTCGCTGTTCATGCCGAGAGCAACGCGCGCCTGCCGGCCGGAACGATCCCTACCTGTCAGTCGGATGCTCGCTCAGCAGCAAATTGAGCGCCGCCTTTCCGGCACGGATGGCCTCTGTCATCGTCTCGAAGAAAATCTTAGAACGTTCAATCGCGCTGTTTCTGCCCGCGCGGTGAATCTCCCAACGCCACGATTTTGGCGGAGGCGCCCCGCCCTTTACGACAACGGAAAAGTCGGGATGGCGGATCATGGGGGACACGTTGTCAGACCGCGCTGAGAGTTTCATCGCCCGCATTGATTCGCATTAGCTTAGAGATCGAAGCCGCCCCAATGGGCGGCTTCGACTTGTCTTACTTCGGCGTTATACCGCCTGGATGTTACCGACGGCGATCTTGCCGCTGCGCCGGTCCTCCTCGGTATCGAAGCTGACCTTCTGGCCTTCGGCCAGTCCCCGCATTCCGGCGCGTTCAAGCGCGGTGGCATGGACGAAAACGTCCTTGCTGCCATCATCCGGCTGAATGAAGCCGAAGCCTTTTTGGTCGTTGTAGAATTTCACGGTGCCCGTATTCATGGAATTTCCTTTCGCTGATTGAGGTGCACATAGCCCCTCGTCGCGCTTACGCGCGACTTGGGACGTGACGTTTCGATGTTTGGAGGGTCTGGAACGTGCGCCTGGCAATTTAGCGAAGGCAAAACGGCCTGATTGTCCGGCCAAAAGTCGATGAAAGCCAAGCTACGCGATAAACGTGGTTTTTACAAGGCTGCCGGCGTCGGCGCGAAAACGAGTGCGCAGTTCGCGAAATGTAATGAGCCGGCGCGCCGCACGCTACCCTCCAGCACGTAGCGCACATTCAACTCGCGTCCAACTGTGCGCGTATCAACCGTCTTGCCCTTGTAAGTAAATGTGGTGTCTATCGCATGCGGATGACCGATTAGGGTCTCATTCGCTACCGAAACGCGATGTACGCCGTCGCGTCCGCTTTTCCCTACAGCGGACATTCGCCGGCGCGATGAGGTTGTCCGTTGAGGGGCCAAAAATCGGAAGTGCGGCGATGCATCGTTGCGATCCGCTGAAACCAATCTATCAAAGCTGTTCCGACCTACCGCTTTTTACTCAGCAACGCCGCGATGGCGAGCGAAAGGGCCTTCTTTACTATTTCCTTTTCATCGTTTGATACGTAGCCAGATTTGTAATCGTCGGGCTCGCTTGGGAGATCGATTGCGCGCTTTGGATTGTCGACCACCTGATGGCACTGACTTACATATTCACGCGTAATTAAATACTCCTTCGCTGCCTTCGGATTTGTTTTCAACATATTTGCATATGTTGCCCGTTCCGATGCGGGAATCTGCGGTTTTAGTGTCGCGGCGTACACAGCGCCAGAGGCAAGAAAAGCTACTAGAATGAGGAAGCCGCGAAACATTTAGGTGTCCGCCCTTAGCCGGAATGATCGGAATAGTTCGACTGCAATTTTTGCCGCCATCGTTAGGACGACAATGCAGATCGTCGTAACGATACTTGATGATCGACAAGAAGCCCAGGGGCGAGGACGCAACTCGTATGCCCGCGAAGGGTCAAACGCGACTGTGTCGAGTGATCAGCGTTTGCAGGCATGTCCGCTTTGCCACCAAAAGCGAGCGACGGCCACTAAACTGCGATCCGTCGCGGTGGGCCAACGGCCGTCAAGCCGCTGGGCTGGCCCGGAGTTCTGCCAATGCCGTCTTGCCTGCGCGGGTCGCTTCGGACATCGTTTCAAAAAATTCAGATTGTCGCACCAGCTTGCTCTTCCCGGCCGCGTAAATTTCCCACCTCCACGATTTGGGTGGATGCCCCCTATTTTTGATAGCGAGACTGTAATCAATGGGGCCGAAAGATGAAACCTTGTCCATCCGGGTGCTATTGAGACACTGTGTGATAGTTGAGAAATCCGGAATAGGCACGTCGCAACGTCGACTCGCACTCCTCTGCACGCTCCCGCGCTATCTCAGAACCCCAGCACATCAGAATTTCGCGTAAATCCCGGATGGCGAAATCCACTGCGGTAGCCAAGTCAATCTCGCTATCGACGCCATTGTCCATGCGATAGTCGCTCAGCCTCAGTATTTTGGCGCTCACGCGTCACTCCCGAATCAATCCGCTGGCAGAATGGCGGCCAGCGGTTAACGAGCCGTGATCCAGTAGAGACTACTGAACCGACCGCAGTTAAGTAGAGGCGACACATGGCAACACGGCAGGAGCGCATCATAACACCACCTTAATCCCTGTATTCTTGTCGCTAACACCGTGAATTGGCGAGTGATTTAAATCTGCTCGTCACAGCCGCATTTGCTGCGGCACCGCAAGACGAAAACACATCTGAAAAAGATAACCGGCTGGAAGGCGGTTTCACGCGACGTGTTTATTCACCAGAGCCAGGATCAGGGCATCGAGGCTGTAGGGTCCGGCGCCGGCCGAGATGATTACGATCAACATAAAGGCATAAAGCGTTTCCGGCAGATAAAGCCAATCGTCGATGCGATCTCCTCTATCAATCGCCTTGTAGAGTTTGATTCGCTGCCGCCCGGACGTGGCGATGGCGACGAGGATGATGGCAAGCAGGCCGAGCGCAGCGAGTGGCGCCAAGAGCCCGATCAGGACGGCGGCGCCGGCGCTGAACTCGACCAACGGCACCCACCATTGATTGAATCCCAGCGCTGGCACGCCGAGCGCCTTAAGTTCGTCGACAAACGTGCGGTGGCGCTCTGCGTTGAACAGCTTGTGATATCCCGAATGCATAAAGAATGACCCGACCGCGATCCGGTTCAGGGTGAGCGCGATGTCGGTCCAGCCGACACCCTTGAACAGTATATCAATCATTGCTGCTGTTCCTTCGCGCGCCGCTGTATCGCCCCCGGTGCGGCGACGCGATTAACAGCCGGGGATAACCGAGAAAAGCGAAACCTAAAGTTCTTGGTGGCCTCGATTTCATAGCAACACTTCAGCGCATCCGCTCGACCCATTGAGCACGCGAGGGCCTGGAGTGAAAGGATCGCCGAAATACTGAGTCTCCCGGGAAACCTTCCCGTCTTTAAATTCCATGATGCTCACCGCATAAGACGGTGCGCGCCGTCATATGTCAGGACGAATTCAGTGACCCAAACGTTGGCCGCGCCGACTAAGCGCCGCAGTGCGCCCTTACCAACATAAAGTCGATTCTGCGCGAGCGGTTGACTCCGCACTCACATTGCCCGGCAGCAACCAGCTCAAGATCTCTTCTGTTGTCGCTTGCGTAACCGAACGCCAGGTCCGCCGCCGTTCTCGTCGATGAACTCGATGCCTGCCGTTTCTAGTGCTCTGCGAATTGCCATGTCGTTGGGCTTCGTCATCGACGTCTCTTTATCCGTAAGTTCGGCACGCCGAACGGTGGCAACCCCCACACCGGACGCCCGCGCTAAATCCTCCGCGCGCCAACGAATGAGCGCGCGCGCGGCCCGAATTTGGGCGCTGGTCAACGCCTTGTTTTTACCGTTGACTGTCATATACTATATGATATCTAAAATATCATCAAGCGCGGAAGCAGGAATCGGTTACCCATCAAACGCTGTTTTGCCCGAGGGAGAAAGTTATGAAACCTCAAGTGTGGAAAACCAATCGTCGCTACTTCATCGGGGGTTCGGACGCCCGGACCATCATGGGCGACGATGAAGCGGCGCTGACCCGACTTTGGCGAGAAAAGCGCGGCGAAATCGAGCCGGAAGACCTCTCCGGTAACCTCATTGTCCAGCTTGGCAGCGCAACCGAGGCGCTGAACCGCCGTTGGTATGAAGCGAATACCGGTCAGGTGGTTACGGATATCCAGAAGCATATCCGGCATCCGGGCGTCCGCTGGATGGGCGCCACGCTCGATGGCCGGATTGAATCAAGTGGGGCGGTGTTCGAGTCGAAATTCATGCTGCCCTGGTATTTCTCTGAGGAAGCGGCAGCCGAAAAGCACGCTCCGCAATTGCAGCACAACATGTGGGTGGTCGCTGCCCGCGAGGCGGTGCTCTCGATCATAACCGGCGGCGGCAAGTGGGTTGAGATCAAGACCCACGCCGATCCGCTCTATCAACACCTGATCGTTACGGCCGAACGCAAATTCTGGCGGTGTGTGGAAAGCGGTGAGGCCCCTGCCCTGTTTGGCATTGATCCACCAAAGCCGCGAATTGCGGCGGTACGCATTGTCGATATGAGTTCGTCGAATGCATGGGGAGAATTCGCGGCGGTGTTCACGCGGACCCGATCGGCGCATCTTGAGCACGAGCGCGCCAAGACAGAACTCAAAAGCCTGGTACCGGACGATGCCCAGCAGGCGATCGGCCATGGCATCCGGGCCAAACGCTCGAAATCAGGCACCATCAGCGTGGCCTTTCTGACCGAGGAGGCCGTCCGTGCAGCGCACCAGTGAATCAATCGGGACGCTTGTGGCTGCGCTCGCCAAAGCGCAATGCGAACTCATCAATCCAGAGAAATCCCTGACTGCAACTATTCAGTCGGACGAGCAAAACGGCAAAGAGCAAACGTTCAATTACGCTTCACTCGCCAGCGGTCTTGAGATTGTCCGCAAAACTTTAGGCCAGCAGGAGATCGCGGTCGCGCAAACGACGTCGATTGATCAGACGGCGGGCGTCGTCAATCTAACAACAATACTCGCGCACAGTTCGGGACAATGGATCGCCTCGGATTGGCCGGTCTGTCCGATCAGCGATACGGCAACCCCGCATCGTATGGGCAAGGCACTCACTTATGCTCGACGGTATGCTCTCTTCACACTCGTTGGTATTGCCGGCGAGGATGACCTCGACGCACCGGATCTAGCGGCGCCAGTCAATACGCGACTACAGCCGGAAAAGCCGAGAAGTGGCCGTGGCAACACGCTCAACGGGAGCCGGATTCCTCACAGATCCCATACCAAGTCTGCCGAACCGCCGTTGGACGCTCACTCATCGGCTGAATTGTGTGATCGGCTCATTGGCGAGATTGGCGCGCTCGAAACAAATGACCATGCCGCCACCTGGGCGCATCGGTGGCTTCCTGAAAAGAACAAGCTCGCTGCACCAGACGCCCAACGGGTCGAAGCAGCATTCGAAGCAAAACTGGCGAGATCATCGAGCCAGGATATCGTGCCGCTCGGATCAGAACGGCGTAACGAAACGAAGTCGAAAAAACGCGGGCGAAACCGGGCGATCAATAAAAGCGTCCTAGCGCTGCCGGAACCGCGCAGGCTTCGGGACCGGGATCACGTCAGATCGGTCGCCAAGCGTCCTTGCTTAATTTGCGGCCGGCAGCCCGCTGACGCTCACCACCTGCGCTTTGCTCAAAGCCGGGCGCTCGGCCGCAAGGTCAGCGACGAGTTCACAGTGCCGCTTTGCCGGGGACATCATCGTGAGGTGCACCGCTGCGGCAATGAAGCCGCTTGGTGGACGAAAACGGGAATCGACCCGACCGTTACCGCGCGCGCGCTGTGGCTTGAGTCACGTCCGCTGGCGCCGAGCCTTCCAAATCGCCGGGCTGGATTGACCGCGGATGTCGCCAGTCCATGACATCGCCCCGGCAGATCGAGGCTAACCGCCGCAACGCGCTCAACAGCACGGGGCCACGAACGGACGACGGAAAGAAGCGTTCGCGCCGCAACGCCCTTCGCCATGGCTTGACAGCGGAAACTGTCGTGGAGGTCTTCGAGGACCCCGAGGATTACAAGGCGTTTGAATTGTCGGTGACGGCAGATTTTGACGCGCAAACAGCGGTCGAACGTGAACTCGTGCTGCGATTGGCAAGTCTGTTATGGCGACTCCGACGCGCCATTGCTATCGAAACCGGCTTGTTGCACATCCACGCCGAACACGAGTTCGACAAAGACCAGTCATCGATGCAACGTCGCGAAAACGTCGTTCGACTAGCTGAACCGCCGCAAGACGATGGAATGGATTGGAGCCGGAATGAAGGCAACGACTCCAGAACCTCATCCCCTCCCTACCAAGACAATTTAGACATCGCCGGTTGTTTCCTGCGACTGGCCAGTTTTGATAATCAGGCGTTCGATCGGCTTCACCGCTACGAAACCGCCCTTTGGCGTCAAGCGGGCCAGGTCCTGTTCACGCTTAACGCCCTGCAAGGGCGAGCGCGTTTGCCAAAACATTTGGCGAAGCAATCGGCTTGCCGAGCGACCCGGTGACCCCTGCGAGTTTAATCCACGGCCTGCAACACCAGGTGATCAATTTCCATCGCAAGCGAATCTTCCCACCGCGCAGTTTCGATCCCAAATATTTTGTTCAGTTGCGTAAGGTCGAGACGGGAATTGATCGGCCGTTTTGCCTGCGTCGGGTAATCGGCGGTCGCAATCGGCACGATACTTTCCACAGTGAGCGCAACACCGCGTGCTTTCAGGCCTGCAACGATTGCTACCGCGAACCCATACCAGCTCGTCTCGCCCGATGCCGCAACGTTGACGATGCCACCCTGCGCCGCTGCCAATTGGCTCGCAAGTCGAGCGTCGTTCGAGCCAATCATGCGGGCGAGCGTTCCAGCGATCAGCCGTGCCGATGTCGGTGCGCCGATTTGATCGTCGACCACGCGCAATTCCTTTCGCTCCCGCGCTAGCCGCATGATCGTGCGGAGGAAATTTGACCCTGTCGGAGCATAGACCCACGACGTGCGAACAATCAGATGCGGTCCACCGGCGGTACGAACCGCGTCCTCGCCCGCAAGCTTGCTCGCGCCGTAGACCGAGAGCGGATTTGGCATATCGTCCTCTCGCCAGGCGCGCGTCCCCGTGCCGTCGAAAACATAATCAGTCGAAAAATGAATCATCGGGATTTGGCGCGAAGCGGCCCAATGGGCCAAAGCGCCGGGCGCCTCCCCATTGATCCGATAGGCCATCTCCTGTTCGTCTTGCGCGCGGTCGACTGCCGTGTACGCAGCCGGGTTGATGATCACATCGGGAGCAATTCGGTCGAGAATCGATCCAATTCGATCGGGTTGAGCCAGGTCAAGTTGCCGACGGTCCGCGGCAACCACGGAAACATGCGATGGCAAGGCTTTGACGATTGCACCGCCAACTTGGCCAGTTATGCCGGTGACCAGCACCCGCATTATGGTTTTCCGTAAGCCGGCAGACTTCGCACGTTAGCGAGCAACGGCGCCGCTGCATCGCGCGCGGATAATGACGGAGAATCGATCCCCCAAACGATGCCAATGACCGGATCGTTCCAGCGAACGGCGATCTCGTCGGCGGGACTATAGAATTCGTCACACTTGTAAAATAAATCCGCGCTCTCCGAGAGGACCAGGAATCCATGCGCAAAGCCGCGCGGTACCCAAAGTTGCCGGCGGTTTTCGTCGTTCAATTCGACGGCGACGTGCTTGCCGAAAGTCGGGCTGCCAAGTCGAACGTCCACGGCAACGTCCAGCACCCGGCCGCGGAGAACGCTGACGAGCTTGCCCTGGCTTTTCGGATTCTGCAGATGCAAACCGCGCAACACGCCTTGCGCCGATCGCGAGATATTGTCCTGGACGAATGCGGAGGGTAATCCATGCGTGACATACCGGTCTGTCCGAAAGGCCTCAAAGAAAAAGCCTCGTGAATCACCGTGTACTTTCGGTTCGATGACCAAAACGTCTGCAAGATTGGTTGCGACTACATTCATGAAAGGCTCACCGGATTGCGGCCAACGCGCTCAGCTTGTGCCCTGCGAGTCGTATGATATTAGAACCTGCGCGCGCAGGGGAGATGGCGGGCAATGAAGGGGATCATCCTTGCGGGGGGCACCGGGACCCGGCTTTACCCGTTAACGGCCGTCGTTTCCAAGCAGTTGCTGCCGGTTTTCGACAAACCGATGATCTATTATCCGCTTTCCACCCTCATGCTGGCCGGCATTCGGGACATTCTTATTATCTCGACGCCGCGCGACCAACCATTGTTTGAGCGGCTTTTAGGCGATGGCACGGATCTGGGGCTGAAATTCTCCTACGCGGCGCAAGTCACGCCTCGCGGGCTGGCCGATGCGTTCATTGTCGGACGCGACTTCGTCGAAGACGACCACGTCGCCCTTATTTTGGGTGACAATATTTTTCACGGCCATGGCCTCCCCGAACAACTGCTCAAGGCGGCAGCCCGGGGCACCGGAGCCACCGTGTTCGGCTATGTGGTGAAGAACCCGGAGCTCTACGGAGTCGTTGAGCTCGATGATAACGGGCGCGCAATTTCGATCGAGGAGAAACCCAAACAGCCTAAGTCGAATGTTGCCGTCACCGGTCTTTATTTTTACAACAATGATGTGATCGATGTTGCTGCAAACTTGAAACCATCAGGCCGAGGCGAACTCGAAATCACTGACGTCAATCGCGCTTACCTTGAGCGCGGCGAACTTTATGTTGAAGTTCTCGGCCGAGGTTACGCCTGGCTCGATACCGGATCGCACGACACCCTCATCGAAGCGAGTCACTTTGTCCATATATTAGAGCAGCGGCAGGGATTGCGTATCGCGTGCCCTGAAGAAATTGCGTTGCGGCTTGGATATATTACCCGTGAGCACTTTGGTACGTTGGCACAACGCTGCGCAAGCAGCGGATACGGCGAATATCTCCTGTCGGTCTATCGTTCGTTTGCAAATACAGCCTCGCACTGAAGCAGTCTAAATGCGTTTTGACGGTCATACAGTTTTTGTCACAGGCGGAGCCGGATTTATCGGTTCGGCAGTCATCCGATACTTGCTCGATCAAACCAACGCGTCTGTCGTCAACATTGACAAATTGACATACGCCGGAAATCTCGCCTCGATCCCGCAAGGTGGCGGAAACAATCGATACGCATTTGCCAAGGTCGACATTTGCGACGGCAAAAAGCTGCGGGCCCTATTTGAGCGGCACCGGCCGCATGCCGTGATGAACCTCGCTGCCGAAAGTCACGTAGATCGCTCCATCGACGGTCCCGCCGACTTCATTCAGACGAACGTTGTCGGTACGTTTTCGCTATTGCAAGAAACTCTGCACTTCTGGCGCAATTTGGCCGTTGGGGAACGCGCGGAGTTTCGGCTCCTTCATGTCTCGACGGATGAAGTCTATGGTTCTCTGGGTTCGGAAGGATCGTTCCGGGAAAATACTCCCTACGCTCCGAACTCTCCCTATTCGGCCAGCAAGGCGTCGTCAGACCATCTCGTCCGAGCCTGGCGGGAAACCTACGGCCTCCCGGCAATTATCACCAACTGCTCAAACAACTACGGGCCGTTTCATTTTCCCGAAAAGCTCATTCCCCATATGATTATAAGGGGATTGGCGCATGAGCCCCTGCCCGTCTACGGCGATGGTCGCCACGTCCGCGACTGGCTTTACGTCGAAGACCACGCCAGGGCGCTGGCACTGGTGCTGCAACGTGGCCGGATCGGCGAAACTTACAATGTCGGCTGCCGCAATGAGCGGTCGAACATCGACGTGGTCAACGCCGTTTGTGACCTCATCGACCGGATGGAGCCATCC
>Ga0307374_10008957_pt1 | contig 14848 bp, 10 predicted proteins | sample OX3MG_FD_202532 | JGI IMG/M metagenome (GOLD analysis project Ga0307374, IMG submission 202532) | Soil microbial communities from Risofladan, Vaasa, Finland - OX-3 | ecosystem: Environmental > Terrestrial > Soil > Coastal area > Acid sulfate soil | place: Finland: Risofladan, Vaasa | collected... | reverse complement strand
AGCGTCGACAGGAGCTTGGCGTTGTCCCGCTGGTGGAGCCCGATGCTGGGCTCGTCGAGAATATAGAGGACCCCGGTCAGCCGGCTCCCAATCTGGGTGGCGAGGCGGATTCTCTGGGCCTCTCCGCCCGACAGAGAGGCGGCTCCGCGGTCCAGGGTCAGGTACTGCAGGCCCACGTCGCAGAGGAACCCAAGCCGTTCCCTGATCTCCTTGAGCACCCGGCGGGCGATCTCCTGCTCGCGGGATGGCAGATCCCAGCCATCCAGAAGCAGCAGAGCCCGGTCGACCGGCAGGGCGCAGAAGTCCATGATCCCGGCTCCGGCTACGGTCACCGCCAGGAATTCCGGGCGCAGGCGCTGGCCACGGCAGGCGGGGCACGGGCGCTGCATCATCAGCTTCTCGATCGAGTCCTTGACGGTCTCGGACTCAGTCTCCCGGTAGCGCCGCTCCAGATTGGGAATCACCCCCTCGAACTTGGCCAGGTAGTGGTGTTCCCGTCCCCGGCTGGTGCGCATGGTCATGGGCACCGTCTGGCCCGGTTTGAGGCCGTAGAGGATGAGGTCCTGCTGGGCCTGGCTGAGCTTGCTCCAGGGACGTTCGAGGGGGACCCGATGCTGGCGCGCCACCGCCTGGATGAGCTCGTCCATCCACTGTTGGGCCGGGCCCCAGCTCCAACCTGAGACGGCCCCGCCCGCGATGGAGCGCTCGGGGTCGCTGATCAGAGCCTCCGGGTCGACCTCCAGCTTGGCGCCCAGGCCGGTGCAGTCCGGACAGGCCCCATGGGGATTGTTGAAGGAGAAGTTGCGAGGTTGCGGCTCCTCCATCGAGATCCCGTCGTAGACGCACGCAAAGCGCTGTGAGAACAGCATGTCATCGCGCTTTCCGGCCGCCTCCGCGGCCGCCACCACCACCGTCCCTCCGGAGAGGTCGGACGCCTGCTCGCACGACTCCCGCAGCCGGGAGATGGCGGCGGGGTCGACCATCAGGCGATCGACCACGATCTCGATGTCATGCTTGTAGCGCTTGTCGAGGGGGGGCACCTGATCCAACTCGTAGACCACACCGTCCACCCGGGCCCGGACGTAGCCCTGACGGCGCGCGGCGTCGATGATCGTCTGGTGCTCACCCTTGCGCCCCTGGATCATCGGGGCCAGGATCAGGATCCGCTCCCCTTCGGGCAACTTCGCCACCTGGTCGGCGATCTGCTCAACTGTCTGGCGGGAGATCTCCCGGCCGCACTTGGGGCAATGAGGGTGGCCGACCCGAGCATAGAGCAGCCGCAGGTAGTCGTAGACCTCAGTGACGGTGCCCACGGTGGATCGTGGGTTGCGGCCAGCGCCCTTCTGGTCGATCGAAATCGCGGGAGAGAGCCCGTCAATGTGGTCCACGTCGGGCTTCTCCATCTGCCCCAGGAACTGCCTCGCGTAGGCCGAGAGCGACTCTACATAGCGGCGCTGGCCCTCGGCGTAGATGGTGTCGAAGGCCAGCGAGGACTTGCCCGAGCCGCTCAGCCCGGTGATCACGGTCAGCTGGTCCCGCGGGATGTCGATGTCAACATCCCGAAGGTTGTGCTCGCGGGCGCCGCGTACCGACACGAATGCCTGAGCCATGGCCAAAAGCGTAGCTGGTGGCGGCGCGGGACGGGCCCGGCGACCTGCGAGACTGGCAGGCGATGACCACCAGCCCGGCTTCCCCAGGGGCACCTGCTCGGATCCAGCGGTGGCCAACGCTAGTCCAGCTGGCAGAGCAGATCCGCCAGCGCCAGGTCTCCCCGATGGAGGCAACTCAGGAGGCGCTGCGGAGGATCGACCGGTTCAATCCGCGCCTCAACGCGTTCGTTAGCGTGTCGGCGGAGCTGGCTCTGGCCCAGGCGGCGGAGTCGGAGTCCCGCCTGCGCCGGGGTGAAGGCGGGCCGCTGGAGGGCGTCCCGCTCGGGATCAAGGACAACACGGCCGTAGCCGGCTTCGCCACCACCAGGGGATCTTGGGCCACCAGTCCCGACCTCGAGACAGCTGACGCCGAGGTGGTCCTGCGACTCCGCCGAGCTGGCGCCATCATCGTCGGCAAAACCAACCTCCCCGAGCTAGGAGCCATCCCGGTGACCGAGAGCAACCGCTTGGGGGCCTGCCGGAACCCCTGGGACCTACGCCTCTCTCCGGGAGGTTCGAGCGGTGGGTCGGCCGCCGCCGTGGCCTCGGGCATGGTCCCCGCCGCCCAGGGCAACGACGGCGGCGGGAGCCTGCGGATCCCCGCCTCCTGCTGCGGAGTCTTTGGACTGAAGCCGTCCAGAGGGCGTCTATCCCTCAGCCCCGGTCCGGGCGATGCTGGGGCCGGTCTCGTCAGCCCGGGCTTTCTCACGGTCACGGTGGCAGACATGGCGACGCTTTTGGACGAGACCGCGGGACGGGCGCCCGGGGATCCTTATTTCGCGCCCGCCCCGACGACACCATTCTGCGCGGCCTTGAGCCGGCCTGGCCCGCGTCTTAGGATCGGCTGGAGCCTGCTTCCACCGGTGCCCGCCCCCATCGATCAAGGCTGCCAGACCGCCGTCCTGGTTGCGGCCCGGATGCTGGAGGAGCTGGGCCATCATGTGTCTGAGGTGGACCCCGGCTGGCAACGACCAGGGCTGGCGCTGGACTTCCGCACCATCTGGGCGGCGGGGATGCAAGCCACCCTCATCAGCCTCGACGCCTGGTCTCAAGGGAATCCGCGCGTGGAAGCTCACATCGCCGCTCTCGGCGAGTTGGGAGCACAGACGTCCAGCGGCGACCTGCTTATGGCCCAGGCGCGGCTCCAGGTCTATTCACGTCAGGTGGCGGATCTCTGGCAACACTACGACCTTGTCCTCACCCCCACCCTGGCCCGGCTCCCACTGGAGGTAGGCGAGCTGTTCCGGGAGTCCTCCGGCGACCCCATGGGGCCGATGGCCAAGGCGGACTCCTTCACACCTTTCACCCCACTCTTCAACATCACCGGACAGCCAGCCGCGTCCCTGCCGGTGCACTGGGAAGGTGAAATCCCGGTCGGAGTCCAGTTGGTGGGACGCCTCTACGACGAAGCCTCCCTGCTGGCGGTGTGCCAGGAGCTGGAGGAGGCAAGTGGCTGGCCGCTGCGGGCACCGGCCGAGCCACCGCCGGGATAGTCCGCCGGTCAGGCCAGCTTCGCCTCCAGGAAGATGTCGATGCCCTTGAGCGCCTTCGACATCGGGCAGTTGACCTTGGCGTCGTGAGCGAACTCCAGGAACTTCGCCTCGTCGAGCCCGGCGACGTCGGCAACCGTGGTGAGATCGATTCGGCTCACGTGATAGCCGTCCTGGCCATGGTCTAGATGCACTGCGGCGATGGTTTCCATGGTCTTGGGCTCGTGGCCCGCCTGCTTCAAGGCAACCGAGAGCGCCATGGTGAAGCAGCTGGCGTGCGCGGAGGCCAGCAGCTCCTCGGCGTTGGTGCCTGGTTCGGCGTCGAAGCGAGACTTCAGCGAGTAGGTCGCGGTGAAGGCCCCGCTCTCCGGGTGGATGGTGCCGCCGCCGCCGGCGTTGTTGGGGGCCCAGCCCACCCTGGAAGTTCTGACGATCATCACTGCTCCTCCTTGATATGTGGTCGAACTCAACCCCGCGCCCGTGTTTGTGAAGCGTAGCTGACCCCGGGCTGATGACGTTGCATAGGGACTCCTCGAGTGCTCTGGTGAGTCGACCACAGATGGCCGGACCAGGCCAGAGAACCTGACTTCGACAGCGGCTGCGAGCGAACGCAGCAGCTCGGGATACCGCGGTCGGCCATCGAGATGGCGCGCGGGCCGGGAAGCGGCAGCCCGGTACACGACCTACCGCCGAGACCGGTGGCCCCGCTCAACCGGACAAGTGCTAACGTTCCCGCATGCGTGATCTCGCCAGTGTCGTAGCCGACCCCGGCTGGTGTGTCCCGGAGGGCATCGCCCCTGATCGGGTGGTCGCGCCGGATGATGCGACCCTGGCTCTCATGGCCAAGGCCCTAGGGCACCCAGTCAGGATTCGGATCCTTCGCCTCTTGCTGGAGCGTCGGTCCTGCATGACCAGTGAAATGGTGGCTGAACTCCCTCTCGCCCAGTCCACCATCTCGGAGCATCTTCGGGTGCTGCGAGAGGCCGGGTTGATCCAGGGCGAGATCGAAGGACCCCGTACCTCCTACTGCGTCTCCGCGTCCGGGCTGGCCACCCTTCGAGCTGGGATCGATTCTCTCTGAGCGGGATCGCGGCTGACCTCGGAGGGGCCCTGGTGGGCCCGCATTTCAGACGCTTGGCAGCACCCCTTGCTAGCGGGCATTGTCGGTCTGCGAGAATCGCTCGTCCGCTCGACCTGGGCCGGGTGCAAGTTCAGGAGTGAGCGCTCTGGACGTGTCGGCCTTCGACCCGGCCATGTGCTGTTCAACCGCCGTAGGTGGCCCCGGCGTTGACCCCGCCCTGGCCAGATTCGCCGCCCGCGATGGGATTTATGGGTAGCTGGGATATCCGGCTGCAACGGCTGAGAGCCAAGGCGCTCGACACCCTGAATCCCATAGGCGCCCTTGTGGGCCACTTTGCAGCTGGGAGCTTGGAGACATGGCCCGGCGTCGGTAAGTTGAGTCTGGCTAGAGCCCGAGCTGGAGAAGGCCCCCAGCCACCCCTGTTCTGCCCTGGTCCGACCCGTCTCCATGGCAACGGTTCGCGGCGGCAGCACCTGCCCAGCGCGCGCCTTAGTTATCCGGTCGAGCCCGGCCCCGACTCCTGCGCCGCCGGCCTGTTCTACGGGAAATACAGGAATCGTACATCGTCGATATGCGATATACTGCTGCCCGGGCCTTTCTGGGCCAATCTGTGATTTCAGGAGTTAGAAGTGGAAGTTAAGGTTTTCGACCCTGCGATGTGCTGCTCAACCGGGGTGTGCGGGCCCAAGGTCGACCCGGCCCTGGCACGCTTTGCCAGCGATCTGGAGTGGCTCGCGGGCCAGGGAGTCGAGGTGACCCGGTTCAACCTCAGCCAGGAGCCCGGAGCGTTCGTTTCCTCGGCTCCGATCAGCGAGTTGCTCCAGCTCTCCGGAGAGGCTGCGCTTCCGGCGGTCATGGTCGCCGGTGAGGTCAAGTCCTCCGGCCGCTACCCGGTCCGACCCGAGTTGGCCCAGTGGGCTGGGGTCCCCGCCAGCGCGGTGGCAGCCGTCGAAACGAGGGTGCCAGTACCCGTGGCGGCCGCACCCTCGCAGTCGTGCTGCGGCGGCGACTCCGCGGCTCAGTCAAGCTGCTGCTAGGAGTGGAACTGGTGCTCAACTCGATTCTGGACACGCCGACCCGCTTCCTATTCTTCACTGGCAAGGGTGGCGTGGGAAAGACATCGCTCTCCTGCGCGGTGGCGGTGACCTTGGCTGACCGGGGCGCCAAGGTGTTGCTTGTGAGCACCGACCCGGCATCTAACCTCAGTGAGGTCCTGGGCACCAATCTGGGCAATGAGCCCCAGGCAGTGCCCGGGGTCGACCGGCTCTGGGCGCTGGACATCGACCCCATGGCCGCCGCCGCCGCCTACCGTCAGCGCGTGGTCGGCCCCTACCGCGGCGTGCTGCCCGACAAGGTGGTGGAGGGAATCGAGGAGCAGCTGTCCGGCTCCTGCACCGTGGAGATCGCCGCCTTCGACCAGTTCACCGGCCTACTGGCTGATCCGGCCGACTTCCACCACGTCATCTTCGACACCGCTCCCACGGGCCACACTCTCCGCATGCTGGCCCTACCCGGGGCTTGGACAAGCTACCTCGACACCAATGAGGTCGGGGTAACCTGCGTCGGACCGCTCTCCGGTCTGACTCAGCAGCGCGCCCGATACCGGGAGGCACTCAACGTCCTCTCGGACCCCGCCCTGGCAACCCTGGTGCTCGTCACCAGACCGGACACCGGGGCTCTGGCCGAAGCTTCCCGGGCCAGCGGCGAACTGGCCGACACCGGGCTGCGCAATCAGCTGTTAGTGGTCAATGGAATCTATCCAGGAAATCCGCTGGGGTCCGTGTCGGATGCCACGGCCATCGCCTTCGCCAAGCGACAGGACGATGCTTTGGCTTCGATTCCATCCAACCTCCAGGGTCTCGACCGAGAGTCGGTGGGGCTCATGGACACGCCACCGCTCGGAATCGGAGGCCTGCGACGCCTGCTGCAGCCGCGCCTGGCGAGAGCAGCAACGGATGCAGGGGCCAGCCGCGCGGAGCTCGCTGCCGCCCCGGACCCGGGTCTGGCCGCGCTGGTGGATGCGATCGCGCGTAAGGGGCAGGGCCTGGTGATGACGATGGGCAAGGGAGGTGTCGGCAAGACCACCATCGCGGCCTCGATCGCGGTCGCCGTCGCTCGCCGGGGGGTCCCGGTCATCCTCTCCACCACCGATCCCGCCGCCCACCTGAGCCGCGTTCTGGGCGACCCCGCCACCCTGCCGACCAATCTCACAGTGGAGCGCATCGATCCCGTGGCGGCCACGGCGGCGTACACCTCTGAGGTTCTTGCCAGCGCTGGGGCAGGGCTGGAGGCCTCCGCCCACGACGTGCTGGTCGAGGATCTCCGGTCTCCCTGCACAGAGGAGATCGCTGTGTTCCGAGAGTTCGCCTCAACTGTGGCCCGGGCCAAGGAGAGTGTGGTGGTCCTAGACACCGCTCCGAGCGGCCACACCCTGCTCCTGCTGGATGCCGCCCGCAGCTTCCAGCGTGAGGTCAGCCGTCAGTCGGCCGAGGTTCCGCGCGAAGTCGAGGCTTTACTCGACCGCCTGGCGGACCCAGACTTCACCAGAATTCTGGTGGTTACCCTGGCCGAGCCCACTCCGGTGCACGAAGCGGAGGATCTTCAGGAAGACCTCCTGCGGGCCGGCATCCGGCCGGCGGCCTGGGTGGTGAACCAGAGCATGCTGGCGACCGGAACTGCTGACCCCATCCTCGCCGCCTTGGCCCGGCACGAGGCACGCTGGATTGATGAGGCCGCCAGGATAGGGGGCGCCGTGGCGCTCGTCGCCTGGCAGACAGCGCCGCCGGTCGGGTCTGATGGACTGCTCGCACTGGTGGCCGCCGAGCCCGCACTCGCTCTGGCTCGATAGCCCTGCTGGCAGTTATCCGGGCACGGCGTTTCCCGATCTGCCATTCAATGTGGACGTCCAAGTCATGATCAGAGCGGAGGTGTTGCACGCCTCGACCTGTGGCTCCAGCGGTGCCCCGGGGCCCGGGGCCGAGGGCATGCCGGAGACACTGGCTAGCGATTTGCGATGGCTCGCTGATTGGCGGCGGGATGTTTTCGAGTACAGCCCGGCCCGGCAGCCGGGCGCCTGCGCCGCCAGTACCGAGATCGCCGCCCTGGTCACGGAGCGGGCCGGCGACTGCCTGCCGGCGGTTGGGGTGGACGGGGTGATTCCGTCTACCGGCGCTGATCCGACCCGTGTCGAGCTCGGGGACTTTGCGCTGCGCACGAGCGCGTCGGTAGGCCTCCGACCAAGACCATGACATTGCCGAAGCCGACTTGCACTGGGGCCAGCTGCTGCGGCTGCGAGGTGGACCGAGCGGGTCTAGGTCGGCAGGGACGTCGGTTGACCTGATGCCCCTCCCCGCCTGCTGGCACTCGAGCTAACGCTGTGGCCCTGACCGTCCAGTTACGGGGCCTGGCCTCTTGGTTGAGGGTCCTCGCAATCGCCACATCCTGAGCCAACGGGAACGCTCGTGGCTGCTCCGCAGCCACCGGACGGATCGTCCCCGCTGGCGTCTACCGCCTCGTCTGGACAGCCCGATCCCACCAGGCGCAATCGTCGGTTCGAACATCGATGGTCAGCGCGCTAGCCGAGCCAACCCGGGGCGACCGTGGGAGTCACGCGGGCGGTCCGGGTGGATTCACGGTCGCGCCAGATCGTCCCTCGACGATAGTCTCCGGAAAGCATCCTCCCGGGGGTCAATTTGAGAAGTCGAAGGTGGCGTACGAGCCGGAGGGTGGGCGGGCGACGGCCCGGCTGAGGCTCGTGGCCACCCCACCGCGTCCCTCGGCCTTGGGATACGTCTCATGGCGCCGGTCGCGGGCCCCCGCGACCGGCGCATCCTGGGCCAAGACAGTGCTGGCTGCTGGGGAACTGATGCAACCGTTGGCCTCCGCTACCCGAGGTGGCTCACGCTGGCTGATGCCGGTGATCGCCTGGTCGTCTTCCCGGGAGTTAGTCAAGTCGTGGAATCCGCATTGCCTCCCCCACCGGTAGACGCTCCGTCACAGATGTAGGGGCGTCCGGGGTCGGGCGCACGATCATGTGAGGTGAGGTGGGCCAGGGACTCGGTGGGTAGGTGGGTGGCATTTCAGGCCGGACTTCATCTCTCCCATGGGCCGGAAGTCCGGCGCGGTAGCCCTTGCTTTGGTCTGTCCGCTGCTAGGGTTCCACTGTTCTCGACCCCGAGCGAGCAAGCGTGGTAGCCGGGTGTGGCGGAGAGCGCATCCTCGGGTTGACTGGCCACTCGCCATTCACACCGGGCGTGCGGACTAGGACCGGGATCAGATCCGCTCTTGGTCCCGACTTGGCTACGGATCAGCGCGCTTCCGGACCGGGGCCTGATCCCCGCAGGAGGGGCGTCGGCAGCAGCCCCAGATCCACTCGCCAGCCGCTATCGGAACCGGCTGGGAAGCTCCACCCCAGCTGGAGACTAAGCCCCTGGGCCATAGCCTCAACTCCCTTCAGCGTGCTGCCCTGTGCCACCAGCGCGGTAACCGCAACCGCCGGGCGCTCACTCGCGCTAATCCTGAGCGTTGACTGGGCTCCCGGCTGCCCGACCACCCAGGCCTCGCCCACCTTGCCAACGCGGACCCCATCGGCCTTCCGGCCAGGGGCGAGCGGACAGCTCCTCACCTCGACCGTGAGCTGGGCTGGACCGGAGGCAGGCTCCGAAGCGATCGAGTAGGACACGAGCAAACCCTTGGGGCCGACTCGGATCGACTTGCGAAGCGTGAGCTCTCCCGCCTGACTCCAGAGTTCCACTCCCTCCGCCTCCACCCGGTACTCATAGGGCTGGTCGAGCCACCGTCCATTGAGGGAGTCCCTAAGTGCCCCGATCTCAATGTGGTCGAATTCAAGGCCGGTGCCACCGGCCACCGTCGGGGCTGCCAGCGGTGCCAGCTCCAGCTCCGCACCGGGCAGCGCCTCTCCAGCTTCTGGCAGGTGGTAGGACTCCTGGTGCCGGCCCATGACCGCGACCAGATTGGCTTCGCCATCCCAGCTGATCAGATCCACCACCTGACCGCCGAGCTGGGGGGAGATCGTGGCGTACCCCCAGGGTCCCTGCAACCTCACCTCGTCGAACCCATCGGCGTCGAAGTCGGCCACCTCGATGCCAAGCTCGGCAACCGCTCCGAGGGCCTGGTTGGCGGCGCTCTCCGCGCGCACCAGGTGCTGCCACAGCGCCAACCGCAGGAAGGTGAGGTAGGCGCCTCCGAAGGTTCCGTGCCAGTAGGCGCAATTGCACTGGGCCAGATGGAGCTCCTCCACCGCCTCTGGCGGGCTGCCGGCGAGCTCCACCCTTCGGCTGACTCGCAGCATCGCCTGGTGGAGGCGGGCGACCTCGGGGTACTTGGCGAGAAAGCCCTGCCACGGGGCACCGCGCAGGTAGGGCAGGATGACCATCGGGTCGGACCGGCGCAGCCGGCTGAGGGCACCTTCCAGGTGCCGCCGGGCAGGCGTGGGCAGGGCCCAGACCATCATCTCGTCATAGCTGCATGAGGGCACATGGACCCGCCCCTTGGGGGCCACCGCCGCCTCCTCCCCGAGCTGAACTGCCCGTAACCAACCCTCGTCCTGGGCTCCTTCCACGGCGCTCAGGAAGCGCTCCATCCAGCCCCGCTGGTAGACCTGGCGGTGGGTGTGCGGCCACTCTCCGAACTTCTCCCCATCGTCGGCGTAGACCATCAAGCCCCCGGGTTGGCCCTTCCTGATCTCGGCCAGCACCGCTTCCGGGTGGCCGTAAGGGATGAGATAGCGGAGCTGCCGGCTGGCCGGGAACAGCTGCACCGTCTCGCCCTCGAAGTCGGTCAAAAAGGCGCCCTCGAGGTGTTCCTGGGGTACGCCCACGGCCAACAGGCTGGAGTCGTCGATGACGGTGTAGACAACTCCCGACTGGGCCAGAGTCCGAGCCAGCTCCGGCTCCCACACCCGCTCGGTCAGCCAGAGCCCCTGGGGCGCAGCCTGGTAGGAGGTGCGCAGGTGATTCGACAGCCGCTCTATCTGGGAGCCTCGGTCGCGCTCGGGGATGGAGGCCAGGATCGGCTCCTCCATCCCTCCGGTGAGCATCTCGACCTGTCCGGAATCGATCAACTTCCGAAGCAAGCGGGTAACCTCGGGGGCGTTCGCCTCCAACCAGCGCAACAGGCATCCCGAGTAATGCAGCGTCCAGGGCACCTGGGGGTGCTTTGAGATGGTCTCCAGGAAAGGCAGATAGCAGCGTCGGGTGGCATGCCGCATCACCGCCTCCAGGTTGCCGACCGGCTGGTGGAAATGGACCACCAGCGCCAGCTTCCTCGGGGCCTCAGGCACGCCGCATCAGGACCACTAGCGAGCGGGCCGCCACCGGGATCGCATCCCCGGCGTGGTACACGGGCGGCGGTTGATCGATCGCGGGATCGTGGGTGCTCACCTCCAGGTGCCAGCCGTCGCCCCACTCGATCCGGGGCAGCCGGAATTCGACAACCTCGCTGTGAGCGTTGAAGAGGATGCACAGGCTGGCGCCCTTGAGGGCGCGGCCGCGGCTGTCGGTTGCCACGATGGCTGTGCCGTTGAGGAAGACGGCGACAGACTTGACAAACCCCTGCCCCCATTCCTCGTCGGTCATCTCCTCCCCCTGAGGGGTGAACCAGCCGATGTCGGAGACGCCCTGGCCGTGCAGCGGAACGCCCTCGAACCAGCGCCTCCGACGCAGCACCCGATGGTCGTGGCGCAGGCGCACCATCTGCCTTGTGAACTCGAGCAATTCGGAGTTGGCGTCAGCCAATGACCAGTCCACCCAGGAGAGCTCGTTGTCCTGACAGTAGGCGTTGTTATTGCCCTGCTGGGTGCGTCCGAACTCGTCTCCCGCCAGCAGCATGGGGACCCCCTGGGAGAGCATTAGAGTGGCCAGCAGGTTGCGCTGCTGCTGAGCCCTCAGGGCCGTGACCTCGGCGTCCTGGGTATCACCCTCGACGCCGCAGTTCCAAGAACGGTTGTCATCGGAACCGTCCCGGTTGTCCTCGCCGTTGGCCTGGTTGTGCTTGTCGTTGTAGGTGACCATGTCGCGCAGCGTGAAGCCATCGTGGCAGGTGACGAAGTTCAGGCTGGCGAAGGGGCGGCGGCCGTTGGACGCGTACAGGTCGGAACTGCCGGTGAGTCGGTAGGCGAACTCGGCCACCCCCCTCTCGGCGCCGCGCCAGTAGTCCCTGACCGTGTCCCGGTACTTGCCGTTCCACTCCGACCAAAGCGGTGGAAAGTTGCCCACCTGATAACCGCCCTCGCCGACATCCCATGGTTCCGCGATGAGCTTGACCTGGTTGATCACGGGATCCTGCTGGATGATGTCGAAGAAGGCCGACAGCCGGTCCACGTCGTGCAGTTCGCGGGCCAGGGCTGCCGCCAGATCGAAGCGGAAGCCGTCCACGTGCATCTCCTGGATCCAGTAGCGCAGGCTGTCCATGATCAGCTGGAGCACATGCGGGTGGAGCATGTTCAGGGTGTTGCCGGTCCCGGTGTAGTCCATGTAGTGGCGGGGATCGTCCTGGCGGAGCCGGTAGTAGGCGGCGTTGTCCAGACCTCGGAAGCTGAGCGTCGGGCCCAGGTTGCTCCCCTCCGCGGTGTGGTTGTAGACGACGTCGAGGATCACCTCGATCCCCGCCCGGTGTAGTCCTTTGACCATGGTCTTGAACTCGTTGACCTGCTGGCCGCCCTGGCCGGCTGCGCTGTACTGGTTGTGGGGAGCCAGGTAGCAGATCGAGTTGTAGCCCCAGTAGTTGCGCAGTCCCCGCCGCACCAGGGCGTTGTCATGCACGAACTGGTGCACCGGCAGCAGCTCCACGGCGCTCACGCCCAGGCGGTGCAGGTGGTTCAGCACCGCCGGGGTGGTCATGCCGGCGTAGGTGCCGCGCAGCTCCGGAGCCACCCCGGGATGGAGTTTGGTGAGGCCTCGGACATGGGCCTCGTAAACCACCGTCTCGTGCCATGGTGTGCGGAGCTGCTGATCTCCCTCCCAGTCGAACTCGGGGTCGACCACCACCGACCGAGGCATGGCCGCCAGGGAGTCGCTGTCGTCTGGGGTCGAGTCCTCGTCGGGACCTCCCAACTGGTACCCGTACACCGACTGGCCCCAGCCCACCTCACCATCAACTGCCTTGGCGTAGGGATCAAGCAGGAGCTTGGCAGGGTTGCAGCGACTTCCCTGGTCAGGTTGGTAGGCCCCGTGCACCCGGAATCCGTAGCGCTGGCCGGGACCAATCCCGGGCAGGTAGGCGTGCCAGCAGAAGCCGTCCACCTCGGTCAGGTCCACCCGCTCCTCCTTCCCCTGCGCATCCAGCAGACAGAGCTGGACGCGCTCGGCGACCTCTGAGAAGACTGAGAAGTTGGTCCCCCGGCCGTCCCAGGTGGCACCGAGGGGGTAGGCGTCTCCGGGCCAGCGCTCCGGTGTCGTCATGGTCCCTGGCGCCGGCGCACGGGACGCCGAGCGCCCGACCTGGCGGGCTCGGCACGAGACTGCTCCGACTCCCGGCGCAGGGAGACCAGCCGGTCCCGCAGCTCGGCCGCGCGCTCGAACTCCAGGTTGGTGGCGGCTCTCCGCATCGCCTTCTCCAGGTCCAGGGTGAGTCGCAGCAGCTCGTCAGGAGGCAGCCCCTTGGCCTCTTGGAAGTCCACCGCAGCCTGCTCCTGATCGACCCGAGCCAACTCCTGCTCCCGGATGGCCTTGACGATGGTGGTCGGAGTTATCCCATGCTCCCGGTTGTGGGCGGCCTGAATCGTCCGCCGGCGGGCCACCTCGTCGAGGGCCTGCTGCATCGCGTCCGAGGTGCGGTCGGCATACATCACCACGTGCCCGTGCAGGTTGCGGGCGGCCCGCCCTGAGGTTTGGATGAGGGAGCGATAGCTGCGCAGGAAGCCTTCCTTGTCGGCATCCAGGATGGCGATCAAACTCACCTCGGGGAGGTCCAACCCCTCGCGCAGGAGGTTGATCCCAACCACCACGTCATAAATTCCGAGCCGCAAATCCCGAATGATCTCGACGCGCTCCAGGGTCTCCACGTCGGAGTGCAGGTACTGCACCTTGACCCCCGCCTCCCGCAGATAGTCGGTGAGGTCCTCGGCCATGCGCTTGGTCAGGGTGGTCACCAGGGTTCGCTCACCGGCCTCAGCGGTGCGCCGAATCTGCTCCAGGAGGTCGTCGATCTGCCCTTCTGAGGGCCTGACCTCGATCGGTGGGTCGAGCAGCCCAGTGGGCCGCAGCAACTGCTCGGCGAAGGTCGAGGAACGCTCCATCTCGTAGGGCCCAGGGGTGGCCGAAACATAGATCAGCTGGCGCACCGAGTCCTCCCACTCGGGAAATGTCAGCGGCCGGTTGTCGAGTGCGGACGGAAGCCGGAAGCCGTACTCCACCAAGGGCAGCTTGCGAGACCGGTCGCCACCGTACATGGCCCCGATCTGGGGAACGGCCACGTGGGACTCGTCGACCACAATCAGGGTGTCCTGGGGCAGGAAGTCCATCAGGGTGAAGGGGCGCTCCCCTTCCTGGCGCCCGGTGAGATGTCGAGAGTAGTTCTCGATCCCGGCGCAGGTACCCGTCTCGCGCATCATCTCCAGGTCAAACATGGTGCGCTGGCGCAGCCGCTGCGCCTCCAGCAACTTCCCCTGCAGCTCCAGCTCATGCACCCTTGCGTCGAGCTCGGCCTCGATCGCCCGCAGCGCCCGCTCCAACTTGTCCTTGGGAGTCACGTAGTGGGACGCTGGGAAGATGGCCAGCTCCTCCCGAGCGCCCAGGATCTCCCCAGTCAGGGGGTCGAAGTCCACGATCCGCTCCACCTCATCGCCAAAGAACTCCACCCGGCTGGCAACCTCTTCGTAGGCCGGCTGAATGTCGACCACATCGCCGCGCACCCGAAAACGACTCCGCCCGAAGTCGACATCGTTGCGGGCGTACTGCAGATCGGCGAACTTGCGGAGCAGGATATCCCGCCGCCAACTATCACCCGGATGGAGCCGGATCGACTCCCCGAGGTAATCTTCTGGGGAGCCAACTCCGTAGATGCAGGAGATCGAGGCCACCACGATGACGTCCCGACGGGTCAACAGCGATCTGGTGGCGGCATTGCGGAGGCGGTCGATCTCCTCGTTGCGGGAGGAGTCCTTCTCGATATAGGTGTCGGTTCGCGGTAGGTATGCCTCCGGTTGGTAGTAGTCGTAATAGGAAACAAAGTACTCAACCGCGTTCTCCGGGAAGAACGCTTTGAACTCGGCCCACAGCTGGGCCGCCAACGTCTTGTTGGGGCTCAGCACCAGCACCGGCCGCCCCGCCGCCGCCACCACATTGGAGATCGTGAAAGTCTTGCCACTCCCAGTGACCCCTAGCAGCACCTGGTGCCGCTCGCCCCGCTCCACGCCCTCGAGGAGGGTGGCGATCGCCTGGGGCTGGTCCCCCGTGGGACTGAATGGTGCTTCGAGTTTGAGGACCGCCACCCCTCGAGTATGCCAGCGCCGGCCCCCGGACCCCTGGGCGAAGGGGCCGCGCGAGCTTGGCCCTCGCCTGGCGGAGACCCCATGGCCATCCTGAACTGCGACCAGGTGGCGGTTGAGTACGGGGATCGGGTGGTCTTCTCCGGGATGGACCTGAAGATCGAGCCCGGGGACAGAATCG
>Ga0307374_10008955_pt1 | contig 14848 bp, 7 predicted proteins | sample OX3MG_FD_202532 | JGI IMG/M metagenome (GOLD analysis project Ga0307374, IMG submission 202532) | Soil microbial communities from Risofladan, Vaasa, Finland - OX-3 | ecosystem: Environmental > Terrestrial > Soil > Coastal area > Acid sulfate soil | place: Finland: Risofladan, Vaasa | collected... | reverse complement strand
TGGACCAATTCCCGCTCGGGGTATACACCTCAACCATCATGAGTTTGTCGGCGGGGAATTCCGGTTTCATCACGTCGACAATCTGCCGGGACGCATTGCCGCCGCCCCGCAGGCTCGCCTGCACATCCTCGGGAGTGATGAGCCGCGGTTCAAGCCTTGCCTCGGAGGGAATCGTGCACACGGCCAGTTCACAATCCGTTTCCGCCTCGATGCTTAACCGTGAACCCGGCGGCAAATAGAGCGCATAAGGGAAGCCGTCGAAAACATGCTTGCGAAGCCCAATGCTTCTCTGACCCTGGCCCCAATCCGCCCGGCAGCGGCCTCCCAGAACCACCAGCCCCATTTCCTCCCGATCGTTTTGCGTTGCCCAGGCCTCGCCCTGAATCAAGCGGCGGACAAAGAAGCTCATCCACTCCCAGCCTGCGCTCTCGCGCGATATGTGAATCAACTCGCCCGATTGCCCCGCCGGCAGTTTCTCAGAATGGACACAAGACTGATCGAAGTTCCTACCTTTCACATTTCCCATTTTCCTCACCCTTTCCCGGACGCTGAATGAACAGTGTTTTGTCCCAGCCGAGCAGTTGAAGTTTTATTACTTTCCGGATAATTTCCCTTTTTTCTCAGAAAATTGCATGCCGGGATCTTCCTCGCTCCGGTGCGAAGTCCTGGCGAGTTCGGACTGCTGACCGGCATCCCTCATTCGGAGAGCGAAGCCGCACGATTCACGGACAATCAACCGGGGCGCCAGTTTCTTGACAATAGGACGGGCAGACGACCCATTCATTCGTTCCAGCAGGATGCGCATGGCCTCGGCTCCGACTTCATATTTCGGCAGATCGACCGTCGTCAGGCGAGGGCGAAAGCATCCGAGCCAGGGATAATCGTCAAAGCTGACCATGCCGAAATCTTCCGGGCACCGCATTCCGATCTCATTGGCGGCCTTCATAAACCCTGCGGTCATCAGATAATTCGCAACGTAAACGGCGTCGGGCCGTCGCGGCAGCAGGGCGAGACCCGCCTGGTAGCCGGACTCAACGCGATAATCTCCTTCCGCCATGAGACTAGCGTCATACGGCAGTTTGTGGGTTCTGAGGGCCTTTCGATAGCCCAGCCAGCGGGCCCGGCCGTTGCTGACATCGAGGGGGCCGCTAACAAGCCCAATCCTGCGATAACCCAACCGGGCCAGATGCGAAACAGCCTCGAAAGCGCCTTGAAGATCATCCGTCAGCACGGTGTCAACCTTAAAATCACGGCTCGTGCGCATCATCAGCACAACGGGCACTTTGGTGTCGGAAAGTAACCGCCGCTGAGTCTGAGTGAAGGGCCCGTGAGCCTTGGTGAGCAGAATGCCATCCACGCGCTTCGAAAGCAGCAATTCTAGATATTGTTCTTCCTTCTCCCGCTGGTTGTCGCTATTGCATAGCAAAGTACTGTAGCCGGCTTTTTGCGCTGCATCTTCGATGCCACGGACTACGAGGGGAAAGAAGGGGTTGGCGATGTCGGGCACGACAATTCCGATGGTGTGAGTCTGCCGCCTGGCCAGACTCCTTGCGAGCAGATTAGGCCGGTAGTTCAACTCCTGGATGGCCGCCTCGACCCGCCGCCGGAGTGGCATGCTGACTTGTTCACTCTTATTGATGACCGATGAAACAGTGAAGACTGAAACCCGCGCGCGCTTTGCCACATCGTAGATATTGGGCGCGCGATTTTTCCCGGTTTTCCGAGCTTTTCTTGGACTCATATCTTTCCTTTTATAAAAGCAGACCGCAGACGCTTACGCCGGCGGATTTGTTCTGCCGAGAAGATCGGCCAATTCCTCCAGCCGTGGCATCGCATCTGAACAACTAACCCGGCTGACCACGACCGCAGCCGCGGTATTCCCATATCGCAGGCACTCCTCCAAGGGGAGGTTGCGGTCCAGAGCATAAAGAAATCCAGCGGCAAATCCATCCCCCGCGCCGATCGTGCTCACCACCTCGATGGGAATGGGCTGAGCCGAGCAGACGGAATCCTGCGTGTGGGCGACCACACCCTTTGAACCCAGCTTGCAGATCACAATCTTCACCCCCAAATCCAAAGCTGCCTGTGCTTGCAACCGCGTCTCCTGTTGTCCGGTGAGAAGAGATAATTCGTCTTCATTTCCCAGCACGACGTCGATCCAGCCCAAAGCCTGGCGTGCCGCATGCCCGGCTTCTTCCGGAGAGCTCCAGGAGCTGGCGCGGTAGTCGATATCCAGAACGGTGCGCAACCCTGCCTCATGCGCCGTTTTCAATGCCTTGAGCGTCGATTCGCGCGCGGGAGAGGCGGAAAGGCTCGTCCCATTCGTCACAAACATCCGCGCCTGCCGGATGTAGGCTTCTTCCTCCGGCCCGACCACCACGCGGGAATCCGCCGGTTCGCACCGGTAGAAGACTTGCGGGAAGTGGTCGGGCGGCGAAACCTCGGTCAGGCAGAGCGAGGTGTTATAACCCTCCACAAGTCGCACGTGTTGCGCATCCACGCCCTCTTGTGAAAGCACCTTCAGCAGGTACTCGCCCAAGGCATCCCGACCTATTGCGCTGATGATCCCTACGCCGAGTCCAAGCCGTGCCAACCCAATTGCGATGTTGGCGCTCGATCCGCCCAAATGTCTTGAAAAATGTTCCACCTCGGCCAGTGGACGGTTGTGCTCGACAGCGTACAAATCGTACCCGACCCTTCCTAAAACACAGATGTCCAACTTACCCTCCGCATAAAATCCTTATCGGCACCGCGCCTCCCGCTCAATTACGCCCGGGCGATCGGCGCGAAGGCCGGTAATTTCCACAAACGCCGCCGCTGTTGAAAAATGTTTTGGAACCGTGTCATTCCGAGCCTAGCCAGGAATCTCGCATTGAAATCAGGGCACTTCGAGATTCCTCGTCGCCTGTGGCTCCTCGGAATGACAGGTCACGCGGGTTTTTCAACGACCTCTAGTGTAGTGCGTCTAACACTTCTTTACATACGGGCAGGCGAAAACCGCAAGATTCAAGCATGGTCCGCGGCAGGCCGAATGCAAAGGGACTTGTGACGCACTACGCTAGGAAGTGGCCATGCACTTCTGAAACTAAGCCTCCCCCGTTTCTGTGCCGACCGTGACGGGGCGTGCCTCGCGGTAGGACTGCTCCGCTGCCACGGCAACGGCGAGAGCCCGCCGGCCATCCTCCCCCGTGATCGAAGCAGGAATGCCCGCCCGAACACATCGCACAAAATCACGAAGTTCGTCCAGGTAAGCGTCACCGAAACGCACCAACCAGTGGTTCACCACGTCGTGTGTGATGCCGGCGCTGTTCAGGACCCGCAGAGGCGTCTGGCTAAGGTAGCCCACTTGCAACGCCGCCTTGGTGCCCAGGATTTCCGTGCGAATGTCATATCCGTAGATGGCTTTGCGGAACGCCTCAATATTGCCGATCCCGCCGCGGGCAAAGCGCAGATTGATCAGGACTGCATCCACATCGTCGAATTGGGCCAATTCCGGGCAGGCCATGCACCCGGCAAACGTGTGGACGCTGACGATTTCGTCGTTCATCATCCAGCGCGCCAGATCGAAATCGTGGATGCCGGAATCACTGAAAATCGTTCCATTGCAGGCCCCTTGAAAGTAGCTGAGAGGCGGTGGCTGTTGATCGCGTCCAACCGATTTGAAAATGACGGGCTCTCCGATTTCGCCCGCCGCGATCCGCCGCCTGGCGTTTGCGTAACCCGAATCGTAGCGGCGCATGAACCCGATCTGCAGTTGTACCCCGGCCTTTTGAACCGCCGCCAGCGCTGCATCGGCTTGCGGAAGTGTTAGAGCGATAGGCTTTTCGCAGAAAACGTGCTTGCCCGCTCTCGCAGCGGCCTCGATGGTCTCCGCATGGAATTTAGACGGTGTGGTAATGACGATGGCCTCCACGTCCTTGCGTTCCAAAACGTCAGCAAGATGGGCGTAGGAATGTTCGACTTCCAGCCCTTCAGCCACCTGTGCCGCGCGCTTGCCGTCGCTATCAACCACGGCAACAAGCTCCGCGTCAGCCACCCGGCTTCGCAGATTTTCAGCGTGCCGCTGGCCAAGCATTCCGACCCCAACCACGGCCACACCCAACTTACGCATTTGAAATCACCTCTTAATGGCGGATTCTGCTAAGCGCTTATATAAAGCCTGAATAGTACCACGATTTGGAGGGTCTGCCAAAGAGTTTCTGGTAGCGGGAACGCCGCGCCACTTCACGAAAATCGAGTCCGTTTCCAAAGGATCCAACCGCCCGCGATCAGGAACGACAGCATGACAAAAATCAGACCCATCATCCAGCCTGCGTTCATTCGAATAGGCGGAACTTCCGCAAGGACGGCCAGCCAGACGAAGATGCCCACGGCAACGGCCACGATCAGGGCGTCCCACCAGCGGTGAGCAGGCGCTTCACGGGCCATGATGTCCTCACCACGCATGGAAGCCCGGGCGCCTTCAAGGCTCAGCCCATAGCGATCACATTCGCGCGCGACGGCTTCCTGGGTGGAGGCCTGTTCGCTTTCCGGCGCTATAGCGCTGGTGATCGCGACCGCACCCAACACCATGGTCACCGAACCCCCGACGACCATCCACACGGTTGCGCCTCCGCTTGCGGCAAACTCGCTGAACACTAAGGCCCCCCACGCCAGCCCCCACAGTTGATTGGTGTTCGACAGCGGGATGCCGCGTCCGATGCCAATGTACTTGGCCGCATAGTTCTGGAAAAGATCACCCACCACCCAGCAGAATCCTCCCAGGAAGAGCCAAAAGAGCACGGGTCGCGCCTGGCCGACCTGCTGAAGAACGGGTCCAACGCCGCCGCTGAAGACGATGGTGAGCGTGGACATGGTGATGACTTCGCCCACGGTAAAGATGGTGACAAACGAGACCGGATTCATCCCACTCAAATAAGCCTTACGGTAGGGAATGTACATGGTGCCGAACATGAGACCCGCACCCATGGCAGCCGCGATTCCGGCAAAGGCCCGGTGAGGAGATGCCGTACTTTCGTGGGACGAGGCGTAAGCGAGAACGACCGCGCCGGCCAGAATGGCCACGGCCCCGCCTACGACTTTCAACCAATTCCCCATCCCGGCGCCCCGCAGTTCGCGGAAAAAGAACCAACCCCAGAACAGTCCCACCAGGCTGTTGACGTTCCAGAGTGGAAAGGCAATCGAAAGCCCGACGTCGCGCACCGCAAACACGGTCAGGGTGTTCCCCACGGCCCAGAGCGAGCCGGATAGAATGGCCCATAGGATTAAATGGCTTTTTTGACGAAGATCGGTAAACACGTATCCCGTCCCCTTCAGGATCGTCGGGAGCGTCCACCGCGCAACGAATACCCCTCCCACCATGGCAAACGATATGACGAAGGGGGAAAGTCCCGTTGTCACAAGCTTGGTGGGCGCCTCAGCGCCGGCCAGCCACGTCGCCGCAGCCAGAGCGCAGACGACTCCCAGCACATGCAGCGATCGGGCGGTATTAGCCGGACGTGATTCAGGTGAAGTTCGCAATTCCGATTCTCCCTCAGTGGAGGTAAACGACCAGGGCGATTCCCAGCGCAAGCACCCTGATTGGAACCCAGAACTGGCTGTCCGTCAAGACCGCCTTAGCGGTGGAGGTTCTCAAACTTTCACAACAGTCTGCTTTACGTGAGAACAAGAATTACTTCCCTGCCAACCTGGCAGGCAAAGACCCTTTACGACTCCGGCGATAGAAGGTTACACCCCATGCCTCAATGGCCAACCGGCATTTTTGAATTCAAGCGTCGCCGTGCGCATCACGGCTTGGCCTTCACTTGAGATTTCCCCCCAAGGCAACCCGGTTACATAAAAACCAGCCCTGAGAAATCTGGCTTTGTACTCCCTCTTGCTGTTGCGGAGGCACATAAACGGGGGTTCCCTTTAACTTTTACCCAGACCACCAGGCCGGCATTCTGGGAGTTCAATTCAAGATAGAGATAGTTCCTCGGGTCGGCGACCGTTGAGAGAGACCATGCAGCAGCACGCTGAAAATACCCGCTGCCATCCATCGAGTTGTCAATGCTCGCATACGTCCACAACGCCCCGTGCACGGGAGGCTCAACCGGTTCGGTCCCGCAGTTCTTCCACAAGTCTGGGCTGGAAGACAAGCTGAACACGTTGCTGAAAAACGTTTTGGGACCGTGTCATTTTGAGTGCAGCGGAAAGTCTCGGTTTGAATTCGGAACACTGGCAAGATTCCCCATCGCCCGCGCCTTCCCGGGATGACAGATGACAGGAGATTTTCAGCAGCCTGCAGGGCACGAAAAACATTACGGTCAAGTCGCGCTTAGCAGCCTGGTGGAGATAGATTTTGTGGCACGCAGAACCAACAACTTGGCAAGATTCTATGGCTTGCAAGTTGTTGGTTCTGCATTGAGACGCTGATATTCCCTTCACGCTCCTAGAAGTAGAACCGCAGTGAGAGCTGGATGTTGCGCTCGCTGCCCTTGGTTGTGACCTCGCCGAACGTGGAACTGGTGGGATTGAAATTCACGCCACCGCCGCTCGCGCCGCCCAGGTTTGGGTGGTTCAGGAAGTTGAAGGCTTCGGCGCGGAACTGCAGTCCCATGCTCTCGCGGATGGGGAACGATTTGAAGAGCCCGAAGTTCCAGTTGTTGAACCCGGGCTGGTAGATGATGTCACGAACGCGCTGAGTGTTGAAGGTCCCGTTGGCGGGCTTGGTGAAGCCCGACGTATCGAACCATTTGCCGGAACCGAAGTTGCCAAGAATCTTCGGAGTGCCGCTCACGGCCCAGTATTGACCATTGACACCGCAGCCGAAATTGGAGTCCAGCCCCACGCCAGCGTAGTCGCTCGATCCGGCCACGCTGCACGGAGTCCCGCTCTGGAACTGCAGGAGGCTCGAGACTTCCCATCCACCCAGCGCCTGGCCCATGAAACCCTTTTCAGTGCTGAAGAATGGGAGCTTGTACAGGAAACTGGCGACCAGGTTGTTGCGGGCGTCGAACTCGGACGGTCCCCACAAAAAGCTGGTGTTGTAAGTGTCCGGAACCACATCGCGGACGTTCGAGCCACTGTCCATGCTCTTTGCGAGTGTATATGCAACGCTGAACAAGAAGCCTTTGGTGAAGGGTCGGCTCCAGCCAATCTGCAGCGATTTGTACTGGGAAGTGGCCACGCCATTCGCCTGGCGGATGGACCCGAAACCCTTGTAAGGCCGCAGGGCGTTGATGTTGACGCCGGGATTGGCCAGGACCGTAGCAAGCGTGGGCTGGTTGATATCCGCCTGGCGCTGCAAGTGCAGGCCATGGCTGCCGACGTAGGCCACGCTCAGGAGGGAGTGCCAGGGGAGTTCGCGTTCGACAGTGAAGTTCCACGTCCAGGCTTCCGGGCTCTTCATATCTCGGGCATTAGTGGTCACCACCAGGGGAACGGGGTTGACTCCGGTCCCACCGGGGTTATCCACAAACCCGAAGGAAGTGCTGGCGTTCGGCTGGAATGGCGGATTCCCGCCCAGGAAGATGGAGTCGCTATCCCCGAGGCGTGTGATGTAACGGCCAATTCCGGCGCGCAGCACCGTCTTGTCATTGAAGCGATAGGCAATGCCGGCGCGCGGCTGGAAAGTGTTCTTCTGGACGTTACCGTAATAGTTGGGCAGGCCGTGAAACAGGCCGGTGTACAAACCCGAAGCGGCCGCGGGAACCCGATCGGCGGTCGCGGAGGAGGGGAAGCTGCTGCCGGGAATGACCATGCCGTTGTAAAGCTGAGCGATCGTAGGTGAGCCGGTGATCAGGCCGGTCTGCGGATCGATGCTCACGGCATTGCTCGCGCTGTAAAAGGCGGGGTCGAAAACGCTCATGTTGCCCCAATCGGCGTGCATGGGATAGATGAGTGAGTAGCGAACGCCGTATTCGATGTGCAGCTTGCTGGTAACGGACCACGCATCCTGGCCGAAGAGTTCGTACATGTTGCCACGGAAGATGGTATAGGCGCGGTTGCCGATTTCCGAATACGAGTCAAAGAGGCCCAGCGCGGCGTTCGCGACCGCGGCGCCCGACGAGGCGTCTACGTAACCCGGCCGCACAAAATTCCCTCCATTGTCGCTGAAAAGGAACTGGCCGTTCTGGGTATTGGTGCAGGTGTTGCAGGCCGAGACGTTGATTTCGTCATTGTTGTTTTCGCCGTCCCACTCCCACAGGCCGCCGAACTTGATGGTGTGATTGCTCTTCACCCAGGAGAAGTTGTCCGAGAGGTCCACGATGGGACCGGCGGAGTGTGACGGATACGGCCCGCCGCTCAACCCGGAGAACTCTGACATATTCACGGTGGGGATGCGGGTCGGGATCAGTTTTTCCGAGATCGGATAGATGTAGGGGAAATTGATACCGACCGTCGTGCGATCCAGGAAGTGCGCCTGGTCCACAGGAATCAGGACCCGGTCATGGCTAACGCTGAACAACAGCTCATTCACCTTGGTGGGACTGAGCACCCAAGTGTAATCGAGGGAGTTGGTAAAGTTCGGCCGGTTGAAGTACTTCGGCGTTATGCCGAAGCCCCCGTCGAGCGGCTGGTATTCCCAAAAGCTGTAGTAGATGCCCCGGTAGCGCAGCCGCTGATTGGGCGTCACGTTCACATCCACAGAAATGGTCTTCTTCTGCTGGCGCTGCGGGTGAGTCGCGTATGCGGTCCAGTTGTTGCTGCCGATGGGTACGGTGAGGTTGGGCGCCGGATAAGCACTCAGGAGGCCGAGGCCGTTGGCGCTGGCGGTTGACCCGGCTGTAACTGCTCCGGGAGAAGGAATGATGTTGCCCGTAAAGGGCAGGCCCGTCTTCGGATCCACGAGCTGCACGGTCTTATGGTAAAAGATGTTATCCGGGTTGAGCAGTTCGCTGAAGTCGCCGTTCCGCATGGCCAACGTCGGAACTTCCTTCGTACTCGAATCGGTGTAATAGTTTCTAGTAAATTCCTGCCCGAAGTACCAGAACACTTTGTCCTTATTGGTATTGAAATGGCCGGGGATATAGAGAGGCCCGCCGATGTTATACCCAAAGTCGTTGTAGTGGTCAGGGGCGGTGAAGGAGGTGGCGGGGTTCGTATTGCGCTGCCAGGTGTTGGCGTTCAAGATGGTGTTGCGAACGTATTCGTAGGCGGCGCCGTGAAATTGCTGAGTGCCGCTCTTGGTGACAATGCGGATCTGGCCGCCGGATGTGCGCCCGTATTCCGCGGCGTAGTCCGCACCAAGGACCTGGACCTCTTCGGTCGAGTCCTCATCGGCGGAGCCCAGGCTGGTGCCGTTGGCGCGCGTCCGTGTAGCAGGCGCGCCGTCATAGGTGATCAGGTTGTTCCAGTTGCGGGAGCCGTTGAAGTGCGACGGGCCCTGGCCAAAATTGAAATTCAAGCCGGCAAGGTTGTTGCCTTGAGCTCCGGGCGCAAGTTGGGCAAGATTCACAGGGTTGCGCCCGTTGAGTTCCAGCGAATCAATCTGCTGCCGCGTGACCAGCTTTTGCACGGCTGCGGATTGGGTTTGCAGGGTTGCTACCTGCGCCGTCACTTGGACCGTTTGTGTCGTTGCGCCCACCTTAAGCACCGCATTGATGGCGAGCCGCGCGCTCGGGTCAAGCTTGTTTGCGTTGGAAACGTATTTCTGAAAGCCCGCCGCCACGGCGGTCATGCTGTAAAGGCCAGGCGGGAGGTTGGGAATGGAGTAAAAGCCGCTTGAGTCAGTCTTCGCCTGACGGTTAAGGCCGCTCTGATTGCTCACGGCGATTGTGGCGCTCGGGACCGTCGCACCCGAGGGGTCTTTAATATATCCCGAAATCGTTCCGAAATCCGACTGCGCCCAAAGCGCCCCAGAAAATAAGAGGCCCAGACACACTGCCGCAATCGCTTTTTTCCAAGCGTTCCTCATGCCGCACTCTTTTCTTGGATTCTTCACTATTGCTATATTACGAACCATGCGCACCTCCAGAGTAAAGTACTTGTTAAAAATCGCGGCTCATTCCGCGCCAGAAAGCTCCTCCCGGAACTCTTGCGCGTCGACCACGCAAACGCCTACTAACCGCTTATGACATGGGCACCTGTGAACCACTGATTGAAATATCACCGCTGACCGCCGCTGTCAAGGGTTTTGTTTGTTTTTTTGGGCCGGTCGCTCATGCCACCCGTCAGGAGTTTTATGACTGGGACGCGGCGCCATTTCTCACCTTCAAATCTGGGCTGAAAGAGAGCGTTGAGTTGATCCAGGGCGGCCTGAGCGCTGGGGGCAGCAATCCGGCAGCACCCAGCTTCCAGTTGTACGACTGTTTTCGCGACTCGAGCTTGAGGGCTCTTCGGAGTGGAGTTCGCCGCCACTGTTGCGGCGCAGAATTTCGGGTTGCTTATTGACAGCCTGGAGCGGGTCCGCCTTTTTAACCGGAACGGATTGCCGCTTCGTGACGATGGAGCGAACTCGTAAAGTCTCGGAATCCACGGGCGGCGGCGCTGGCAAGATGTTGTTTGCAAACATGTTTCGTGATATACATAAGCGGTTATGATGAGAACCCTATCCCGTTATCCGGGGGTGAAAGCTATCTTTGGCTGGCGGAACCAGGGAGGGAGAAAACGATGAAGCGGCGATTGACAACGGCCCAGGCCATCATGGAGTTTTTGAAGCGGCAATATGTCGAACGCGACGGCAGGCAGCATGCGTTCTTTGGGGGCGTCCTGGGCATTTTCGGACACGGCAACGTCGCGGGGATCGGCCAGGCGCTGCAGCAGAATCCCGACTTCCCCTATATCCTGGTCCGCAACGAACAGTCCGCCGTCCATATGGCATCGGGATATGCCAAAATGAGCAACCGCATGCGCGCCTTTGCCTGCACCTCCTCGATCGGGCCAGGGGCAACCAACATGATTACGGGGGCGGCGCTCGCCACCATCAACCGCCTGCCGGTGCTGCTCCTGCCGGGGGATATCTTTGCCCGTCGAAACGTGGCGCCGGTTCTGCAGCAACTGGAGTCGCCGTTCACGCAGGATATCGGCGTCAACGATTGCTTCAAGCCTGTGTCGCGTTACTGGGACCGCATCTACCGCCCCGAGCAGGTTATCACCGCCTTGCCGGAGGCGATGCGGGTGCTGACGTCTCCCTCGGACACCGGAACCGTAACACTGGCGCTGCCGCAGGATGTGCAGACCGAGGCGTATGATTTCCCGGTTGAACTGTTTCGAAGGCGTGTGTGGCTGGTGCGCCGGCCCGAGCCGGATCAAACCTCTTTCGGGTGGGCGCTGAAAGCCATCCGGGCCAGCCATCATCCGCTGATCATCGCCGGGGGCGGCGTGCTTTACAGCGAGGCGAGTGACGCACTGGCGCGCTTCGCCGCTCAGACAGGCATCCCGGTGGGCGAAACCCAGGCGGGAAAGGGCTCTCTGGCCTATGATCATCCGCAGTGCGTAGGAGCGGTAGGCGCAACAGGCACTCTGGCAGCCAATCGGCTGGCCCGCCAGGCGGATCTCGTGATCGGAATCGGCACTCGCTATTCTGATTTCACGACCGCCTCGATGACGGCGTTCCAGAACCCGCAGGTCCGTTTCATCAACATCAACGTCGCCGAATTCGATGCCTGCAAGGTATCGGCGATCCCGTTGATCGCGGATGCGCGCGCGGCTCTTGAAAAGTTGGGAGAAGCGCTCAGCGGCTACCACGTCAGCGCCGATTACGCCTCAGAGATTTCGGATCTTAAGAAAGCTTGGGAAACGGAGGTTGACCGGCTGCTTCACCTGGGCAATCAGCCGCGGCCGGCCCAGAGTGAAGTGATCGGAGCGATCTGGGAAGCTTCATCGCCGCGCGATGTCCTGCTATCGGCGGCGGGCAGCCATCCGGGCGATTTACACAAGCTGTGGCGGACGCGCACGCCCAACGGCTACCACCTTGAATATGGTTATTCCTGCATGGGCTACGAAATTCCCGGGGCGATAGGCGCCAAGATGGCTGATCCCACCCGGGAAGTCTATGTTTTTGTGGGCGACGGAACCTACCTGCTGATGCCCAGCGAGATCGTCACCTCGATCCAGGAGGGGATCAAGCTCACCATCATTCTGGTGGACAATCACGGGTTTGCAAGCATCGGGGGTTTGAGCCAATCCATCGGGAGCGGGGGCTTTGGAACTTACTACCGCGCGCGCTCCGCGGAATCGGGGCAACTGGATGGCAAATACCTGCCGGTGGATTTTGTGGCGAACGCCCGAAGCCTGGGCGCCCACGCCACCAAGGCTAACAGCCTGGCCGAATTCAAGGAAGCGCTGCAGGAAGCGAAGAAGGTCGACCACACCACGGTCATCGTGATTGAGACTGACCGCGGGGTGAACGTACCCAGCTACGACTCCTGGTGGGATGTGGCCATCGCGGAAGTTTCTGAAAGCGAGAGCGTCCGCGCGGCTCGAACCGATTACGAGGAAAGTCGGAAAAAGGAGCGCTACTACCTCTGATGGCGAGGGGAATCGCAAGAGGGTGAAAAGATGATAAAACGCCTGGAAAACTTCGTGGATGGCGCTTGGCGCCCTTCGAGCGCGGCCAGCATTTTGAAAGTGCTCAACCCGGCTTCGGTGGAGGTGCTTGCGGAGGTTCCGCTCTCACCTGCGGAGGAAGTGGACGCTGCGGCTGTGGCCGCTCAAAAAGCATTTACGGAATGGCGCCGAATTCCTGCCGGGGAACGCATCCAGCCTCTGTTCAAGCTCAAGGGTTTGATGGAGAAGAACCTGGCCGATCTGGCGCGGACCATCACCGAGGAGTGCGGGAAAACCTATGCCGAGAGCGTCGGCGAACTGCGCCGTGCCATCGAGAACGTCGAGGTGGCTTGCGGCATTCCCTCGCTGATGCAGGGCCGCAATAGTGAGGACATCGCGTCCGGCATTGACGAGCTGATGATCCGCCAGCCGCTGGGAGTGGCGGCGGCCATCACGCCTTTCAACTTCCCGGCCATGATTCCCTTCTGGTTCATGCCCTATGCGGTCGCCACGGGCAATTGCTTTATCCTGAAGCCTTCGGAGCGGGTGCCGCTGAGCGCCCATAAACTTTTTCACCTGATCCTGAGCGCCGGATTTCCTCCGGGCGTGATTCAGATGGTCAACGGCGGAAAAGAGACGGTCAACGCGATACTGGATCATCCCGCCATCCGGGCGGTCAGCTTTGTGGGTTCCACGGCGACAGCGCGCTACATTTACAGCCGCGCTGCGGCCAACGGCAAGCGCGCCCAATGCCAGGGCGGAGCTAAGAACCCCGTGGTGGTCATGCCGGATGCCGACATGGAGATGACCACCAAAATTCTGGCGGATTCGGCCTTCGGCTGTGCAGGACAGCGCTGCCTGGCCGCCTCCGTCGCCATCACGGTGGGTGAAGCAAAGAAAGTTCTGAGCGAGCGTCTGGTGGAAGCCGCCAGCCGCCGCAAGGTGGGGTACGGGCTGGACGCCGGGGTGGAGATGGGACCCGTTATTTCCGCCGAGAGCAAGGCGCGTATCGAAGGGTTGATTTCAAAGAGCGTTGACGAAGGGGCTGTGCTGCTGGCCGATGGCCGGGGGAAAAAGGTGAAGGACTACGAGGATGGCTTCTTTGTTTTCCCGACCGTCCTGGATGATGTCCCGCCGCAGGGTGAGACCGCCCGTACGGAGATTTTCGGCCCCGTGCTGAGCCTGATGCACGCCCGGTCGATCGACGAGGCGATCCAGATGGTCAATGCCCGCAGCTACGGCAATATGGCCTGCATCTTTACCAATGACGGCGCCAGCGCGCGCCGTTTCCGCTACGAGGTCAGCGCAGGCAACGTGGGCATCAACGTGGGCGTGGCCGCACCGATGGCCTTCTTCCCGTTCAGCGGATGGGGCGACAGCTTTTTCGGCGACCTGCACGCCCAGGCGAGCCACGGCGTGGAGTTTTATACCCAGACCAAAGTCGTGGTGGAACGCTGGCCGCGGCAGTGGAGCCGCCAGTTTTAGCAGGCTGCTGAAAAAGGCCATCCGTCATGCTGAGCGCAGCGAAGCATCTGCTGTATCTTCTGGAAAACAAACAAAGCAGATCCTTCGCTTCGCTCAGGATGACGCCGCGCGAGGGGTTTTTCAGCAGCCTGTTAGGCCGGGCGGACGCAGGTTGTCCAGAGAGAATCAAGAGGAGAAACGATGGCAAAGCTACGGGTTGGCAACGCCCCCTGTTCCTGGGGGACCCTCGAGTTTGAGTCTGCCAAGGGAGAGCAGGTTGAGTATGGCCGCATGCTCGACGAGTTGGTTGAGACGGGATACACCGGCACCGAACTCGGCGATTGGGGCTATATGCCCACCGATCCGGAGGTGCTGCGGGCCGAACTCCAAAAGCGCAATCTGGTGATGCTGGGCGCATTCGTGCCGGTGGCGTTGAAAGACCGGAGCGCCCACCGGGAGGGTGTGGCCAACGCCGTGAAGACCGCGCGTCTGCTGGCGGCCGTGGCGGCGGAGCCAAAACCTTATCTGGTCCTGGCGGATGCCAATGGGACCCTGCCGGAGCGGACGCTCAACGCCGGACGGATCACGGCGGAATTCGGACTGACCCCGGAGGAATGGCAAACCTTTGCCGAGGGCGCTAACGAGGTGGCCCAGGCCGTGCGGGCGCAGGCGGGACTGCGGACCGTCTTCCACCATCACTGCGCGGGCTTTGTCGAGACGCCGGAAGAGATCAGCCGTTTCCTGGAGCTTACCGACCCGGAGCTTGTCGGGCTGGTCTTTGACACGGGGCACTACACATACGGAGCGGGTGATTCCGACGTTATCAAAGGATTGGAGCGCTTCAAGGAACGCGTGTGGTATGTCCACTTCAAGGACTGCGAACCGCAGGTCGCTCTCCAGGCCCGAAGGGAGC
>Ga0307374_10008953_pt1 | contig 14849 bp, 9 predicted proteins | sample OX3MG_FD_202532 | JGI IMG/M metagenome (GOLD analysis project Ga0307374, IMG submission 202532) | Soil microbial communities from Risofladan, Vaasa, Finland - OX-3 | ecosystem: Environmental > Terrestrial > Soil > Coastal area > Acid sulfate soil | place: Finland: Risofladan, Vaasa | collected... | reverse complement strand
TGCCATGGAGAATCCCGCAGTCGCGCGCGGCGCACTCCGAGCCATCCTAGAAACCATCGAAGGTACTAACATGGCTGACACTCATCAGCTCAGAACTGGAAACGGTCCGAACGATCCGGAAGTCAGGCGGGGAAACGATATAGCGTGGCGGCGTGATGTCGATTATGAACGCCATCTGCACTATTGGATTTGCCCTGACGGGATCATCGAACTTGCGTGCCTATCCTATCCCCATGACAACTTCACAATCTGTGGCTAAATCGATCTCGCAATGAAGTTCTCAGGCGTCGCTGTTTTCTCGATGAATGGCATTTCGGTATCACGACGTGCCCAGGTAGATCAATATCGGGCTCAGATTGAATCGACTATCCGCACATCGAAGAAAGCGAATTGCGTTTCGACATAGACTGGGATCAGGACAGACCACTTGCGATAACTGACCCCCAGAGGCGCGGCGAACCAGTTGTGCAGGGTAAGGCTCTTGGCCTTCCCACTCAAATTGGAAGCAGGAGGAGCCAAGTCGGCGAAACTGCTGGCACTCGGAATGAAGCTGAGCGATCTGATCGGCAAGTCGGAATAAGCGTGCAGCGCCAATCGGACTCCCGATCGTGACCATCTCAAAATCATCTGTTTGCGGGCAAGCAGAACCGCGATTTTCAGGCACGTCGATTCAAGCACTTACCCACCACTTGATAACAGGGTTTCTGGGCACCCCTTTGCATCGGCCCCAAGATAACGAAGCGTTAGAGCCAACATCACACGCAACAAAGCGCCCTTCTGTTGCATTGTAGATCTTGCCGTCCCGATTTCCAGGAGCTTAGGCAGACATCGAGCGCGAGCGTAGTGTTGTATTGTCGAGGACAGTGGCTTGCCGATTTAAACAGCAGATTATTTGAGAGTTCGGAACCAAGGCTCCGCTTCGAGCACCCGTCTGAGAGCGGTAGCAACAAAATCAGGTGCACGCCAAACGTACTCCGCCGCTTTGGCTTTGCCTGCTGGGCTTAATCCTTGGATATGCTGGACTGCCCTTTTCACAAACTCATCTCTAGAAACCTCATCGAAGTCGCCATCCAGGTCGGTCCAAACGACTACATCAAGAGCCTTTTCCTCGGCCCACAGGCGGATCGCGCCTACTGAACTCTCATCTCTGGCTCGATGACGGGGGCCATCGGCAAAAAAGTAGCCGATCTTCTCAGATGTCGTTCCCTCCCGCGAACGAAGATCACAGATTGTATCCTCCGGATTCGTGCGCTTGCTTAAGGCGTATGCCACTCGGCACTCTTGTCCGTGCGCAGGGTCGATAACCAAGGTGAGCGCGTTACCCCGCGATTTCGACTTGCGCGAGAACTCCAATTTCAACGTCGGACCATCGAATTGCCAGTCATCGCGCTGTATGTCAAAGCCAGGTTGGGGATCCCAAAGCAGAGATCCCCAGCCGAGAATCGCGATATTCTTTTTCTTAGAAACTGGGCACATTGAGCAACCCTCCCCCCAGTGCATGAAAAATGCTCTCGCCTCGAAACAAACGGTTCCCTCAACCGACGATGTAACATCCGAAGAGAGACGTGGATCAAAGTTCTCCTTGGAGGAATCTGTTCAGGATGTATCTTTCAAGTACGCGCCATCAAGTCGCCGATGTTCCTAGCCTGTATAAACTTTGCAGGGTCTTCGCCCACGGCCAGTGCCTTGAAATGTGCTTTGCCACATTCAATCTTGGCGCTTTCCTTGTCCCGAAGATCATCGGTGAAAAGACTGCTCTTAGTTTCGACCACGAAGTAGAGGCGCTCCGCGCCATCCTTCTCAACCAACACAGCCCAGTCTGGGTTGTACGTCCCCAAGGGCGTTGGGACTTTGAACCAGCCGGGGAGCTTTGCGTAAACCTTCACCGCTTCGTTCTTTTCCAATTGCTCCGCAAAAGTTTTTTCCACGGTCTCGGAATCATAGACGACGTGCTCATAAACTGATTTTTCGGAAGAGAGCATATTCTTGAGGTAGCCAGTCAGCTCCTCCTGCTCGAAGAGTTCCTGGGCGTAATACTCCTCATCGCCGATGCGTTGATATTTGATACCGTCCACCAAGGCGAGCCGCTTCGTTCGGTTGATGGACTCGGTCGCCAACTCAACGAACTGCTGGGGGTTCCGCTTGAAGTCATCGAGGCGGTCGCTCTCAGTCAAGATTCGCACGAGACTGCGCCTGGTGAGTTGGGTCTTGTCCTGAAGATCGGTCAGCAGGTCGGGTAGTTCGATGTCGGTTTCTTCAATTGTGATCGGCGCTGCGACCGTGGTTTCCGTCGATAAAACGCCACCTCGTCCGATTGCAAGATCGGCTTTGCGAATCTGGACGCGGGTCTTAGTGATGGGCGGGCATTGTCCGATTGCGCTGGCGCAATCCGTCACGAGCTTCTCGTTGTCAAACTGTACGCGGTATGTCGTCTTGTGCTTGATGCGATTCCAGAGCGCCTGGAACTCCTCGCTGTGTAGAACTGCCTCTCGGGTCTTGATAGATCTGCGTTCGTCGGCGTTCTTAACGTCCAGTTTCCCAGCGAGCTTGCGGAGAACTTCCTTCACCTGCTGAAGGTGAGACTGGAATGGTTCCGGGAGTTGCAGCGTGTCATCCTTGAGCACCTTCCTCAACTGGTCCTGGACTTTGCCCTTCGCGTCCACGTAACCCGCATCCTTTAGGTGCATCCAGATGGCTTCCGATTGGGGCACGCCCAACGCGGTCGTCCGCCCAGCGTCGTCCGTTACCGGGATGGCGGCAAACTGGTGCTTTTCCACGATGCCAAAGCGGATGCCAGTATCCTCCTCGATTTCCTTTTGGAGGTTTGCGGCAAACTGCTCATAGGCTTCCGTGGCGATAACGGTAAGCGTGTTTACGTCGAAGCCGCGAACACGTTCGCCTGTAGCGGAATTGACGCACAGACGCAGTCCGCGCCCAATCGTCTGGCGGCGTTCGCGCTCGGTGCCCATCTCACGGAGGGCGCAAATCTGGAAGACGTTCGGGTTGTCCCAGCCTTCGCGCAAAGCAGAATGGGAGAAGATGAACTTCAGCTTTGTCTCAAAGCCCAGCAGCTTCTCCTTCTCCCTCATAATCAGATTGTAGGCACGCTCAGCGTTTTCACGATTGCCCTGGTTGTTCTCGGCGGTGTCCGTCCACGTTCCTTTCTTGTCGACGGAGAAATATCCGTCGTGAACTTCCGTGGCGTCGGGCTCCAAATCCACATCATTGAAAAGCGTGCGATATTTTGGAATTGCAGCAGCCTTGCGGTACTCCTCCTCGAACATCACCGCATACTTGCCTTTCACTTGAGCGCCGTCGGCAGTGTAGCTGCGGTAGTATTCGACGACATCGATGAAGAACAGGCTCAGCACCTTGATGCCCTGGGGTCGCAGACGAAGTTCCTTGTCCAGATGCTCCAAGATGGTGCGGCGGATCATCAGACGTTTGAGTGCGTCGCTATCCACATCGCCTACAGCCTCTCCCGGACGCAGTGGTGCCTCCAGATTGCTCAGTTCGAGAAACTCCTCACCAATTTTGCAGCCGATGTTCTGCACCAGGGAGTCGGCATAGACGGCTCGTCCCGTAACCTGCTGGAGATCGTCGCCGGGGTACACAGTAACTGTATCGCGGCTCACGGTCGTTCCGCGTTGCATGTCGAGTTCAACCTTGGCGCTGAAGGTGCCCTTCTTGTTGCTGGTGGAGAGTAACTTGACGTAACCCTTGTTGTGGCCTCCTTCGACTTCGAGAGAGGCTACTTCGATCTGCTTCACCAGCTTGCGCTCGTAGGCGTCCACCGCGTCGAGGCGATAAAGCATGTGGTGCTTGTCGGCGTGAGTGGCGGAGTAACGCAGCGTGCAAAGCGGATTCATTGCGCCGAGTGCCTCCTTGCCACGACCCTCCAATCCACCGTCAACGCTCTGCGGCTCGTCCACGATAAGGATGGGCATAGTGGCCTTGATGAGGTCGATAGGCTTGAAATCTTGAATATCTTCGTGCGGCTTGTAGAGGTTGTTCACGTCCTTCTTATTGATGGCGCCAACCGTCACCACCATGATCTGGATATTTGGACTTGTGGCGAAGTTGCGTACCTGGCCGAGCTTAGCGGAGTCGTACTGAAAAAACTCATAGCCCTTCGCGCTCGGGTAGAGACCCTCGAAGTGGTCGCGGGTAATCTCAAGTGTTTTGTTGGTGCCCTCCTTGATCGCCACGGATGGGACCACAATGACGAACTTGGTGAAGCCATAACGGCGGTTCAACTCGAAGATCGTGCGGAGGTAAACGTAAGTCTTGCCGGTGCCGGTCTCCATTTCCACTGTGAAATCGCCCGAAGCCAACGAGGCTGATGGCCGCAGTCCGTTGCGAATCTGGATGTCACCCAGATTGTTCAGGAGTTCGTCATCCAGAAGTTGCAGCCGGTTGCCTATGCCCAAATCACTCTGCGCGTAAGCCAGATTTTGCTGCGAAGTGAACGCATCGCGGGTAACGGTGAACTCGGTGCGGCAGATTTCCTGCCCACGGAACAAGTCGCAAACCGACTCGATGGCGGTTTGCTGGTAGTCCAGGTTGGGCTCAAAGTGAAATTTCATGGTTATTTCTTATAGGCTTCGCACATTTTCCAGCCCGTGCTGCTGGAGAATGACGGTGAGGTTGGTCTTGGCGATATCATCGGCAAAGGCGCTGTCGCGGAAGACCACAGTGCTCTCGCCAGCCGGTGCCAGTTGCTTGTGCCAGCCCGCGATACCTAGTGCCAGAGGCTCCGCTTCGGTGGCAGCAATTTTCGGGGCGAGGCAGACAAGCAAGGTGCCCGCGCCGATGCTGTTGACGGTCTTGCCAACGATTGCTTTCTGCTTTATGGGCATCGTCAGGTCGAGGCCGAGCTTTAGGAGCAGCTCGAACAGGATGTCCTGCTCCGTGCGGTCAGTCTTGAGGTGCTCGACGGATGCTTCGAGCGTTTCGGCGAGCTTCTCGCGGTCCGGCTCCCACGCCCGAATGTTGCTGGAGGCCAGCTTGAAGACGCGGAAGCCGAGGTCGCCCTCAAAGAGAGGGTTTTCTTCCCGAAGCTTCTTGCCAACACGACGGAGGCGTTCTTTGGTGAGTTCCGCAATGTTCCGGGGTTTGCCAATCTCATCGCAGAATGCGCAGGCATCCGCGTTGTCACTGTCATTCGGATCAAGTGGTTCAGGCAATTGCACGGCTATGAAACGTCTGCTGCCTTGGTCTAAGAGGTTTTCGTTCATCACTGCGTGGCCGATCGTTCCTGAGCCAGCAAAGAAATCCAGAATCAGCCCGTCCTTCTTTGTAGAGAGACCAATTACACGCTGAAGAAGTTGAACCGGCTTTTTGCCGTTCGCGAACTGAACGCCCCCTTCCTTTCCGATATTGTTGTAGCTGATGTCATCCCAGAGCGTACCGGTTCGCTCGCGTTTGATAACCTCAGCTCCCTTTGCGTAGGCAACGTCTTTCAGCCAGATGACTCGTCGGACTGTTGGGCTGATGTAGTAGTGACAGACCTTCTTTCCTTTGTCGCGACCTGACGTGGGAATATATTCCACGGAATACATTTGCCCCTCTTTTAACGGCGCAGTGGCCTCGATGACCCTAGTCCGAATGCTTGTTTGTGCATTCGTGTCCGAGAAAAGTGTAGGCAGGTATTTGAGGTAGGCGGCTTCCTCGCTAATGTTTTCCTGCCTGCACACCTCACTGATTGAGCTGCGCTTCACGTCTTCATGACCGAAGATATCGATGGAGTTGCCATCACCGTCCTTGATGGTTTTCAACTTATGCCGAGCCCCCTCATTCACCAAGACGCTGGTGTATTTCCAGCTCTGGCCGGCCTCCTTCATGTCGGCGATTACTTTCTTCAACGGCTCCTCAACAAAGCAGTGAGTGAATCCTTCGAGTTCCTCCCAATTGCGTGCGTACACGAGAAGAAACTCAACGTTCTTCTTCAGTCGTTTATCCTCGCCTCCGCCCGATGCACCAGCAGCGACCTTGGCCTTGACGCTGATCGTGTTCACGTAGTTTTCTTCGCCGAACACTTCGTCCAAGATTCTACGAAGATTCGAGAGTTCGGTGTCTCCGATTTGTGCGACCAACATTCCGTCGCTATCCAGCAAGTTTTTCGCAGTTCTAAGCCGTGGATACATCATGTTCAGCCAGTCCGTGTGGAAGCGGCCTGAGGCTTCGGTGTTGGAGGAAATCTTGTTGCCATTGCCGTCCACCTGGCCGGTGAGTTCAAGGTAGTTCTTAATGTTGTCCTGAAAGTTGTCGGGATAGATAAAATCCTTGCCTGTGTTATAGGGCGGGTCGATGTAGATGAGCTTCACCTTTCCAGCGTAGCTTTTCTGGAGGAGCTTCAGGACTTCGAGGTTGTCACCCTCGATCATGAGGTTCTGCGTGGTGTTCCAATCCACGCTGTCCTCCGGGCACGGGCGAAGGGTGCCGGTGGAAGGGGTGAGGGCGAGCTGACGGGCACGGCGCTTGCCGTGCCAGTTGAGGCCGTATTTCTCCTCGCTCTCATCGACGGCAGCACCAAGAAGCTGCTTCAGAACATCGAAGTCGAGCTTCCCCTCGGTGAAGGCCTCGGGGAAAGGCGCCTTGAGCTGCTCGATATTGCCAGCGACGAGGTCTGGAGATTTGGTTCCCGTATCTTCGGCTGTGAGTTTCTTCATCTTTTTTCCTTCAGAGTGTTTTTTCTGTCGCGCCCAGTTTAGCTTCCAGCCGCTTGATTTCAAGGTTCAATTCGACGCGACGATTGAGCTGCGTTTCCTTTTCCGCCTGGGCACGCAGTACGGTGATTTCACGCTGGAGCCGGGCGTAGGTGTCGAGACCCTCGCGAAGCGACGATGCGCGGTCGGGTGAATCCGGCGGGGCAAACGTGCCGGTGATCTGCGCCGCTTTCAATGCTGCGACACGGTCGAGCCAGCCTTGATAGAGGGCAAACAAATCGCGGTTAGGCAGGCTTGAAACCGCGAGGCTGGCGAGGAACGAGGCTTCCTCCGCAGTAGGCCTATCCGGCCGAAGCGGGGCCGTGCGGTGCACGTCCTCGATGACGATCTCACCCGCTTCGCCCTGCGACCAGCGTTTGTGCGCCAGCGAGAGGCTGACGGTGTCGCCTTGTGCGACGACGAGTACGACCGGATACGGAATCGCCCGGTGAATCAGTTCTATAAGCCGCGTCGGCTTCGCAACGGAGCGGAGCACGGCGCTGAGCACCGCAATCTCCAGATACTCCCGCACTTCGTCTCGGAATTTCGGCACGGCGATATTGGTGGGCTTGAGAGCGGCAACCCAGAACAATTCCTCAAGTCCCTCTTGAATCTGGCGCTTGTCAGCGGCGGTGGGCGCGCCCTGCTCCAGTAGGAGCTTCTTCGGCACTCGCTGCTCCACGCGAGCATCCTGTGGCAGGGCCAGTGCGTTGATGACCGGGGCAGAGCTCACAGGGTTATTGCCTCCGGTAACACAACAAGAAATGCGACTACCTCGAAGTCGCTGCTACCTTGGAATTCCCCTTTCATTGCATGGGTACCGCCCGGCGTGAACAGACTGGCAACGGCGCGTTCCTCTTTTTTGCCAACGATGGACGCGACGGCCTTGGCAAGCAGGTCTTGCGCGGCGCTCATGTCCTTACCGTCCTTAGTGATCTTGTCAAAGCGAGCGCCTGCCCCGGCGTCGGGCAGATCACGCCCGATGCAAAGTCGTTTCAGGCGGTCGAGCGCCTGTTTGGCCTGTGTGAATGTCAGGAGGACAGTACCATCTACGCCTACATGCACGACGTAGTGCGGAGCGAGCGGGTAACCCGTCTCGATCGTCTTCAGCGCCGCCTCCCCCACCGCACGCAGGCAGAAGATGACTCCCGGCGGGATGGCAGATTCGCCGCTAGCCTGCGTAGTTGTGACAGCAAACGTGCCAAACGGTAGGCGCTCCAATTTATCGGAGTGTTCCTTGAGATACCCTGCGAGGTCGATGCGGAAGTCGTTCAGGGTGAGATCAGCGATGGAAACGCCACTGCTGAGGTCTTCGAGGTCGATGACTGCGTCTTGGAGTTTGAGGAGCTGCTTACGTCGGTATTCCAGATCGTTCATCTGGTCCCCGGATTGGTGCTCGATGATGTTTTCCTCGCCTGTGGCGGAAATGTCGAGAAGCACCATCTTGCCGCTAACGCGTTGTTCCAAGTTGATGTATTCCTCTAGTTCCATGTTGGGCCAGAAGTTTATGAGCTGGATGCGGCCGTTGAGCGAACCGATGCGGTCGATTCGACCGAAACGTTGGATGATGCGCACTGGATTCCAGTGGATGTCGTAATTGATGACGGTGTCGCAGTCCTGGAGGTTCTGACCCTCGCTGATGCAGTCGGTGGCGATGAGCAGGTCGACTTCACCGTCTCCGGCGAAGTCGTCAGGACGCTCTTTTGAGCGCGGTGAGAAGGACGTGATAATACTGGCGAAATCTTTGCGGAGGTTCGGCAACGTGGTCAGATTGTGGCCTCCACCGGTCACAAGAGCGGAGTTCAGGCCAAGTTCCTTGTGCGCCCAGCCCGAAAGCTCGCGATATAGATACTGAGCAGTGTCGGCGAACGCAGTGAATACGAGCAGCTTGCGGTTGTCGGCGTTGAGTGGTTGTCGACACTTGCGCTCGATGACTTCGCGGAGTGCCTTCAGCTTGGCGTCACGCGCCGCGCCTACCTGTTTCGCTGCTGACAAGAGGGTGGCGAGCCGGTTACGATCTTCGATGAGGTCCTGTCGCCAGCGGACGCGGTCCACGTCCTGGAGCAACACTTTAATCTTTCGCCCGACCAGCAGGCTCTCGAAAGCCGGATCGTCCGCGTCAACATCGGCAATGTCAATTTCTTCAACCGACTCAGCTTGAGCTTCTATTTTCGCCAAAGTAGCTTCCACATCGGCGAGCTGGCGCTTGAGCGTGAGGGCGAAAGAAGTCACCGAACTCTCCATTCGCTTTAGGACGTTGACCCTAAGGAGGTGCACAAGGCTCTCCTCGCGGTCCACCTGCCGAAAGAAACTTTCGCCGCCGCGAATCTGAGTGCTGTATTTGGCGTCATAAGCTGCCTGTTTGTGGGGTAGCACGTAGCGCAGAGGGGCGTAAGCCGCGAGGGTAAGTCGGCGGATTTCATTATTGATGTCGCGAATTGAGCTGAACTCACCAGCAACGTCCACGTCGGGCTTGATGTTGATGGGCTTAAGTCGCTCCGGGAAACGGCCCGTCTCCTGGGTGCCGTAATACTTCTCGATGTGCTTGCGGGAGCGCGCGATGGTCAATAGGTCGAGCAACTTGAAATAGTCAAAGCCGAGCATGTCCAGGAGACGTGGCGGCTTACGCTCGACATCCTCCAGGGCCAGCCAGCGGTTGAACTGAAGCTGAGCTTGGCGAATCGTTGCCTCAATACTGGGAATTCCATGGGCATCCAGACCCATATCATTCGCTTCGGTGACGAATGCGATCTGGTTTTTTAAGTCGGCGAGTCGGTTGTTGACCGGTGTGGCAGAGAGCATGAGCACGCGCGTCTTGACGCCCTCCTTGATAATGCGCCGCATAAGGCGGTCATACCGGGTCTCGCGGTCATTGTGCGTAGCCTTATTGCGGAAGTTATGGGATTCGTCGATGACTACGAGGTCGTAGTTTCCCCAATTGATGTGGGCGAGGTCGATGTCGCCAGAAGTCCCGCCGTCGCGAGAGAGATCGGTATGATTGAGTACGTCGTAATTGAAGCGGTCAATAGCGAGGAAGTTTCGACGGTCATTGGCCTTGTAGAGTGTCCAGTTGTCGCGCAGCCGTTTTGGCACGAGCACAAGCACCCGATCGTTTCGAAGTTCATAGTACTTGATTATGGCAAGCGCTTCGAATGTCTTGCCGAGACCGACACTGTCAGCGATGATGCAGCCGCCAAGCCGCTCCAGCTTGTCGATAGCCCCAACGACGCCGTCCCTCTGGAATTTGTATAGTTTCTTCCAGACAGTTGTATTGCGGATACCAGTGGCAGATTTGACGATGCGTTCCTCGTCGAGTTCATCGCCCGTGTTTTTAAAAATATGGAATAGCGTCAGAAAGTAGATGAGCGACGGAGGGATCGGATTAGCGAGTTCCTGAAGGCGCGAGAGGAACGCCGACTTTCGTTGATCGGATGCAGGGAGCGAGTTCCAGAGACTCGTGAACCAGGAGCCAAGGACGGCAGATTCCTCGGGTTTCTCGGAACACTGGATCAAACTGAATTGATTGCCGGGAGTAATTCCCAAGCCTTCTGTCGTGAAAGCACAGTTTCCGGTAATGACGCGATGAAGCTCCGAATCCGGTTTGCCCGCGATGAGGATGGATTGCGGCAGCAAGGCCGGAGCACCACGCAGCTCCACCTTCATCTTGACCCACGCAGCACATTCGTGGGCGAGCCAGCGGAGTTGAAGGCGATTCCGAAAAGCACGGTCCGCGTCCGAACCGGTCAGCCCGAGTTCACTTTCATTGGTTGCCGAGAGCACTACGCGGCAGGCATCGAGTTTCTCCAACAGATCACGCAGCTCCGCGAAGGCAAAGAGGGAAAACGTAGGAGAGGCCAATTCAAGCGACGACGGGGACGCAAGTGTCTGACGCAGTTTGTCGATCACGCGGTCGGTGCCAGTGTTCTTGATGAGTTTCATGGATGTGGCGAATATGTAGTCTCCGCTCAAGCGCGCCAAAACCCAAGCGAACAATCTACACGTTGACCCATGAAAAAACAGTCCGGTCAACGCGTTCACGTTTTGTGTTTATATTACGATGTAGTTACACAGTTAGTTTACTCAATCTTTCAGCACCTGTCACCCCGGCGACAAGCCTCAGTTTCAAAACACAGTTGATAACCGGCCGGCATAACGGACGTTTACTGCCTCTCTTGTGAAATTCAGGATGGGAACGGTACGGTGGGTGCTTCGAGGCGTTGCGAAATGCAACATTATGGCGCCGCCGACTCCTTGTATCGACCTGCGTAACCCCATAAAAAATGAGGACACGTTTCCTGCTGAACACAACAGAACGAACATTCTGTTGCAGTCTGGCGGTGTGACCGCAGCCTGCCCAATAACCCTACATTCGCGCGGTTCGTAAGTATCTGATTCGGCTTGCCTGAATCCAGCGACTCCGCAGTGCCCAAAAACACATGTTTTGGGCGCGCGGACGGATGGCATCAGGCTGGCTCCCGTTTGTCGTGCTGCCTGTCCTGTCCGTCTCCGCAATCGTGTCACCGTTTGGGTCCCTCCAGTGGCCGCCGCATCGAGGGTGACGGCGAGGTCGAAACTGCTCCTGCGACAGAATCTCTCCGCCGGACTTCGTTTCGTTTTGTATGGTGTATGGAAGCGCGGGCGTCCGAGTTCGGCGAGCGGGTCCTCCCCCGGGGCCGCCGGCTTGAGGGTGACGGCGAGGTCGAAATGTGACTTGGTACTGACTTTTTCCAGTGGACTTGGTTTTTCTTTTTCGATTAGGGGGTCACGTGAGCGGAGATGAAAATTTCGAGCTGGGCTATCGAAATCCCTCCGTACAAAGGAACCCGCGGAAGAGCGACGGCGGGTCGAGAAAGTCGCAGCGTCGATCAAGGCGTTCGGATTCCGCGTGCCGATCATCGTCGACCCGGACTGCGTGATTATCGCTGACCACACCGCCAAAGCTCGCTGGTCTAAGCAGCATGAACAATCTCAGACATAATCTCAAGCTCTGCCAGATCAAGAGTGAAATCGAAGATCATCTGGATGGGCTTTTCCTTGTTGAAATTCTGGTTGTAACTGTCGCTGTCCATCTGCAACTGGTGGCAGTCCAAAACGATCTGCTGACGACGGTTCTGGAAGGCAGCGTGCATGTGCTTGTTGGACGCAGTCCGCATGTCATCCCAAAGCAAGTATTGCCGCCCGTTCTTGGGGTATGGAGCTGCATGCAGTAATCGCACACGTCGCCCTTGGGGGTCTTTGTAAAATTCCTCCCGCATGGCACTTGCGATCTGGTCAGCGCACTGACGCACGATTGCGCCGGGGTGGATTTGCCATAGCTGCTTATCGATGGCCCACCTAGCGATGTCCGTTGAAGTCGCTGGCCACACTTGTCCTGCTTCGCGGTACTGATCGACAATTCTTTGATTCTGTTCTATCAGACTCATGACGCACCCCTATAAATTTGCTGGTAAAACATTCCCGAATCCATCCGTCAAAGCAACTGGCGTAATGAGATGGCGAACCTTTACCAGCATCTCTCGGCTGTGTGACCACTCCACTTCCTTCCGGTGCTGTAATTGCCCAAGAACAATCGCCGGATGAACATGGTTCATTCGCGCAAAGGCTAGGATTCTAACCTTCGAGTACAGAGGGCCGATTCTCGCAATCCAGTTATCTAAAGCCGCCTGGTCAATCAGAGTTTGCTGAGCGAATACATCAGCTTGCTTTTCCATTTCGCTTTTTTGCTCGAAAGGAATTGCATCTTCCCCCACTAGGTTAGCGTCCCATACGGGGTCACCATTGGCCCCATCACGATTACTGACATGTCCCAGTTCGTGGGCGAGAACGTACCAGAAGTTGTCGATGCGGTCATAACGCATTCCCATTACGATGACGGGTGATTGATTGTCGAGCCAAAAACATGCGCCATCCATTTTGGCGTGAGCAATGTTCTCGACAATTAGGAGTCGGATGCCCGATGCCGCCAGAACCTTCGGCACCTGCCGAATATCCTCGGGATTCTCCATCAGTCGCCTGATATTCCGTATTGCATCGGCGAAGGATTCCACCGAAAAGTGGGCAGCCTGTACTGCGCGTGCGAGCTTCTTGGCGCGTCTCAGCCATGCAGCCTGTGCCGGGGTCGCAGGTTCCTCGGGACTAAACTTTTTAGCTGCATGCGCGAACGCCTTCGGTTCCTCATCCAAAGACGCTATCTCCAAGAATGCACATACCTGCTTTTCGATCACGGCCCAATCGGTTGATGGTTCAATCCAATTACGCTTAGCCATTTCCTTAACTGGGGCAAGCTGAAATAATCGTGCGCGACGGCTGATCGAATCATCAGGGCGATTCCGCAGGAACTGCTGGTAGGACTTTTCGAGGTTCATCCAATAGTCCACGGAAGTGCCCATCGCACTCGACAACTCAGTTGCGATATCGAGTGAAATTGCCCGCTTGCCGTTCACGATCGCACTCACCACAGAAGTCTGCCGTCCCATGATCTCCGCGAGAGACTGCTGACTCCATCCCCGCGCCTCCAACTCCTCCTTGATGAAATCACCCGGAGGGAAAGCCTGTGCTACGGTAACGTTTTCCATTGTCCCCTCCTTTTAGTGGTAATCTTCAATCCCGATAATCCAAACCTTCTTGTTTGGCGCTTCGCCGACAATCTCAACGACGAGCCGCCATTGGTCGTTTAATTTCATTGATCGCTGATGGTCCCTGTCGCCCTGTAATTTCTCGAAGTGAAATGATTTTTGGGCGTAGAAATCTCGTTCATCTAAAGCCGCCCTGATTGACTGCATTCTTCTTCTGAAAACCTTGGTGATCGCTTGGCCGCGTCCGCAATCGGCGGCGAGATCAAGCTCGACCTTCCGTAAGTTCTCGTCTTTGAAATCGGCAAGCATTCATGAACCAAGGACTCGGCCCCCTTCTTTACTTTCCCGTGTTTCATCATAAATTTGGATTTTACCGCTGTCAAGTGATATATTCACATATTCATGAATGTTTGAATATTTAACTTGACATCGCATTGTCGAGCAAGCATAATGCTCAATATGAACAGGCTCGACACAACACAGCAGGTGCGTGTCCCTACCAAAAAGTCTATCCGACTGCCCTGACCGCGACGGCCCGCGCCGAATTCTGAGAAACCCCAAGATCAAATCGGACACTCTGTGGCGCAACTGGAATTTGTATATCTTTCGCGAGCCCGAATTGCACACCACGAGACTCAATTCGTCGAGGAAGCGTTTGGTAGTGCTGGTGGGTCAGGCAGCCCTGCGTGTGTAGAGATGATGCAGCCCGCCGACTTGGGGAATCTCGATTATCTCCCCGAACGAAGGAGGCTGGACGGGACGATTGATAGGGGCATCTTTTTCGAGAGACCGATGGGTGCGGCAGCACTCGTAGTACTCGAAATAGTCCTTCAGGACACGATGCAAGCCGGCCTCGTTGTAAACGATGACGTGGTCCAAGCATTCGCGCCTAACCGAGCCGATCAAGCGTTCGACATAAGAGTTTTGCCCAGGAAACTGCGGTGCAGTGAGGACTTCGTGGATGTCCATCCACTCGGCAGTCTCACGGAACTTCGCTCCATAGGTGCCATCGCGGTCCCGCAGGAGATAACGAGGAGCACTGTCCCACGGAAAAGCTTCAATGAGCTGCTGGGCGGCCCATTCCGCAGTCGGGTTTGTGGTCACCGCGAAATGGACCGGACGTCGGCGGTCGTGCCCGAGGATTACGAACACGAATAGGAGCCGAAACGCAATGGTCGGAACCACAAAGAAGTCCGCAGATACCAAGTCCTTCGAATGGTTGCTCAAAAAGGTGCGCCAAGTCTGAGAGGGCGGCTTGCGAGGCCGAACCATGTAGTTGGCGACAGTCGCCTGCGAAATCTCTATTCCGAGCTTTAACAGTTCCCCGTGAATGCGTGGCGCACCCCAACGAGGGTTGGCCAGATTCATTCTCCGAAGCAGATCTCGAACTTCGCCGGGTACGGAAGGACGACCGTTGCGATTCCGACTTTTCCATCTCCAGTACAGGCGGAAGCCTTTCCGATGCCAAGCGATCACGGTTTCGGATTTGACGATCAGCAGCGCGGATCGCCAGTCGGCCCACAAACGGGAGAGCCAAACCCACAGAAGTCGGTCCGTAGCTGAGAGC